>Ga0302314_10016131_pt1 | contig 12644 bp, 13 predicted proteins | sample III_Palsa_N2_3_FD_200533 | JGI IMG/M metagenome (GOLD analysis project Ga0302314, IMG submission 200533) | Peat permafrost microbial communities from Stordalen Mire near Abisko, Sweden - III_Palsa_N2_3 | ecosystem: Environmental > Terrestrial > Soil > Palsa > Peat permafrost | place: Sweden...
TCACGCTGATGTGGCGGCGGGCCTTGCGGACTGGCAGACCTTCTCCTCGAAGTCGCGGCCCTGGCACGACCCGACCTCGCTGCGTCCCGAGATCCTGCTGACCGACGACCCGCCGCGCCACACCCATGTGCGCCAGGCGATCTCCAAGGCACTCTCCAACCAGGTGCTCGGCAACCTGCGGCCTTCGTTCGAGCGCGATGCGGCGGCGATCTTCGACAGCCTGATGGCGCACGAGGGCGAGCCCATCGATGCGGTTCACGACATCACGCAGCGCTTCGTGTACAAAGCGCTGCCGGATGCCATCGGTCTCAAGGTCGAAGGCCGCGAACACATGTATGCCTTCGGCCACATGGTGTGGGCGACCATGGGTCCGGAGAACGATCTGTTCCGCGAGGCGATGGTCAACATCGGGCCGGTCGTGGCATGGATCGAGCAATGCTGCGATCGCGACAATCTCTCCCCGGGCGGCATCGGCATGATCCTGTACGGGCTGGCCGATGAGGGCGTCATCTCCCAGGCGGAGGCAAAGCTGCTGCTGCAGACCGTGCTGTCGGCCGGTGCCGATACCACCATCCTGACCATGGCCAACGCCATGTATGCCTTTGCGAAGTTCCCGCAGCAGTATCAAAGGCTGCGGCAGGAGCCGGGGAGCGTGCGGGCCGCCTTCGATGAAAGTCTGCGCTGGGATTCGCCGTCACGCATGGCCGGTCGGATCACGACGCGCGAAGTCGACATCGGCGGCTACACCGTGCCGGCGAACCAGCGCGTCGGACTCATGTTTGCCGCCGCCAATCGTGATCCGCGCGCCTGGGAGAATCCCGACCAGTACGACATGGGCCGGGATCTGAAGAAGCAGGTGGGCTGGGGTTATGGCGTCCACGCCTGTGTCGGACGGGTGCTGGCGCAGATGGAGGCGCACGTGCTGTTGGGCGAACTCGCGCGGCGCGTCGCGCGTATCGAGATCGCCGCGGAGCCGACTCCCTGGATGACCACCGTCGGGCACGGGCCCGCGAAACTGCCGATCCGGCTGTACGCCAATTGACGGCCGCGGGTCTTAGCCCATTGCGAACAGCCGGACGATGTAATAGCTGTCCAGGTACTCGCGCAGCACCGCAACCTGCCCGTTGCGGATCTCGAAGGCCCAGGCATACCGGTTGTCATAGCTGCGACCGTCCTGCAGCTTGCCGGTGCCATGGGTTTCAACCAGAACCAGCGGGCCGTTCGAAGCCATCGACAGGATGCGGTTCGACGGACTCCCGGGCGCGAACATCCCGCGGATGGGTCTCAGGAAGTCATCGACGATGACGTCGCGCCCGCGGTACTCACCGGCACCCGGCATATCCCGCGCCTGCGGCAGCCACGCGGCATCCTCGGTGAGCAGGGCCCGCACACCCTCGAGATCCTCCGCATTCAGAAGCTCGAAGAATTTCCGGACTACCGCTTCGCCCTGCGCATTGGACTGACTCATGAAATACATCCCCCAGACTTCCCGGAACCCGATCGTATGATCAGGCAAGCAGACAAAGCCGCGCAATCAAATTCTGGTGCCGACACGCGCAGCTTCGACGTCATCGCCATCGGCAGCGGCCACAACGGACTGGTTGCCGCCGCGTATCTCGCCAAGGCCGGCAAACGGGTGCTGGTGCTCGAGCGCAATGCGTGGCTCGGCGGTGGGGTCGTCACCCGCGAACTGACACGGCCGGGATACCGGCACGACCAGCACTCGATGACGCACATCTTCATCCAGGCCAACCCGCTGCTGCAGCGTGACGAACTGGGTCTGAAGAGCCGCTATGGGTTGCGCTATCTGTTTCCGGAGTCGCCGATGATGTCGGTGTACGAGGATGGCTCGACGTTGGCGTTGTACCGGGATCCGGCGAAGTCCGCCGCCGAGATCGGAAAATTCTCGAAACGCGATGCCGAAGCCTTCCTGCGCCTGTCCGCACAGGCGGCCGCGTGGCTGCCGATGCTGGTCTCCACGCTCTACACGCCGCCGATGCCGCAGGGCGCGGGGCACGCCTTCCTCGACCAAAGCCGCGAGGGTCAGCAGTTCTGGCGTGCCATGCAGATGAGCAGTCACGACGTGCTGGCGGATTATTTCGAGCATGACCGGGTGCGCGCGCATTTTGCGCGGGTCGCCGGCGAGAACCTCGTATCCCCGGATGAGAAGGCGACGGGCCTCGGCGTGTTCGTGTTTCTGGGCTTCCTCGAGGCTTATGGTTTCGGGGTGCCGGTGGGTGGCAGCGGCCGCCTCACCGAAGCGCTCACCCGTTGCATCGAAGATCGTGGTGGCACGGTACTCGCTGGCCAGCAGGTCCGCGAGGTGCTGGTCAGCAATGGCCGTGCGGCCGGGGTCATCACCGATGACGGTACGCGCTACAGCGCGCGCGATGCCGTCATCGGCGCCATTCATCCACACAAGCTCGCCTCGATGGTCGCCGGCCTCGATCCCGAGGTGCGCAGGTCCGCCGAGGCGACTCACATCACCGAGGCGGCCTGCGTCACGGTGCATGCCGCGCTCGATGGTCCGCTCAGGTTCCGCACGCCCGATCCGGTGCGGTCGGTGATGATCGAACTGATGCCGGGCTCCTACCGGGAGCTGCGCGAGTGCTTCGATGACCTGCGCTACGGCGGTTTCATGCGCACGCATCTGCTGGGACTCGGCTCGCTCTCGATGTTCGATGCGACGCGGACACCGCCGGGTAAGGGGATCGCGCATATCTGGGATTACGCTCCTTACGTGCGGCCGGACGGCCGCTCGTGGGACGAGAGCAAGCAGGACTACGCGCGCAGCATGCTCGAGCGCTTCGGTGCCTACGTGTCGAACCTGGACGAGGTGCTGCTGGAATTTCACTGCGACAGTCCGGTGGATATGGAGCGCACCTCGCCGAGCTTCATGCGTGGTGATCTGCATGGCATCGCCACCACCAGCTACCAGAGTGGCGCGCACCGGCCGACGCCCGACCTGGGCCAGTATCGGGTTCCGGGCGTCGAGCGGATGTACCTGGTCGGGCCGTTCCAGTATCCGGGTGGCGGTGTGTTCGGCGCCGGGCGCGCCACCGCGCAGGTCATGTGCGAGGATCTGAAGATCGATTTCGGGAAACTGGAAACCCCGGCATGAAGCTCTATGGCCCGGACCGTCGTGAACTGATGACCGTCAGCCGCATCGAGCGCGAGGGCAGTCAGCTCGTCATCAGGGCCAAGGTTTTCGGCACGATGCCGATGACGGCGAGCCTCACGCCCGCGGACGTGCGCGAAGGCCTGAAGCTGCTGGGCCTGCGCGGCATCCTGTTTGTACTGACCATGCCATTCCGATCCGGAAAAACGGCACAAGGAGCGGGCAAGTGACCTCATCGATGGAAGGCAAGGCCGTGGTCATCACGGGTGGCGCAGGCATGATCGGTCACGCGGCGGCCATGATCCTGGCACGGGCCGGTGCGGACGTGCTGCTCGTGGACATCAACGGCGCCGCGCTCGCCGCGCGCCGCGGCGCCGTCGAGGCGCTCGGTGGTCGGGTCGAGACCCAGGTCGCCGACGTGAGCAAGGCTGCGGATGTGCAGGCGTACGTTGCGCGCGCGCTCAGCGCATTCGGCCGGATCGACGGGTTCTTCAACAACGCCGGAATGGAAGGCAAGCTTGGCCCGATCTACGAATACGAGGAGGCGGAGTACGACCGGATCGTCGCCGTGAACCAGAAGGGCATCTTCCTGGGACTGCGCCACGTGTTGCCGGTGATGCTGAAGCAGGGCCACGGTGCGGTGGTCAATACCGGCTCCATCGCCAGTGAGCGCGGCCTTGCCGGTGCCTGTGCCTACAACGCCACCAAACACGCGGTCATCGGTCTGACCCGTACCGCGGCCAGCGAAGTGGGCGCGAAGGGAGTGCGGGTCAACGCCGTCATGCCCGGGGTGATCGACACGCCGCTGCTCGAAGCCATGCTGAAGATGATGTTCAACGGCGACGTGGCTGCCGGCAAGAAGGTGCTGGGCAAGGTGGCCACCCTGGATCGGATCGGCACACCCGAGGAAGTGGGCGAAGTGGTGACGTTCCTGCTTTCCGACGCAGCCGCCTTCGTGAATGGTGCGGCCTGGGCCGTCGATGGCGGAGCGCTCGCCACCATCCGGCACTAGATCGCCTCAACCCGTCGCGCCGCGCGGCCGCTTCGGCACGAACGCCAGGAACCGCCGCGGATTGTCGACCGTGATCCGGTGCAGGGTTGCATCATCGACGCCCGCGGCCTTCAATTTCGGCGCGAACACCGTGATAGGGCGCGCATAGCCGCGGAAGGCATCGCCCGATATCAGGATGTGATCGGCGAAGCCCGCCTCGATCAACGCCATCACGAGGGGCACCACCGGGGCATCGCGCGGGCTGCCCTGGCGATCGAAGCCCACGTAGGCGCCGCGCCGGCAGAGGGTCTTGTGCACATAGACGTTCGGGTCGTTGAGATTGCCGAGATGGCCGATGGCCACCCGACGCGGATCGACGCCGGCATCCTCGAGGATGTCGAGTTGTTCGATCGCGGATTTTCCGGGAATGCCGGTATGGGTGAAGACGGGCAGGTTGGTGGCGAGGTGCGCCTTGCCGACGGCGCGGAACACCCGCCGTTCCAGCGCCGTGATCTCATCCCAGGAACCGATCTCACCGAAGGCGCCCGCCGGATATGAATCGGCCTGGCGGATCAGTGCCGTGGTGAGCTGTGACTCGCTCACGGAAGCCAGCTCCTTCGGATAGAAAGGCTGGGTGTAGAAGCCGGCACCTTTGACGATGGGCAGACCGGACATCCGCGCCGCCTGGCGGATGAAGTTCAGGTCCATGCCGGCGCCTTCGAGGCTCGCATCGACGATGCAGGCGACGCCGGCCTGCTGCGCGTCACGCAGTTCCTGCGCCATGAGTTCGACGTTGCGCATCGGGTCCGGGCCGGCCGGAGCAGGCGGCGGCGCGGTGCCGCTGGGCGGTATCGCGATGCCTTGGGCAGTGAGCACGGCCTGGGATGCGGCCCGGAAGCGTTCGTTGAAGTCCTCCCCGAGCGACAGGTGCTCGTGGAAAAGCGTCGCGCCGCCGCCCAGTTCCTCGGGCCGGTAGTCCTTGAAGAGGGTGCGGATGACGGCGCCTTTGGGGAACTCCAGCGCAGCGGGCGTGGCTTGCGCCCGCGCGGCTGGCGCAGCCACCGCCATGGCGAACGCGCCCATGCCGAGCAGTTGCAGGGCGTCGCGACGGTTCAGGCTGGCCATGTCAGTGCGCCTCGCCGGTGAAGGTGCGAAAGGCCGGATTGGTCCGGTTCGGCATGGCGAATGCGGCCTTCACGGCGGGGCGTTCGTACATGCGGGCCACCCACTTCGCCAGCTGCGGCGCCCGCACGGCCACCTTCATTTGCGGAAACAGCCGATCCAGTGCCATGCCACCGATCGCGAAGAAATTGATGTCGGCGAGGGTGTAGCTGTCGCCCGCCAGCCATTCGGTCTGCTGCAGCTGCTGTTCGACCTTGTCGACGGCCACCTCGATCTTGCGGGTGGCGTTGGCAAGATCCGCCTCGCCGAATCCGGACCGTGCGGTGCGCCACTTTTCACGCTGCTCGTGCAGCGGAATCCGGGCCATGAGTTTCTCGAACTCGCCGCCGTCGATCGAGCGTGCGATCACGCTCACCAGCCGATGCCAGCCATGCATCGACACGTAATTCATCACATGCTCGTCGCAGAACTTGTTCCAGTAGCGCATGCGCGCCTTCCCCAGCGGGTCGGCCGGCCGCAATGGCGGGGCCTCGGGAAACGCGTCCTCGAGGTATTCGCCGATAACCGTGGTGTGCGTGATGATGTGTCCGTCATGGTCCAGCACCGGCACCTGCCCGTCCGGGTTGATTGCGACGAACCAGGGATCATGCTGTTCGAACTTGTGCAGATCGACGTAAATGCTCTCGAATTCGAGAGCTTTCTCCTTGACCGTGATCAGCGTCTTCAGGGAATTCGCAACGGGCTCGGCGTGGTAGAGCTTCAGCATTGTCAGCACCTTCAGGATGAGGGATACAGGGACTTCAGCGCCACCTCGGGATCACCGAGCTGTGCCACGGGCGCTCTGGCGCGATGCAGTACCAGGTGTCGCCCCTGCGTGAAGTCGCGCGGCATGTTGACGCAATCGAGCGCGATCACGCGGCCCTGTTTCAGATAGATCACGGAGAAGCTGCGCGCATCCGGTGAACCACGCAGCACGACATCGTCATGGCCGTGCGACAGGCCGACGGTCTGCAGCCGCAGATCGTATTGCTCGGACCAGAACCAGGGCACCGAGTCGTAGCTCGGCGAATGGCCGGCGATCACCTTGGCAACGGTGATCGCCTGATCGGTGGCGTTCTGGATCGACTCGAGCCGGATCAGCGGATGCGCGGCGAAGGCGTTCGGGTGTGCGGCACAGTCTCCGACCGCGAATACATCCGGCAGTGTCGTGCGGCACTGACCGTCCACCTCCACGCCGTTGGACACGGCGGCACCCGCGGTGCGCAATGGCTCGACCTGGGCAATGATGCCGATACCGACGATGACCAGGTCAGCCGGCAGCAGCGTGCCATCCGCCAGTCGTACCCCCGTGACGCGCCCGCCGCGGCCTTCGATGCGGGTCACGCCGGCACTCAATTTCAATTCGACGCCCTCGGCGGCATGGGAGCGTTCATAAAAGCGCGACAACGCCTCTCCCGCAACCCGTGCCAGCACGCGATCCAGCGCCTCCACCACCGTCACCTGCTTGCCGAGCTTGCGCAATGTCGCGGCGGACTCGAGGCCGATGTAGCCTCCGCCGATCACGACCACCCGCTGTGCCTCGAGGAGTTCCAGTGCCAGCCGATCGACATCGGCGCGGGTCCGGATGTAGTGCACGCCGGGCAGGTCGGCACCTTCGCAGTTGAGATGGCGAGGCTGGCCGCCGGTGGCCCAGATCAGCTGGCCGAAGCCCACGGCGGAGCCATCGTCGAGGACGACCCGATGCAGTCCGGGGTCCACCTGAACCACCCGCTGGCCGAGGTGCAGGTCGATACCGGTACTGCTCCAGAAGGTTTCCGGCCGCAGCAGCATGCGCTCGAAGGTCTTCCTGCCGCTCAGATAGTCCTTCGAAAGGGGCGGCCGTTCATACGGCAGGTGCGGCTCGTCGCCGATCATGCCGATGCTGCCGGCGAACTTCTGCTGGCGCAGTGCGATCGCCGCGTTGGCGCCGCCGTGTCCGGTACCGACAATGAGTACGTCGTAGCGGGAATTCCAGGTGGTCAAGACTTTGCGCTCCGGATCGCTAGCCTCCATTCTAGGCGGTACAATCGACTCCAGCCTTGAATTACGCTTGAGGGGAATGAAAATGTCGGATGTCCTGAGCGCCGCCGAGCGGCTCGAAATCGAGCGGGCCTGCGAGCGGGTGACCTACGAGTATGGCCGGGCCTTGGACCTCGGCGACATGAGTGCCGCCGCCGACTTTTTCGCCGAGAACGGCTCCTTCGCGCGACCGATGAATCCGGGCCAGGTGATCCAGGGCCGCGAGGCCATCCGCGCCTCGCTGATCACGCGTCCCAAAACCCTCCTGACCAAGCATCTGACGACGAATGTGATGATCGACGTCGAGAGTCGTGACAGCGCCCGTGGGCTGTCCTATCTCACCATGATTGCGACGACCCCGCCGCAGGGCGCGGCGCCGCCGTTCATTTCCGGCGGCCCGATCTTCTTCGGCGAAATGCAGGACCGTTTCGTGCGCGAGAACGGCGTCTGGAGGTTCCTCGAGCGCCGTGGCTCGATCCAGATGAAGTTCTCGGGTCCGGTACCAGCGTAGCGCCCTGGCGCCACCATGCTCGACTACAACGATTATATTGCCGTGTTCAACACCGGCGACGATGCGGCGCTGGTCAATCGGTTCTTCGATGACGACGTGACGTTCACCGGTGGCACCCGTAATTACCAGGGCAAGGCGGCGCTGAAGTCGTTTCTCGACTGGGCGCACAACGGAGTGCGTGAGGTGATGCGGCCCCAGAACCTGCTGCAGCGGCAGGATCTGATTTTCGTGGAAGTCGACATGGATTTTCACGCGACCCGGGAACGGCCGGAATTCCCCTTTGGCCACCTGCACCCCGGGGACCTGGTGACGGTCAAATTCTTCGTGACCTACCGGTTGCGCGACGACAAGGTCGTGGAGTTGAAGTCGATGACCTGGCCGCCGGGCTGGGGCGTCACTCAACTGCCGCGGCTTGGCGCGCATCCCAGCCAGCAGGCCGCGTTCCGGGCCTATGTGTCCGCCTTCAGCAATGCGGACTTCGAGCGTTTTCCCAGGTTCTACACCGAGGATGTGCGGCTGGAGCTGGGCTCAGTGCCGCCGATCCTCGGGCGTCAGCGGATCATCGACTTCTACCGGCCGATGTTTCAGTCGGTCCGCGAGAGCCTGACCGTCAATAGCGTCGAGGCGACCGATTCCACCATCGAGTTGGATGCCATCACCCGCTTCACGGCCGTGCGGGATGCACCCGATTTCGTAGTCGGCGCGCTCCGGTGCGGGGAATACATCGAGGGCCGGGTGCTCGTCAGCTACCAGCTGCGCGACGGCCTGATCGCGCGCATCTCGGTGCGCCGGGGCAGCGACATGGTCAAACACCCAGCGCCAGCTGGGCGCCGCGGTGAGTGACTGAGCCGCTTTCCAGCGCCAGCAGCTGCGCCTTGATGGCAAGGCCGCCCGCGAAGCCGGTGAGGGTACCATCGGCGCCGATGACGCGGTGACAGGGAACGATGATGGGTATGGGATTGCGGCCGTTGGCCGCACCGACGGCGCGCACGGCCTTGCGGCTGCCGATCTGATCGGCGATATCGCCGTAGCTGCGGGTCTCTCCGAATGGAATGGTCCGCAGCGCATTCCACACTTTGTTCTGAAACTCGGTGCCGGTGAAATCGAGCCCGACCGTGAACCGCCGACGTGTGCCTGAGAAGTATTCCGCAAGTTCCCGCTGCGCCTGGATCAGCACCGGATGCCCGGGATCCGCGGACAGGTCGCGATAGCGCCCCTCGAGCGGGTCGTCATGCTCCCAGAGCACCCCGGCGAGGCCGCGATCACTCCCGATGAGCTTCAGCAGGCCGATCGGAGATTGGATGCTCTTGCATACGTAGTTCATGTCGCTGTCCTTGAACACTGCTGCCGATACCAGGGCGGATTGTGAGCCTCGATCGTGAGACCCGCTGGCGGATTCCGGACATGAAACATGCCCGCCACGGCCTTCACATCCATGTCCGAAAACCGCTAGTACGCGCCCGGCCGCGGTGCCACTATTCTCGCATGGACCTCGACCACGATGCCTGTTATCGCGCCGTCAAGCTGCGGGACGCGCGCTTCGACGGCCGCTTCTTCACCGCGGTGAAGACCACCGGCATCTACTGCCGGCCGGTCTGCCCGGCCCGCACCCCGCAGTCGCGCAATGTACGCTTCTTTCCTACGGCTGCGGCGGCGCAGGAAGCCGGATTCCGCCCCTGTCTGCGCTGCCGGCCCGAGACCGCGCCGGATATGGCGGCATGGCGCGGTACTTCGAACACCGTCTCGCGTGGCCTGGCGTTGATCGAGCTGGGCGCACTCGACAACGGCAGTGTCGACAGGCTCGCCGAGCGCCTGGGCTTGGGAGAGCGTCAGCTGCGGCGCCTGTTCCGACAGCATCTGGGTGCCTCACCGCTCGGTGTTGCGCAGACCCGTCGCATCCTGCTCGCCAAGCAGCTGATCCATGAGACGTACCTGCCGATGACCGAAATCGCATTTGCCTCGGGGTTCGGCAGCATTCGCCGGTTCAACGAGGCCTTCCTCGCGCTCTTTGGCCGGTCCCCGGGTGCGCTGCGGCGACTGGCGGGTCCGGAAGTCGCGGCGACGGATCACGGCGAGTTCAGTCTGCTGCTGCGCTACCAGCCGCCCTACGACTGGCCGGCCATGCTCGATTTCCTCGCGAAGCGCGCCATTGCCGGGGTCGAATCGGTTGCGGACAACGCCTACTGTCGCACGCTCGCGCTCGATCGCGTCCAGGGCAGGATCTGCGTGCGGCCCGCAGCGGGCAACGCCCTGCGCGCCAGCATCCGCATCGCGAAGCTCGCCGCGCTGCCCAACATCATTGCGCGGCTGCGCCGGCAGTTCGACCTGGCGGCGGATCCGCTGAGCATCGCGGCCCACCTGCGCTCGGATCCGGTGCTTGCGCCGCTGTTGAAGCAGCGCCCGGGGCTGCGCGTGCCCGGTGCGTGGGACGGTTTCGAGCTGGCGATTCGTGCGGTGCTGGGGCAGCAGATCACGGTGGCCGCGGCGATCCGCCTGGCCGGGCGCCTGGTCGCAACCTACGGGCAGCCCCTCGCGCAGCCCGAGCATGCGCTGACCCATGTATTTCCGACCCCGGCGGCGCTGGCGCAGGCGGATCTGGCTGCTCTGGGCATGCCACGCAGCCGGGCCACCACGCTCAATGGCGTTGCGGCCGCGGCGCTGCGCAATCCGGATCTGTTTGGTGCGAACTGCGACCTCGACGAGGCGATCGCGCGCCTGCGCTCGATACCGGGAGTGGGGGAGTGGACCGCCCAGTACATTGCGTTACGACAATTGCGCGAACCCGATGCCTTTCCGGCCGCCGATGTCGGGCTCATGCGGGCGCTCGCGGATGATCGCGGGCAGCGTCCGACGGCGGCCGAACTGCTGCTGCGCGCCGAGCCCTGGCGGCCCTGGCGCGCTTACGCGGCGCAGCACCTGTGGGCCAGCGGCGGCTAAATGGCGGCGGGAATCTCGGGCTCCTTCACCCGCAGCAGCAGTAGCATCCCGATGACCAGGAATACGATGCCACTGGCGATACCGATGCGCTGGCTGTGCGAGATCGTCGTGACCAGGCCGATCGCGAGCGGTCCGACGAATGATGTCGCCGTGCCTGACATGGCATAGACCCCGAAGAACTCGTTCAGCATGGCGGGCGGCGCGAGTTTGCCCATCAGGGCGCGACTCGAGGAGAGGCCGCCGGTCACGAAGGTTGCCGCGAGGATCTGCGCGACGCAGAACACCAGGTCGGGGATCGTGGGAAACATACCGCCATAGTTGTGAAGCGGCGGGGACAGCTTGATGAAGAGGGCCGTGTCCGGACTGGTCGAACACACGATCACGATCGCCAGCAGTGAGCCTGCGACAAAAATCATGGCGCTGCGGCGCGAACCGATCTTCAGATCCATCCAACCGGCCAGGGCTCCCGCAAGCGATGCCGCGACGCTGTTCAGCAATCCTTGCACAATCAACGCCTCGGCGCTCCAGTGCAGTACCCCGGCGGCATAAATGCCGGCGAAGCTCATCAACACCACGAAGCCTTCGTTGTAGGTCATTCTCGCGATGAGAAAGATGCCCACATTGCGGAACTGTCGCAGCCGGGTGAGGGTGTCGAGGAGGCTCCGCAATCCTTTGCTGACGGTGGCGCCCATCCCCAATCGGGTCCCGGCCGAGTCCGGTGTGAACACGAACAGCGGCAGGCCGAAAATCAGCATCCACACGGCAGCAAGGATTCCTACGGCCCGTTCCGGCTCGTGCATGGCTTTGTCCAACCCGAAGAGCGGGTGCGGATTCCAGCTCCAGGCGAGCAGGAAGAACAGGAACAGGATGATGCCGAACGCATTGCCCAGCGCGAAGCCCATGCCGCTCCAGAATCCGATGCCCTGGGGCGCAATGTTCGGCAGCATCGCGTTGCAGAAAATGGCCGAGTATTCGTAGTACAGCATGCTGCCGACCACTGCCGCCTCCACCCAGAACAGTCCGGTCTCCATTCCGGGTGCGCCGAACCAAAGCGATGCCATGCAGGGCAGACCGATCGCGATGCAGCCGATCAGCCAGGGTTTACGCCGGCCACCGGCATCGGCGATGGCGCCCAGGATCGGTGCCCCGATGGCCACCAGGATTGCACCCACGGCGCTGGTGTAGCTCCAGACTTCCTGGCCGCGCACCGGATCGGAAATCACTACGGTGCTGAAATAGGCGGAGAACACGAAGATCTGCACCAGCACGTTGTCGGGAATGCGGGCCCCGTCGAAACAGGCCCAGGACCAGCGGCCGAGCAGGGCCTTGCGGCCTCCGGAGGCGATTCCGGAGGTCGGCATATTCTGTTGCATCGGATCCCCTCTAAAAGCGCCCGTTGTCGTTTTTCATACTCGCAGTGATCGGCTGCATCACATCCCAGTGCTCGGCGATGCGGCCATTGGCGATGCGGAAGATGTCCACGACCGCGAAGCCTTCCTCGCCGGGGTGAAAGATCACGTGAACGTGCGCGGCCACCAGGTCACCGTCCACCAGCATGCGCTTGACCCGGTGTTCGGCATTCGGATACCTGATCTTCGCCCGCTCCAGCATCTCCTTGAGCCCTGCCGCGCCGGTCGCGGCATTCGGGTTGTGTTGGATGTAGCCCGGGTCGAACAGTCCGTCGACCGCCCCGGCGTCGATCGGGCCCAGCACTTCCTCGTAAATGCGCTCCACGAGGCGCAGGTTCGCCTGTTCTTGTTCTGTTCGCCCGCTCACGGGAGCCTACGATACTCCCGGTCAGGGTGATGTGGAACCGTCAGTGCAGGGATTGCAGCAGGGTTTCCAGGGCGTCGGTGGAGATGGGTTTGGTCAGATGATGGTCGAATCCGGCGCGAAAGGCCTGGTCG
>Ga0302314_10016133_pt1 | contig 12643 bp, 11 predicted proteins | sample III_Palsa_N2_3_FD_200533 | JGI IMG/M metagenome (GOLD analysis project Ga0302314, IMG submission 200533) | Peat permafrost microbial communities from Stordalen Mire near Abisko, Sweden - III_Palsa_N2_3 | ecosystem: Environmental > Terrestrial > Soil > Palsa > Peat permafrost | place: Sweden...
ATAGCCTGAATAGGTGCCAAGCGCGCGGCCTATCAGCACGGGTAGGTATTCGCTGTAGATGATGTTCTGGTATTCCGCCGTCGTAATGGCCTTGGACATGTTGTAGAGCTGGTCAGCCGTCCACGACGGATTCTGCGCGGCGAGCCGATGCACCCAATTGTTATGTTCGCGCATGAACAAAGTCGTGGTCGCGGTGAGTTCAGGATTTTCCATGACGCGTGCGTCACCGGCGACGAATGCATTGTTTACTACCATCAGCGCCTGGCCATTGTCAGAACTTTTGAGCGTTCCATCCGCGTTCCGCAGGCTTGCCGCCACTGTGGCGCTGGAGCCGTACAGCTGCGAAAGATCGAGAAATCCGGCGACGGTGTTAATGATCGTATTTGTGGTCGGGTTCCTGAGATCTCGGTTCAGCGCAATCGTTGTTCCATCTGGGAACGCCGGGTCCCCGGCCGGAATGGCGATATTGATCGGCCCAGACGAGGGCGGCGTCGCCTCGAGTGAAATATCATGATCGACGAACTGGCCGAACACGTATAGCCAAGCCGATGCGGAAGCATCGTCCGTCTCGCCATTCTGCCCATTCTGCCCCGTGTCTCCCGAAATAACATTGCTGACTGTTCGGGGATTCGGACCGCTTATCAAACCATTTTTCGTACCCGCTGCGAAATTAAGCGCAACGAGATTCAGCTCGGGGCTATTCGGCACCGGGTCCAAAGACGGATTTCGCAGATTGTTGTCGGTCGCGCCGATGGGGCGGAATTCTGTCAGCAGGCTGGGGGAATTTGCATCTATCGGTGCAGCCGCCGCGCAATTGGTGAGCAGCAGGCCGCCGAGCAAAGTTCGCGCCGCGATGGATGAATAGTTCATGGATCCTCCCTCTGCGTGTTAATTGCACGGTGTCCCAATGAGATTGTTCGCGGATGGTCTGCGGCGTAGAAACTCTGAGCAACGTGGCTCAAAAGCCAGACGTGCGAAATCAGCGACAGCCGCTCGCTAGCAAGTGCCAGGAAAAAAAGGTCAGAACGTGTTCTGGCCGAGAGGAGGCGCGACCCGTAAGGCCGTGTGGCCCGGGTGTCGGAAGGTGCCTCGTGTCGGTGCCGAACATGCCTGGGCGAGCGGCGCGCTACAAGCGGCGCGCGAATTAGGGCGATTGAGGATAGTGAGGAATTACCTGACTAAGGCAAACCCATGGTTGTGCACTGGATGTCCAGATGTCCAACGTCGGCTGAAACTCCGACGGATTGTCCAGCGTGGAGAAACGGATGGACATAATTCCTGGAGCAGTCTCGCCGCGCGTGAACAGAGGAGAGCCGCAGTCGGAGCAAAAGCTGCGAGTCGCGAGCCTGCCGCTGCCGGCACGAACCGAGTACGTCCCGGGCGTGCCGGTGATCGTTAGGTCCGACACCCGCACGATGAAGCCGGAAGCGAAAGGAGCGCCGCTCGAGCGCTGGCAGTCTAGGCAGTGGCAGTTGAGCGTCGCAATCGGCGCGCACGAGCAAATATAGCGGATCGATCCGCATGCACACCCGCCGGAAAATGGAGCCGTCACGTCGCTCTTCCCGGGCCGGCTCCGGCGAGCGCGCGAATCAAAATCGCGAGTCCGACAATTATCCCGCCGATAACCCAGCGGTGACTGAACCACAGCGTGTCGATGCGCGCCTGCTCCGGATCGATACGCGAATAGGCGATCGGAACCGTATCGCCCCTCGAAAACCGTGCGATACTTTGCTGAGTCGAGTTCACCACCCGATGCGACATTCCGTCCGCGTCCTTGAACTCGAATACCGGATAGACTTGCCTGGAGTGCCTGCGCTCGAAGTCGACGATTGTTCCTTGTGCGTGCAGGGAACCGGGAGTCGATCGCTGGTAGCCGCCGTCAAGCAAAGCGCCGGCGAGAACGAAACAAGCGGCGAGAGCCAGAAAACCAATCAGTCGCGGCATGGTAGCCAAAGAATATCCGAGAGCCCGCAAAGAAGACAGTGACGAGCGGCCGCTTTGCATGCGCGAATTGTCTATATTTCCTTACCTGCGTCAAAGGATGTGAGCATTGAACAGGCGTGACTTTCTGTGGAGCGGTTCGGCTTTCCTCGCCTTCTCTTCCCACGCCCGAGAGGCCCCGATCGGCGCGATTTCGGATTATGAAAGGAACAGCGGCGGGCACATCGGCGTCTATGCGGAAAACATTCGAACCGGTGCAAAGCTCTCCTGGAGGGCGGACCAGCGCTTCGTCATGTGCAGCACATTCAAGGCCTCGCTCGCGGCTTGCATTTTGTCCCGAGTCGATCGCGGCGAGGACAGTCTCGAGATGCTCATCCCCTACGGCGCCAACGATATCCAAGACTGGTACGCCCCGGTTGCAAAAGCGAGCCTGTCCAAGGGTTCCCTTTCGGTAAGGGAAATGTGTCGGGCTGCGGTTGAAGAGAGTGACAATACCTGCGCCAACCTTCTGCTCTCCCGGATCGGCGGGCCGCCGGCTCTGACAGCGTTCTGGCGCAAGCACGGAGATCAAGTCACCCGTCTCGAGGACCCCGAACCATTTCTTAATCGCACACCACCCGGCGATTCGAGGGACACGACCACCCCGGCCGCAATGGCGCAGACACTGCGCGGCTTGGTCCTTGGCCGAGTCCTGTCGGAGCCATCGCGCACCACTTTCACGGAGTGGTTGGTCGGCTGCCGGACCGGAGCGAATCGGTTGCGCGCGGGGCTACCCACCACTTGGGTGATTGGGGACAAGACCGGGAACAACGGCACCGATGCGGCGGGCGACATTGCCGTAGTCTGGCCCAAGGCCGACGTCCCTATCGTCATCTGCGTATATACGCGTGGCGGGACGCCCTCACCTCAGCAACTCGATTCTGCTTTCGCTGATATCGGCCGCTTCGTTGGAGAAGAGCTATCTAAGGCGACTTGAGTCGATCGGATGCGCATGAAGCGGTCCGATGAGGCCGCGTCATTCCGAGCTGCCGACTTGAGACAGCCGCACCGATGCGTGGGCTTGGGCTTGCGCGGATTCCTGGTTCGGATCTCGTTGGCGGCGATAGGTGATATCCATCATCGGCGTGGGACGGCTGATGTGGTAGCCCTGCGCAAAATCGACGCCCACCAGCAACAGCGCGGCGAGAATATCGGCGTTCTCGACGGATTCCGCCACGGTCTTGACACCCATGACGCGCCCTACGTTATGGATCGCCTCCACGATCTCGTAGTCGACCGCGTCGGTGGTCATGTCCCGTACGAACTCACCATCGATCTTTAGATAATCGACCGGAAGACGGCGCAAGTAGGCAAATGAGGCCATGCCGCTGCCAAAGTCATCGAGCGCCATCGGACAGCCGATTTCCTTCAACCGATGCATCAGTTGTGAGGCGCTCGCCAAATTGGTGATTGCGGCGGTTTCCGTCAGCTCAAAACCGATGCTGTGTGCCGGCAGGGCGAATTGCACCAACTGCGATCGGACGAAGTCCGCCATTCCGGGATCTGTCACGGACGCCCCGGACAGATTGATCATGCAGGTGGGAATCGCGCCATGACGCTCCCTTAGCGCAGCCAGGTTTTCGCATGCGTGCGCGATGACCCAACGGTCGATCTTCGGCATCAGTCCGTAGCGTTCCGCGGCCGGTATGAAGGCCATCGGCGCGATCAGCGTGCCGTCCGAATCGATCATGCGTATCAGGATTTCGAAGTGCGGCGCCTCAAAATTGGCGTTGACCGCGGTGCTCCCAACCGCGCGGATTTCCTGGGCAAAGAGTGCGAACTGATCGAGCTCGATGGCACGATTCAATCGCTCCACCCAGCGCATTTCTCCATGGCGGGCACGCATTACTTGATCGTCGGGGCGATAGAACTGAACGCGATTGCGGCCGCTGTCCTTCGCCAGGTAACAGGCCTGGTCCGCGGCGCTGAGCGCATCCCCGACCGTGGCCAGGCTCTCCGTGAGCGACAACACCCCGATGCTGACGTTGGTGGAAAATACCTTCCCTTCCCACACGAAGCGCAACTCGGAGATGCGGCGGCGAATGGACTCGGCCACCTCGAGTGCCGCAGCCTGTGCATTGTTCGCGAGCAATATGCCGAACTCGTCGCCCCCCAAACGCGCCAGCACGTCGGCGGCACGTAGCTCGTGTTTCACGGCCCACGAGACTTGGCATATCAGTTCGTCACCGGCGGCGTGGCCGCAGGTGTCATTGACCACTTTGAATTGATCGAGGTCCAAATAGAGCAGCGCGTAGTCCGTGCCCGTGCTCTTCTGATCCACCATGGCTCGGCCCAATTGCTGTTCGAATTCGCGCCGATTGGCCAAACCCGTCAAGGCGTCATGAGTGGCTTGGTGCAGGAGCTGCGCGGCAAATGCGCGTTCCTGGGTGATGTCGCGCATCACGAACACGATGCCTATCACCTCACCGTGCGAATCGCGGATCGGAGCGGCGCGTTCGTGCACGGAGGTGGTGGATCCATCGCGTTTGCGCAGCTGAGAGCCGGTGGCGGGTCCGGTACGTTGCTCTCCGGCCAATATCTGAGCGATCTCGGCGGTCACGGAGACTGTATTCGGTTCCGGCAGCATGTGCAGGACGGTTGCCAGAGGTTGACCCACCGCTTGGGCTGCCGGCCACCCGAGCAACACTTCGGCCGCCGAATTCATGTAAGTGACTTCGCATGCCCGATTGGTGCATAGCACGGCATCCGCGATCGACTGCAGCGTCACGTGAGATCGCGCCTGCGCGACAAAGGCCGCCTCCTCCGCCTGACGCAGTGCAAGAGCGATGCGTTCGCTGCGGCGGATCATCTTCAAGGATATGGCCGCGCCCATGCCGACGAGGATGATGCTGCAGAGCGCGAGAGACAGCGACAAAAGCCGCTGCACCTGCCGCGACGTACTGCCGAGCGAGCGTGAGAACTCATCCTCCAGCGGCGCCACCTGCCGGTGGATGTGTTCCGCCTCGCCGAGCAACTGGCTCACGCCGCCGCCGGCCGCACTGCCGGATTCCATCAGGGTGTGCATCTGCCGGCCGATCTCATCCAATTGCAGGATCAACTCATCGGCGCGCGTCCAGGCATCGATGGGGCGGGCAAGGATCCATGAATGCCTGAACACTCGAAACAAGCGCATCATTCCCGGCACATCGTCCGGGTGATTGCGTGCGACGATAAACGAGTTCGCGGCAAGCACATAGTCCGGAGCGGCGCTTTGCAGCTCGAGCCGCGCGACTCGGTCGCCGAGCGGCACGGCGATCTCGTTACGAAAACGTTGATAATCGGCCGGTGATCCGCTCGCGGCGAAATACCGTAGCTCCGCGATCGACTGGCCTTCGGCTTTGGACCACAAGCCCTCGCCGTTGACGAATGCGCGTATGGTCGACAGCGTGCTCAAGCTGGCGACGCAAAGCGACAGCATCAGCCCCGCGATCACGATCAGTGGCCAGGTAGCCGTCAACAGCTTTCGCCGGGTCGCAGCAGAGTCGGTCGGCGATTGTTCGGGCACCATCTTAGAAGTGTCGGCGGAGCTGGCTCGTTTATCGACACGTAATTGGCCGCCTTGAGGGGTCGTTCACGGAAAGGGGGCACAAACTGATGCTGCGACGCAGCGGGCTTGCGTGGAGGGGGTCACGTGGCCCCTTGGCGCTGGTGAGCGCTCTGCCTATTTTCCGTAGCGCTGCACGCTCCCGTCGCTCATGATCCGGTCCCCCGGATTGATGCCCGCCGGGCATTCGCCGAGGTAGCGTTGCTCCTGCAGCAGTGTTTCTTCGGTCTTGCCATTGAAGGCGGGCGTATAGGTCGCGTGCGACTCGGCGTGCGTCAAGGTGGCGCTGTCGTAGGTATAGGTGCCTTTCGACACGATGACTCTGCTGCCCAAGTTGCAGCTCGACGCGGCGGCGAATCGGCCGCCCCCGAGGTCGTCGAACGACGTGCTGCATTCCTTGGCGTTCTTGACCTGCGAGTCCATAGCCGTGTCGAACGCGTGGTTGCGGCACAGCCGGTAGGTGAAATTCGACACCTTGGCCCCTGGATTCTCGACACTGCGTCCGCGTACCTCCCACAGGCCTTCCTGCAGCGGCGGCGGGTCCGCGGCCCGCGCGACGGAAAGTAGCAGCGCGCCCGCGAGGATCATTAATCGTCTTCTCATCGGCTCGAAATGATAGCTGCCGCGCCCGCAGCCCGCCAAGGGAATAAAATGCCGCTGCCGCGAGTCTTCTGCGAAAGACGAGGGTGAGCGATGAGCCGAAGTCGAGAGCTGTGACGGTCGAGCGAGGCTCACCGGGCGCGAGGCGTGCGCGATTCGATGCGCAGGTGCTGCCGCACCTCGATGCGGCGTATCGCTTCGCACGCTGGCTCGCCCCTTCGCCTGCCGATGCGGACGATGTCCTGCAGGAAGCGATGTTGCGTGCTTTCCGAGGCTTCGACCGTTTGCGCGGCGGCGATGTCAAGGCGTGGCTCTTCGCCATCGTGCGCAATTGTCACTTGACGGCCCTGGCGCAGCGCGCGCGACGTGGCTTCGTGCCGTTGCCCGCGGAGGCAGACCCCCACGACGGCACCGCCATGGTCTGCGCCGCACCCGGTCCGGAATCCGGCTCGATGCGCCGCGACGAGGAACGCAGTCTCGAGCGCCTGCTCGGAGACCTGCCGCCGGAACATCGGGAGGTCTTGATCCTGCGCGAGATCGAGGAGCTCGACTATCGAGAGATCGCCGCGGTCACGCAGGTGCCGATCGGCACCGTCATGTCGCGGCTCGCGCGCGCCCGCGCGGCATTGAAGACCCGCTGGTCGTTGAAGACCGAGGAGGAACGCGATGCCATGCGCTGAGGCCGAGAGCCGCCTGCACGCTTATCTCGACGGCGAGCTCGACGCCCTCGGCGCCTCCGCCTTCGAGCACCACCTCGAGACTTGCGCGGAGTGCCGCGCGGCCCTCGAGGGTCTCGAGGCGATGCGCTTGGCGCTGCGCGCCGAGCTGCCCTATGAGCACGCGCCGGCCGCGCTCGCCGCGCGCATCGGCGCGGCGCTCGATCGGGAAACCTCGGTCCCCGCGCGCGCCGAAGGACGCCGGCGGTCCGCGCAATCCTTCGTGCATGGCCTGATCAGCGGTGCCGCCGGCGGGCTGTTGACGGCGGCCCTGGCCTTTTTTCTTGTCGCTCCGCACTTTATTTCCCCGCACGGGGCACTGCTCGACGATCTCGTGAACGCCCACGTCCGCTCGCTCCTGCCCCCGCACCTCGTCGATGTTGAGTCGACGGATCGGCACACGGTGAAGCCTTGGTTCGCGGGTCACGTCGACGTTTCACCGGCGGTCTACGATTTCACGGCGCAGGGCTATCGTCTGCTCGGCGGACGCGCCGACTACTTCGAGCACCAGCGCGCCGCGGCGCTCGTCTATCAACACGGTGCGCACGTGATCAACGTCTTCAGCTGGGCGGGCGAGGGGGCGTTACCGGCGGACACCACGCGCAACGGCTATCACCTCGCCTTCTGGGAAGAGGGGAATCTGCGCTACTGCGCGGTGTCCGATACCGGCTGGCCCGAGCTCCTGAAGCTCGTGAGCCTCATCCGCGACGCCGAGGGCCAGGAGGGCCACGGCTGAGCTGAGGAATAAATTCGAGTCATGCAGAGTCTTCCGTCCGAATCCACAGCACCAGGAGACGGATATGTCGGATGACTTGCTCGATTCCCCCGGGCGCCGCAGGGCGCTCGGTTGTCTGGCCGCCGGTGGGGCCGGCACGCTATTCGTACTTGCGGGTGGCATCTTCACTCCGCTCGATCTCGCCGCCGCCGCGGCCGATCCCGAACGCACCGGCCGGCTCGGCCGCCCCCTATTCGTGCAGCTGAGCGACACGCACATCGGCTTCAACAAGGAAGCGAATCCCGACGTCAATGCGACGCTCACGCGCGCAATCGATCTCATCAACGCCATGCCGCAGGCTCCGGCGCTCGTCATTCACACGGGCGACATCACCCACTTGTCCCGGCCCGCGGAGTTCGACCTCGCGCAGCAGCTCTTCTCGCGGATCAAGGCGGGCGAGATGCACACCGTGCCGGGCGAGCACGACACGAGCGATGCGACGGTGAGCGAGTACTTCAGCCGCTTCGGCAAGGCATCGAACAACAAGGGCTATTACAGCTTCGATCATGCGGGCGTTCACTTCATCGCGCTCGTGAACGTGTTGCAGTTCAAGCCCGGCGGTCTCGGAACGCTGGGCGCCGATCAACTCGAGTGGGTCGAGGACGACCTCAAGCGCCGTTCGGCGAGCACTCCGATCGTGGTGTTTGCGCACATGCCGCTCTGGTCCGTGTACGAGCCGTGGGGATGGGGCACGGGCGACGCGCCGCAGCTGCTCGCGTATCTGCGCCGCTTCGGCTCCGTGACCGTGTTGAACGGCCACATTCATCAGATTGTGCAGAAGGTCGAAGGCAACGTGACGTTCCACACCGCGCGCTCGACGGCCTACCCGCAGCCCGCGGCGGGCGTGGGGGAGGGGCCCGGTCCGCTCAAAGTTCCCGCCGATCAATTGGCCGGTGTGCTGGGCATCAGCCGAGTGTCGCTGGCGAGGCATCCGCTCGCCCTTGCGCTTACGGACAGGACGCTCGCATGAGAGCGGTAAAATTTCTGGCGGTAGCCTTTCTCGGCTCACTCTTTGCGGCGGGTGCCGGCGCGGCTGATGAGGGGACCATCCAAGTGTCCGCAAAGAGCTTCATGTTCACGCCCGCGAGCATTACCGTAAAGGCCGGCACCACCGTCACTTGGGTGAACCTCGACGATGAGCCTCACACGGTCTTCAGCGACGCGGGGCTGTTCCGTTCTTCCGCTCTCGACACCAACGAGCGTTTCTCGTTCAAGTTCGAGAAGGCGGGCACTTACCACTACTTGTGTACCATTCATCCGCGGATGCTGGGCACGGTGGTGGTCGAATAGCCTGGCACAGCTGCGCGGGGCTAGTGATTGTCTCCCGCCGGCGCCTCGCTCGCCTCGAATACCGCCTCCGATGCCTGCTGCGAGCGCTGCGTTGCGGCGATGTGCTCGCACTCAGCCATGACGCGCAGCACATTGGCCCCGGCCAGCTTCGCGACGTCGCCGTCGCTCCAGCCGCGGCGCATGAGCTCGGCGAGCAGATCCGGGTACTTGTCGACGCCCTCGAGACCGCGCGGCGTGTCGGGAATGCCGTCGAAATCCGAGCCGATTCCGACGTGATCGATGCCGGCCACCTGCCGGATGTGCTCGATGTGATCGGCGACTTGCGCGAGCGTGGCGCGGGGCTTCGGATGCTCGTGCTCCCACGCCGCGAGCGCCGCTTTGGCGCGCTCGGGCTGGCCGATATAGAGGCCGCCGTAGGGCGGGCTCTCGTAGCGCGCGACCTCTGCCGAGCGGTCCGCCTCCCAGCGATTGACCTCCTCGGACACGTAGGCGGTCGCGAAATTCACCATCACCACGCCGCCGTTTGCCGCCACGAGCTTGAGCACATCGTCCGGCACGTCGCGCGGATGATCGACGAGCGCGCGTGCCGAGGAGTGCGAGAAAATCACCGGCGCCGTGCTCACGCGCAGCGCCGCGCGCATGGTATCGGGCGACACGTGGCTCAAGTCCACCAGCATGCCGAGGCGGTTCATTTCCCGGACCACGTCCTCGCCGAAAGGCGTGAGTCCGTGGTGGCGCGGCGTGTCGGTCGCGGAGTCGGCCCAGCCGGTGGTGAGCACGTGGGTGAGCGTCATATAGCGGGCGCCTAGATCGTACATCTGCCGCAGCACCGCGAGCGAATTGTTGATCTGATGTCCGCCCTCGATGCCGATGAGCGAGGCGATCTTGCCGGCGCGGTGAATTCTGCGCACATCCGCCGCCGTGTAGGCGATCTCGAAGTCCGCCGGGTAGCGGGCGACCATGCGCTTGACCAGATCGATCTGCTCGAGCGTCAGCTGCACGGCCTCGGCACCCTTCACATCGACGGGCACCCACACCGACCAGAACTGTCCGCCCACGTGGCCGGCGCGCAAGCGCACGATGTCGGTCATGAGCGGCGTCACGTCGGCTCCCACAGGCAGCTTCGAGGTGTCGGTTTTCAGATCGATGGCCGAAAGCCGGCTCTTGTAGCGATCGCGGATTTCCCAGGCGAGATCGTTGTGGCCGTCGATGAGCGGCGTTTGCTCGAGCACGCGCAGCACCCGCGCGTGGTAATCGGTGGCGGCGGGCGAGGCACCCCCCGTTGCCGCCGCCGCCGCGACCGCGCAGGCGAGCAGCGTGGAGGCCGCCCACAGCGCCGCGAGTCGGGCGGCGCAAAATGCGTTCTTCATGGTCATCCCTCTCGAGCACTCCGGCACGGCAAAAGCGCCGTGCGCCCAGCAATTTGCCATAAGGGGCTCCGTGATGCGGCGCTTTTATTCTTTGCCCCTTGCGGGGGAGCCTTGAGCTGTGATCAAGTCGGATGAGGCCCGCGAGTCGTGCCGCGGGCGCTGGAGTCAACCAGGGTCATCGATGAATAACAAAAACGCTTCAGGCAAGTGAGTGTCGTTCGGGTGCCCCGCGTTCCCCCGCGGGGCGCTCTTTTACTCCGTAAAGACCCTTAAGGCGCCCCCGGCGGCTTGAAAACCGCATCTTCCGGCTCCAATTTGGGGCTGCGCGGCCCAAACCTCGCGCGAAACCGCCGGCTCGGATAGAATCCGCGCCGGCAGCGCCCCTCCCGAGCGGCGCCGGCCACCCCCTTTTCTCAAGCTCCAACGGAAGTCGATGCTTTCTACGTCCAACGTCGCCGTGCAATTCGGTGCGAAACCCCTGTTCGAGCAGGTGACCGTCAAATTTTTCGACGGCAATCGTTACGGCCTCATCGGCGCGAACGGTTCGGGCAAGTCCACGCTCATGAAGGTGCTGGGGCGCGACCTCGATCCGAGCGCGGGCGAGGTGATGCTGCAGACGGGCATGCGGCTCGGCAAGCTCAACCAGAATCAGTTCGGCTACGAGGACGAGCGCGTACTCGACGTGGTCATGCAGGGACACGCGGAGCTGTGGCGCGCGATGACCGAGCGCGACCGAATCTATGCGAACCCTGAGTCGACGGACGCCGATTACATGCGCGCCGCCGAGCTCGAGGCGGTGTTCGCGGAGTACGGCGGCTACGATGCCGAGGCCCGCGCGGGCAGCATCCTCACCGACGCCGGCATTGCCGAGTCGCGCCATAACGGCCCCATGCGCGAGGTGCCCCCCGGGTTGAAGCTGCGCGTGCTGCTCGCGCAGGCGCTGTTCTCCAGACCCGATGTGCTGTTGCTCGATGAGCCCACGAACAACCTGGACATTCACTCGATCAACTGGCTCGAGCGCGCGCTCAACGATTACAGCGCCACCATGGTCATCATCAGCCACGACCGGCATTTCCTGAACCAGGTCTGCACCCACATCGCCGACCTCGATTATCAACAGCTCAAGATCTATCCCGGCAACTACGACGACTTCATGCTCGCCTCGGTGCAGGCGCGCGCGCGGGTGGAGGCATCGAATGCCAAGGCGCGCGACAAGATCTCCGACTTGCAGGAGTTCGTGCGGCGCTTCTCGGCGAACGCATCGAAAGCGCGCCAGGCGACCTCGCGCAAGCGGCAGCTGGAGAAGATCAAGCTCGAGGAAGTGCGCCCATCGTCCCGCCAGAATCCCTATATCCGCTTCGAGCAGGGCAGGAAGCTCTATCGCTCGGCCGTCACGGTGGAGGGGCTTTCCTTCCGCTATCCCGGCACGGAGCAGAATGTGCTCGAGAAGGTCAACTTTCAGATCGAGGCGGGCGAGCGCATCGCCATCATCGGCCCGAACGGCGCCGGCAAGACCACCTTGATGCGTTGCCTCGCCGGCGAGCTCACGCCGACGGCCGGCCGCATCACCTGGGTGGAGAATGCGCAGGCCGGCTACATGCCGCAGGATCCGCAGGCCGAGTTTCTACCGCCCTGCGATCTCTTTACCTGGATGTCGCAGTACACGGGCAAGGCGGACGACGATCAGATCGTGCGCGCGACCTTGGGGCGACTGCTGTTCTCCGGCGAGGAGACCAAGAAGTCGGTGAGCGTACTGTCGGGCGGCGAGAAGGGCCGCATGATCTACGGCAAGCTCATGCTCACCCGGCCGAACGTGCTGTTGATGGACGAGCCCACCAACCACATGGACATGGAAACCATCGAATCGCTCCAGATCGGTCTCGAGCATTTCGCCGGGACGCTCGTGTTCGTCTCGCACGACCGGGAGTTCGTCGGCGGCCTCGCGACGCGTATTCTCGAGCTCAAGCCGGGCGGCAAGCTGGTCGATTTCAAGGGCACGTACGATGAGTACCTGAAGGCCCAGGGCCTCGACGGCTAGGGCGCGCATCCAAGCGCGCGGCCGTATCGAATCTCTCCGGGTAACACCCCGTGGGAGATGACGATGACCGATCACCCGCTCGCGCGCGCGCCGCCCGCGGCGCTCTGGCTACTCGCGCTGTTGGCGCTCTCGGGGCCCGCCATGCCCCTGGCGGCCGAGCGTTACGAGGGTATCGCCTATAGTCACGGCACCGATCGCATCGTCTACCGCGAAACCCACTGGTTGTTCGACCGCGACGGCACGCAGCAGCGGCTGGTGATCTATCGCTGCGCCGACGGCACGCCGTTCGGACGCAAATGGGTGGGCGCGGCGCCGTCGGCGACCGCCCCG
>Ga0302314_10016136_pt1 | contig 12642 bp, 13 predicted proteins | sample III_Palsa_N2_3_FD_200533 | JGI IMG/M metagenome (GOLD analysis project Ga0302314, IMG submission 200533) | Peat permafrost microbial communities from Stordalen Mire near Abisko, Sweden - III_Palsa_N2_3 | ecosystem: Environmental > Terrestrial > Soil > Palsa > Peat permafrost | place: Sweden...
GCGAGCTCGCCCGAGGACGCATTGAGGTTCTCGACCGCCGGCAGGTTCGCCGCGGTCGCGTCCCCGAGGTGGCGCATCGCCGGCTGCAGCTGCGCCAGGAAACCTGGGAACTCCTTGAGGTCGGTCTTGAAGCTGGCGCTCTGATCGGCGGTGTCGCTCGCCGCACGGTCGGCGTAGTCGATGAAGCGTTGGATCGCCGAGGTGTTGTTGGCGAGCGCGGATACCACCGTGTTGGCGTTGACGGTCAGGTTGTTGATCGTCCCCGAGTCAGATGAAAGTAGTTGCAGCAGGTCGTCGGTCTCGGTCAACGCCGGCACCGCGCGATCAAGCGCGGACTGCAAATCGCCTGAGCGGGCGGCGACGCCGGCACCAAGAGCGTTGATGATCATCGGTAGCCGTTCACGCTCCGGGACCTGGAACACATTCAGCAGCAGGTCGGCCGGGATCGTCGAGGAGGTGTGGCTGACGGGGATCGTCGAGCCGTATGAGATCAGCGGCCCGGTCTCACCCGGCTCGCAGGAGATGAAGTACTCGCCGATCAGCGACTGCGGCTCGGACTCACACGTCGCCGAGGTGTGGAACGGCGGGATCCCGGTCTGCGTCACGTCAACGGTGACGACCGCGTTGAGGCTCTTCTGATCGAGGTTGATCGACTTGATCGAACCGGCGGGCACGCCGGCGATCTTGAAGTCGGCGCCGGTGACCAGACCGAAGGCGTTATCGAGTTCGATCTTGTAGGTCGTGCCAGGCCCGCTGGAGGTTCCGCCGGCAAGGACAACTACGAGCACGACGACGGCAACAACCGCGAGGCTGAGCAGTACGCGTCTCATTTGCTCTTCGGCCCCGTGTTCTCGGCCGGAATTTCGTTCGGGCTACAGGCGAAGTCGTCGGCGTTATTGATCGAGCCGTACTCCATCGAGCCTGGGCAACGGTCGCCGTAGTCGGTCGTGACCAGACCCGGGTGGCCCGCGCCTGAGCCAAATGCCAGCACCGCACGCAGGGCAGGATCGAGCAGGGCCGGCAGGGCGTTGAGCACACCGTTGTTGAGTGAGGCGACGCCGACGACAGGGGCGACGCGACTGAAGCCACCGTTGGCGTCGTAGCCACCCGGGTGCGAGAAGCCCTCAAACCAGCCGGTCAGATCGACCGCGTAGGGCCGGGCGAACGCCAGCTCGGGCGTTCCGTCGGTCAGCGCGATCGTTGATTCGGGGAAGGCGCCGCGGCGGTTCTTACCGTCGGCGTAGGTTGAGTCGACGGTGACGGCTGCCAGTGGCTGACCGAGCTTGACAAGGTCCAGCAGGTCGTCGTTGACGCCCGGGTGCTGGACAACGTAGGAGAGGTCTTCGATCGTCGGCACCGAGTCATGCGCCAGCGGGCGCAGTTCGATCAACAGCTTCTCAAACTTCGGTGCGACCGGCTTTGAGTCGTTGACCAGCGGCGTGATCGTGTTCAGCGAGCTACGCAGGCTGACGAAAGTCGTGTCGGCGAGGCGCATAAACCCGGGGAGATCACCGATCGCATGGCCAAGTTGGCTGTGCTCGGACGCGAGCGCACTGGTCACCTGTGAGAGGTTGGCGATGACGCCCGAGAGCTGTGCCTGGCGTGAGGCGATGTTTGACAGCAGGTGGCCGGAGCTCGTCACGAACTTGGTGAACGATGCGGTGTTGTTGTTGAGCTCTTGGAACAGCATCGTCGTTGCGGAGACCGCCGGGTTCAGGTACGCGAACGCGGCCTGCGCCTCGGCGCCCTTACCGGCGTACTGCGAAGCCGTGCCCTGGATCAAGTTCTGCAGGCCGAGTCGTGTCGGCGCGTTCAGCGTGTTGAACAGTTGGTCAAGGTCGACCTCGCTGCTCGTGTTGGTCTCGACGATCTGGCCGCCGTCGGCGATCGCCGGCGCGCTCCGCGGGCCAAGCGTGAGGTCGACGTAGCGGTTGGCGACGCCGGACAGCGAGACCTCGCGGATCGTCGCCAGCGTGCCCTGGTGCAGCGGCATATACGCCGAGTTATTGATTGACATATGGAGGTCGGCCTGGCCGGTCGGCGTAAGCGAAATGCTGCTGACGGTGCCGACCCCGATCCCCGAAACCTGCACCAGATCGCCGGGGACAACTTGGCTCGCGTTCTCAAACACGGCATTCACCGTGTACGAGCTGCCCCCGCTAAAGATCATTAGCCCGGCCGCGACCAGAACCAGCAGGACAGCCGCGGTAGCCGCGACGCGCCCCATCGCGCTCGAGTTGTGCACTGTGCCTTCCTCCTGCGCCTAAGGCGCCTGTCCCCGGCGAAGCTACCAATGGCAGCGGCGGCGGTCAAAGACCAACCGTCGCAAGGTTACGCAAATACCCGGGGCGGGGATCGAACCCGCAGGGCCCTTTCGGGCAGCGCTTTTTAAGAGCGCCGACTTTGCCAATTTGTCTACCCGGGTGAGGAAGGCTCAGATGTTAAGCGTCTGACGGCGCAACTTTCCGGGTAGTACCGTGTCTATAGGTGACCTAGGGATGGAAGTATCGGCGCTCAAATACTCGGGCGGAGTCGGCCTGCACGGCCGCTCGCCGTTGTTGCGCCTACAGTCGGATGAGCGCCTAATCGCCCTCGTTCGCAGGGGAAATGAGGGTGCATTTGAGGTTCTCGTGTCCCGCTACGAGGTGCGGCTGCTGGGCTTCTGCCGCCACATGCTCGGCTCGCGTGAGGACGCCGAGGACGTGCTGCAGGACGTGCTTTCAGCCGCCTACAACGCGCTGGTGGCAGATCAGCGCCCGATCAATGTGAAGCCCTGGCTGTATCGGATCGCGCGCAACCGCAGCCTCAACCACATGCGCCGTCAACAGGCGGTTCCAAGCGACACGATCGATTTGCACTTTTCCGACCACGGAGCGTCGACGGCCGACAAGGTCGACGACCGCGAGCAGTTCCGTGAGCTAGTCGGCGACATCCACGGTCTGCCGGAGAGCCAACGCACAGCGCTTGTCCTGCGTGAGATGGACGCCCTCCCCTACGAGCAGATCGCCGAGGCGATGGACACGACGGTGCCGAGCGTCAAGTCATTGCTTGTCCGCGCGCGGATCTCACTGGCCGAAGCATCGGAGGCCCGGCTGCTTGGCTGCGACGAGGTTCGGCTCGCCCTTGGCGAGGTCGCGGAGGGACTGCAGAAGAAGATGAATCCGCTGGTCCGCCGCCACGTCAAGGGGTGCGAGCGCTGCACCACGTTCGAACGCCACCTGAAGCAGAACAACCGTGCGCTCGCTGCTTTGATGCCGTTGGGTCCGTGGGCGGCAATCAAGGGTTTCGCCCTCATTCACCTCGGTCACTCGGCAGGATCAGGCGCGGCGGCCGGCGCCTCAAGCGCCGGCGCGAGCGCCGGTGGAGCCAGTGCCGGTGCTGCCGCGGTCGGTGGCACGGCCACCGCCACGGCCACGGCCACGGCCACGGCCGCAAGCAGCGGCTCGCTGATCACCACGGGCCTCGGGGCGCTGGCGACGAAGGCAGCGGCCGGCATCGCCGTCGCCGCGATCGTCACCACCGGCGTGGTCACCACCCACACCACGCACGTGCCGCGAGCGGTCAACCCGGCGCAGTCGGTCGCCGCCGGCGTCGCCCACGCGGCGGCAATCGCGCCGAAGCTCGCCGCGCCGATCGCAAAGGCGCCGAAGCTCGCCCACCACCGCACAGCGCTCGCCAAGAGCCACCATTTGAAGAAGGTTGTAGCGCCGGTCGTCGCGGCAACGACGACAACGGCCATCCTGCCGCCGACTGTCACCACGCCGACGCCGACTGTTACAGAGCCGACAACGACGACCACGACGACTCCGACGACGACGACCACAACGCCTTCCGGTAGCTCGACGACGACGACGGAGACCTCGACAACGCCGAGCGGTGGCGACACCACCACCACCAGCGTCACGACCAAGCTGCCCGGCAGCTGAGTGATCGATTTCGACCAGTTCCTCGCCGTCGACATGCGAGTCGGCGTCGTGACCGCGGTCGACGAGTTCCCGCAGGCCCGCAAACCGGCGTGGAAGCTGACGATCGACTTCGGTGAAGAGATCGGCGTCAAGCGCTCATCGGCGCAGATCACGCACTACGCGGCGCAGCAGTTGCTCGGAACGCAGGTCGTCGCAGTCGTCAACTTCCCGCCACGTCAGATCGGTTCGTTCATGTCGGAGGTCCTGGTGCTTGGGGCGCTTGATCCAGAGCTCGGGGTTGTCCTGTTGCGTCCCGATCTCCCAGCACAGCCGGGCAGCCGGATCGGCTAGCGAGTTCAGTCGAGCAGCGCTGGGAGGACTTCCTCACGCAGGCGCTTGACGAGGATCCGCTCCCGGTAGGGGCGCAAGTGGTCACGCACGGCGTTTTGGTATCCGGCCAACTCCGGCGCGCTGGCACGCAGCGCCTCGTCAAGCGCCAAGGCCACGGCTGCTGGACTGCGATCGGGCGCGATGAAGCGGGGCGCCAGCTGACGGGCGATCACCAGGGCCGGGAACGGACCCTCAGCTGGGGCGGCGGCAATCACCGCACCGTGCGCCAGTGCCTCAAGCGCGACGGTGCCGTAGCTCTCCCAGGCACTGGCCGTCAGGAACACGCGCGCCTGCGCCAGCAAATCGGAGAACTCCGTGCGTGGTAGCCAACCTTTAAGCTCGAGCTGAGGTGGAGGCTCGCGGATTCGGTGGCGCATCAGGTACCCCCGCGCCGCATTCTCGGAGATCCCGGTGACGATCAGTCGCGCCCGTGGCGTACGGACGTGCTGCCAGGCCCGACAGATCAGTTCAAGGCCGCTGGCGGCGGGGTCCGCGGCGTAGGCGACCACCACCGGGTCGGAACGCATCGTCCGCGGCGAGGGCAGCTCGACCGGCGGCGGGAACAAGATCGCGGGCGCCGAGCCGCTGGGGAGCGCCGCGGCGGCATCGTCGCTCCGCGCCAGCACAAAGCGCGCTTTCGCCAGGCGCCGGCGCTCCCACACGTGTATTGGCCGGTTACGCCACCCCGGCTGGCTGAGCGCCAGCGGCGCGTCAAGCCAGACGGTGAACGGCACCGACCAGTCCTCGGCCAGCAGCGCCGCGGTCGAACTGGTGAACACGACCGCCCGCGGCGAGAAGCGCTTCATCGCAGCATCCAGCGCGCGGCGCGCGGCGAGCGCCTCAGCGATCGCGTTGGCCGGATAGCCGAGCGCGAGGCGACCGACTGCACCAACTCGCGTGCCGACGACCTCTACCGAGGCGCCCGCCTCACGCGCCAGCTCAACAAACTGGCGATCGGCGTGTTTAGCCCCGCGCGAGCCGCCGAGCGACAGCAGCAATAGGTCGACGTGCGGACTCCCGGCGGTGCTCACAGCAGGTGATTGTTGCCTGCGCGACTACTCGGGGGCGATTCCGAGCTCCCGCGCGAGCTCGATCCCGACAGCCACGCCGACCAGCATCCCAAGCCGCGTCTCCTCCGCACAGAGGGTGCGCACGGCCGCGACCGGGTCCTCAGCGCCGAGCGCTTCCCGCACCGCGGCGCCGTGCGCGGTGTCAAACCAACCGCCCTCGGCCAGTGCCGCCGCCAGCAGCTGTTGCAGCTGCGGCGCGACCCGCGTGAGGAGCTGCTGGGCCGCCCTCAGCCGCTCGGGCGCGGAGATCGCGGCGACCGCGGCGTCCAGCTGCGCGTCATCGAACGCTTCAGGCATCAGGTGGGGCGGATCGTTGCGATCAATCCGCCGATAGCGCAGCCGGCCAGCACTCCGACCGCGTCAGCGATCCAGCTTGCTTCGCCGGTCGCCAGTGGCATCAGCGCAACGACCGCGGCGATCACCGCCGTCAGCCAAAGGTCGCCCTCGATCTCGTTCTTGGCGCGCAATGCCAGCAGGTCCTGCATCGCCCAGCCGACGAGCAACGCCAGCGCGGCGCCGTTGCCACCCATCGCGAACGTGTTCGCGGAGGCTTCATGGGTGAGCGCGAGCCCACCGATCCCGCCTACCACCACTAGCACCAGGACCGGGACCGGACCGTGGCGGCGCTCAAGCAACAAGCCGTAGATCGCGATCACCGCCATGCAGACGATCGCGTAGCCGATGTTCAGGTAGACAAACGTTCCGCTCGCCACCATCCACCAGTGGAATGTCGAGAGCGGAGCGAACGGCGTGATCTGCCAGAAGTAGACCAAGCCGGTACGCCAGATCAGTGCGCCGACGGCGCTCAGCAGCACAGCTGTGATCGTCACATACGGATGCGAATCGGGTCGGATACCAGGGATCTCCCCCCGCTTGATCCGCCCTAACGAAGGCGCCGCCCGTTTAGCACGCGGTCGTTCGGCAATTCCGCCCTTGCCGTCCAGCTTCGGCGCGCGCTTGCGTAGCCGGTTGCCGCAGTACGGGCATTCGGTGATGTACGGACTGACCTCAGAGCCGCAGTTCTTGCAAACAACAAAGAGATCGGGACCGCCGCCGCTGCTCACCGTTCGATTGTAAGCGGGCCGATCGCCCCGCCATCCGGCCCGCACAGGCCGTGCTCGCCGCCGCCAAGCCAGCCAGCTGGCGGCGGCGCCAAGGCGTTACGCGACCGAGGTCGCCGCCACGATCTCCGCCATCACCTCGTGCAGGTCGTGGTTGGCCTCGTACACGACCACCTGGCGCGTCGCCCCGTTGCCACGGGCGAGCAGATCCTCGACCGCGTCAAGCTCGTGTTCAGACCCTAGGTCCTGGCAGTGGCCGCGCATCCGGTCAATCAGCCGTCGCGCCAGCTGCGCGGTCGGCACCCGGTCAGCGCTCGGCAGATCGACAAGCTCCCCCGCGAGGCCATGGCGTGCCGCCAGCCACTTGTTCTCATCGAGCATCTCGAACGGGTAGCCGGTCAGCTCCTGCTGGGACTCGTAGTGCTCGGCGAGCTCCTTGACCAGTGCCTGGATCAGCGCCGCCAGTCCGAGTGTGTGCTCGACCCGCGTCTGTGAGTCAGCCACCCGGATCTCGACGGTGCCGAAGCGCGGGTGTGGGCGCACGTCAAACCACAGGTAGGTGTAGTCCTCAATCACGCCGCTGGCGACCATGAACTCGATCCGGTTGGAAAAGTCTTCCCAGCTCTTGTAGGTCGGCGGAATCCCGACCCGCGGAAAAGCGCGGAAGATCGGCGTGCGGGTCGACGCCATGCCAGTGTTGTCGCCACGCCAGAACGGCGAGTTGCACGACAGCGCGAGCAGCACCGGCATGTGCACACGCATCCCGTTTGAGATGTGGATCGCCTTGTCCGGATCGTCAACCCCGACGTGCACGTGCATGCCGAAGATCAGCTCCTGGCGCGCGACGAAGCGCAGCGCGGAGATCAGATCGCGGTAGCGGGTGCGCCCGACGATCCGCTGGTCCTCCCACTTCGCGTACGGGTGAGTGCCGGCCGAGCCGATCGCCATCCCCTTACCGGCGGCCGTCGCCGCGACCTGCGCCCGTAGCGCCCGTAGCTGCACCCCCGCCTCGGTCGTATTCGCGCAGGGGTCGGTCGAGATCTCAAGTACCGACTCCATCAGCTCGGGTTTGATCTCACCCTGGGCCGCGGGCTCAAGCATCTGCTCGATCGCGTTACGCAGATCAAGCGTCTCGGCATCGAGGATCATCAGCTCCTCCTCGATCCCGATCGTGTACGACGACCCCGTGAAGTTGTGCCCAAGCACGCGGCGGAAAGCCTACCTGGCGCAGGGCGGTGCAGGTGCACGATCGATCTCGCGGTCCGATCAATAACACTGTCCGCGAGGTATCGTGAAGGCACACAGCGTGGCCGTGCTTGGCGGCGCCTGTCAGGCCTTCACCAGAAACCGACGAGGAGTACCAACGAACATGGCGACCGTTACAGACACGACTGCCGATCGCATCGCTGCCCTACTCGGCGACGAGGCCGACAGCCTGCTGAACCACAAGTCGCAGACGATCGACAGCTCGCTGCTGCACCTGCCGGGCCCCGACTTCATCGAGCGCGTACTGCTCGACAGCGATCGCAGCACCGCGACGATCCGCAACCTGCGAGAGATGTTCAACCACGGCCGCCTGGCCGGCACCGGCTATCTGTCGATCCTGCCGGTCGATCAGGGGATCGAGCACTCGGGCGCGGCGAGCTTCGCGCCGAACCCGATCTACTTCGATCCGGCATCGATCGTCGAGTTGGCGATCGAGGGTGGCTGTAACGCGGTGGCGTCGACTTTTGGGGTATTGGGTGCGGTCAGCCGCAAGTACGCCCACCGGATCCCGTTCATCGTCAAGCTCAACCACAACGAGCTGCTGACCTACCCCAACAAGTTCGACCAGGTCCCGTTCGGCAGCGTCCAGCGCGCCTGGGAGATGGGCGCGACCGGCGTCGGCGCGACGATCTACTTCGGCTCTGAGGAGTCCACCCGGCAGATCCGCGAGATCTCCGAGGCGTTCGAGGAGGCCCACGAGCTCGGCATGTTCACGGTGCTGTGGTGCTACCTGCGCAACCCGGACTTCAAGCAGGGCGGCGTCGACTACCACCTGTCCGCAGATCTGAGCGGTCAGGCGAACCACCTCGGCGTGACGATCCAGGCCGACATCATCAAGCAGAAGCTGCCGGAGAACAACGGCGGCTACCTGGCGATGCAGAAGCTCGATCCGAGCTACGGCAAGACCTCGCCGCTGGTCTACAGCGAGCTGACCACCGATCACCCGATCGACCTCACCCGCTACCAGCTGGCCAACTGCTACATGGGCCGCTCCGGTCTGATCAACTCGGGCGGTGCCTCCTCCGGCGCCACCGATCTGGCCGAGGCCGTGAAGACCGCGGTCGTCAACAAGCGCGCGGGCGGCACCGGGCTGATCGTCGGGCGTAAGGCGTTCCAGCGGCCGATGCCCGAGGGCGTCGAGCTGATCAACGCCGTGCAGAACGTCTACCTGTCGGAAGACATCACAATCGCCTGATGAGCGCACGGGCGCGGGTCTAGAGCAGTGGCAATGAGTAACGAGCGTCCGGCGCGCCGCGCCCACGCGCACCACCATCTGCCCTCAGGCACGCGGATGCGCCAGAGCCTGACGCAGTTCGAGAAGGCGTTCCACTACGAGAACGAGCTTGACCAGCAGCGCCGCGCGAACCTGCGTAAGACGACCGAGACTCGCGCCCGCCAGCGCACGATCCAACGCGAGCGCAAGAAGAGCTCGCTGCGGTTCTACCTACTGACGCTGTCGCTGATCATCACCGCGATCGTGGTGACCGCGGCGATGCTCGGCACGCTGTACTTGCTACTCAGCTGAGCCGTCGGCCAACTCGAGCAGCGCCTCGTCAACCTCGGCTCGCGCGTCCTTCGCCTCCACCACGGCCCGCTCGCCTTGGATCTCGAGGTAAACCTCGTTGCGGAACACCGGCACCTCCCGCGGCGCCTGAATCCCGATCCGGACCTTCTCTCCGATGATCGACAGCACCGAGACCTCGATGTCGTCACCGATCATGATGCTCTGGTTGGACTTCCTGGTGAGTACCAGCATTTCCGATACGCCTCCATGCTCGACAACTTGCTGGGTGAACCCGGGATCCTTGTCCGAGCACTCCCTGCGCCGACCCGGCCGGCCAGCCCACCACTCAGAATAGCGGTCGATCGCGCTGAAGTACAGGGCTGTACCTCCTGCCGCGGCGGCCGGATCGGGGGCGATGATCTACCCTCGGCAGTTCATGCCAAGACGATCTCTCAGACCCGAGCTGAACCGGATCCGCGGATGGGTGCGCCAAGGTCGCACCGATGCCTGGATCGCGCATCAGCTTGAGGCAACAGTCCAACAGATAGAAGCGTTCAAACGCGAGCAAGCGCTCGACATCGACGCCGACCCGGATGCACCCCCAGTTGCCGTCGACTACGACGACGAGATTGACCTGCGCGCCGAAGATGACGCGCTAATCGCGGCCGAGCTGGACGCCGAGGCACTCGCCGCGGCCGAGGCCGAGCCGGAGCCCGAAGACGGGGCCTCCTCCGACGAGGAGGAGGAGGACGGTGACGATCGGCCCAAGCGCCGCCGCGGTCGCCGTGGTGGACGCTCCGGCGCCCGCCGTCGCCGCGTTCCCGGCACGCCGCTTGAAGCGACGTTTGACCACGGCGAGGAGGGCTACGGCTTGTGGCTCGATCCTGCCGTCCAAGACGACCCGGTCTACGCCGAGCACTGGGCCGGTCACCGGCCGGTGGTCGTCGTGATCGAGGAGGGTCAGATCGTGATCCGCCGCGCCGGTGAGGACGAGCCCGAAGCCGCTGAAGCTGAGGCCGAGCCCGAAGTTGAGGCGCCCGTCGTGGAGGAAGCACCGGTGGTGGAGGAGGAGGAGAAGCCGAAGCCCAAGCCGAAGCCGCGCGCCCGCGCAAAGCCCAAGCCCAAGCCGAAGGTTGAGCCGGAGCCGGAAGAAGTTCCTTCAGAGGCCTAGGTTCTGGGGGGTGGCCTGGCTGGGCCACCCCCAGTCCTATTCCTCGTAGTAGAGCCGCCTACCGCCGCCCCAGTCCGAGGCGCGGCGCATGTACCGCGCGAACCCCGCGCCGACGATCACTGACACATCCCACGCCTCGGGCGTGTTCGGCGCTGTACGCATTGCGAGGTCAAAGCACCAGTCGGTGCCTCTTAGGTATTCGTCGGCGAGCTGACCGGTCGTGAAGCGGCTGCCGACCCGTCTTCTGAGTTCCGCCGCGATCTCGTCGACGACGCGCTCGGTGCTGTTGCGTGTGGGGCCCGTCAGCGCCGTTAGGCGGGTCTGTCCGTCTTCCCACAGGCCAACAAGCTGATCGAAGCCGATCGTGCCGCTCATCGGCTTTGCTGGGCGGCTAGCGGCTTGGCAGGTTGGACACTACGTAGGCCTGCTCGCCCTGGCGAATCATTCCCAGGGCGCGCGCATCGCGCATGATCGTGGCGGGCGTGTTGAGCGACTGCAGCTCGGCCTCGAGCCGATGGTTTGAAGCCGCCAGTGCGGAGACGATCTGGCGCTCGTTGCGGGCCTGATCGCGCGTGTGTAGGAGCGTCAGGCAGGCGTGGACGCCGATCCAGCCGACGATCGCCAAGACGATCAGCAAGGCCGTGCGGAACTTGCGGTCCCACTGAACCTTCGACAGGCCCCGGTGCTGCGGCACCCGCCGTGGCGTCGCTGTGCGTGAACCTCTGTTGGATGACGCTGACGGCACTAGCTAGCTTCCTTCTGCGCGCGCGGGCGAGGTCCTGCTTGGTTTGCGTTAGCTGCAACGCATCCCCCGGGTTGGGCTGCTCGCTGCGCGCCGCGACCCTATCCCTCAGTCGATGCTCCCCGCGGGTCGAAAGCACGCTTTGGCACGCCGCCGGGGGCTCAAAACCCGCTTTCGGCAAGCCGCCGACACCACGAAGCGCTGAGGCATGCCTCACAGGTACCCCTCAGCGCTTCGTCCGAAATGAGTGCCGCCGAGAGCGCGATTTGTCCCTGTGGCCCACTCCAAATCGCGCTTAGTCCCCACGCCGTGTCCTCGAAAGCGTGAATCTTGCCCGCAGGCACGCACGAGACGCACGAGACGCGCGGCAGGTCAGGGCTTGAACGCCCGCGCGCCGAGGTACTGGGCATCCTTACCGAGCGCCTCTTCAATCCGCAGCAGCTGGTTGTACTTGGCGACCCGATCGGTACGTGATGGCGCGCCGGTCTTGATCTGGCCGCAGCCTGTGGCAACAGCGAGGTCAGCGATCGTCACGTCCTCGGTCTCACCGGAGCGGTGCGACATCACCGCGCTGTAGCCGGCCTCACGTGCCATCCGGATCGCCGCCAGCGTCTCCGACAGCGTCCCGATCTGGTTGACCTTGATCAAGATCGAGTTGGCGACGCCCTGCTCGATGCCGCGCTTCAGCCGCTCGGTGTTGGTCACGAACAGGTCGTCACCGACCAGCTGGCAGCTGCCGCCAAGACGTTGCGTCAGCGTGCTCCAGCCGGCCCAATCCTCCTCCGCCATCCCGTCCTCGATCGAGACGATCGGATACTTGCCGGCCAGCTCGGCCCAGTAGGCGGCGAGCTCATCCGAGCTCAGCGCCCGCTTCTCGTGCTTGAGCACGTAGGCGCCCTTCTCATAAAGCTCCGAGGTCGCCGGATCGAGCGCAATCGCGATCTGCGTTCCCGGGATATAGCCGGCCGCCCGGATCCCCGCGATCAGCAGCTCAAGCGCCGCCTCGTTGGACTCAAGGTCAGGCGCGAACCCACCCTCGTCGCCGACCGTCGTGTTCAGCCCGCGATCCTGCAGCGTCTTCTTCAGGTTGTGGAACACCTCGGCACCCATCCGCAGGCCCTCGCTGAACGTCTTGGCGCCGACCGGGACGATCATGAACTCCTGGAAGTCGACGCGGTTGTCGGCGTGCGCACCGCCGTTCAGCACGTTCATCATCGGCACCGGCAGCAACTGGGCGGATTCGCCGCCAAGGTAGCGCCACAACGGCAGCCGCTCCTCGGCTGCTGAGGCATGTGCGGCGGCCAGTGACACCGCCAGTAGGGCGTTGGCACCGAGCCGTGACTTGTTCGGCGTGCCGTCAAGTTGGATCAGCGCGCGGTCCAGCGCAGCCTGGCCGGACGCGTCGAGCCCGCGGACCGCCTTGGCGATCTCGCCGTTGACGTTGCCGACAGCCTTCGTCACGCCCTTACCGAGCCAATTCTTACCGCCGTCACGCAGCTCAGTCGCCTCAAACTCGCCGGTCGAGGCACCCGA
>Ga0302314_10016137_pt1 | contig 12642 bp, 7 predicted proteins | sample III_Palsa_N2_3_FD_200533 | JGI IMG/M metagenome (GOLD analysis project Ga0302314, IMG submission 200533) | Peat permafrost microbial communities from Stordalen Mire near Abisko, Sweden - III_Palsa_N2_3 | ecosystem: Environmental > Terrestrial > Soil > Palsa > Peat permafrost | place: Sweden...
AAGTTCTCGCCGATAGAATCTTTCCGGCAGAAGGTCTCGCCGCGGATGTCGTGAGGATTGCCGCTGCAAACATTTTGCTCGTGTTGTGCGCGCACATCGCGTTTCCTTTGCCTTGGACGCCCGTCCCCGTTACCGGCCAAACTTTCGGCGTTCTTCTAATCGCCATCCTTCTAGGCTCCCGCCGCGGAGCGCTTACTCTCGGGTTGTATCTCTTGGAGGGAATGGCCGGCTTGCCCGTTTTTCAGCCCCTTGGCCTGCCGGGCCCTGCGCGTTTCCTCGGTCCCACCGCGGGTTATTTGCTGGCGTATCCGCCCGCAGCATTCGTTACAGGATGGTTGATGGAGCGCGGCGCCTCCGGCGCACGAACGCATTTTGCATCTCTCCGTGCAGGCGGCGCGAAACTTATCGCTGCGCTCGTTTCCGGCGAGGTAATAATTTTCGCGGGTGGTTGCGCTTGGCTTGCTCTGGTGACCCGATCCGGCTGGGCGAATTCCTTCCGCCTCGGCGCCCTGCCATTCCTGCCCGGTGAGATTATAAAGATGGCGCTAATCGTGGCTGCCGTCGGCGGCTTGGAATTCGCCCGGCCAAAAAATTCGAACTGACGGCTCGCGTTTCCTGGTTTTTTTGAGTTGATTGTGGATCTGTACATCCCAGCTCGCCCTTCAACATGTCGACACCTATCACGCCCCAAAAGCCAACAGTCGAAGATGCTCTTCGCACCGCAAACACCCGGTTCTATTCCGCTTTCGAATCGCTTGACATCGCCCAGATGGAAGCTGTCTGGGCCCACGACGATGAAGTGGAATGCGTGCACCCCGGCTGGGAGCTTTTGCTCGGATGGGACGAAGTGCGCGAGCGCTGGGCTCGGCTCTTCGCCAACGCCCGCCGCGTCCGCATCGCTCTGAGTTCCGTCTGGATACGCATCGAAGGACGTGTCGGATGGGTAGCCTGCACCGAACACGTCACCACCGCGTTTGCCGATAGCTTTGACGATGCCATGGTTCAAGCCACCAACATCTTCGTGCTCCAGGAAGAGGGCTGGATGCTCGTAGCTCATCACGCCTCACCGCTTCCAAATCCGGCTCACTCCACCGTCCAATAACGCACGTTTTTATTACCGGACACCAATTCGCTGCATACCTCGAACTACGCGCGCATTAATTTCGCATGAATTCTGCGCGCCCCGGATTTCCTCGCTACTCCTGTACCTAAACCAGTACCGTGTGCTATTCTTTCCCTGCACTATTCGGCACTCACGCCGGCGGGTCCACACCGTTCGTACTTTTCATCGCAGCGGGCACGAGTCTCTATCGTATCTCTTCAGCCCTGGGCGAATGTGACCGTTCCCGTGAGCGCCAGGACGGACCCAGCATGTCCACACCAGCAGCCGTACCGAAAACAGCAGAGATTCGCCTCGCGCATTCGCCCGACAGCGATGATGCTTTCATGTTTTACGCTCTGGCCACCGGCAAAGTCCGCTTGCCTGGTGTGAAATTCACCCACGTGCTGTCCGACATCGAATCGCTGAATCAGGCTGCCCGAAAAGAAGTCTATGACGTCACCGCCATCAGCTTTTACGCCTATCCGTTCGTCGCTGACAAATATGTCCTCCTCGATTGCGGCGCCAGCTTTGGCGAAGGCTATGGTCCCATCGTCGTCGCCGGCCACCCGATTAAGAAAACGGATCTAGCCGGACGCAAAATTGCAATTCCTGGCGAGCTTACAACCTCGTATCTCGCCTTGAAGCTCTTCGAACCCAACGTCGAAACGGTGACTATGCCGTTCGATAAAATTCTCGCGGCCGTGCAAGCCAAGGAAGTCGAAGCCGGCCTCTTAATTCACGAAGGCCAATTGCTTTTCTCTCAGATCGGACTCCACCGCGTCGTTGACCTAGGCCAATGGTGGCAGGAGATTACGGGACTGCCTTTGCCGCTTGGCGCGAACGCTGTTCGGCGCAAGCTGGGCCCCGATCTCGGGCGCCAGATCGGCCGTGTCATTCGCGAAAGCGTTTCCTTTGCTCTGGAACATCGCGAAGCCGCGCTCAATTATGCTCTGCAATTTGCGCGTGACATGGATCCCGTCTTGGCCGACAAATTCGTGGGAATGTACGTGAATCGCTGGACGCTCGATTATGGCGAAGAGGGACGCCGCGCCGTCCGCGAATTGCTCGCCCGGGGCGCCGCAGCTGGCATGGTTCCCAAGTCTGTCTCCATAGAATTTCTGACCAGCGACGTGAGTGAAACTCGATTGCGATCCGCATAAAGTTGTAAGTTCGTACCGCAGCGCGATTCCTTCCGGCCTCGTCGCCGCGTCCCCTGCTAGAATTCTTCTAGGATTAGTTTTGCTGACATGAGGAACTTCATTCAACAGGGCTTGGCCCTCCGAGAGTTATTGCGCGAACGCATCCTGATCCTGGATGGCGCCATGGGCACCATGCTGCAGCAGGCGAATCTCACTGCCGCGGATTTTGGCGGTCCGCAGCTCGAAGGTTGCAACGAGTACCTCGTCATCAGCAAGCCGGAGGTTGTGCTTTCAATCCACCGGAAATATCTCCAGGCCGGCTCGGACATCATCGAAACAAACTCCTTCGGCAGCACTCCGGTGGTGCTGGCGGAATATGGCCTCGGCGCGCGTGCTCGCGAAATCAGCCGCATAGCCGCCGAACTGGCGCGTCAGGCCGCTGACGAATTCTCCACCCCCGCAAAGCCGCGGTTCGTGGCTGGTGCCATGGGTCCCACCACAAAAGCCATCAGCGTCACCGGCGGCATCAATTTCGAACAGCTTCGAAATAATTATCACGATCAGGCGCGCGGCCTGATTGAAGGTGGCGCGGATCTCCTTCTGCTGGAAACTTGCCAGGACACTCGCAACATCAAGGCTGGCGTCCTCGCCATTCAGCAACTAAGTCGCGAACTAGGCCAGCCCATTCCAACCATGGTTTCCGTGACCATCGAAGCGATGGGAACCATGCTCGCCGGTCAAGGCATCGAGGCGCTGTGGTCTTCCCTCGACCATCTGGATTTGATTTCGCTCGGCCTCAATTGCGCCACCGGGCCGGAATTCATGACCGATCATGTTCGCACCTTGCATTCGCTCACCAGCGGCTTCGTGTCCTGCTATCCCAATGCTGGCCTGCCCAATGAAGAAGGCCTCTACCACGAAACGCCCACGTCACTCGCGCAACAGCTCGAGCGTTTTGTCGATCGCGGCTGGCTGAACATCGTCGGCGGCTGCTGCGGCACCACCGAAAAACACATTCGTGCCATTGCTCAGATGGTCGAGAACAAGTCTCCGCGGCGCCCGCCGGATTCGGCTCATCGCGCCGTGTATTCCGGGATCGAAATTATCGAGGCGGAAGAGAGCACGCGCCCGCTCGTGGTCGGCGAACGCACGAATGTGATCGGCTCGCGCCAATTCAAGAATCTCGTGGCCGCGGAACTGTGGGAGGAAGCCACCGAGATTGCGCGGCGGCAAGTGAAGAGCGGCGCGCATATCGTGGACGTCTGCTTGCAAAGCACCGACCGCGATGAAATAAACGACATCCCTCCGTTCTACGATCAGCTCATCCGCAAGATAAAAACTCCCATCATGATCGACACTACCGATCCGCGCGCTGTCGAACTCGCCCTCACTTATTGCCAGGGCAAAAGCATCATCAATTCGATTAACCTCGAAGATGGCGAAGAAAAATTCGAGCGCATCTGCCCGCTCGCCCGCTCCTACGGAGCCGCAATTATCGTTGGATGCATCGACGAAGATCCCGTGCAGGCGCAGGCATTCACTCGCGAACGCAAACTCGAAATCGCCGAACGCTCCTATCGCCTGCTTACTGAACGTTTTGCAATTCACGCGGAAAACATAATCTTCGATCCGCTGGTTTTTCCTTGCGGCACCGGCGACAAAAATTACATTGGCGGCGCGCTGGAAACAATCGAAGGCGTTCGCCTGATTAAGAAACAAATCCCCTACGTGCGCACGGTGCTGGGAATTTCCAATGTTTCCTTCGGCTTGCCTCCCGGTGCGCGCGAAGTAGTAAATTCCGTCTTCCTTTACCATTGCACCAAAGCAGGCTTGGACCTCGCCATCGTCAATGCCGAGCGCATCGAGCGCTTCGGCTCCATTCCAGAGGCTGAAAGAAAGCTGGCCGAAGATCTTTTGTTCAACACCCCGCCCTCATCGGTTCCCGAAGGTCACGCGCAAGCCGAACATTTGCGAAACGCTCCGCCTGATTGGCGCGAGCAAACGCCGGAGCAGAAAGCCGCCATCAACCAATTTCATATCACTGCAATCACCGAGCACTTTCGCGCTTCCGGCTCGCGAAAAAAAGAACGCGCCGCCGACCTTCCGCTCGACGAACGCCTCGCGAACTACATTCTCGAAGGCTCCAAAGACGGCTTGGTTGACGATCTCAATCGCAAACGCGCCGAAGGAAATGCGCCGCTGGACATCATCAACGGTCCCTTAATGACCGGAATGGCGGAGGTTGGCCGCTTATTCAACAACAATGAGCTGATCGTCGCCGAAGTCCTGCAATCCGCCGAAGCCATGAAGGCCGCAGTCAGCCATCTCGAACAGTTCATGGAGAAAGCCGACACCGAAAAGCGTGCAAAAGTAATGCTGGCGACGGTGAAAGGCGACGTGCACGACATCGGCAAAAATCTCGTCGAGATCATCCTGAAAAATAACGGCTACGACGTGATTAACCTCGGCATCAAAGTTCCTCCCGAGGAATTGATTCGCGCCCATCGCGAACATAATCCCGACGCCATTGGCCTTTCCGGCTTGCTGGTGAAAAGCGCGCAGCAAATGGTCATCACTGCCACGGACCTTCGCGAAGCTGGTATTGACGTGCCCCTGCTCGTGGGCGGCGCCGCGCTATCGGAAAAATTCACGCGCCTGAAAATTGCTCCGCAATACAGCACTGCCGTCTGCTACGCGAAAGACGCCATGACCGGCTTGCGCTTGATGAATCATCTGAGCGACCCCGCGCAACGCCAGGCGGTTCTCCGCGACAACACTCACGCCGGAACCATCGCCGTGGAAGAAGCCGCCCCTCTCCCTCTTGGTTCCGCTGGAGAAGAGCGCTCGCCGCGAATTCGCACCGACATTCCAATTCCGCCCGTCGCCTATCTGGACCGCAAAGCCCGCTCTATTCCCGATCGAAATGAAATTTGGAGCTATATCAACCCCTTCATGATTTTCGGTCGTCACATGGGCTTTCGCGGGAATTTCGAGAAGGCGCTCAAAGAACGCGATCCGCGCGCGCTTGAACTTTTTCACAGCATGGAAGAAGTAAAACGCGAAGCCGAAGCGTTCATGAAAATTTCAGCCGTGTGGCAATTCTTCGAAGCCTAACGCGAAGGAAATTCCATTGCCTTGTTCGAGCCGGGAAAAGTTTCGCCTATCCACAAATTCCATTTTCAACGTCAGCGCGTCGCCGACAAACTCTGCTTGAGCGATTACATCCTGCCCGCCGAGCCCGCCATCGCAGGTCAAAACGGTGCGGATAAACAAAATGTCCGCCGCGATCATCTCGCTGTCTTCGTTGTCACCGCCGGAGCCGGAGTGCGCGAACGCGCCGAAGAAGCCAAAACCGCCGGCCGTTATCTTTTCTCGCACGGTCTGCAAGCGCTCGCAATCGAAACCGCCGAAGCCTGCGCCGAATGGCTGCATCGCCGCATCCGCGAAGATTGGGGATTCCCTGACCCGCCCGCGTTGACCATGGCCGAGCGTTTCACTTCGCGCTATCGCGGCAAACGCTACAGCTTCGGCTATCCCGCCTGCCCCAACCTCGACGACCAGGCCGGCATCTGGATGCTCTTGCACCCGGAAGAAATCGGCGTGCACCTCACCGAAGGGATGATGATGGACCCGGAAGCCAGCGTCAGCGCCCTCGTCTTCCATCACCCCGATTGCACCTACTTCTCCGTCGGCGACGAACCCGACACGCAATAGCCGCACTTCCAAAAATCTTGAGCAAACTCTTGCGGCAAGGCCAATCAATCAGCGCGTGGCCTACGGCAGAGGGATGCGATACAAGTTGCGGCGGGTGTTGCGAATGCTGTAGGCGTAAACGGATGGGCTAATGGCAGAATCCATGAGCCGGGGAATCACGGCTGCAGCTTTTGCGTTGGTGAAGTCCTCGATTCTTGCGATTCCAGCAGGGGGCAAGATCGGAAGACCCGAATCGCGGAGTAACGGTAGCGGGAAGGTGACGTCGCGCAACGCATCGAAATGAACGTACACGAATTTTCCAGTGACATCCCAGCTTGCCTGGCAATAGCCCAAGCAAAGCGGTACGGTCTGGCTGCCATCCGCTGCAATCGCACTCAGCTGAGCTGTGTGCTCCTGATCCGGGCCCGGCGAAGAGGCAACGATCCAACGACCGTCTGGAGACGCGTTGTAAACATCGAAAACACGTCCGGGGATTACCTTTCGGCGACCGGTTCCGTCGGCTTTCATGCGATACAAAAAATTAGTTCCATTTTCGACAGACCGAAAAACCAGGTCACCATCGGGGAGGAAGATGGGGATATCGTCGTTTCCGTTGGAAGAGACCCGAACAGGGGAGGAGCGGCGACTGGTTGGAGCAACCCATAGACTGGACTGCCCGTTCTTGTGGCCCATTTCGAACGCGACTTCTTTTCCATCCGCAGAAACTGAGTAGCCGGTCATGGGATAGCCCGGGACGAGCCTCTCGGTCTTGCCGTCGGTCAAATCCTTGACCCAGAGCTCATAGTCGGAGGCTTTGCCGTTGGCCATCAAGTAATAGAGTTTTTTTCCGTCAGACGAAAAGGACGCCCCGTTCGCGTTCCCTTCCGACGAAATCTGATGGTCGCCGTCCTTGTCGTGCAGCCACACCGTGCTGTCCTCCGTGCCGACCGACGTGATGAGCGATTTTCCGTCCGCCGACATTGCAATTCCCTCCTGGGTAGTCGGCCCAGGCGTTACCTGCTCAGGCTCTCCGCTCGGAAAACGTTGCCGCCAAATGTGGGATTTGTCCTCTTTCATCACCGCGAGATATACCCATTTGCCGTCAGGCGACCAAGCGCCTGAAGTGCAAAAGCCGTCAGCAGGACCCACGACGCGCACGTCGCCAACTCCCTGGAAAGGAACGACACGGCATGGGAGAAGGTCGCCGCGAGTGCCCATCTCCACCACCAGCACCGACCGCCCGTCAGGCGAAAGATAGGAATGATGGATCATGCTGCGGGTGCCGGGAGGTGCGTAAACTTCGCGTCGCTGCCCCCGGCCCTGGTCGGTGGTCACCAACACCATGTGCAAATCTTCTTTGATCTCTGAAAAAAGCAGCCGCTTTCCATCGTCGATCCAGGTCAAAGAGCTCGCGTTGGGGAACATCAGGTGCGGCTCGCCGCCGAGAACCGGCACTTCCCACACGCTCCAGGGCGGGACCACTCCATAAGCGATGAGCGAGCTGTCAGCGGAGAAGACTGGATTTAATTTCTGCGAGGCGTCATGCGTGAGCTCCACAGGCTGGCCGTCGGGCAGAAACTTGACGCAAACTTGTCCGGGTCCGAAAAACGAATTGCTTCCGCGTATGAACGCGAGCATCCGTCCATCCGGCGAGAGCGCCGGGTACACGGCGGAATCCGTGAAAAAAGTGAGCTGCTCCCAATCCTTGCTCGCAGGAGGGCTACTCCTCGACGAGCGATACAGGAAAAATGCTCCCGCCGCTGCCGCCAGCACAAGAATTGCAGCCGCCGCGTAGTAGTAGCCTTTTCGCCTCGCACCACTCCGCGTCGCGCCCGAAGCCACAGCCTGTGATTCTGGTGATACCTGTTCCGCTTTTCCTGCGGATGACGCATGCGAGCGGCCCGACGTGCTGTCCCGTTTCAGCCTCTGTAATTCTGCTCGCACGTCCGACGCGTGCTGGTAGCGCAGATTGCGGTCTTTCTCCATCGCCCGGTCGATAATTTCTTCCAGCTTCGCCGGCAGATCTGGATTCAGCCGCACGGCTGTGACCGGCTCTCGATTCAGGATGGCGTCGAAAATGACGCCGGAAGTATCTCCGCGAAATGGCAAAACGCCAGTGGCCATCTCGTATAACACCACGCCGAACGAAAAGAGATCCGTGCGCGGATCCAGTTGCTCGCCTCGCACTTGTTCCGGGGACATATAAGCCACCGTGCCCAGCGCAGTGCCCGGGCTTGTCAGGAATTCTTCCGCAGTTGCGGTGGGCAGCGCGGAAACGCCCGGACCTTCGCCGCTGGAGCTCTGCTTGGCTAAACCGAAATCCAGAATCTTGGCATGCCCGCGCGCGGTCACGAAAATGTTCGCAGGCTTGATGTCGCGGTGCACAATTCCTTTGGCGTGCGCCGCATCCAGCGCGTCCGCTATTTCAATTCCCAGCTCCACCATTTGTTCGAGAGGCAGCGGCTTGCCGGAGATGCGCTGTTTCAGCGTCTCGCCTTCCAGAAATTCCATGGCAATGAATTGCTGGCCGTCTTGCTCGCCGATGTCGTAAATCGTGCAGATGTTCGGATGATTTAACGCCGATGCCGCCTGCGCTTCCCGCCGGAATCGTTCGAGAGCGCCCAGATCGTGGGACGTCTCGCTAGGCAGGAATTTCAAACTGACTGCGCGATGCAGCCGCGTGTCCTCCGCTTTATACACCACGCCCATCCCGCCCCCGCCCAGCTTTTCGACGATGTGATAGTGGGAGATTGTGCGGCCGATGAAAGAGGAGGAGTCCGTCACTTTACGCGCATCTTAAGGTCTTATTACACGCCAAGTCAACGAAGCCAAGTTGCTTCCGAAGCAGTATTCTTAGTACTTACTTCGCCGTGGAGGTCTAACACGAGTCGCAATAGTTGTTAATGTCTCGCAGCGTCCTGCGCGAAGGGACCTGCAAATTGCGGCTCCCGAGAACTATTTCTGCTGTGCTGTTCTGCCGTTGCCATCTGCTGAGTGCGCCATGATAGATCGCAACACCGACTCGAACTTCGCCGCATTGGCAGTCTGAGCCACAGAAGCGACTTTGTCATTCGCCGTCAAATCGGAAATAGACAATGTCTTCGTGCTGCGCGCAGAAATGTATTCCTTTCGAGAATCGCTCTCCAGAGCCCGGAATATTCCCGCCTTCAGGTGCTCGAACACCTGCTCCGCATCCGCCGATGCCTCAATCACCTCAAACTTATATTCTTCGCTAAGCCGATCGAACTCCGCCATCAGCGCGGTCTGATAATTGCAAAAGCAGTCGAACATATCCTGCCCCGGATAAAGATCCATCCCCGACTCCCAATAGTCGAATCCTCGCGAGAAAACAACGCGCGGGATCAGTTGGTCGATGTTCAGCCGCAAATAAAATGTCGCATCCGGCTTGAGCGCCACGCTGTAAATGCTGCGAATCCATTTTGAGTCCATTCCGCGAACGAAGGCCCTGGCCATCAGCGAATAAACGTACCGGTCGGTCAGCACGATGAACCCGGACCGCAGCGCCGGAACGATTTCGTTCTCCAACCGGTCGATAAAATCCGTCGCGTAAAAAAGGCTCTGCGTCACGCGCCCCAGGTTATTTCCCTCTTTCGCGCGCTTGAGTCCTTCACCCGCCAGCGTCGAGCGCGCCATGCCCGTGTCCAGCACCGCGTGCCCTAATTCTTCGAGCCACGGCCTCAGAAGATTGATCTGTGTCGAGCGTCCAACGCCATCGGTCCCCTCGATCACGATCAATTTGCCGGTCAGATCGGAAATTCGCATTCCGGGAAGAAGCTTTCCATATGTCTGCCTCATCGTTGCACCCTCACGTTTACCGCTTTCTCGAGTTGCGTTTTTACGATTTGTCTCACTTGCGTTTGCTGCACTTCGATGGGCAACGTGGCATCAATCACCGTCAGTCCAAATTCGGAAATCATTTTCTCGTATTCCTTCAGTATCAAGCCTTGAAAGAGGCGGAAACTTTCTTCCGGGTCATCGCTCAAGCCCAAATCCATCCCCGCTTCGTAATATTTAAGTTCGTCGCGCCCGTCCATCAGCCGCCCAATGGCCGTCTCCAGCGGTACGCGAAAATAAAACGCCACCGTCGGCTTTACTGCAAACCCGTAAAGCTCGCGCACCCATTCGCGGTCCATTCCGCGTGCCACGTCTCGCGCGAATGCCGTATAGATGTAGCGGTCGCACAGCACGACAGCGCCGGCTTTCAACAGCGGCAGAATGCTTTTCTCCGTCCGGTCGGCGAAATCGGTCGCGTGAATCAGCGAAAACGTCGCCGCCGTCAGCATTTTCTTTTTCTTTCCGAACTTCGTCGTGTCTTTCACCAACGGAGAGGAATTCCATTCGCTGAACACCACCCCGTAGCCTTTCGATTCGAGCCATTTGTGCAGCAAGCTTAGTTGCGTGGATTTTCCCGAGCCGTCGATGCCTTCAACGATGAATAATCGTCCGGGAAATCCATTATCACCACGCGGCTGAGCTTCCCGCTCGGCGGAGCGGACCGGCAAAAATACCTCGAAAGTTCCCAATCGGTTGCCAGGAGTAGTCTCCATTGCCCTCTCTCGACGCAGATCTACGCTTCAATCGGTTTTCTAGATCGCTCCAGGCTCTGAGTTCCCGGAGCGACCCAATAAAATCCTTCATCTAGTCGCCGTTTGCAGCAACATTCTCAAATCCCTGTATCGAACTGGAGACTAGGAGCCCGGTCTCGGCAAGTAATTGTGGACAGATATTCTCACTTTGAGTCTCGCCTTGCGCTCTACACGTTCGCAAGAAGCCCTTCGTCGCGAGCCATCCCAGAGGGGTGCAATTGGGCACCGCGCAAATTAGTTTCCCGCGCCGGCAGCTCCAGAATGTTGCAGAATGTATTGTAAGAGGGAGTGGAAATGGGGAATCATCGCCCTCTGCAACTGGTTCCAACCCAGCCTGATTCGCCGCAGGAATACGCGCCGAGTCCGATCTCAGGCGCAGTACAATTCCATTCCCTGGCAGGTCGAACGCGACCGCTCGGGCAAGATTCCCCCGATTATCGCTCGCGACGATGCAGGGGGATTACATGACCGAGGCCGCGACAAAACAGATGGGCCAAGTCGTCGACGGGAAATTCCGCCTCGGCCAGTTCGTCGGCGGAAATGACCGCAGCTCCGTCTTCCTAGTCGATTACGACGGCCAGGAAGTTCCCAAAGCCGCAATCAAGCTAATCCCGGCCGATTCAGTTGACGCCCCGGCTCAACTCGCCCGCTGGAAACAAGCCGCAAAGCTTTCTCATCCCCACTTGATCCGCCTCTTGCAAATGGGCCGCTGCGAGTTGGATCACACGCCGATGCTCTACGTGGTGATGGAATACGCCGAAGAGAACTTGTCCCAGGTAGTTGCCCGCAGGCCGCTCTCCCCTGCGGAAGCGCGTGACATTCTCGGCCCTGTGGCTGACGCGCTCGCCTACGTTCACTCCAAGGGCTTCGTTCATTGCCGTCTGAAGCCCGCCAACATCATGGCCGATGACGATCTCCTAAAAATTTCGAGCGATGGACTTTGCCGCATTGGCGAATATAGCGGCAGCTTGGGAAAGCCCGGCGCCTACGATCCTCCCGAAGCAGCCGGTGGAAGAATTTCTCCGGCTGGCGATGTCTGGTCGCTCGGAATGACCTTGGCCGAAGTTTTGACCCAGCGCTTACCCGCGTGGGAGCGAACCAATCAGGCCGAGCCGTCGCTGCCATCCAACCTGCCACCGGAGATCCTCGATTTGGCGCGCCACTGTTTGCGACGCGACCCGCAATTGCGCTGGACTGTTGCGGACATCGCGGCGCGCCTGCAACAAAATTCTTCCACACCTCCAAGACAGATCACTCCCAGCCCGCAATCTTCGTTCGCCAACCCGCGCGCCATTGGTGGAGTAGTGTTAGCTGTCGTGGCGTTGGCGGCAATCCTCGGCGGTCTTTTTCTTTTTAGGAACCATTCTCCGAATCAGCCGGCCGCTCCGGTCGCAGTCCAGCAGCCGGTGCAGCCAACAGCCCAGCCGGCACTTCAGCCAAAAGTCCCGCCGCAAGCTCAGTCAAGAGCTCAGTCGTCAGTTCCTGCAAAAGTTCAGCCAAAACCAGAGAACAAGCCAGTCCTGTCCGCCAAATCGGCCTCACCCGTTCGAACGCCGCAACAAGCTCCGCCTATCGCAAAGCCGGCTCTGCAACCCGTGGCAAATTCCGTGCAAAAGCCCAGCGAGAAAAAACCGCCCGCGAGCAATCCTGCTCCAGCACCGATCCCAGTTCAATCCGCCGCGCCCGCCACAACATCCGCCAGCGGTGTTGTCCGCGGCAAAGTCCTTCAGCAAATCCTGCCCGACGCGCCGCAGAAGGCCCGAGACACGATCCGAGGCAAAGTAAGAGTCAGCGTCAAAGTTCACGTAAACGAATCAGGCAACGTGACCGAAGCATTGTTCGATTCCCCGGGCCCCAGCCCTTATTTCGCCGACCGCACGCTGGTTGCCGCGAGACTTTGGAAATTTTCCCCCGCGAAAATGGACGGCCGCAGCGTGCCAAGCGACTGGCTCCTGCATTTTGAGATCGACCCTGCCGCCATAAACGTCTATCCCAGAGAAATCGCGCCATAGCGGTACGACGAGCGCGGATTAGCCCCAGCGCGAGCGTCAGCGCCACTTCTCTTTTTCAAGTCATTTATAATCCTACAGTTAGAGACAAA
>Ga0302314_10016139_pt1 | contig 12641 bp, 6 predicted proteins | sample III_Palsa_N2_3_FD_200533 | JGI IMG/M metagenome (GOLD analysis project Ga0302314, IMG submission 200533) | Peat permafrost microbial communities from Stordalen Mire near Abisko, Sweden - III_Palsa_N2_3 | ecosystem: Environmental > Terrestrial > Soil > Palsa > Peat permafrost | place: Sweden...
ACAGGAAGGCCCCGCCAAGACCGATCTCCCCGACGCGCCCGTCGTCAATGCGGTCGCCGTGCTCATCGTGGATCGACACGGCGACACCTGCGATCGGTTGGCCCGTCTCGATCAGGTCCACCCCACGGCTGTCACGCGCGACGACCGGAGTCCCGCCGCGCTGCAGGCTCGCCGGATCGACGGTCACTCGCAGGGGTGTCCCGCCGTCCAAGGGCGTCTGGGACACCGCGAACACCGTTTCGGCCATGGCGTAGCAGCACTGCAGCTGGGCGCGGCGCACGCCGGCCGGCGCGAAAGCCGAGGCGAAACGATCGAAGGTTGCCGCCTTGCACGGCTCGGAACAGTTGATGAAGGCGCGCACGCCAGACAGGTCCCACCGTCCCGCTCGCCGTCCCGCCGTGGCCGACAGGTGCTCGAACGCGAAGTTCGGCAGCCAGGTGAGCGTGCCGCGGTCTTGCACGAGGCGGTCGAACAGGGTGTCCGGCCGGCCGATCCAGTGGAACGGGTCGAGATGAGTGACGGGAACAGCGAAATAGGCCGGGAGCACCAGGCACGCGATCAGGCCCATGTCGTGATAGAGCGGTAGCCACGAGACGATCGCGTCCTCGTCCGTCAGGTCTACGGCCGTTGCATAGCTTTCGACCTGGGCGACGATCGCCTCGAAGGTGAGCGCCACGCCTTTCTTGAGTCCGGTCGTGCCCGAGCTGTGCTGCAACAGGCCGATCTCGGTTTCGGGCACATCGATGGGCGACAGGGACGCCGGCTCGAGAGTCTCAACGAGCAGTATTCGGCTCAGCTCCAGCGGCAGCGCGGAGGCCGCCATCTCCGCCAGGGTGGCGCGATCGGTGACGATCGCGGCAGGGCGGATGTGGCGCAGGAGGGCTTCGTGCGAGGCCCAATAGAGCGCCGGATCCTGCCTGGGCGACGTGCACGGCATGAAGGCCGGGGCGATCCCGCTCAGCATGGCGCCGAAGAAAGCGCCATAGAGCGCGGGCTCCTGGCGCAGGAAGATCAACACCTGGTCGCCGTGCGCGAGCCCGGCGGCGCGATACGCCGCGGCGAATCGGCCACAATCCGCCTCGAGGTCGGCCCAGGTGAGGACAGTCTCGCCAGTCTCTCCGACCTGCCGGCAGAACACGGCGTCGGGACGGTCGCTGAAGTGGCGCAGCAGCGCCTGAAGGTATCGATTCACGGCGGGGCGGGCCCGCCCACCGCGTTGCGACGAAACCAGGTGAGGCCTTCGGCGGGATAGTCGCGGACTCGACCAAAGCCCAGGGCGGTCAGTTCCTCGGCGGCGGTCTCGCGCTCGGTAAGGCTCTCGCGCATGATCAGAAACGTGCGCAGGTTGATCAACAGCCCTTCGAACGCCGCCATATGCGGCATCAGCGCCTCTGAGAGCGCCGGGTCGCGTCCCATGACCGCGCCCAGGCCGACGCCGAGTGTGCCTTCCGGCGGCGGGGAGTCGGGCGCCCGTGACTCCACTACCGTGAGCGCGCCTTCCTCGATCAGGCCGACCTCGCGCAGACACTGAGCGCCTGCTTGGAGCGCGAGGCAGTGGCGCGGGTCGGCTTCATAGGCGATTACACGGCGGCCGCTGGCCGCCAGCAGCAAAGCCAATTCGCCCCATCCAGCTCGCAGCACGCCGTACGCATCGTACTGCGGCAGGTGGGCGGCGATGAGTTCGAACGCGCTTCGCTCGCGGCGACCGACGAGCTCGCTCCGATCGGTGAGCGCCTGGTAATGCGGGGAGAGGCTGCTTGCTTCGCCGCCGAGCTCCGCGAGACGACAGCGGTGCAGCGCCACCAGTTCCGCGTTGACGCCGTCAGCCAATGCCGCCCTTGACTTCGCGGCTTGTTGCGGCGAACCGGCCGTCTGTCGCGACCTCTTCGAGACCCCTGGGCCGGGCTCGGCTTGGCTGATCGCCAGTGCGACCAGCGTTTCACCCACGGTGGGGTAGAAGTCCTCGGACCATTCATAGATGTCTGCCCCGTTTTCGGCCAGCACCGTCGCCCTGCCATGGTCATCGATCAGGCGGCTGGGATCGTAGAAGACCGCGCCGCAAGCTTCCGCTGCGTCCCTTAGCTCCTCCCGCACCTCGCGCCGATCGTTCATGATGTCGCCCCCGACGCCGGCGACGACGCAGGGGCCCACGACGACCCAGCGGCCACCCATCTTCGCCATCATGGCGGCCAGGTCGCGTTTGACGTCTGCTGCGGCAACTCGCTCCAGGTTGATCGTTCGCAACAGTTTCTCCAGGGTCTCGTCCGGCGCGTAGCCTCGGTCGGTCAGTCTCTTGAGCGCTTTCACGACCGTCGCGTCGTCCGTCGCCACCCCCTTGCATAGGCGGCGAAACCACGGAAGCAGCGCCGCACCGTACGCCCCGACCAGATTGGTCCCAACGAAGTTCTGCTGGAGGCAGACTCCGTCCTGGATGAACTGGCGGGCCTCGGCCACCTCGAGGAGGAACACGTCGACGCCGCCGCGCAGGCCTAGCTGCAACCGGTCGACCGCCGGAGCCTCATCCTGATTGAATATGTAGCGATTGAGGTGAGCGGGGATCACGCGCTCACCGCGGACGACCTCGATAGCCTGCAGCGCTTCGGCGGCGGTGTGGGTGGCCTCCAACCCTTCCGCGGGTATGCGCACGTCCCCTCGATGGGTGAGCGCTATGAATGGATTGACGAGTCGGCAGCTGCCGATGGCGCCCACGCGGAGGCCGCCGCGGGGGCCCGGCGCGGGCAGATCGACTATGATCACCCGTTCTTCTCGCCAGCAATCACGCGGCGCGCTGCATGCTTCCGGTTCGCCCGGAGCCCGAACCAGTTCCACGGACGTCGCAGCGTGACTTCATAGATCCGGCCGTTGCTGTTGGGGTCGGTGTTGTCGGACGCGGAGAAGTAGAGCACGTCCTCCCAGTGCGAGAATCGGCCAGCGCCGAGATCGGCGATGTCCTGGTGGTTGACGTGGGCGGGGCCGAGGGGTCGGCCATCCTCCAGGAGCCATAGCCGCGAGCGCTTCGGCGTTTGCTCCTTGTCGGCGAACCGCGGGAAGGCCGCATGCTGCGCCAGCAACTCCAGTCGCGCAAGATAGCGATGACCTCCGTTGGATTCGAACGGACCGATCAGCGCCGCCGGCTGCAGGCGCAGGCTTGCCTCCGCGCTGCGAGCATCCATCGGCCGCCGCAAGGCGTCCTCGCCCGGCACGATGCGCGGCTCATAGCCGAACTCCCTGCACATCGCCTGCGCGAGCGGGTGGCTGAGCACTGTTTCGATCTCATCGGCGGAGAGCACGGCCGCGAAGGAGTCGTCTATGAACACGTCGCCGCGATTGTATTTCCGCTGGAGGAATCCTCCGTATGGGCGAAGCGTGGGCGCGATCTGGGAGCGCGGCCCGGCGTTGCCGCCGACGTCATGGTGCGGCGCGCTTCGCCAATCATCGATCGCCGGGTCGTAGTCCAGGCCAAAGCGCGCCAGGATGGGCGTCAGCACGGATCGGGGGTCGGCGACGAGATCCTCGTAGCGCAGCACGAAGTCCACCGGCTCTCGCCTGGCCAGCGCATAGAGCTTGGTCAGGTCGTCCAGGATGGTGTCGATGTCCGCGTGCCCGCCCGGGCGGCGAGTGCGGCGCGCTTTCTCGACGTAGGAGGCGACGTGGCGAAGCGGATGCTTGACCATGAGTATCCGCACCCGCGGCGCCGGCGTGAAGGGCGCAATGAAGTTCGACCAGTCCGGCATCTTGGACGTGTCGCAAACATAGGGCTTGTCGAACGCCAGCGCGGCGAGATCGTAGACATTGGCCGCGTCCGCGTCGGCCCGGCGCGACGGCGTCCACACGGCGCAGTCATCGCCGCAGAAGACACAGAGCCCTTCCTTCAGGCGCTCGGCGAGCGGCTCCCGGATCAGCCAGTGCAATTCGCCGCCGCCGGCGATGCGTGGGTGCGCGCCCAGCATCACGTTGAGCAGGGTGCTCCCGCAGTAGGATGACCCGACGACCAGGAAGACGCCCTCGCATCGGCGCGGCACGGCTGCGGGCAGGCGCCAGCGCTGTTCGGTCCGCGGCGGAGGCTTACGCGCGCCGGCCCTCCCGTCGAGGATGTCCCCGATCAGCAGCTCCTTGACGCCATTGGCTCGCGCGCGTTCGGCAATGACCCTGGCCATGCGCTGACGGCCACGCAGGTGGAGGATTTTGGTGAGTTCGTAGGTCGCCGGACCGTGCGTCGGATCGAGCCGGACGGCGCGGATAAAGGCTTGCAGGGCGGGGCCCGTGCGGCCCAGTTCCCAGAGCACGCGGCCCTTGAGGAACCAGGTCGGCGCATAGCGCGGACAGTTGCGCGTCGCTTCCTCGCACAGGGCGAGCACGCCCGCATGGTCATGATAGCGAAACCCTAGAATATTGATCTTGAAATAATAGTAGTGATCGAGGTGAAACGATCCGGCCGGGGCCAGGGCGGCCAGGCGCTCCAGCTCGGCGAGGGCCGCCACGTTCTCCTGCGCCTGGTAGTGGGTGACGGCCGCGGTGTAGGTCGCCTCCAGCGCGCCGGTGGCGCTCGGCTTGTCGATCATCACCGCGTTCGACATGGGAACACTTGCGGCTTGACGCGTTTGGATTGAGCGCAGGTCAGTCGCACAGCCCGATGCTGTAGGCGCGGCCGTTGGTGTTGGGGTCGCTGTTGTCGGGTGTGGAGAAGATCAGCACGTCTTTCCAGTGCGTATAGCGGCCGCCACCCTGGGCGCGCACGACATTGCCCGACGTGTGCGCGGGGCCGAGCGGGCGGCCATCCTCCATCAGAACGAGGGTCGAGCGCCTGTGGTCCTTCTCGTGGTTGGCGACGCTGGCGATATAGCGGTGCTGCGGCATCAGCTCCATGCGGGCCAGGAAGCACAGCCCACCGTAGGGTTCGAACGACATGTCCAGCGGCGCCGGGGCGGCGCGAAGGCTCGCTTCCCCTTCGGCGACGTCCAGCTCGCGCATCCGTTCATCGACGAGCGCCGTGATCCGCGGCTCGTAGCCGAACTCGGCGCACATCGCTTGGGCCAGCGGATGGGCGACGATCCTGTCGATCTCCTCCGGAGTGAGGATGGCCGCGAACGAGTCATCCAGGAAAATGTCCTTGCGGTTGTACTTGCGCTGAAGAAAGCCCCCCGTCGGCCGGCTTTTCGGCGCGATCTGCGATCTGGGTCCCGCATTGCCGCCGATCTGGTGGTGGGTGATCGCGCGCCAGTTCTCCATGGCGGGGTCGTAGTCGAGGCCGAAGCGCGCCAGCACCGGGGTCAGCACGGCGCGGGGATCGGCGACCAGGTCCTCATAGCGCATGAGCACATCGACGGGCTCCTGCTGGGCCCAGGCGTAGAGGTTGGCCAGCTGCTGAAGCACATGGTCGATGTCGGCCATGGACGACATGCTGTCCTTGCGCCGGGCCTTCTCGACGAACGAGGCGACGTGCCGCAGGGGATGCTTGACCAGCAGGATGCGAACGCGCGGCGTGGGGACCAGGGGGGCCATGAACCGCGACCAGTCCGGCATCTTGGAGGCGTCGCAGATGAAGGGCTTGTTCAGCACCCGGGCGGTCTCGCGGTAGAGGTTGCCGGCGTGCAGGCTGGCGCGCAGGTCCGCGGTCCACACCTCGCAGGCGTCGCGGCAGAAGGCGCAGCGACCTTCCTGGCGGCGCTCTTCCTCGAAGGCGCGGATGAGCCAGTGGAGCTCGCCGCCGCTGGCGATGCTGGGGTGGGCGCCCAGAAGCAGGTTGAGCAGGGTGCTGCCGCAATAGGACGATCCGACCACCAGGAAGACGCCGCGGCAGGGGTCGGGCCCGGCGGGGCTCTCCGCGCCACCCGGGGGGGCGATCCAGCCGAGGGGCGTCTCCACCTTCGGCGGCGGCGGGGGGGCATCGCCGCGGGCGAGCTCGGCCAGAAGGGGCTCGGTGGCTCCGAACTCGATCGCCCGGGCAGCCACCTTGCTGGCCATCCGCGCGCGGCCGGCCAGATGCAGCGCCTTGGCGAGCTCATAGGCCGCGGGCAGGTGGTCGGGCTGGCCCTTCAGCGCGCGGCTGAACGCGCGCACGGCGAGCGAAGGCAGGCTGAGCTCCGCGGCGATCCGGCCCATCAGGAACCACAGAGGAGTCGAGCGCGGGAACTCGCGGGTGGCGCGCTCGGCGAGCTCGCGAACGGCGGACGGGTTGCTGCGGCGGAAGCCCAGGATGTTGATGGTGAAGTAGTAGTAGTGCTCGCGATAGAAGGTGTCCGGGGGGGCCAGGGCTTCCAGGCGCGCCAGCGCCTCCAGCGCGAGGTCGTCGTCGCCGGCTTCATAGAACCGCACCGCTGCGTCATAGACGCCGGCGAGCGCGGCGTCGGCGTCATTATCCGGCGCGGCCGCGGCCTCGCCGGTCACAGGATCACACACGTCGACTCTCGTCCGTCCATCACCCTCTTGCAGGGCCCCATCGATCACGCCGCGGCCCCCTGCTCCACCTGAGGCCGCGACCCGAACGCTTCTTGATAGCGCCTCTCGAGCCGGCGGGCGATGGCCCAGGCGCGACCCTGGTCCATGACCTCCTGGGCGAGCGCCGGCGGTAGCGGCGGCGCATCCGAGGGCTTGAAGACCACGCGCCGGTTGGTGAGCACATCGGTGAGATTGTCGGTGGCGTTGCCGCCGATCAGGTGACCGGGCGTAAGGGCCTCGAACACAGCGGCGTCGCCGCTGAGGCCGAGCCTGGCGAGGAGCCGCTCGAAGTGGCGCGCGGGGGCCTGCGCGAAGCGATCCCAGTTGATCACCACCCGCCGCGCCTCCGGGATCGGCATGCGCAGCAGATCCTCATAGGTGTTGGACCACTGGCGCAGCCAGTCCCTGGGGGTTCCGACCCGCTCGGGGGCCTGCAGGCCGTCGGCCACCAGGGCCGCCTGCTGGCGGGCCTGGGAACGGGCCCAGGTGTCGGGGTTCTTGTAGAGGATGATGAGATCGAAGCGGAACAGAGGGTCGGCCGCGGTGAGGCGGGTGAAGGTCTTGTCGGAGGTCACCAGGGTGCGCACGCCCAGCTGGCGGGCGACCTTGTCGTAGACCTCGACCGGGTCGGCGATGAGGGCCTGGCGAAAGGCGTGGTCGAGCACGGCGCAATCGTGGCCGCAGGTGCGGCAGTGGCTGTAGAGGCGCCGATGGTCGCGCCCGAAATCGATGGTCTTGGGCGCGCCGGACTGGGCGTCCCAGCGATGGGTCAGATCCTGCGTCTCGCCGGCGAAGGCGACGCCGGGGAGGGAGCCCAGCAGCAGGCCGAGCAGGGTCGAGCCGACATAGTTGGCCCCGCCGATGGTGATGTGACGCGCCGGCGTCTGGTCCGGGTGGGCGGCCAGGTAGGCGCGCGTCCGGGCCGCCTTCTCCACCATGCCGTCCAGGAAGGCCACGTGCGACGGGGACGAGCCGGCCTGGCGCAGCAAGGCCAGATACTCCGCCGCACGCTCATGCTGGCCCAGGTAGATCAGATTGCTGGCGAGGATCAGGTGCAGGAAATTGGGGGTGACGCCGGCGGCTCTGGCGGCGACCGCGGTCTGGACCGCCATGGCGCGGCGCTGAGCGCGATCGAGGATCTTGGCCAGTTCGTAGAAGGTGCGGCCATCGGGCTCGATGCGGAGGGCGCGCTTGAAGGCGTGGAGGGCCTGCACCGGCTGGCCCAGTTCCACCCGCACCCGGCCCAGCAGCTGCCAGCCGTCCCAATAATCGGGAAACTCCCGGGTGAGCTCCTCGCACAGGGGCAGGGCCGCGGCGTGGTCGCCCCGGTTAAAGCCGAGGGCCTGGATCCGGTAGTACAGGGACTGACGGTGGCGGAGAGTCCGGCGCGGCGCCATCTCGGCGACCTTGCCGAATTGTTCAACCGCCGCCTCCATCTCGCCAGCCTTGTAGTGGGCGAGAGCTGAGGCGTAGAGGGTGTTGAGCTCCAGGTCCCGCGCCGCCGCGGCGGCTTTGGCTTGCGCCTTCACCGCGTCAGGAGGCGTCGGGATTGGCGCGTGCCGCCGACCGCGGCGCGCCCAGTTCGTCAGCGCGGAAACCAACGACATGGGGTTAGTATCGGCCTCCAGACTGGGGAGAGGATTGGCGTCGCGCCAATGGCCTACTCCAGATGCAACCCCGCGCACAGATGCGCGGCGTTTCTGAACCTCACTCCGCTGGAGCCCCCTACCCGCCCTTCGGGCGTACTCCCCCCACGCCAACGGGGGAGAGGCTATATAGGGCCGGCGATGAGCCTCACCCTGTAACTCCCCCCACGCCAACGGGGAGAGAGGGTTCGTTGTAGCCGCTTGTGATTTCTTTCTCTTCCCCCCTTGGGGGAAGCACCGGCGAAGCCGGGGTAGGGGGCTCCAGCGGAGTGCCGTCGAGCGTTCAAGTGCGCAACGCGCGCAGCCAGGTTCGCGGGTTCAACGCCGAGGCGCGCGTCGGCGCCTGGGCGGCGGGGACCTCCTCGCTGCGCTCGCGCATGGCGGCGTGCAGGGCGGTGAGATGCTCCTGGCTGTCGATCCAGGCGGCGTGGTCGGCGGGAATGGCGGGCTCGCCCAAGGGCCGCACGTCCGGCCTATGCCCTGCGGTCTTCACCTTCCTGAGCGCATTGCTGTTGCCACCCAGCGAATGGCCGGGGCTGGGTGAGGTGAGGGCGGTGGGATCGTACTCGAGGTCGAGACGGCGGGCGAGCGAGCGGAACCCGTCCTCCGGCGCGTCGGCGAAACGGTCGAAGTCCAGAAACACCTTGCGGCCCTGCGGCTTGAAGTTGTGGGTGAGATCCGAATAGGCCTCTTTCCACACAGTCATATACTTGACCATGGCGTCGAAATACGCCTGGTCGCCGAGGTCCTTGGCCATCTTGGTGTAGTTGGACGCCCAGGCCTGCTTGGGTGACTTGAACACGATCAGAGCTTCCAGGCGCAGCAGCGGCTCGTAGAGCACGATCTTCGGCAGGTTCTTGTCGGCCGATACGAGGACCTTCGTGCGCAACTGCTCGGCGATGCGCGGGTACCAGTCGATCGGGTTGAGGCCGAGGGCGGTGCGGAAGTGCGGGGTCAGGAATTCGCACTCGTGGCCGCAATAGTTGCATTGCTGCACGCCCTTGCCGCGCGGTTCGCTGAAATTGCGCGGACCTGGGCCGCCGCCCACCCAGTTGAGGGTGAGCCAGACCGACTCGCCGATGCTGGCGACGCCGGGGAGGCCTTCGAGCAGGAGGTCCATCAGGGTGCTGCCGCAGAAGGAGACGCCGCAGATGGCGATGTGGCGCGACGCGGCGGGGGGCCTGGCGATATCGAACTCGGCCATGGCCGCGGCGATCGCCTCCCGATGCGTCTCGGCGAGGCCGAGCGGGGTCTCCTGCAAGGCGTGGGCCGGCGAAAGGCCGGCCTCCAGCCGCTCGATCAGGCGCTGGCCGGCCACGAACATGGCGTGATCCTCGGTCTGGGAAAGGGGCTCGAACAGGAACTCCGCCTCCGAGCGCCGGCCGACGCCGCACAGCAGGCGCGCCCAGTTGTGCATCTGGTTGGGCTGGCCGAGCATGGCGGTGCGGCGCTTCTCGTACAGCGCCAGGGCCGCTTCGGGCTCGCCCGCGATCAGCGCGTCGTAAGGTCGGGCGTAGTCGGGCATGTCAGATCAATCTCCAGCACTGAGAAGCGTCGGCGCGTCGAGTTTCCAATCGATGACGCCCCTCTTTTCGATCACGTCGGCGCCGTGGGCGGCGCACAGGCGCATCAGCGGCTCGTTGAAGACGCCTTTGCCGTCGCGCGTCTCGTAGTTCAGCGCGATGTAGATACGCGCCGGGTAACGCAGCTGGTGCGACATCAGGTCGTTCAGGAAGAACTTCCAGTTGTCGAGGCTCCAGTAGGTCGGCGGCGTCGTGCGCGGGAATGGCCGGTCGAACTCCACCTGGGCGGCGACCACGATGTCGAACTTCCGGCCGAAGTCCGGCATGGCCGTATCGGGGTTGAGGACATGAATGGTGCGATCGACGCCCAGCCCGGCCGCGATCTCGCCGTACAGCGCATGTTCGATGTCGGTGCCCAGCACGGTGTGGCCGAGCTGTTCGCAGACGTAGGAGAAATGGCCGCCACCGCAGCCGATGTCGAGAATCGAAAGCGGCGGCGAGGCGTCCAGACCAAGCGCCCGCGCGAGCTGGAGCTTGAAGTAGACCCAGTAGACGGCGTCGATGAAACCGTAGGCGCCGTTGCCGTAATAGGCAGCCCGCAGTCTCGCGAAGGTTTCGTCCGACACGCCCGCGAGCATGGAGGCCACGGCGGCGATGTCCGGATGTCGGTCGCCCAGGTGCGCCGTCAAGGCGACCAGGCGCTCGGAGAAGGTCACGCGCGCATTGGGGGCGCTGAAATCGCGCAATTCGGCCGCCGTCGCCGGCGTCGGACGGGTCGCGCGCCTGGCGACCTGCGCCTCAATCTGGAGCGCGGCCTGACGCAGGGCCAGAGCGGCGGCCGAGGTGTGCGGCCAGGCCAGGCGGTCCACCCACGCCTCGACCTCGGGCGCGGAGAGCCGAAACCGCGGGACGCGCTCGGACGCGTACACCGAAGGCAGGGGCAACGGTCCGCCGGGCGTATCCTGCCGTTCGGCTTTGGCGGCCGCATCGCCGGAGTCGGCGCGCCCGCCGAGGCTCGGCAGCCCAGCCCAGCCGTCGCTGGGGGCCGGATCGGCCCGCATCGCTCGCAGGAGGGCGCCGGCGGTGAGCATGCACGTGGCGAGAACCTCGTCTTCGCTTTCGCCGGCCTCGACGTTCATGGGCGCGACGCCATAGTAGGACGCGGCTCCGAGCATGGCGGTGAAATGCGCGTGGTGGGCGCCCGCGCGGCCGGGCTGGGGGGCGCGGAGCGACAGTGTTTCGTCGGTCAAGATGAGCAGGAAGGCGGTTGGATCGCCCGCGTGGCCGGTCGACTCCGGGATCGCCCCGCGGGTGATCAGGGTCTGGATCGCCCTTTGCATGTAGTCCGGATTGAGCGCGGGGCCGCGTGAGCCGTCATACCAACCCTCGTCGACGAAGAAGCTCGACTGCATGTACGTCGCATCGCCGGCAGCCTGGGCCTGAGCCGCAAGGCCTTTGGCGATCAGCTCCGCCCGGCGATCACCCTCGGACTGCCAGGCGCGGCCCCAGAAGCTGGCGTATATCAGAACGGCCCAGCCCCCGCCTTCAGGCGCCCGGCTGTCGGTCGTTGTCGGAACGCCTGGCGCTATTCGGTCCGCGGCCCAATTCATCGCAGGGTCCGGATCACAGGTGATGTCTCATGATTGTCGCCAAGGGCCCGCTCCGTAGCCCATGGGCCCGAGGGTCTCAAGTCGGCGAAGCGACGGCCTCGCCGCGCGTCCGGTTCCACGAGCGGTGTGGTGGGGCTCAGACCGCACAAGCAGCGCCAGCACTGCGTACTCTGGCGCCCTTATCAACACGCCGAGTTCAGGTGTGCCGACAACCGACTGTTCGCTTGGGGACGAGGCTTACAACTCCGCCGGCACGCATCTCTACGTTTGCCACCCAACCAATACCTGGAACACGGCGTGGTGACCAGCCCAGGGTCTGCTGAATGTCAAACGGTAGAGGCGGTGTCTTCGCGGATGTAACCTGACATGGCGCCCTTGCCTCGGACCTGATAGCATCAGCGGGGATCAGCCCGCACCGCCGCTACGCGAGGTCGTCATGTCCGACATCCAGTGGGCCAACGCCGTCAGCGCCTACTTCGACACCCCGGCGGACTGGACCGGGGGCGTGGTCCCCGGCGCAAACGATACTGCCATCCTCGATGCCGGCGGCGCCGACTTCACCGTGACCGCCCACGCGAGCCACATTCTGGACGGTCTCGAGACGGCCACGAACGCTACGCTGCTGGTGAACGGGGGGACGTTCGCCGCAGGCGCTGTGATCAACGCCGGCACGATTTCCGCCGTAGACGGGGCCACCGTGCAGATGCTGGGCGCGATCGCGAACTCGGGGCTGATCGAGGCCACGGGTGCTGGTGTCGAGATCGTCGACGGCACGCTGACGAACACGGGCGAAGTGCTGCTACCCTCGGGTGGGAATCGGGGCAGCGGGTTCACGCTGCAGAACGCAACGCTCAACGACACCCGGGGCGGAACGATTGAACTCGGCGTGTATCCCGAGCCGTCGTCCAACGGCGTCAACGGCGTGACCCTGGACAACGGCGTTATCCTCGGGGGCGACCTGACCCTTCCGAAGTATAGCCAAGTCCGCGTGTACAACCCGTACGGCTATGCGTATGGCGTGATCGGGACGAACACGCTGACGGTCCAGGGCGACATCTATGTTGGCCTGAAGTCGAGCCTGACCCTCAAGAACGACGTTGTGAATAACGGGAACATCTTTCTGGATGGTGGCGGTGTCCTGCACATCGGAGATGGCGGCCTGACGTTGAGCGGAACGGGAACGCTCGGGTTTTCAAACACCGATGTCGTCGGCAACGCCTCGGGACTGACTCTTGCAAACAGCAGCACCATCGGCGGAAGCGGCGAGCTCGGTGGCAACCAGATGGTCATCGTCAATGCGGCCGGCGGTGTAATCAGTGCCGATGGCTCCTCTCTCCTGCTCGCTGGCAACCAGATGGTCATCGTCAATGCGGCCGGCGGTGTAATCAGCACCGTTGGCTACTCTCTCCTGACGATCGGCGCCG
>Ga0302314_10016140_pt1 | contig 12641 bp, 9 predicted proteins | sample III_Palsa_N2_3_FD_200533 | JGI IMG/M metagenome (GOLD analysis project Ga0302314, IMG submission 200533) | Peat permafrost microbial communities from Stordalen Mire near Abisko, Sweden - III_Palsa_N2_3 | ecosystem: Environmental > Terrestrial > Soil > Palsa > Peat permafrost | place: Sweden...
CAGCCGCAGCCCTGTCGCAGACGTCCCGCCAGAAGGAGGCGTTCGACCTCCTGCTGGACACGGCAGAGCAGGTGCCGCCGGGCGATGCCCCGGCGGCGGCACAGGTCGCCGCCGTGGCTGCGGCGATCGCGCACCAGTCGGGTCTGGCCGAACACCGCGTCCGACTCTCGCAACTGCCGTCCTGGTCCGTGGAGGCCGGACCCGCCCTGGCTGGGTTCGTCCGGGCGGTGGCCGCAGTTCCCGGGATCGCCCGGCGGGCCGTGCGCCGACTCGAAACGCCGCGTCCGGCTGGGCTTCCCGAGGCGCGGGCCCAGTTGGCGGACCGGGCCGCCGCGGCCTCGGTCGCCTATCTCTCCGACGAACCGGACGTGTGCCTGGGGCAGTTCCGTGCCGTCGACGCGCAACTGCGCTCCCGTCGAGCCTTCGGGCTCCGCGCCTGGTACACCGCCCCCCTCCTGGACACGCTGCTCGCCACCGGGCACTGGTCGGAGGCCGCCGCCCTGCTGCAGGAAGCGCTGGACACAGCCGCCCTGCTGCGCCTGTCGCGGCTCCAGGCCGATCTGGAAGCCCACGCCCTGTCCCTGCACGCGCTGCGCGGGGCGGTGCCGACAACGGTACCCGCGCGCCCGTCCGCCCCTCTCGATCTGTGTGAGAACGCCGCCACCCACGTCCGGATGGTGCGGGCCGGCGCCTTGGTGGCAATGGCGGACGAAGAGTGGGCGGACGCCTTCCGGCGGCTCCGGACGCTGTTCGCCGAGGACGGCTCCCCGCTGCACCCCTTCCTCTCGCCGCGCGCCATCGCGGAGCTCGCGCTCACCGGCCACCGGGCCGGCTTCGGTGAAGAGGCCGCGCGGATCCTCGGACAGGTGCGGTCGGCGCAGGGGGAACGCCCGACGACCCGGATGGCGCTTCAACTGCACCACGCCACAGCCCTGGTGGCTCCCGACACGGATCCTGAGCACCATTTCCACCTGGCGTTGGTCAACGCCGAGGGCAAGCACTGGCCGATGGAGCGCGCGCAGGCCCGCCTCAGCTACGCCATCTGGCTTCGCCGCGCCCGCCGGCCCTCGGAGTCGCGACAACAACTGGTCGCGGCTCTGGAAACGGCCGAGGCCCTCGGAGCCGAACCACTCGCTGCGGCTGTCCGCCAGGAACTGCGCGCCTGCGGCGTCGCGACCTCCTCCCCCGACTCCGGAGCCGCGCTGGCGGAGCTCACCGCCCAGCAGCAGCGGATCGTCCGCATGGCCGCCGACGGTCTCTCGAATCGCGAGATCGGCGAACGGCTCTACCTGTCGCCGCGTACCGTGGGCACGCACTTGTACAACGTCTATCCCAAACTGGGCGTCAGCCGCCGCCACCAGCTTCGCGACCTGCTGCAGGACCGCTAGGATCCCGACGGCACACCAGTCGAACACCATCACGACGGATACGAAGGCACCCCCAGGGGTCGACCGAGAGGCATGGCAGCGTGGAGTCCGACTCCCATCCCGGCGAGGACTGGCTTCCGTCTCCGCGGATCCCCCTGGACCCTGTCGTGGCGCAGCTCATCGCGGCCTCGGCCACACCACCCGGGCTCGACGACCTCGGCCCGGTCACCGGACGACAGGCACTGCTGGAAGCCCAGGGCGACCTCATCGAGGACTGCCAGGTGGAGGCCGCCTTCCGGGTCGCGCCGGTGGGGCCCTCCGGGCTCGTCGGCTTCTGGATCTTCCGTCCGGTCGGCGTCAGCGAGCCACTGCCCACAGTGTTCTACGTCCACGGTGGGCGCTGGATGCTCGGCGACGCGCAGACACACGCACGCCTGATCACCGAACTCGTCAACGGCACCGGCGCAGCTGCTGTCGTCCCCGAGTACAGCCGCACGCCCGAGTCCCGCTACCCGGTCGCCCTGGAGGAGTGCTACGCCCTACTGAACTGGGCCGTTGCCAACGCGGAGGCGTTGCGGCTGCGACCGGACCGTCTCGCCGTGGCCGGAGACTGCGCCGGCGCCACTCTGGCCACCGCCGTCACGATGGTCGCCAAGGCCCGCAGGGGGCCGGCCGTCAGGGCCCAGCTGCTCTACTACCCGTTGACGGATCCTGGTTGCGACAGCGAGTCACAGCACCGGTTCAGCGACGGATACCTGCTCACCAGGCAGGCCCTGCGCCGGTACTGGGAGGAGTACCTCGGCGGTCGTGAGAACTGGGACCAGCCCACCGCCTCGCCGCTGCGCGCCGACCCGCAGGTGCTGGCGGGGCTTCCTCCGGCGCTGATCGTCACCGCCGAGGCGGACGTCACCCGGGACGAGGGAGAGGCCTACGCCGCGCGGCTGCGCGCCGCCGGGGTGGAGGCGTCGGCCATGCGTTTCCTCGGCACCGTGCACGACTTCGTGTCGCTGAACGCGCTGCGCGAAAGCCCCCCGTCACGTGCTGCGCTGCGGCACGGCTGCACCTTCCTGCGCACCCGCCTGGCCTGAGCCGCCGGGCCCTGCCGACACCGCTGACGACGCTGTACCGGGCACCACGCCGCAGCGCCCGCAGTGGCCGGGAGGACATCCTCACCGCGGCCCAGTGCACCGGCGCCTCCCGCCGTCTCCGGCAATGGCACTGACGGAGTGTGACATCGCAGCACTGCCGCATGCGAACGGGTGCACGGACTGCGCGAAGCGCGTGCACGGTCGGGCAAGCCGATCCGCCCGGTCTTCCTAGGCTCGACATCGACGCAGACCTCGATTGTCGAAGGAGCACACCATGACTGACGCGAACACGGTCGGCATCCAGCCGGTGCTGGAGTCCGAGGCCCAGGCCTTCGTGGAGGCGACAGCGAACCCGCCCTACCTGTTCGACCTGGGTCCGGTGGAGGGCCGCAAGGCCGTGGACGAGGTCCAGTCCGGGGAGATCGCCATGCCGGTGGTCGACGAGGAGTGGATCACCGTCCCCGGCGGTCCGACCGGGGACGTCAAGGCCCGGATCGTCAGGCCCGCCGGCGCCACCGGCACCCTGCCGGTGATCGTCTACATCCACGGCGCGGGCTGGGTCTTCGGCAACGCCCACACCCACGACCGCCTGGTCCGCGAGCTCGCGGTCGGCGCCGACGCCGCCGTGGTGTTCCCCGAGTACGACCTCTCCCCCGAGGCGCGCTACCCGGTGGCCATCGAGCAGAACTGGAAGGTGGCCCAGTGGATCGTCACCGACGGCGCAGGCAAGGGCCTGGACGCCGGACGCATCGCGGTCGCCGGTGACAGCGTCGGCGGCAACATGGCTGCTGCCCTGACCCTCATGGCGAAGTCGCGCGGTGGCGTCCCCCTGGTGCACCAGGTGCTCTTCTACCCGGTGACCGACGCCAGCTTCGACACGTCGTCCTACCACCAGTTCGCCACCGGCTACTTCCTGCGCCGCGACGGCATGCAGTGGTTCTGGGACCAGTACACCACCGACGAGTCCGAGCGTGCGCAGACCACCGCGTCGCCGCTGCGCGCCACCGTCGATCAGCTCGCCGACCTGCCCCCGGCCCTGGTCATCACGGGTGAGGCCGACGTCCTGCGCGACGAGGGCGAGGCCTATGCCAACAAGCTCCGCCAGGCCGGCGTCCCCGTCACCGCCGTCCGCTTCCAGGGCATCATCCACGACTTCGTCATGCTGAACGCCCTGCGCCCCACCCAGGCGGCCCAGGCGGCCATCGCCCTCGCCGTGCAGACCCTGCGCGACGCCCTGCACCAGGCCTGACCAGCCGCATCGCCACACACCACGGACACCACTGATCAGGGCGCTGCCCGCGCCCACCCGCCGGGTGGCGCCCGCTGTCGAGGAGAGACCATGACCAGCCAACCCCAACTGCATCAGAGGGGCCCGGAGATCCAGCAGTTCGGGACCGTCGCCCAACTGCCCGTCGCGCTCTCGCACGACGCGCGGATGTACTCGTGCCAGCGGCTCAACCGGATCCTCGCGGACACCCAGTTCCTCTACGCGCTCTACAAGAAGCACCACTGGGGCATGCGCGGGCCGACCTTCTACCAGCTCCACCTGCTGCTGGACAAGCACGCGGAGGCGCAGCTGGGACTCGTCGACGTCCTGGCCGAACGGGTGCAGAGCCTGGGCGGCGTCGCCGTGGGCGACCCGAGGCACGCCGCCGAGATCACCGCGGTGCCCCGCCCGCCGGACGGTGTCGAGGACGTCGCCGCGATGCTCTCGCGGCTGCTGGAGGCCCACGAGATCATCCTCGCCGACGCCCACGACGCAGCCGCACGCACCGTCGGCCTCGGCGACGACGGTACCCAGGACCTCCTGGTCTCCCAGGTGATCCGCACCGGCGAGGCCCAGGTGTGGTTCCTCGCCGAGCACCTGGTGGTCACCCCGCTGGTACAGCAGTGAGCAGGAGCCCCGTGATGAAGGCGGTCAAGGCGAAACCACTGCTGAGCCAGTGGGAGTGGCAGTGCCGTGCGGCCTGCCGCGGCATGGACAGCTCCGTCTTCTTCTCACCGCCCAGCGAGCGGGGCGAGGCCCGCCGCAGCCGTGAGCGGCGGGCCAGGTCCGTCTGCCGCGACTGTCCGGTGCGGACCCCCTGCGCTACCTTCGCCGTGCGCACCAGCCAGCCCTACGGCGTCTGGGGAGGGCTCACCGAGGCCGACCGCGATGCCGCCCGGTCGGCCTGAGCCCCGCTCCTCCGCAGCGTCCGCACCCCTGCAGGAGACACCCGCGTCCCAACACAGCGCCGTCAGCAGCGGAGAGCCTGTTCCCGAGCCCCGACATACGGAGGTCGGCCTCCGGGGAGGCCTCGTGCTCCACAGGGACAGGTCCCTTTCGGTCCCGCTCCGCTTCAGCCTGGAACGGCTGACCAGTGGCGGTCGCTGACCGTTCGCCCGGTGAGGGCCGGCCCCGCGCCGCCGGGTCGGCCCTCACCGCACCAGTCCCCCGCCCGTTCTGGTTGCGGGCGTCAGCCCCGGTATGTCTCCAGCAGGCGCAGCCAGACCTCGCTGATGGTGGGATAGGCGGGAACGGCGTGCCACAGACGGCTGATCGGCACCTCTCCGACGACGGCGACGGTGGCGGAGTGCAGTAGTTCGGCCACGCCGGGACCGACGAGGGTCACGCCCACCAGCACCTCGCGGTCGAGGTCGACGACCGCCCGGGCCCGGCCGCGGTAGTGGTCGGCGAAGAGCGAGGCTCCCGCCACGTCGCCGATCTCGTAGTCCACGGCGCGCACGCGTATCCCCTGTGCCCGGGCCTGGTCGAGGGTGAGGCCGACCGAGGCCGCCTCCGGGTCCGCGAAGACGACCTGGGGGACGGCGAGGCGGTCGGCGGTCGCCCGGCTGCGTCCCCAGGGCCGGGGGTCCACCTCCCGGCCGGCCGCGCGGTCGGCGATCACGCCGCCGAACACCCGGCCCTGGTACTTGCCCTGGTGGGTGAGCAGCGCGCGGCGGTTGACGTCCCCGGCCGCGTAGAGCCAGTTCCCCGCCATCCCGAGCGCCAGTCCCGTGTCGTCCACGTCGATCCACCGACCTGGCTCCAGTCCGACCGTCTCCAGGCCCAAGTCACCCGTCGCAGGCCGACGTCCGGTGGCGAAGAGCACCTCGTCCACCGTCAACGGGTCCTGGCCGCCGAGATCGAGTACGACCTCACGACCGGGCAGGCGGGAGACCCCGGCGACCGAGACGCCGAAGCGCACCTCGACGCCGGCCGCCTTCAGCCCCTCGGTGACCAACTCGCCTGCGAACGGCTCCATCCGCCCCAGCAGGGCGCCGTCACGGACGAGCATCGTCACCCGACTGCCGAGGGCAGCCCAGGCGGAGGCCATCTCCACCGCCACGACCCCGCCGCCGATCACGGCAAGGCGGCCCGGGACCGCTCCGGCGCTGGTCGCCTCACGGCTCGTCCATGTCCCCGCCTGCTCGATCCCGGGCAGGTCGGGCAGCGCCGCGCGGGTGCTCGTGCAGACCGCCACCGCATGCCTGGCCTCCAGCACCCGCTGGGACCCGTCCGGGGCCTCGACGATGACGCGCCGCGCCCCGGAGATCCGGCCGTGACCGCGCAGCAGTTGGATTCCTGCGGACTCCAACCACGCCACCTGGCCCTTGTCGTGCCAGTGCGAAGCGAAGTCGTCGCGTCGCCGCAGCACCGCGTCCGCGTCCAACGGACCGGTCACCGCCTCCCGTGCACCGGCCAGTCGACGCGTCCCGGTGACCGCCGCCGCGGGCCTCAGCAGCGCCTTGCTGGGCATGCACGCCCAAAAGCTGCACTCCCCGCCCACCAGTTCCCGCTCGACGATCGCAACGCTGAGCCCGCCGGCCCTGGCGCGGTCCGCCAGGTTCTCCCCCGTGGGCCCCGCACCCAGCACCACCACGTCGAACGTGTCCACCGCGTCCATCTCCACCGTCTCCGTTCGTCGTGCTCTCGCCGTCCTGCGCGCCGCTCGTGTGACCGACCCTCAGCCCCGAAGCTAGTCGCACTCCTGGGGCCCGAATTCTCGATCAGCGCACTCCCCTGTACCGAGGCTGCACTCCGGACCCCGACACCTTGTATTAGTTGATGCTTCAACTATAGTGATCCACGAAAGAGACGCCCCAGGGAGGCACCCGATGGACCAGTACGTGACGGACAACAGCGACCAGTCGCGTTTCGAGGTGTTCGACGGCGACGAGCTCGCCGGCTTCGCCGAGTACCACCGTTCCGGCGACGAGGTCGCGTTCATCCACACCGAGATCGACCCGCGCTTCGAAGGGCGGGGGCTGGCCGGGCTGCTGGCCCGCACCGCCCTGGACACTGCCCGCGCACAGGGGCTCGCCGTGCTGCCCCACTGCCCGTTCATCCGCGGCTGGATCAAGAAGCACCCCGAGTACGTCGACCTCGTTCCCGCGTCGCACCGCGCACGGTTCGGGCTGTGACCGCCCACCAGTCCGCCGAGGACGCTCCCGTGGAGGACTACGCCCGCGCCGCCGCGGCGGTCGCCACCGGACTGCCCACCGCCTACCAGGTCGACGTCCACGTGGGCCGGCACCGGCTGCTGGCCGACGAACCGGCCTCCCACGGCGGAACGGACGGCGGACCGACGCCGTTCGGCCTGCTGCTGTCCGCCATCGGCTCCTGCACCGCGATCACGCTGCGCATGTACGCCGAGCGCAAGACCTGGCCCCTGGAGGACGTCAGGGTGCACATGGCCTACGAGAAGCGTCCGGACGGCGCGGGCCGGATCACCCGTCGGATCGACCTCATCGGCCCGCTCGACGACGCACAGCGCGCACGGCTGCTGGACATCGCCGAGCGAACGCCGGTGACCCGGGCCGTCCGCGAAAGCATGCCGATCGTCCCGGCAGCCGACCACCCAGCCCCGAGCACCCTCGCGACCGTTCCCGAACCGAAGGCGCAGCAGCCATGAGCGACCTCGACACGACTCCCGCAGTACGCGGGTTCGGCGGGCGCCGGCAGGTGTCCGGCAGGCCGGTACGGGAGGGCGCACCGAGGTCGACGGAGTCCGGCTCGAACCCGGGTCGATGCTCTACCTCGGTTGCGGCCGACGCGAGTTGCCGCTGCACGCCGTCGACGGCAGGTCCGAACTGCTCCTTGGGGAGATCGAGGATGCCACCGACCGCCGCTTCGACCTGGTCAACGCGGCCAGGCAGGACACACAGCTCGATCGCGCCCCTACCGGAGCAAGGACCACGGCCGATCGCTGCCACGGGTCCCGCCTGTCCCGGCGAGCCCCACCGGCTGTCGACCTTCGTCCGCCCCTGGGCACTCGGCGCACACACCGTGTGCGCCGAGTGGCGATCGCCGACGCCGCGCCGACCGTACGGTGCAGACACCAGTCCACTTCCCACCAGAAGGAGGGAGCGGTGCCGGTTCCCGCGTTCACCCGCCGGGCAGCCACGCCGCACACCCCATGAAGCGCAAGCTCCTGTTGAACCTGATCATCCCGATCGCAGCCGTCGCCGTACTCGCGGTCCCGACCGTGTCGTCGGCGCAGAGCCCGGTCACCCGGTTGCGGCTGGCGGTCGGCACCCAGTACGACTCCACCCACGTCTATGTGACACCGGGTTCGGTCAACGCCTTCGTCACCAGTTGGGAGGCGACGTTCGGCGGCACCAACACCAAGCCGGTGGTCACCGATGTCACCCCGACGCCCAGCCAGACCATCTCGGAGCTGGTGCTCTCCCCGGTCGGGACCCTGTCCGTCTTCGACTACCAGACCCCCGCCCCCTACCCGTTCGGCGCCGAACGGACCGGCTGGCTGGTCACCAACCTCGACCAGGGAGTCCACGCCGCCGAGGCCGACGGCGCGACCCTGGTGGTTGCCCCCTTCGCCGACCCCATCGGCAAGGACGCGGTGATCCAGTTCCCCGGCGGCGTCGACGCACAGCTGTACGTGCACAACACCCCGCCGTCCTACGCCCCGCTGGCGAGCGTGCCGCAGAACCGCGTCTACCTCACACCGGACGCAGCCGCGGCGTTCCTGCACACCTACCTCCGGTTCACCGACGGCCACGTCACCTCCGACGACCGGCACGCCGACGGGGCCCAGATCGGCCTGCCCGGCACCGAGTTCCGCCGGATCACCATCAGCTCGCCCTTCGGTGGCACGGTGCTCACCGTCACCGACGGCCACCTGCCCTACCCGTTCGGCCGCGAGACCACCGGCTACTCGGTCACCGACCTCGGCGCCACCCTCGCCAGGGCGCAGGCCGCCGGGGCGAAGCTGCTCTGGGGCCCCTACACCTCCAATGCCCTGGACAGCGCCATCCTCCAGTTCCCCGGCGGCTACGTCGCCGAGATCCACAGCACGCCCTCCCGCTGACCCGGCCCCCGCGGTGCGCCGAGCCGCGAGGCAACTCCGGCCCGGCGCCCTTGCCTGCCGGACCGCACGTCGGCGCCGAGGCCGCGGGGCACCCGATGAACACTTCTACTTCGCTGCACCGAACAGCTCACCAGCGACCGTGCCGTGCCGGGGAGCAGGCCGGCACCCTGCCGGCCCGCCGACCACCGTCGGAGAGAGACATGTCCGACGACCACGGGCACCCGGGCCGGTTCACCCGCTCGGAGACCGCCGTGCGGAAGCTACGTCGACGTGACCCAGGTCACCGCGATGACCGGGCAGTTCGGGCGCTTCGGCGCCGCACGGCGGGCCGGCCGTCGTCCTGGACCGCCCTGCCGGCCCGGCTGGCGTGCGCACCGTCGTGAGCCCCGGGGCACCGACCCCGCGTCAGCAATGTGCAGTAAGTTGGGACGGACGCGAGCCACGGAATCGTCGCCCGCGCGTTGCACCGGCCCCCGCCGGGGGGCGTGCACCCGACGCCCCCGGAGAGAGCCCCATGGACAGCGACCGGCAGACCACCGGGCACCACCGCCCCCTCACGCAGCGCGTCGAGGGCGCGACGGCACCGACCGGTCGCGACTGGTGCAGAACGTCTCCGGCCACCGTCGGCCGGGAGGTTGAACTCGACCTGATCGAAAGCGCGTTGGCCGGTCTGCGGCGGCGGGAGGGCCGCACCGTGTTCCTCCTCGGCGAGGCCGGAATCGGCAAGTCCCGACTGGCCGACGAATGCGCCCGCAGAGCCGGGGTTCCGGTGCTCCGCGGAAGGGGCAGCCGGAGCCGGGCCGGCATCCCCTTCCATCCCTTCGCCGAAGCGCTGGCCTCCCGCTTCCGGGTCGGCGGCCCGCCCCAGGAGAAGGAACTCGCACCGTACCGACCGGTCCTGGCCCGGCTGATTCCTGAGTGGCGGCGCTGGTACCCGGCCGCGGTCCCGGGGAGCCTGGTCGACCTCGGCGAGGCGCTGCTGCGGGTGCTGGCAGTTCTCGGCCAGGACGACGGCTGCCTCCTCGTCCTGGAGGATCTGCACGACGCCGACTCCGAGACCGTCGCCGTGCTGGAGTACCTGATCGACAATCTGGCCGGCCTCCCGGTCATGCTGCTGGCCACGATGCGGCCGGATCCCGGATCGGCGCTGGACCTGCTCCGCGCGGCCGACCGGCGCCGTGCCGCAACGGTCGCCGACCTGCAGCCGCTGACGGAACCCCAGGTCGTGGCCATCGCGGCCGGATATCTGGGGATTCCCGCCGACGAGGTACCGGAGCCGGTGGTCGCGCGACTGACGGAGTACGGCAACGGAAATCCCTACCTCGTCGAGGAACTGCTGGCTGACCTGATCGGCTCCGGTCTGCTGCTGCGACGCCACCCGGCCGGCTGGTGCACCTCCGGCGACCTCTCCACCACCTTTCCTGCCACCATCGTCCAGTTCAGCGGCCAGCGCCTCGACCAGCTCGACCCCCGGGTGCGGGAGGACGTCCTGATCGCGGCGTCGCTCGGCACCCGTTTCTCGCTGACCGTCCTGCAGACCGTCACCGGACACGACGCCCCCACCCTCTTCGCGCACCTGGGATCCGCCGCAGCGGCGGGCCTGATCGTCCCCGACCCCGCCTCTCCCGACCACTACACCTTCCGCCACGGCTTCACCGCGCAGGCCCTGCTCGCCGGCATCTCCCCCGCCGAGCACGCGGCCCTGGCCCGCCACGCGGCCACCACCCTCCAACAGGCGGATCCGGCGCTGCCCGGCAGCCTGTGCCAACTCGTCGCCGAGCTGCGGATGGCCGCTGCGGACCCGACCGGCGCGGCCCTGCTCTACGCCGAGGCCGGCAACCGCGCACTCGCGGACGGCCTGCCCGGAACAGCCGTGCAACTCCTCGAACGCGCACAGGGACTCGCTGCCGCAGCGGACCGCACCGCCGTGACGGAGTCGCTGGTCCTGGCCCTCGCCGAGGCCAGACGACTCGACCATGCCTTCGCGCTGGCCGAGACCCTGCCGATGGCCGGGGCGACGATGCTCAGCACCGAACGCAGGGTCGCCCTGCACACCCGGCTGGCCTGGGCGGCCGTGGTCGACGAGCACCGCACCCACACCGTGACCCAGGTCGCCGCCGCCCGCGCGCTCCTCCACGACGGTGGCACCCCGGAACAGGCCGCGGCTCTCATGGTGATCGAGGGTCAGTTGGCGCTGCTCCCAGGCCAGGAACAGCCCTCGTTCGATCCGATCCGGTCGGCCCGCGAGGCCGCCGAGACCGCGGAGCGGGCCGGCCTGCCCGTACTGGCCTGCCAGGCCTGGCAGCTGCTCGCGACCGGCCCACCGCGTCCGCCGAACTCTCGGCCGTGGCGGCCTGGGACGCCGAGCACCCCAACGCCTTCTACCTCTCGGGGCAGCAGTCCACTCGGCTTGTGGCTTGTGGTCGCCAGCCACATCAAGATCCCGATCTGGGACACGGCCAGGACCAGGAGGGTGACCGCCCAGACGAGACCGACGACCAGGTAGGCCTTCGCCCGCAGGTTCCCGACAAGAGTCTTGAGGGCCAACTTCGGTGTCAGCACCGCAGCATGCGCAGCCTGAAGCCGCCGCTTCTTCTCCTCCTCGTCCATCTCCGGTTCGAGCCGGGCGCGCTCCAAGACGTCGGCGGCCACCTTCGCTGAGACCGTCAGGTCCCCCACCAACCTGAGGTCGCGCGTCTTCTGCTCGAACTCACGGGCTTCGGTAATTGCCGCCAGCAGGATGACCGGGATCACCACGCCTGCCGTCAACGCGAAGTTGTCGGTTATGACCATTGCCGCAGTCTGCCACCGCCCGGTCCGTCAGGGCGACTTGCTTGCACGCTCCGTCTCGGGGGCGAGTCAACAGCCGGCGGAGGGCTTGTGTCGAAGTCGGAGACACTGACCGAGGCGAAGGAACACGCCTGAAGGCGCGAATCCCACCTGCAGTCACAGTCGCCTCGAACACGGCGAAGCACACGGGCCACACCCTCAGCCGCCGCCGGACTCAAACCTGCCGCCACCCGCGAGGGACATCGACGCGACCACTCTCATCCGGCACCCACGGCTGGTGCGGCAGCTGGCGGCTTCGGAAGCCGCCCGGGGTATCGCCCACTTCGCGGGCGAAGAACTTGCCGAAGTTGGTGGCCTCGGTGAAGCCGAGCGAGCGGCCGATCGCGGCCACCGGCAGGTCGGTGTGGGCGAGCAGCCGCTGCGCCTGCAGGGCGACCCGGGCGTCGGCGAGCTGCTTGGCACTGCGGCCGGTGGCCGCCAGGCACGCCCGGGTCAGGGTCCGGGCCGAGTAGCCGAGCCGCGCCGCGTAGTCCTCGACGGAGCGGGTACTGGCGAAGGTGCGCTCCAGCTCGCGCCGGAAGGCGAGGTGGAGCTCCGCCCCGGGCACGGCGGGGACCGGGCCGCCGGCCGGGTCGCCGAGGCGCGCCATCCGGACCAGCAGCGCGCCGAGCAGCTGGCGCAGCAGCACACCGGTCAACTCGGCGTCGGTGTCCGGGGTTCGGCCGTCCCGCAACACCGCGTACTCCGTCGCCAGCTCCAGCACCGCGCGTTCGAAGGCCTCGCACTCCCCCGGCGGCAGCGACCATGCCACCGGCCCGAACCCGTCGAGCACCTCGCGGGTCACCGGCAGCGGCGGCGGGAAGTCGGCGGTGAACAGCAGCAGGACGGCGTCGAGCTCGGCCGGCCGGCCGGCCGCGGCGGAGGGCAGCCGCAGCACCTGACCGGGCCGCAGGTGCAGCAGCGTGCCCCGGGTGCACGGATGGTCGACGAAATCGACCATCGCGGTTCCCTCGCCACCGCGCACCAGCATGATCTGGTGGAAGTCCAGTCGGCTCGGCCGTCGGGCCACCGAACTCTTCAGTCGC
>Ga0302314_10016143_pt1 | contig 12640 bp, 9 predicted proteins | sample III_Palsa_N2_3_FD_200533 | JGI IMG/M metagenome (GOLD analysis project Ga0302314, IMG submission 200533) | Peat permafrost microbial communities from Stordalen Mire near Abisko, Sweden - III_Palsa_N2_3 | ecosystem: Environmental > Terrestrial > Soil > Palsa > Peat permafrost | place: Sweden...
TTCGCCCTGGCCATGACGGCCTGGAGCATGTACGTCGCGCCCACCGCCCATGCCGCGCCCGCAGCGGTCGAGTTCTACGTGGCCCCCACCGGCAGCGACACCAACGCCGGGACGACCGCGGACAGCCCGTTCCAGACCCTCGCCCGCGCCCAGCAGGCCGTGCGCGGCGTGGACCAGGCCAGCTCCGGCGAGATCACCGTGAACCTGGCCGGAGGCACCTACCGGCAGACGCAGCCGCTGACCTTCACCGCCGCCGACTCCTCCACCGGCACCGCCGGAGACATCTGGTGGAAGGCCGAGCCGGGGGCGTTCCCCGTGGTCAGCGGCGGAGCCCAGGTAACCGGCTGGACTCTGGCGGACTCGGCCAGGAACATCTGGTCCGCCCCGGCTCCCGCCGCGCTGACGGACACCAGGCAGCTCTATGTGAACGGGGTCCGGGCGACCCGGGCCACCGGTTCGCTGCCGGTGGCGGTGACCCAGACCGCGACCGGCTACACCACCGCCGCCGGCGACCCGATGGCCTCCTGGGCCAACCAGAGCGCCGTCGAATTCGTCTACAAGGGCGGGCTCGGCAAGTGGACCGAGCCGCGCTGCCCGGTGGCGTCCATCACCTCCACCGTGATCACCATGGCGCAGCCCTGCTGGAACAACTCCACCCAGCGGGTCCTGCGGACCGACGGCTCGGGGCGCACCGTCGAACTCGTCGGCAGCAAGTCGATCACCGAGGCGCCGACCTCGGTCGAGAACGCCTATGAGCTGCTCAGCACCCCCGGTCAGTGGTACCTCAACAAGTCGACCCACACCGTGTACTACATCCCGCTCTCCGGGCAGGACCTGGCGACCGCGGACGTCGAGGCCCCGGTGGTGCAGACGCTGCTGACCACCGACGGCAAGTCCTCGGCCGAGTTCCACGGTGTCGTCTTCCAGGGCATCCAGTTCTCCTACGCGGGCTACACCACCCCCGACACCGGCACCGGCTTCTCGGAGATCCAGGCCACCTACACGATCAGCGGCAGCAAGGGGTACGCGACCCAGGGCCTGTGCACGTTCGTCTCCGGCGGCACCTGCCCGTACGGCAACTGGACGAAGATGCCGGGGAACGTGGACCTGACCTACGACCACAACATCCACTTCGACCACGACTACTTCGTCCACCTCGGCGCGGCCGGTCTCGACCTCGGTGACGGCTCACAGGGCGACACGGTCACCGCGTGCGTGTTCACCGACATCTCCGGGAACGGCCTGGACCTGGGCGGGGTGGACCTCAACGAGCCGAGCGGGGTCCAGGCCACGAGCGGCAACACGGTCAAGGACAGCCACTTCTACAACACCTCGGTCGAGTACCAGGGCGGGGTGGCCGTCGACGTCGGTTACGCCGAGGGCTCGACCTTCCTCAACAACCAGATCGACCACGTGCCCTACACCGGGATCTCGGTCGGCTGGGGCGGCTGGCCGGACAAGGTGGACCTCCCGGCGGAGCCCAACTACTCCAACGGCAACGCCTTCACCGACAACCTCATCTACGACCACATGTCGGTGCTCGCGGACGGCGGCGGAATCTACACCAACGGCATCACCGGCTCCTCGCTCGCCACCGGCGAGCAGCTGACCGGCAACCTCATCCACGACCAGCTGAGCGCCACCGGCCACGGCATCTACACCGACAACGGCGCGAGCTACATCACCATCAGCGGCAACGCCGAGTACAACATCGCGGCGGACGTGTGGGGCAGCAAGCACACCAACTACACGCTGAACAACGGCACCTACGACCCGCTGCAGATCGAGGGCAACTTCTGGCCGGACGGTCCGGCCGACTACAACGCCAAGTCGGTGCTGATCCAGGACAACACCGACATCACCTCGTCCAGCCAGATCCCCGCCGCGCTGGTCTCGGCGGCCGGGATCCAGAGCCCCAACACCTCGATCCTGAGCTGGAAGCCCGCCCCCTGAGGGCCTGCCCGCGCCACGGACCCCATCCGTGGCGCGGGCCGCACCGTCGGCCGGCAGCCGGTCGTCAGTGCGGCGAAGCGGCCGAACGGTGTGGGTCAGGCGAAGTGGCGGACGGTCGCCGGGTCGGCGGATTCGTACGGGTGCCAGTCGTGCGCGGTGGGGCGGCCCGAGGCCACGAAGGTCGCGGCCGCGAGGGAGAAGGCGTCGCCCAGGGCGCGGGCCGCGGGAGTGGCCTCACCGAGCATCGGGCTGTCGGGGTAGGCGTCGATGGTGTTGAAGAAGAAGGGCAGTTCGGCGCAGTGCGCGGCGCCGAGGTGCGCCGGGTCGCCGGGCGGGGTGTAGTCGAACTCGTAGACGTAGCTTGCGTTTCCGGCTGCGGCATGGTGATCGGCGATGACGATGGTGCCGTCGCGGAAGACCAGTTCGGTCTCGACCTCGGTCAGGACCTCACCGGGCGTGGCCTGCGGCAGCAGGGCGGCGGTGCGGTCGAAGCGCTCAGCCCCCGCGTCGATCCGTCCGGCGACGAGCGAGCGCGCCTGGTCGGCGGTGGCGGCCCGGATGTACGGGTCGAAGGCGAGGAATGAGGTCATCTCGTTCCGGGTGGTGCCGGTCAGCAGCTGCTTTCCGTCGAGGCGGCCGTCGGCCAGCGCCTCCTGCCATGCCGCCGGCATGCCGCGGGCGCCGAGGACGGGGTACATCGGCGGGGCCACGTTGCCCGGTTGGGCGAGGTCCCTCGCGAGCTGCTGGTAGGCGGACAGCAGCCGCTCGACCGGGACGGCCCGCAGAGCGGGGAGCGGGTCCGGATGGTCGTCCAGGCCGAGGATCGCCAGGTAGCGCCGTGCGTGGTCGCTCGCCTCCTCGGGGCTCTGGGCGTCCAGCCCGAACGGCCCGCTCTGGGTGATGACGCGGCGAATGTGCGGGCCGGTGGCCGGGTCGAGCGCGAGGTAGAGGGCGGAGTAGGCGCCGGCCGACTGGCCGCCGACGGTGAGGTTGTCGGGGTCCCCTCCGAAGGCGGCGATGTTGCGCCGTACCCAGTCCAGGGCGGCGGCCTGGTCCTGCGTACCGAGGTTCTCGACACCCAGCTCGGGCAGGTGGAGGTAGCCGAGCGGGCCGACCCGGTAGTTCGCGGTGACCACGATGATCTCGCCGGCAGCGGCCAGGTTGCGGCCGTCGTACCAGTCCCAGCCACCGGACCCGCTGCTGAACCCGCCGCCGTGGAACCACAGGAGCACCGGCAGGGCGCGCGGAGCGGGCCCTTCGCCCGGCGAGCGGGGAGTCCAGACGTTGAGGTTCAGCGAGCCGTCCTCGTCCCAGTCGGGCGTGCGCGGTCCCATGACCGCTTCGAGGCGGGAGGGGCCCTGCGGAACGGAGGGACCGGGGCGGTCGGCGTCACGCGCACCGGGCCATGTCGGGTGGGGCGCGGGGGCGGCGAAGCGCAGGTCCCCCACCGGCGAAGCAGCGAACGGTATGCCACGGAACGCGGCCACACCGCCCTCGTCGGTCCCTTGAATGCGTCCCGACTCGGTCACGACCATCGGGCGATCGAACTCGTTCATCAGATGCCACCTTTCTTCCGGCGGGGATGGTTCTGGTTTAGCATCGAGTGGCGGAAAGGCGCGATTAACCCGCCTTCTCTGCACGATGTACGCCATAGATCCCGGAACTCTGATGGATGTGAGAAGCATGCGGCGGGAGCTGGACGAGACGGAGCGCCGGATCGCCGCCGTGCTCATGGCGTCACCGCGAGCCTCCTGGCGCACGGTCGCAGACGTCCTGGGCCTCTCCGAACGCACGATCGTGCGCCGTGCGACGCCGCTGCTGCACGACGGCACGCTGCGCCCCACGGCGATCCGCAATCCCGACCGGTTCCCCCGGCTGATTCCGATGGCGTTGCGGATCCGGTGCCGACCCACCCGGATCAAGGCGATCGCGGCCGGACTGGCCCGGCGGCCGGACACCGTGTGGGTCGACATCCTCGGCGGTGGCGACGAGATCAGCAGCGTGCTGTTCCTCGACGGCCCCAAGGCCCGGACCTCGCTGCTGCTGCGCGACCTGCCCGCCACGGCCGACGTCCAGTCCTGGGACGCCTACGACCTGTTGAAGGTGTTTCCCGCAGGCTTCGCCTGGAGCGCCGGGATGCTGAGTGCCGATCAGTTCGACTCCCTCACCCCGCTCTCCCGCGAGCCCGGCCACAGGCCCGATATCGAGCCGCTCGACAACGCGCTGATCGACGAGCTGGCCGTGAACGCGCGAGCCGGCTACAGCGAACTGGCGACGCGGCTGGGCACCTCGGCCTCGACTGTGCGCCGCCGCTTGAACCTGCTCGTGTCCGGACACATGGTGCGCCTGGCGTGCGAGGTGGACCTGGGTCTGCTGGGCGTCGACGCCGACGCGCTGCTGTGGATCGCCACCGCTCCCGGCAGCCTGGAGGCGATCGGACGCGAACTGAGCCGGCATCCGCAGGTGCGGTTCGTCGCGGCGACGACCGGAGCGGCGAACCTGCTGGTCGCCGTCGCGGCCGAGGACCTCGGCGGGCTCTACGGCTTCCTGACCGGGACGGTCGGATCGATCGACGACGTCCGCGGACTGGAGGTGACCCGGATCCTCAGCCCGGTCAAACGAACCGGCTGCATCCGTCTCTCCGAGTCCTGACGCCCGCCGCGAAGCAGCAGCGGAACCGCCCGGCGGAAGCTCGTGGAGTGAGTTTCCGCCGGGCGGTTCCATGATTATGACGGTCCGTCAGGCACCCTTCGGTGCCTGCGCGGTGGGAGCGGCCATCGGCTACGGGACGACCGGGCTGGGGTTCGGGAAGTAGGGCAGGGTCGGGGTCAGGCCCCAACCGGAGTTGCCCGAGCCGAGGTTGAAGGTGAACGCCGGGGTGGCCGGCGGGTACTGGTCCTGAACGGTGCCGGCCACTCCGACGCCGGTGGCGTGCACGTTGGAGACCTGGGCGCTGCCCGCGGTCTCGGCCTGGAAGACCACGGTGCCGACGTTCCGCACCTCAGCGCCGTCGATGTTCAGCCCGTTGACCGGGAGCCCGGTGCCGTCGCCGGAGACCAACTCGAAGGCGCTGTACGGGCTGTCGATCACATTGGTGTCGTGGAAGTCGATGTTCACCCCGTTGACCGCGTAGTCGTAGGCGTCGATCTGGATCGCGCCCATCGGGTGGCCCCAGTTCGGGTTCATCGCGCCGGCCCGCAGCACTGTGTTGTGCGAGACGGTGATGGTGCCGCCGAGCGTGGTGAAACCGGGACCGGCGAACTGCTCGTTGGAGATGGTCAGACCGCTGCCCAGGGCGTTGGTGTCGGCGATCACGTCATGGCTGATGGTGTTGTCGGTGCCGCCGTACTCGGCGATCCCATTGGCCAGGTTGGTCTGCTCGACCGTGTCCTGGCTGAACGTGTCGTGCGAGTCCACGGCCGGGTAGGACCAGATGGCCAGGCCGTCGTCACCGGTGTTGCGGATGAAGTCGTTGGTCGCGGTGACCCCGGTGGCGTTGCCGTTGAGGTTGAGGCCGTCCGCGTCGGTGTCGAAGACCTCGCTGTTCTTCACGGTCACATCGGTGTTGCCGTACTGGAGCCAGAACCCGACGTTCGTGTTCTGAATCCACAGGCCGTTGACGACCGCGCCGGTGCCGAGCGACCCGTTGATCGCGTTCTCGGTGCTGTCGTCGTGGCGGCCGACCGTGCTGCCGAGGATCGCGAAGTCCGCCAGGTTCACCGGGCCCGGGACGACCGAGGTGTTGTCGATGAACTCGTCGGACCGGATCTGCGTGTACCAGTTCCCGGCGCCCTCGATGGTGGCGCTGTTGATCTGGAGCGGCGAGTCGATCGCGAAGTTCCCTGCCGGAATCCACACCGTCTTGTGCGCGGCGTTCGCGGCGGCGATGGTCGCCGCGAAGGCCGCGTTGGAGTCGGTGGCCCCGGTCGGGTCGGCGCCCTCGCTGAGCACCGAGATCGAGTGCGCCGGCTGCTGGAGCGGGGCGGCGACCTGGTAGAAGTCGGCCAGGTTGATCGTGTACGGCACGGCGGTGTCCTGCGCGCCGACCTGGAACCGCACGGTGTCGCCGGGGTGCAGCTCACGGCCGAGCAGCAGCCGGACGTCGTTGTAGAAGTGGTGGGTGGTGCTGCCGTAGATGTTCGGGGTGGTGATGTAGCTGTACGTCGAGGTCAGCGAGAGCTCGGTGGGCAGACGCCGGCCGTTCACGTACACCGACAGGGTGCCGGCGGCCCCCTGCGCCAGCGCGTAGTCGAGGTCGAACGCGTTGGCGTCCTTGGCGAGCGTGAACTGGACGTACTGGCCGGGCGCGGTGAGCTGGACGGCCTCGCGGCCGACCGCCTCCGTCGCCAGGTCCCCCTGGGTGTAGTCGGGGCCGATGACCGACCCGTCGGTGGAGGCGTTCGGGCCGGTCGCGAGGTACTCCGCGAAGCCCGGGATGTTCGCCCCGGCGTGGAAGGACGGGCTGAAGGCCGACACAGGCGCGGCCGGTGCGGCGGCGGACGCCGGGCCGGAGGCCAGGACGACGGTACCCATGCCGAACAGGCCGGAGGCCGCGAGCGCGAAGGCCGTCAGGCCGCCGGCCGCGCGCCGCGCCCCGTGCGTGCGGCCCAGCTCCCGGGCGTCCACAGAGCTGTGGGTCCTTGTGGGATCAGACAAGACAGAAGCCTTCCTGGGAAACGTGAAAGCTGTTGCGGGTGGGATTCAGTGCGGCGCGCCGGTGGCCCGGTACTCCCCCCGGATTCCTGCGCGCTTCGTGCGCCACGCCTCTGCACCTGTTCAGCTGCGCCGACCGTGTTCGACGTGGCTGATGCGCTTCGCCGAGATGACGGATACCTGACGCGCACATTAGATGAGCCGGATGATTGCCTGCAAGAGGCTGACGCATTGTAGAAATTTATGAACGGCAGAACGCAATCATCCGGATAGGGCGACAGTGCGCCCGGTCCCGCCCAGATGGGTTTCGAAGAAGCCGGTCAGCTTTGCGATCACGGTCGGCAGGTACTGTAGCCGCGATCCGGTGGTCGGTCGCCGCGGCGGGCACGGCGTAACCGCCCGAGGCGCAGATGCCGAGCACACCGATGCGCGCCGGATCCACCCCGTCGCGCAGGGCGAGGAAGGTCACGGCGGACTTGATGTCCTCGACCCGCTGGGAGGGGTCCTCCAGCAGCCGCGGCAGGCCCTCGCTCTCGCCCTGGTGGGCCGCGTCGAAGGCCAGGGTGACGAAGCCCGCGTCGGCCAGGCGGGCGGCGTACAGGCCCGCGGTCTGCTCCTTCACCCCGCTCATGGGGTGGGCGACGACGATGGCGGGGCGGTGGCCTTCGGCCTGGTCGGCGAGTGTGCGGCCGACCAGTGTGTGGAGGTGTCCGGCGAGCCTCAGGCCGGCGCTGGTGAAGGTGACGTCTGACCGCCTGAACCTGCCGGACGACGGCCGCCTGCGCCGGGTGCCCGGTCTGCGCCGCGAGGAACTGGCCCAACTCGCCCATGTCAGCGTCGACTACGTGGTGCGTCTGGAGCAGGGGCGCACCCCCGACGACCCCGCCCTGATCGCACTGGTGGGCGAACTTAGCGTCCGCGACCAGGACTTCAGCACCTGGTGGGCAAGCCACCGGATTCGCGGCCCCCGGCAGCTCAGTAAGACTTACCGGCATCCGATCGTCGGCGCCCTGACCCTGGACGTCCAGCAACTGACCGTCGACACCCAGCCCGACCAGCACCTGGTCGCCTACACCGCCCCACCGGACTCCCCCTCACGGGAGGCACTGCGCTTCCTGCTGCAGTGGTCCGCCCCGTCCGACAATCCGTCCGTCCGTGGTGAATCGGACGCGTGCGCCCCCTCACTCCCCCTAGGGTCGGCTCCACGACGCCCGGGACCCCGGCATCACCTGTCACCGTGAACCACGTGCAGGCCCAGGAGTCGGACACATGAACATCGACAACGAAGACAAGCAGCCGGACATCTCCGCCGGTCGGTACCGCGTCGTCACCACGCGCGGCGAGCTCGACCCGGCGACCGCGGCGGTCCTGCGGTTCGACCTGGACGGCTGGGGAAGCCAGGAGGGCGTCCAGCACCTGGTCGTCGACCTGGCCGAGGTCACCTCCATGGACACCTCGGCACTGCGGATCCTGTGCACCGCCCACAGCAGAGCCGACCGCGAGGGCGGCTGGCTGCGCCTGGTCTACAGCGGCCACCGCATCGGCACCCTGTTGGCCGCCGCCCACCTCGACACCCGCTTCCCGCACTACGCCAGCGTCACCGACGCCCTCGCCGGACGGACCAGCCCCCCGCCCCCGCTCGACACCGACCCCACCACCCACCAGGCATAGCGTCCGGCCGACCGGAGCAACCACTGCTGCCGGAGTGTCAGACGCTGTCGAGGGCGGCGGGCTGGACGGCGGGCTCGTCGACCGCGAGTGCGCCGCGGCCGCCCAGGGCGCGGGCGGTGGCCTCGCGGTCCAGGACGCCCTCCCACGCGGCCACGAGGAACGAGCCGACCGCGTTGCCGCAGGCGTTGGTCAACGCACGGCAGGTGGACATGAACCGGTCGATGCCGAAGATCAGCATGATGCCCGCCACCGGAATCGAGCCGGTCGACGCCAGGGTCGCGGCCAGCACGATGAACCCGGAGCCGGTGACCCCGGCTGCCCCCTTCGACATCAACAGCATGATCGCCAGGATGCCCAGCTGACTCGCCAGCGACAGGTGCGTGCCGGTGGCCTGGGCGATGAACAGTGCCGCCAGCGTCAGGTAGATGCACGTGCCGTCCAGGTTGAAGGAGTAACCGGTCGGCACTGTCAGGCCGACGACGTCCTCCGGCACGCCCGCCTTCTCGATCTTGCGCATCAGCTGCGGCAGCACGGTCTCGCTGGAGGAGGTGCCCAGCACGATCAGCAGCTCGTCCTTGATGTAGCGCAGCAGCAAGAGGATGTTGAGGCGGAACAGCGCGCACACCGTCCCCAGACCCACCAGCACGAACACGGCGCTGGTCGCGTAGGTCAGCCCGATCAGGGAGCCAAGGCTGGTCAGGGTGTGCATGCCGTACTTGCCGACGGTGAAGGCCATCGCCCCGAACGCACCGACCGGCGCCGCGTACATCACGATCCGCAGCACCGCGAACATCACCGTGCCCAGCTTCTCCACCCCGACCGCGATCCCGGCAGCCGGCTCGCCGACCAGCTTGATCGCCACCCCGAACAGGATCGAGAAGAACACCACCTGCAGGTCGTTGCCGCTGGAGAAGGCGCTGACCGCGCTGGAGGGGACGATCTCGGTCAGGATCGACCAGAAGCCCTGGGCCTTCCCCGCGGCCGCGTAGTCGGCGGCCGTACCGGTCAGCTTCAGCGAGGCCGCGTTGGCATGGATCGCCGTGCCGGGGTGGAAGACGTCGATCGCCACGAGACCCAGGAGCAGCGCGACGGTCGTCATGCCCTCGAAGTAGACCAGCGCCTTGATCCCGATCCGGCCGACCTTGCGCAGGTCGGCCACCCCGGCGATGCCCCCGACGATGGTCACGAAGATGATCGGGGTGACCACCGTGGAGATCATGTTGACGAACACGGTTCCCAGCGGCTCCAGCCCCGCACCGGTTCCGGGCCACACCGCGCCGACGACCACACCGGCGGCAATCCCGGCCAGGACCCATACATAGAGCTTGCGGTACCAGGCCGACCGGCTGGTCGGCACCATCGCTGACACGGGCATCTGAACTCCTGGAGTCCTCGGGTGACCGCGTCCCTGCCGTCACCGCCTGGTGGGTCCTGCCATGGAAGATCCGCGACCGCCCGCGAGGCGGTCGGTGGTCGGGCTCGGACTGAATGTGACGTGCGGAACACCGCGGGGTCTGCGTTACGCGCATTACGCGCATGACAAGCAGCCGTCGTGCGCGTGACATCCGTGAGCACGACCGCCGCCGGGCAACCTGGTCGAACCAGGGGCGGGATGCCACACTGACCGGCATGCCGCGCCTCGTCCCGCACCGGATCATGAGAGCCCGCGCCTCACGACTGAGCATCGCCGTACAGGTACTGCTGCTCCAGCTCGGTACGGTCGCCCTGCTCACCGTCGGCGGCACGGCCACCGCGATCGAGGCCGCGCACTCCACCCAGACCGCCCACGCACGCAGCGAGACCCTGGCGCTCGCGGAGACCGTCGCCGACTCCCCCGGCATCGCGGCTGACGTCACCGGCCCCGACCCGACCGCCCGGCTGGAACCCACCGCCCTGGCCGTCGAGCACGCCACCGGCGTCGACTTCGTCGTCGTCATGAGCCCGGCCGGGATCCGCTACACCCACCCGACCCCCAGCGAGATCGGCAAGCACTACCTCGGCGACACCGCGCCCGCGCTGGCCGGACACCCCTTCACCGAGACCTACACCGGCACCCTGGGCCCTTCGGTACGCTCGGTCGCCCCCGTCTACGGCCCGGACCACCGCATCGTCGGTCTGGTCTCGGTGGGCATCACCCTCGAACAGCTCTCCGCGACCGCGCAGCGCGAACTCCCGCTCATCCTGGCCATCGCCACCGGAGCCGTCGCGATCGTGGGACTCGGCACCTGGGCCCTGTCGCGCAGACTGCGCAAGCAGACACTGGGCCTGGGCCCGCAGGAGATCACCCGGCTCTACGAGCACCACGACGCCGTGCTCCACGCCATGCACGAGGGGCTCATCGTCCTGGACCGCGAACGCACCGTCCTGCTCGCCAACGACGAGGCCCAGCGCCTGCTCGGGCTGGACGCCGACCCCACCGGACGCGCCGTCGCCGACCTGGCCCTGGACCCGGCCCTGCAACGTCTCCTCGACTCGGGCTTCGAGGCCCACGACGAGACCTACACGGCAGCGGACCGGATCCTGGCCGTCAACCAGTCACCCGCCCGAAGCGGCGGCCGGTCGCTGGGCACCGTCGTCACCCTGCGCGACCACACCGAGCTGCGCGCCCTGGCCGGAGAACTCGACTCCGCCCGGAGCTTCGCCAACGCGCTCTCGGCAACCGCGCACGAATCCGCCAACCGGCTGCACACCGTGGTCACCTTGATCGAACTCGACCGCCCCGCTGATGCGGTCCGCTTCGCGACCGCCGAACTGGCCGCCTCCCAGCACCTCGTCGACCGGCTGATGTCAGCCGTCGGCGACCCGGCCGTGGCCGCCCTGCTGCTCGGCAAGGTCTCCCAGGCGGCCGAACGCGGTGTGGAGGTGACCGTCAGCGACGACACCGCCGCACCCTGCCTGCCGTTCGAGACCCGCGACCTGGTCACCATCACCGGCAATCTGATCGACAACGCGGTCGAGGCCGCGCTGGCCTCCCCGGCACCGCGCCGGGTCTCGGTGGTCCTGCGCGCCGAGGACGGAGAACTGCTGGTCCGGGTCGCCGACAGCGGCTCGGGCATCGATTCCACGCGCGTCGAGGACCTGTTCACCCACGGCTGGACCACCAAGAACGAAGCAGGACACGGCATCGGCCTCGCGCTCGTACGCCAGGGCGTCACCCGCAACCGCGGCACCGTCGAAGCGGGCCGCGACCAGGACCTCGGCGGCGCCGCCCTGATGGTGCGCCTGCCCATCCCCGGCCCCAGCCCGGTCCGCGCGGGGCGGCCACAGTGATCGGCACCCTGATCGTCGAGGACGACCCGGTCCTGGCCCAGGCCCACCGCGTCTTCACCGAGCGCGTACCCGGCTTCACCGTCACCGCGGTCGCCCACCTGGGATCGGAGGCCCTGCGGATGGTGGCCACCAGTCCCGTGGACCTGTTGCTGCTGGACGTGAACCTGCCCGACATGACCGGCATCGAACTGTGCCGGACGCTGCGCGCCCGCGGCAACCAGGTCGACGTCATCGCCGTGACCTCCGCCCGCGACCTGGCCACCGTACGCGCGGCCCTGTCCCTGGGCGTGGTGCAGTACCTGCTCAAACCCTTCTCGTTCGCGTCGTTCCAGGACAAGCTCAACGCCTACGCCGAATTCCGGCGCCGCACCGTCCAGGCCCCCGAGATCCTCGCCCAGGACGACGTCGACCACACCCTCGCCGCACTCCACCAGACCGCCGGGCGCCCGCTGCCCAAGGGCCTGACCGAACCGACCCTCCGTGCCGTCCTGGCCCTGCTGGGTGCCGAGGGCCAGCTGTCCGCAGCCCGGACCGCGACAGGAGTCGGCGTCTCCACACAGACTGCCCGCCGGTACCTCGAATACCTCACCGCCCAACGTCTCGTCACCCGTGCCCCCTCTACGGCGGAGCAGGACGCCCCGAGCAGGTCTACAGCTGGACCGGATCGTGACCCCCGTGGGGTTCGCCGCCGTCCACGCCCGCCGACCGGTCACGCGATCCTGGTGCGGCCTCGATGCGCACGCTGCGGGCGTGATCCTGCTGCCTGCCGGCGTCGCATCGATCCGACGACAGACGGTGCCCATCATGTACGCGCTGATCATCCCCGCTCACGGCGTAGCGCCGCGACCGGCAACGCGTTCGAATCGCTGGAGGAGGCCATTCGACTGGAAGTCGAGACCTGACCAGGGTCAATCGGTGGTCAGGTGATCGCCAGACTGGCTGTGCCCGAGGCTTGGCCGCCGCTGTTTGTGATCTTGATGGTGGCGGTGCTACCGGGGGTGACGGCCCATTCGCCGTTGGAGCCGGAGGGTTCGGGAACGGTGAAGGTGATCGAGGTGTTGCTCCAGCTGTCGATCGTGAAAGCGGCACTGTC
>Ga0302314_10016144_pt1 | contig 12640 bp, 15 predicted proteins | sample III_Palsa_N2_3_FD_200533 | JGI IMG/M metagenome (GOLD analysis project Ga0302314, IMG submission 200533) | Peat permafrost microbial communities from Stordalen Mire near Abisko, Sweden - III_Palsa_N2_3 | ecosystem: Environmental > Terrestrial > Soil > Palsa > Peat permafrost | place: Sweden...
CCTCCAGCCGATCGATCACCTTCAGCTTGAACTCTCGGCTGAAACTTCGTCGTTCCGTCCTGGGCATCGGTTCTCCTCGTCGAGAACTGTCCCCAATTACCCTGTCTCACTCCAGGGGTGCACTCCAAAGGTCGCCCGGTCGAATTCCGGGGACACAATACTCAATTCAAGCCGCCGCCGCGCCGGGGTGTCCATTAAGTATTGTGTCCCCGGATTACCGCAGCTCCCCGCTGCGCTGCGCGAAGCGGTGGAGGAGCGCGCGGCGCCACAATTTGGGCGCCTATATTTAGCGTCGGTATGGGTGGAAACGCCCGCGCGAAGCCTCAGTGCTGGTGGTCGTGGCCTTCCGCGGCGGGGTCGAGCAGGCGGTGGGCGTGGATGATGAAGTAGCGCATCAGGGCGTTGTCGACGGTGGCCTGGGCCTTGGTTTTCCAGGCGACGAAGGCTTCGGCGTAGCTGGGGTAGGCGCCGACGAAGTCGACCCGCTTCAGATCGCGGAATTCGTTGACGTCGACCTTCTTCAGCTCGCCGCCGATCACGAGGTGCAGCAGTTGCTGGGCCGGGTTGCTTTCTGGGTTGCTCCAGGGGTCGCTCACGGGGAGGGTCCTATTTGCCGGCGATGGCCAGGGCGTCGATCAGCAGCGACGGGGAATTGGCCGAGCCGCGGAACTCCAGGTCGGAACCGGGCGTGACGCGCCCGTAAACCTCGAGCAGGTTGCCGGCGACGGTGATCTCGCTCACCGGATAGGCGATTTCGCCGCCTTCGAACCAGAAGCCGTAGCAGCCGACCGACCAGTCGCCGGTGTTGGGGTTGAGCGAGGGGCCGAACAGGCCGGTGACCAGGAGGCCCTTGCCGGCGTCGGCCATCAGGCCGGCGAGGTCGCGGGTTCCGGGCTGCAGGGTCAGGTTGTTGGTCCCGACGCCGGGCGGGCCGGCGAGGCCGCGCGAGGCGTGGCCGGTGGTTTCCAGGCCGAGCTGCTTGGCCGAGGCGGTGTTGAGCAGCCAGGTGGTGAGCACGCCGGCGTCGATCAGCCTGGTGGCGTGGTTGCTCACGCCCTCGTCGTCGAACGGCGCGGAGCCGAGGCCGCGGAGGCGATGCGGCTCGTCGGTGATGGTGACGTCCGGGCTGAAGATCCGCTCGCCCAGTTTGGTCTTCAGGAACGACACGCCGCGCGCCACCGAGGGGCCGGCCATCGCGCCGATCAGCGGGCCGAGCGTCGAGGCGGCGATGCGGTTCTCGAAGATCACCGGGGCGGTGGTGGACGAAAGCTTGCGCGGGCTGAGCCGGCTGACCGCGCGGCGGCCGGCTTCGGCGCCGATCTGCTCGGCGTCCGGCAGGTCGGCCTGCCAGCGGGTCTGACGGCCTTCGCCGGCGCGCTCCATGTTGGCGCCCTCGCCGGCGATCGCGCCGGCGCCGAGGCCGAAGCTGGAGGCGCGGTGTTCGCCGTAGAAGCCGGCGCTGGTGACGAGCCGCCAGGCGCCGGTGGACCAGCTCGCCGAGCTGGAGTCGGAGTTGCTGACGCCGGGGATCGCGCGGGCCGCATTCTCGGCGGTGAGCGCGCGGGCTTCGAGCGATTCCGCGTCCGGCTCCGTGGCGTCGAACAGGTCGAGATCGGGGAACGGGCCCTTGGCCAGGCGATCGGACGGCGCGAGGCCGGCGTAGGGGTCTTCCGGCGCGAGCTTGGCCATGGCGACCACGCGCTCGATCAACTTGGCGCGGCCCTCGGCCGAGACGTCGGAACCCGAGACGGTGGCCTGGCGGCGGCCGACGAAGACGCGCAGGCCGAGATCGCGGCTCTCCTCGCGCTCGACTTCCTCAAGCTCGCCCAGGCGCACCGTGACCGACAGCGACTGGCGTTCGGCGAAGACCGCTTCGGCGGCGTCCGCGCCGGTGGCGCGCGCCTTGGCGACCACCTCTTGCAGCATGTTTTCGTCCATCCCCGGCATATGGCCGATGGCCCCGGCCCCGGCAAGCACCGGACACCCCGAACCGCGGGACTTCAAGCGATGATGTCGGGGGTGAGCTGGTCCTCCAGCTTGGCGATCTGGTCGCGCAGGGTCAGCTTCTTCTTCTTCAGCCGCGCGATCTGCAGCTGATCGGGCATCGGCAGGCCCTCCAGCGCGCGGACCGCGTCGTCGAGATCCTGGTGTTCTTCGCGCAGCGCCGCGATCATGGCGCGGATGCGCGCCTCATCGTCGGGATCCGGCGCCGGCTCGTCCATCCGTCTCAAAGCCCCATGCCGCGCGGGTCTGATAGCAGCAGGCGCGCCCGCGGCGTCAAGCGGCGAGACGCGCGAGCTCATCCAGCAACGCGCTCGGCGCATCGCCGCCCCAGGCGCCGGCGCCGCGGCGCAACGCATCCAGCGGGTCGGACGGCGTGTCGCCAGACGGGTCCTCGGGCGCGGGGCTGGCCTTCTCCAGCATCTGCAGCAGCATGCGCTCGGCTTCCAGCTCCAGCGCCTTGACGCCGTCGCGGATGCGAGACCTGGCGTGAGCGGTCTTGGCCCCGCCGCGCCGCTTCAGGTCGCGGCGCAGGGTGCGCAGCGGCGCGACGGCCGCGTCCTGCCAGGCCCGCGCCAGCTCGGCGCCCGCCGCCAGCTTCGCCGCGACCGTCGGGCGACCGCTGGCGGCCAGCCACAGGCTCCAGAGCAGGAAGGGCGCGCACTGGCCGTGGACGTCCTGCAACGTCAGCAGCAGCGGCTCGACGCCGGGCCGGCCGTAGACCTCCAGCGCGTACGGCCAGAGCGCCTCGCGGTTCAAGCCTCGTCCCCGGTCTGCGTCGCCGGGCCGATGTCCTGGCCCCAGCGGCGCACGGGCCGCCAGGAAAGGCCGAACACGTCGAGCGCCCGGCCGACGGACTGATCGACCACATCGGCGAGGCTCTGCGGGGCGGCGTAGAAGGCCGGCATCGGCGGGGCGATCACGGCGCCCATCTCGGCCAGCTTGACCAGGGTGCGCAGGTGGCCGAGGTGCAGCGGGGTCTCGCGCACCATCAGCACCAGCGTGCGCCGCTCCTTCAGCGTCACGTCGGCGGCGCGGGTCATCAGCGAGGCGGTAACGCCGGTGGCGATCTCGCTCATGGTGCGCACCGAGCAAGGGGCGATGATCATGCCGCGGGTGGGGAACGAGCCGGAGGCGATCGCCGCGCCGATATCGCCGGCGCGGTGGGTGACGTCGGCCTTGGCCGAAACCGCCGCCAGGTCGAGCGCCAGCTCCTGCGCCAGGGTGAGGGCCGCGGCGCGGGAGACGACGAGATGAGTCGCCACGCCGAGCTCTCGGCACGCCTCCAGCGTCCGTACGCCGAGGATCGCGCCCGACGCCCCGGAGACGCCCACGATCAGGGGCGGCGTTTCATTTGCGTTCATCGCCAGCCCCCTAAGCTCACGGAGCAGGCGCCTTCAGGACGCCCACTTCGCGCAACCATATGTGATCTGACACTGGGCCGTGAGGGGTGTTGACTTGCGTCGTCGTTTAGCACGGGAGCCCTAAAGCATGGCCATCGAAGCTCGCATCCGCGAACTCGGAGTGCGTCACCAGTCCCTCGAACGCGAGATCCACGACGAACTGGCCCGGCCGGCCGCAGACGGCGACCGGCTGAAGGAGCTCAAGCGACAGAAGCTTCGATTGAAGGAAGAGATGGAGACCCTGAAGGCCAAGCCCCACTAGGCTTCGTCACCTTCCTCGTCGTCCAGCGTCGCGACGTCCGCCGCCGCGGCGCTGGCGCCGGCGGGCTGCAGCGTGGCGCCTTCGGTGCGGCCGACGTTCTTGCGCGCGTCGTCCTTGGCCTTCTTCTCGGCCGCGAACTTCACCAGGGCGTCGAGTTCGAGCTGGGTCACGAGGCCGAGCGTCACTGGGTCGACCGGCTTGATGTTGGCCGAATTCCAGTGCGTGCGGTCGCGCACCTGATCGATGGTGGCCTTGGTGGTGCCGAGCGTCTTGGCGATCTGGGCGTCGGTGACTTCGGGGTGGTTGCGTACGAACCAGGCGATCGCGTCCGGGCGATCCTGGCGCCGCGAGACCGGCGTGTAGCGCGGCGCCTTCTTGATCGGCTTCAGCAGCTCGGCGTGGCGGCTCTTCTGCGCCTTCATGCGGTAGGCCGGATCGGTCTGCGCCTTGTCCAGTTCCTCGCGGGTGAGCTGGCCGTTGGCGATCGGGTCGGCGCCGCGGATGTCGCGGGCGACCTCGCCGTCGGCGATGCCCTTCACTTCCAGCGGGTGCAGGCCGGCGAAGTCGGCGATCTGCTCGAAGGTCATCGAGGTGTTGTCGACCAGCCAGACGGCGGTCGCCTTGGGCATCAGAATTTGCTCGGCCATGCCTTTTTGCGCCTTGAAGGCGTCCTCCAGAAACAGCGGCGCCCGGCCTTTCGGCCGGGCGTTTGGTGAGGGACATATAGAGCCGAAGGGGGCGGAAGGGAACGGGCGTTGTTTCGGCCTTATGGCCGCACGCCAGTTCGGGTCACACCGTCAGCACCACCTTGCCCAGGTGCGGGCCGTCCATCAGGGCGTGGGCCTTGGCGGCGTCGGCGAGCGGGAAGGTGTGATCGATCACCGTCTTGACCTTGCCGGCGGCGATCCACGGCCAGACCACGCGCTCGACCTCGACGGCCAGGCGCGCCTTCTCGTCGGCGCCCCTCGGCCGCAGCGTCGAGCCGGTGATCGTCGCGCGCTTTTGCATCATCGCGCCGATCGGCAGCTCCAAGGTCCCGCCGCCCAGCGAGGCGATGTAGACGATCCGGCCGCCAGTCTTCAGCGCCGCGAGATTGCCGGCGAAATAGGGGCCGCCGACCATGTCCAGCACCACGTCGACGCCGCCCGCGTCCTTGGCGATGGCCGCGAAATCCTCGCCCGCGGCGTCGATGGCGAGATCGGCGCCGAGCGCCAGCGCCTGGTCGGCCTTGGCCCGGCCGCGGGCGGTGGCGATCACCTTGGCGCCGGCGGCCTTGCCCAGTTGGATCGCGGTGACGCCGATGCCGGAGGTGGCGCCGTGGACCAGCAGCGTCTCGCCGGCCTTCAGCGCGCCGCCTTCGAACACATTGGCGTAAACCGTGAATACCGTCTCCGGCAGCCCGGCGGCCTCGACGGCGCTCAGGCCGCCGGGGATCGGCAGGGCGTGGCGCGCATCGCAGACCGCGAACTCGGCGTAGCCGCCGCCGCCCAGCAGGGCACAGACCCGGTCGCCCACCTTCCAGCGGCCCGAGCCTTCGACTACCTCGCCGGCCACTTCCAGCCCGAGGGTCGGCGGCGCGCCGGGCGGCGGGGGATAGAAGCCGAGCCGCTGGATGATGTCGGGACGGTTCACGCCGGCGGCCTCGACCCTGATCAGGACCTGTCCCGGTCCGGGCCGCGGCGTCTCGACCTCGCCCAGCTGCAGCGCCTCGGGCGGACCCTTGCCGCCCTCGATCACGATCGCCTTCATGGTTACGTCTCCCGCGCTTCTTGCCAAGTTCTGTCGCCGAGGGTCAGATACGCGCCAGAAGGCGAAGGGGCAAAGGGAGGTCGTCTGCGTGGCCCAGGAAGACGGCGATCCGATCCGCAAGGCGCGCGGCTGGATGCTGGCCGAGCTGGCCCGCGAGGATCTGGACCTGTTCGGCGTTGGGGAGCTTGAGGAGCGGATCGAGGGGCTGGAAGGGGAGATCGCCCGCGTCCGGGCGCAGATCGAGCGGAAAAGAGCCGGAAAGGCCGCCGCGGACGCGTTCTTCAGTAAGCCTGGTTAGGGTATGGGAAAGCAACGCTAAGTTAAGCACGTCGCGTGGGACTGGCACACGGGTTGCAGCCGTCCGTCCGACGACGGCCAACTGTCCGTCGGCCGATCAAGGTTTGGAGACACCATGGGGGAAACCGGCCAAATCGCCTCGCCGCTCTGGCAGGCCGAAGCCATTTCCGGGTTCACCCGCTCGGAACTGTTCGACCGCACCTTCCAGGAAGGCATGGATCTGGTCGAGGAGACCGCCGCCTATCTCGACGGCGCCGGCCGCCAGGACTCCAAGCTGCTGTCGCGCAGCGCCGCCCTGGCCTACGCCGCAGAGAGCATGCGGCTGACCACACGGCTGATGCAGGTCGCCTCGTGGCTGCTGGTGCAGCGGGCGGTGCGCGAGGGCGACATGGCCGCCGAATCCGCGCTCGACGCCGGCTATCGTCTCGCCGCCGAGACCAACGCCGAGCCCGCGCCGGAAGCCGACACCCTGCCGGCGCCGCTGGCGACGCTGCTGGGTCGCTCGGAGCGCCTGTTCGACCGCGTGCGCCACCTCGATGCGCGGATGTACGCCGACGTCGGCGGCGACGCCGAGCCACCGCACCCGGTGCTGTCACAGATGGATCGGCTGCGGACCGCCTTCGGGACCTGAGGGCTCGAAGCCACTCGCCGCAAACCACATTCGTCACCCCGGCCGCAGCGCAGCGGAGAGCCGGGGCCGGACGGGCCGTCGCCAAGCCGGATATCGTCTATGAACCGGTGGGTCCGGCCGCCGGATCGGCGCGGCTGTCGCCGCTTGTCCGCGCTCCGGAGCGTCGCGCTCCGGCGCCTACTTCTTGAGGAAGCCACCGTATTTGGCCGAGAAGCGCGAGATGCGGCCGCCGCGGTCCAGGAGGGTCTGGTTGCCGCCGGTCCAGGCCGGGTGCGTCTTCGGGTCGATGTCGAGTTTCAGCGTCGCGCCTTCCTTGCCGTAGGTCGAGCGCGTCTGGTAGGTCGTGCCGTCCACCATCACCACGTTGATCATGTGGTACTCGGGATGCGTATCTTGCTTCACGGGTCCCTCCTGCCGATGGGAGCGGGGTGATTGGGTAAGTGGACGCAGACTAAAGCCCGCCGAAGCGGGAGGCGGGCCTATACACGAGACGCGCTCGCCGGCGCAAGTGCTAGAGGACATATCCGACGTGACGACGACTGACACCGCGCTCCCCCACGGTCGGCCCGGGGCGGGGCAGGTCTTGGCCGCCGAGATGGGCGCCGCCGCCGACCGCCGCCCGAAGCGGCGCGACCTTCGGCCGCTGGCGGCGCTCGCGCCTTATCTGCGCGCCCATTGGAAGGACGCCGCGGCGTCGGCCCTGTTCCTGGTCGTTTCGTCCAGCGCCAGTCTCGTCCTGCCGCTGATCGTGCGGCTGCTGATCGATCGCGGCGTCGCCCTGCACACCATGGCCTCGCTCGATCGCTACTTCCTGCTCGCCGCCGCCGACGCCGCGGTCCTGGCGGTCGCCACCGCCGGGCGGTTCTTCTTCATCACCCGGCTGGGCGAGCGGGTGGTGGCCGACCTGCGCCAGGGGCTCTACCGGCACGTGATGGCGCTGGACCAGGCGTTCTTCCTCAATGTCCGCACCGGCGAGGTGCTCTCGCGGCTGACCACCGACATGACCATCGTCGAAGGCATGGTCGGCTCTTCGGTTTCGGTGGCGCTGCGCAACCTGTTCACCTTCGTCGGCGCCTTCGTCTGGCTGGCGCTGCTCAGCCCCGGCTACACCGGCCTGGTGGTGCTGGTGGGCGCGGTGGTGATCATCCCGCTGTTCGCGGTCGGACGGTTGGTGCGGCGCCTCTCCGCCAGCGCCCAGGAGCGCTTCGCCGACGCGGTCGGCTACGCCGGCGAGACGCTGGACGGCCTCGACACGGTGCAGGCGTTTGGCCGCGAAGCCAGCGCCGCCGCGCGCTTCGGCGCCGCGGTCGAGGCGGCGTTCCGCGCCTCGGTGGCCCGGATCACGGCGCGGGCGGCGATGACCGCGCTGGTGATGGTGCTGCTGTTCGGCGGCATTGGCTTCGTGCTCTGGCAGGCCGCGCTCGACAGCTTCGTCGCCCACGATCCGCATATGACCGGCGGCATCCTGGCCCAGTTCGTGCTCCTGGCGATCTTCGCCGGCGGCTCGGTGGGCGCGCTGGGCGAGACCTGGGGCGACGTGCAGAAGGCGTCCGGCGCGATGGAGCGGATCAGCGAAATCCTCGACGCCCGACCCGGCATCGCCGCCCCGCCGGTCCCGAAGCCGCTGCCGACGCCGGCGCGGGGCGAGGTCGCGTTCGAGCACGTCGGCTTCGCCTATCCGGGCAGGCCGGACCTGCCGGCGTTGTCGAACTTCAGCCTGGCGGTGCGTCCCGGCGAGCGCGTCGCCCTGGTCGGGCCGTCCGGCGCCGGCAAGAGCACGGTGTTCCGGCTGTTGCTGCGCTTCTACGACCCGCAGTCCGGCGCGGTGCGGATCGACGGCGTGAACCTGAGAGACGTCGATCCGGCCGCGGCGCGGACCCGCATCGCCCTCGTCGCCCAGGACGCGCCGCTGTTCTCCGGCTCGGCGCTCGACAACCTGCGCTTCGGCCGTGAGGCCGCCACGGTCGACGATCTGCGCGCCGCCGCCCGAGCCGCCGAGGCCGAGACCTTCATCGAGGCGCTGCCATCCGGTTTCGAGACCCCGCTCGGCGAACGGGCCAAGACCCTCTCCGGCGGCCAGCGCCAGCGCCTCGCGATCGCGCGCGCCCTGGTCCGCGGCGCGCCGATCCTGCTCTTGGACGAGGCCACCAGCGCGCTCGACGCCGAGAACGAGCGCCTGGTGCAGCGCGCGCTCGCCGACGCCATGCACGGCCGCACCACCCTGGTCATCGCCCACCGCCTCGCCACGGTGCTGGCCGCCGACCGCATCGTGGTGATGGACGCCGGCCGGGTGGTGGAGGAGGGGACGCACACGGAGCTGATCGCGCGCGGCGGCCTCTACGCCCGGCTGGCCGAGCTGCAGTTCGGGCTGCAGGCGGCGTGAGGCCGCCCGACTAGAGCGACATCCCGATCAAGCGAATGGACACGTCGTCCTGTAGCGACAAAGCTGCAGTGATCGCGTCCATCAATCGTTGCAGTTGGACAGAGTCGACATTCGACTGCGCGCGAACATCCAACGTTTTGCCGTCGCTAGCGTGAAGCGCCGTTCCGGGCGCAATTCCGCAGAAAACCTCGATCTCAACCGCGAAATCCGCAAGCGTGGTCTTCCTAGGATCAAATCGAGGCAAGCCCGCGAGCTTGGGCAGCAACTCGGCCGCGCGCGCTTTCATGATTTCCTGGCCGTCGCGAGACTCCGCCCGGTGAAGCCGCGCATCGTTTTCGGCGTTGGTGAACGCCAGGCAGCCACCAAAACGCGTCGCGTCTCTCAGGAGCGAGATTTGCTCATCCGTCAGCTCCCCGCCGTCGATGAGCACCTCACAGTCTTGGAGGTAAGCCCGGTACTCGACGTGGATTCGATCCTCGCCGATGCCAACGGGCTCTAGCTGCCGGACGAGCGCAGCTTTGAACCGCCTCGCGCCGAAATCGTCATTCGTGTTCATCCTTCTCAGCATACGTAGGTGCGATCCGCCGCGCTATGATCCCGGGTGGTCTGAGCTGAGCGGAAAGTGCCTCCGCAGACTCTGGGTTTTGTTTGGGTATGAAGCGCCTTAGCGTGGCTTTCTTGGCGGGGAGACTAGCGATGCGTGTAATGTTCCTGGCGGCGGCGATCGTAGCAAGCGGTGGCGCAGCTTCCGCTGGCCCCCACCCCCAAGCCGAAGCTCAAGCGCTTGACCTGGCCGAGAAGGCGATATCGCTCCGCTCCGTGCACGGCCCAGGCAACCAGACGCCGCAGGTGGCTGAGCTCTATCGCGACGCCCTGGTGGCTGGCGGTTTCCTGCCGGAGAATGTCGTGATCACCCCGGTGGACGACACCGCCTATCTGATCGCCCGTTGGCCCGGCTCGGACCCGAAGCTGAAGCCGCTGGTGATCTCCGGGCATATGGATGTGGTCGAGGCCAAGCCGGCCGACTGGCAGCGCGATCCGTTCACGCCGGTGATCGAGAACGGCTATCTGTTCGGGCGCGGGTCGACCGACATGAAGCTCGACGGCACCCTCGCCATCGCGTCGCTGAATGAGCTGCGGCGCGAGGGATTCAAGCCGCGCCGCGACATCGTCATCGAGTTCTCCGGCGACGAGGAGACGGTGATGAAGACCAGCGCGATCATCGCCGACAAGCTGACGAACGCCGATCTGGTGCTCAACATCGACGGCGGCGGCGGGACGCTGGACGAGGTCACCGGCAAGCCGAGCTATTTCACCTGGGAAGGCGCGGAGAAGACCTACGCCGACTTCCAGCTGACGGTGACCAACGAGGGCGGCCACTCGTCCGAGCCGCGCCGGAACAACGCCATCGATCGCCTGGCGACCGCGCTGCTGCGGATCCAGGCGCACCAGTTCACGCCAGAGGAGAGCGACCTGACGCGCGCCTACTTCCTCCAGGCCGCCAACTACCAGCCGGCCGACATCGCCGCGGCGATGCGCGCCTTCGCCGCCGATCCCACCGACAAGGCCGCGATCGAAACGCTGTCGGCCAACCCGGCCACGGTCGGCAAGATCGGCACCACCTGTGTCGCCACCATGATCAGCGGCGGCCATGCGCTGAACGCCCTGCCGCAGCGGGCCGAGGCCAACGTCAACTGCCGCATCTTCCCCGGCCACAAGCCGGCCGACATCCTGGCCGAACTCGCCGCCGCGGTCGGCGACCCGGCGGTGACCTTGAAGGACGTGACGGTGGGTTCGGTGGCCAACGACGCCTCGCCGATGCGCCCCAACTTTGTGGCGGCGCTGACGACCTCGCTGCACAGCGTCTATCCGGGCGTGCCGATCTTCCCGGCCCAGTCGTCAGGCGCCAGCGACAGCATGTGGTTCCGCTACCACAACGTGCCCAGCTACGGCGCGAGCCCGGTGTTCATTAAAGACTCCGACGACTTCAGCCACGGCCTCAACGAGCGCACCCCGATCGCCAACATCCCCCCGGCGATCAGCTACTACGTGATGCTGCTGCCGATGCTGTCGAAGTAGGCGAACGAGCCGAGGCTCACACCTTGACCGCGGCTATTTCACATGGGCTGTTCGTACCCGATGCGCCCCGGCGCCGGTCTTTGACATCGTTGATCGTTAGAAAAGCTGCGCCGGCGGCCAGCCGAATTCGCCGGTTTTCGGGACGGGGGGCCACAGTCTGTGGTGATCTGTGGTTTCACGTGAAACATCGCGGTTCAGAGAAACTCACGCACGCTCGGGCGGCCGATAGGTTCGAAGGATTTAACACGAAGGACACGAAGGACACGAAGGAAGGGAAGGCGCGCTTTGCGCGCTGGAAGTCGTCGAGAGTCGTTGGGATTAGCTGGGCGCGAAGCGCCCCTTCGTGTCCTTCTCTTCCTTCGTGCGCTTCGTGTTTCCGCCTTTTTTGGTCCCGCTTACGCCATCACGCGGCAGGGAGGGAGTTTAGACCGCGCCCTGCTCCAAGCGGCGCGCCACCGCCCGGGTCTCATGCGCTCCGGCGGTGTCGTTGAAGGCGGCGCCTTCGTGGCGGAGCAGCCAGCGTTTGCGCTCGAGGCCGCCGCCGAAGCCGGTGAGGGCGCCGCTCTTGCCGATCACCCGGTGGCAGGGGATCACGATCGGCACCGGGTTGGCGCCGTTGGCGAGGCCGACCGCGCGCACCGCCGACGGCTTTCCGATCGCGGCGGCGAGCTGGGCGTAGCTCCAGGTCTCGCCGACCGGAATGGTGGTCAGCGCTTTCCAGACGGTTTGCTGGAACGCGGTGCCGCCGGTGCGCCACGGCACACTCGTCAGCGCCTCGGCGTCGCCGGCGAAGTAGCGATCGAACGCGGCGTGCAGCGACGCAGCAACCTTGCCGGACGCCACCTTCGCCGACCCGAAGTGGCGTTGCAGCAGTTTGCGCATCGCCGCCTCGTCGTTCCAGAACTCGACTCCGCACAGACGGCCCTGATCGTCGGCGGCGACCAGGATCGGGCCGATCGGGGTCTGGAGGGTTTCGAGGGTGAGGGCCTCAGGCGGCGTCGCGGTCATCGGATAGCTCCTTCGATTGAGTCGCTGGCGCCTCGGACGACCAGAGGTGCAGCGCGGCGTAGGCGCGCCAGGGCCGCCAGGCCTCGGCGCGGGCGAGCAGTTCGGCGGGGGGCGGGCGCTTGCCGGTTTCGTCGGCCAGCGCGCGCATCAGGCCGATGTCGGCGGCGGGGAAGGCGTCCGGCTCGCGCAGTTCGCGCATGGCGATGTATTGCGCGGTCCATTCGCCGATCCCGGGCAGGGCGCGCAGGGCGGCGACCGCCTCCTCCAGCGTGCGCTTGGGCCCGAAGATCAGTGGATCGGCGGCGACCGCGTCGGTCATGGCCGAGAGCGCGGCGGCGCGGGACTTCGGCATGCCGAGCGCGGCGAAATCGGCCCCGACCAGACGCTGCGGGGTCGGGAAGACGTGGCTGACGCCCTCGGACGCCAGATTGTCAGGCAGCGGCTCGCCGTAAGCCGAGACCAGCTTGGCGGCGAGGCCGCGGGCGGCGACGACGGTGATCTGCTGGCCGAGGATGGCGCGGATCGCCAGCTCGAAGCCGTCCCAGGCGCCGGGCACGCGCAGCCCTGGCCGCCTGGCGACCAGCGGCGCCAGCGCCGGGTCCTGCGCGAGGTGCTGGCTGATCGCCACCGGGTCGGCCGCGAGGTCGAACACGCGGCGCACCCGGGCGATGATCGCCGGTAGGGCGCTGATCTTGGGGAAGCGCACGCTGACCGCGATGCGGTGCTTGCTCGCCGGCTCGACCCGGATCACGCCGACCGCGCCGCCGATGCCGAGCGAGCGCTCGTAGCGGCCGTTGGCCACCCGTTCGACCTTGGGGATCACCCGC
>Ga0302314_10016145_pt1 | contig 12640 bp, 9 predicted proteins | sample III_Palsa_N2_3_FD_200533 | JGI IMG/M metagenome (GOLD analysis project Ga0302314, IMG submission 200533) | Peat permafrost microbial communities from Stordalen Mire near Abisko, Sweden - III_Palsa_N2_3 | ecosystem: Environmental > Terrestrial > Soil > Palsa > Peat permafrost | place: Sweden...
GGTCGACCATCGCCTGCATGACGGGATGGGTCGGATCGAAAGTCTGCAGCAGCACCCGGCCCGGTCGTTCGGCGCGGCCGGCGCGGCCGGCGACCTGATGCAGCATCTGGAACGTGCGTTCGCTGGCGCGCAGATCGCCGCCGGACAGCCCCAGATCGCCGTCGATCACGCCGACGAGGGTCAGCATCGGAAAATGATGCCCCTTGGCCATGATCTGGGTGCCGATCAGCAGATCAACCTCGTGATCCTGCACGCGCGCGACCAGATCGGCCACCGCCCGGGGTCCGATCAGCGTGTCCGAGGCCATGACCGCGATGCGCGCATCCGGAAAGCGCTCGGTGATCTCCTCCGCCAGCCGCTCGACGCCGGGCCCGCAGGGCGCGAAGGAATGCTTGTCCTCGCAGGATGGGCAGATCTCCGGCAGACGCTCGGCATGGCCGCAATGATGGCAAATCAGCCGACCCATGAAACGATGCTCGACCAGCCAGGCGGTGCAATTCGGGCATTGCATGCGATGGCCGCAGGTCCGGCACAGCGTCAGCGGCGCATAGCCGCGCCGGTTCAGAAACAGCATCGCCTGTTCGCCGGCCGCGAGCGTCTCCTTCAGCGCCTCGATCAGGCTGGGCGCCACGAAGCGCTGCCGGTCCGGCTTGTCGTCGCGCAAATCGACCAGCGTGACCTTGGGCAATTCCGCCCCGCCATGGCGCGCCGGCAGGACGAGCCGGCGGTAGCGCCCGCGCTCGGCATTGACCAGGCTTTCGAGCGAGGGCGTCGCCGAGGCCAGCACGATCGGCACGCCTTCGAGCGAGGCGCGCACCACGGCCATGTCGCGGGCATGGTAGATCACGCCCTCTTCCTGCTTGAACGAGGCGTCGTGCTCCTCGTCGACCACGATCAGGCCCAGATCGGCGAAGGGCAGGAACAGGGCGGAGCGTGCGCCGACCACGACCTTGGCCCGCCCCTCGCCGACATCGCGCCAGACGCCGCGCCGTTCGGCCGGCCTGAGATCGGAGTGCCAGGCGGCGGCGGGCGCGCCGAACTGCTGTTCGAACCGGCGATGCCATTGGGCGCCGAGCGCGATTTCCGGCAGCAGGACCAGCACCTGCCGTCCGGCCTCCAGCGCCGCCGCGATCGCCTTGAAATAGACTTCGGTCTTGCCGGAGCCGGTGACACCGTCGAGCAGCAGCGTCTCGTAGCGCCGGGCGCGGACCGCCGCGACGATGATTTCGGCGGCATCGGCTTGATCGTCGGAAAAGCGCGGGAACGGCAGCCGCCAGTCCGGCACCGGGCGCACGGGCCGCGCCGGCAGCCGGGTCTCGACCAGCAAGCCCGCATCCGCCATGGCCCGGATCACGCCGGCGCTGCAGCCGGCCTCCTGGGCCAGCAGCGACGCCGGCAACGCCTCGGTCCCGTCGAACACCGCCAGCACGCGGCGCCGGGTCGGCGTCAGGCGGCGATCCTTCGCGTCAGGCGGCGGCAGATCGGGCGCGACCGCGAAACCGATGCGCCCTTCCTCCGACTCCAACGCGTCGGACGGGCCCATCGCCATGCGCAGCACGGCACCCGGCGGGCTCAGCGTATAGGCCGCGATCCAGTCGACCAGCCGGCGGACCGGCTCGCGGAGCGCGATGGCGTCATGAACGAGCGCGATCGGCTTCAGGCGCGCCTCGGCCAGGTCCTCGCTCGATTCGGACCGGTCCCAGACCACGCCGGTCATCATGCGCTGGCCCAGGGGCACCGTGACGAAATCGCCGGGCGCGGGCGTCAGCCCCTCGGGCGTGCGATAGTCGTAGGCGCCGGCGAGCGGCAACGGCAGCAGGACCGCAACCCGTCCGGCCTTTGGCGCGTTGGCATCCTGTGGCGCCTTCGCCGCTGCAAAACTGGTACTCGACCCGACCATGGGCTAGAGTCCGGTCCGCTGGGTGGAAGTATCGTCGATTCGCCGTCTTGACGCTCCACCCTCTCTCGACAACCGCAGATCCCCCAGGTTCGCCATGAAATTCTTCATTGATACCGCCGACATCGCCGAGATCCGTGAGCTTGCCGCCACCGGCCTGGTCGATGGCGTCACCACCAATCCTTCGCTGATCGCCAAGACCGGCCGCAATTTCCTCGAGACGATCGCGGAAATCTGCGAGATCATCCCGGGCTCCGTCAGCGCCGAGGTCGCGTCCACCGACTTCGACACCATGCTGAAGGAAGGCCTCAAACTGGCGAAGATCGCGCCGAATGTCACGGTCAAGGTGCCGCTGACCCCGGCCGGCCTCAAGACCTGCAAGGCGCTGAGCGACCAGGGCACCGAGGTCAATGTGACCCTGTGCTTCTCCGCCGCCCAGGCGATTCTGGCCGCCAAGGCGGGTGCCACCTATGTGTCGCCCTTCGTCGGCCGCCTGGACGACATCGGCGAGGACGGCATGGGCCTGATCGGCGACATCATCGAGATCTATGCCAGCTATACCAGCATCACGACCCAGGTTCTGGTCGCCTCGGTCCGGGGGCCGGCGCATGTCATCGCCGCCGCCAAGATGGGCGCCGACGTCGCCACCCTGCCGCCGGCGGTGCTAAAGCAGATGTTCGGCCATCCGCTGACCGAGAAAGGTCTCGCGACCTTCGTCGCCGACTGGGCCAAAACCGGCCAGTCGATCCTCTAGGGATCATTTCCATGGATCAGCAAGGCCAGAGCGAATCCCGCGTCACGACCGAGGCCGCACCCCGCGCGGCCTCGGCGGACGAGGTACTGGCCTATCTGACCCGTCATCCGGGCTTCCTGGTCGATCATCCCGAGCTGGTGGATCAACTGATCCCGCCTGCGCACCAGCATGGCGCCGGCGTGGTCGATCTGCAGCAGTTCATGCTGCAGCGGCTGCAGGCCGAACTCGCCCGGGTCAAGGGCCAGCAGCGCGCGCTGATCTCGACCAGCCGGTCCAACCTGACCAGCCAGACCCGCATTCATGCGGCGGTGCTGGCGCTGATCGGCGCCACCAGCTTCGAACAGCTGATCCAGACCGTGACGACCGACCTGGCGGTGCTGCTCGACGTCGATGTCGTAACCCTCTGCGTCGAGTCGGACACGGGTCCCCTGCCCCGGCCGCCGCTGCCGGGCGTGCAGTTGCTGGTGGCCGGTGCGGTCGACCGGCTGCTGGGTGTCGGCAAGGATTCGCTGCTGGAAGACGAGGTGCGCGGCGATCCGATCCTGTTCGGCGCCGGCGCCGGGCTGGTCCATTCCGAGGCGCTGCTGCGCCTGTCGATCGGCAGCCACGCACCAGCCGGCATTCTGGCGCTGGGCTCGCGCCGGCCGCACAAGTTCAAGGCCGGCCAGGGCACGGAACTGCTGTGTTTCCTGGCCCAGGCGCTGGAGATCACCATCTTCCAATGGCTCGATCTCGGGGCCTGAACCCTCCGCCGTGCCCGCGCGTCGCCCCGATCCCATCCCGCCGGCCCGCTTCGCCGCGACCACCGACCTCGGCGCCGCGATCGAAGGCTGGCAGCAGCAGCTGAAATCCGAACGACGCGCCTCGGCCCATACGCTCGCCGCCTATGGCCGCGATCTGGCGTTCTTTCTGGATTTCACCCGCGACCATCACGGCGAGCAGCCGTCGCTCGAACTGATGCGCAGCCTGAAGCCGGCGGATTTCCGCGCCTTCCTGGCCAACCGCGCGGCGCAGAACCTGGCCAAGGCATCCCAGGCGCGCGCGCTGTCGGTGTTGCGCGGCTTCTTCCGGTTTCTGAAGCGGCGCGGGCTCGCGACCAATCCCGCCCTGTCCGTGCTGCGCGGGCCACGCCTGTCCCGCGCCGTGCCGAAGCCGCTGAGCGAACGCGACGCCAGGGCCGCGATCGACGCATCCGACACGGTGCAGACCATCGCATCGCCGCCTTGGATCGCCGCGCGCGATACGGCGCTGGTGACCCTGCTCTATGGCTGCGGGTTGCGCCTGTCCGAAGCCCTGGATCTCACCCGCCGCCAGGCGCCCGCGGCGGGCATGACCAGCCTGCGGGTGACCGGCAAGGGCGGCAAGACGCGTATCGTGCCGCTGCTGCCGGTCGTGACCCAGGCGGTAACCGACTATCTGGTCCATTGCCCCCACGGGATCGGCCCGGATGACGATCTGTTCGTGGGCTTGCGCGGCGGCCCGCTCAACCCGCGTCTGGTGCAGCGCCTGATGGAACAGTTGCGCCTGCGCCTGGGTCTACCCGACACGGCGACGCCCCATGCGCTGCGCCACAGCTTCGCGACCCATCTGCTGGCCGGCGGCGCCGATCTGCGTGCGATCCAGGAGTTGCTGGGCCATGCCTCGCTCTCGACCACCCAGCGCTATACGGCGGTCGATGCGGCGAAGCTGATGGAGGTCTATGACCGGGCCCATCCAAGGGCCGGCGGCTAAGCAGGCTCTCGTTGGCAAGCCAACGCTTCGCCCGCTTAGCGCCTTGTTTTGTCGCAGATTTATCCGGAAAACCGCAGAGCGCTTTCCCGGAATCTGCTTAGGTCCTATTGCGGCGGCGGACGATCCTGGCCGCCATGGTTATGCCGCTCGGCCTCGCGCTTCGCCATCGCGGCCTCGGTTTCGTCATGGACCTTTTCATAGCAGGTGGCACGCGCCGTGCCGTCGGCGATCGCCTTGCAGTCGGCCCATTCGGCCTCGAGCCGCTGATGTTCGGCCCGCATCGACTGGAAATCGGGCGGGGCGCCAGGCGGCGGTCCCGACTGGGCGAGGGCCGGGCCGGCGACCAGGGCCATCCCCGCGATCAAAGCTGATTTCATCGACATCCTCGGTGCTCCACAAACCACGCCGAGAGTGTCGCCAATCGGGCCGGCGCTGTCGCGCACGAACCGGTTTCCGCATGGTTTCAATCTGTTGCGCTTCAGACCAGATCGTCCGGCATCGCCCAGGCCTCCAGTTCCGGCAGGCCGTCATCGACCAGCCTGGGGCCGGATTTGCGCAGCTCGAAATCCGGGAAGATGACCATGCCGAAGATACCGTCGGCCGCGGTGCCTTTGATCGCGATCGGCATCATGACGCGGCGGAACTTGATCCAGGTCCGGCCCGGCTCGGCGACATTGCCGCTATAGGCGACCGGCAGCGATCGCTCGACCACTCCCTGGAACAACCGGACCCGGCTGGCCAGGACGGTCGGCAGGATCATCTCGTCGAGATAGCGGCCGGTCGGGTCGTTCTGAAACGCGGCACAGACCGCCGTCCCTGCCAGCCGGCAGCGGAACCGGCCCTCGTCGGTACGCTCGTACAGAAACACAAACGGAATGATCGGCAGCGGCATCGCGACCGGATCGATCGTGGCTTTCGGCGGCACCGCCGACCCAACCCGGCGCGAGCGCCAAAACGCGAAGCAATCCGCCAGCGGCGTGCCGCGGAGCAGAGCCTGAAAGTCGGACGAAAGCGGTTGGGGAGGTGCCAGCATGATGGCGAGCGTAGTGGAGGCGACCTTACCGGGGGGTGAAGAAGAGCTGTCTAACCATCAATCAGATGCGATCGGCCATCGCTGCGCGCCGTGCAAAATGCGCAGCAGCTCGACGGTATTTCCGACGGTATAGACCACGATGAACGGCGTCCGCGACACGACCAATTCTCGGGTCTCCGCCACTCTGCCAGGCCGCCCCGAATATGGATGCGCCACCAGGCTTTGTGCCTGGCTTCGTATTTCCGCGAGCTGATCGGCGGCGGCCGATGGATTCCGGTCAGCGATCTAGCCTATCGCGCGCTCAAGATCACGGAGCGCGCTTTCACGCCAGATCAGCCGCACGACGCTCTTGCGCCCGCCGAGCCAAGCCGGCGCTCAACGCCTCAAGACGGGCGCGCACCTCTTCATCGTCAACCGGCGGATTCGCTCCGGTCTCGATACCCTGTAACGCCTCGCGCACCTGCGCCCGGAACCAGGAGTCATGAGCGACCACTTCGCGCTGTTGCCGCAACCGTTCTGCCTGATCGGGTCTGGTACGCACGATCGCGTCTGGGTCGTAAGCCACGGTATCAGCGCGGTAAACCCAGCTCATCACGCACATAGGCGACTGCGGTGTTAAGGTTGCGCCACAAGCGAGGTTTGTGGGCACGCTGCGCGGCGACAGCCTGCTCGGCGACGCCATGGCGGACGACGACAGCCCAACCGCCCGGTTGACCAAGAATAATGGCACTCTGGATCGCGTGGGCCTTGACCAGGTCCTGGATCGCCTTGCCGTCGATAATCTCACGCGGCATGGAATGTCGGCCTCCGATGGATGCGCATACAGGATTATTGAATAAACAAACGATCTCGTCCAGTTTTCAAAAGACAAAATCCGCCGGTCCCTCTCAGAACCGGCGGATCTGTCAGCCCAACGGCATCACCCGTCGTTACATGTTGAGCGCGCCGCCCGACACGGCGAGGGCGGCCTCCTTGACCGCCTCGTTCAATGTCGGGTGCGCGTGGCAGGTGCGGCCGATGTCTTCGGACGACGCGCCGAATTCCATCGCCAGCGCGCATTCGGCGATCATCGTGCCGGCGTCCGGGCCGATGATGTGGCAGCCCAGCACCCGGTCGGTCTTGGCGTCGGCGATGAACTTCACGAAACCCTCGGTGTCGCCGTTCGCCTTGGCCCGGCCGTTGGCCAGGAACGGGAACTTGCCGACCTTGTATTCGACGCCCGACGCCTTGACCTCTTCCTCGGTCTTGCCGACCGAGGCCACTTCCGGCCAGGTATAGACGACCGCCGGAATGGCGTCGTAGTTCAGGTGCGGCTTCTGGCCGGCCAGGATTTCGGCGAACACGACGCCCTCCTCCTCGGCCTTGTGCGCCAGCATCGGGCCGGCGATCACGTCGCCGATGGCATAGATGCCCGGCACGTTGGTCTGGAAATGGCCATCGACCTTGACGCGCTTCTTGTCGTCGAGCGCCACGCCGACCTCGGCCAGACCCAGGCCGTCGGTATAGGGACGGCGGCCGATCGAGACCAGCACCACGTCGGCCTTCAGCTCTTCGGCGGCACCGCCGGCAGCCGGTTCCAGCGTCAGCGTGACGCCGTTCTTGGTCTTCTTGGCGCCGGTGACCTTGGTCGACAGCTTGAACTGGATGCCCTGCTTGGAGAGCTGACGGTTCAACTGCTTGCCGACTTCCATGTCGAGGCCCGGGGTGATCCGGTCGAGGAATTCGACCACGGTCACCTCCGAGCCCAACCGACGCCAGACCGAGCCCAGCTCAAGCCCGATATAGCCGCCGCCGATGACGACCAGATGCTTCGGCACCTTCGGGATGGCGATGGCGCCGGTCGACGACACGATCTGCTTCTCGTCGACCTCGACGCCGGGCAGCGGCATCACTTCCGAACCGGTCGCGATCAGGATGGCCTTGGCGTCGATCGCCTGGCTGCCGCCGGCGGTCAAGGCCACCTCGACCTTGCCCGCGGCCAGGATCTTGCCGGTGCCCTGGACCCAGGTGATCTTGTTCTTGCGGAACAGGAACTCGACGCCCTTGGTGATGTCGAAGACGACCTTGTCCTTGCGCGCCAGCAGCGTCTCCAGATCGAGTTCCACGCCCGACAGCTTCACGCCGTGCGAGGCCAGCGTATGGTTGGCTTCCTCGAACTTCTCGGACGATTGCAGCAGCGCCTTGGAGGGGATGCAGCCGACGTTGAGGCAGGTGCCCCCCAGACGGCTGTACTTCTCGACACAGGCGACCTTCATGCCCAGCTGGGCGGCGCGGATGGCGGCGATATAGCCGCCGGGGCCGCTACCGATGACGACGAGATCGTAGCTGTCGGTCATGATCTTCTTTCCGTTCCTAGAGCGCGATGACGGGAGGCCGGCACGGCTTCCTGTCTGAATCGCCCTCTAAATCAATCAGACTCTATGAAGCGGGCCCGTCGCCGGGCCCGCCATCGTCTTTACATGTCCAGCAGCAGGCGCTGCGGATCTTCGAGCGCATCCTTGACCCGCACCAGGAAGGTCACGGCCTCACGGCCGTCGATCACCCGATGATCGTAGGACAGTGCCAGATACATCATCGGGCGGATCTCGATCTTGTCGCCGATCGCGACCGGACGCTTCTGGGTCTTGTGCATGCCCAGGATGCCCGATTGCGGCGTGTTCAGGATCGGGGTCGACATCAGCGAACCGTAGACGCCGCCGTTCGAGATCGTGAAGGTGCCGCCGGTCAGTTCGGCCATCGACAGCTTGCCGTCGCGCGCCTTCTTGCCATAGACGCCGATCTGCTTTTCGATGTCGGAGAAGCTCATCAGGTCCGCATCGCGCACGACCGGCACGACCAGGCCGTTCTCGGTGCCGACCGCGACGCCGATGTCGTAATAGTTCTTGTAGATCAGCTCGTCGCCGGAGATCTCGGCATTGACCGCCGGCAGTTCCTTCAGGCCGGCGATGCAGGCCTTCACGAAGAACGACATGAAGCCCAGCTTCACGCCATGCTTCTTCTCGAAGCCTTCCTTGTACTGCTCGCGGATCGCCAGGATCGCCGTCATGTCCACCTCGTTGAAGGTGGTCAGCATGGCGGCGGTGTTCTGGGCTTCCTTGAGGCGCTGGGCGATGCGCTGACGCAGGCGCGTCATCTTCACGCGCTGCTCGCGCGGGCCGGCCTCGCGCGCCGGGGCCACCGGAGCGGCAGCAGCGGCGGCCGGTGCGGCGGTCGCGCCCTTCTCGATCGCGCCCAGCACGTCGCCCTTGGTCAGGCGGCCGTCCTTGCCGGTCGCCGGGATGCTGGCGGCATCGAGCTTGTTTTCCTCGACCAGCTTGCGGGCGGCGGGGCCCGAACGGTCGAGATCGGAAGTGGCGGCCGGAGCCGGGGATGCCGCGGCGGGAGCCGGCTTCGGCGCCTCGACCTTGGCGGCAGGGGCAACGGCGGCCGGAGCCGCCTTGGCATCGACGGCGCCCTCGGTGATCACGCCCAGCAAGCCGCCGACGGCGACGTTGGTGCCTTCCGGCGCCGAGATTTCGCTCAGCACCCCATTGGTCGGCGACGGCACATCGACCGTGACCTTGTCGGTCTCGAACTCGATCAGCGTCTCGTCGATCTTGACGCTATCGCCGACCTTCTTCAGCCAGCGTGCCACGGTGCCTTCGGTCACCGATTCGCCCAGGGGGGGCACCTTGATTTCGGTTGCCATGTTCGGTCCTTGGTTTAGGTTTCGGGTCGGGCGCTGCCGCTGGAAGACCCGATCCAGCAGCGGTCGCTCGCCACGATGATTGATTAATTGATCAACCGACGGTCAGCGCTTCGTCGATCAGTTTCTGCTGCTGGGCCACATGCTTCTTCATCGAGCCGGTCGCGGTCGCGGCGGATTCGCCACGACCCACATAGGTCGGACGCTTCGCCTTGATGGCGAGGCCCGTCAGCAGGGTCTCGATGCGCCGATCGACGAAATTCCACGAGCCCATGTTTTGGTGCTCTTCCTGGCACCAGACAACCTCTGCCTTGGTGTAGCGCTTCAATTCCTTGCCGAGCGCGTTGAACGGGAACGGATAGAGCTGCTCGACGCGGACCAGCGCCACATCCTTGATCCCGCGCTCGGTCCGGGCGGCCAGCAGCTCGTGATAGAGCTTGCCGCTGACCAGCACGACGCGCTTCACCTTGTCGTCGGCCACCAGCTTCCCGGTCTCGCCATAGACGCGATGGAAGGTCGTGCCTTCCGCCATGTCGGCGAGGGTCGACAGCTTGGCACGCAGCATCGACTTCGGCGACATCACGATCAACGGCTTGCGGAAATTGCGGCAGACCTGCCGGCGCAGCGCGTGGAAGTAATTGGCCGGGGTCGAGATGTTGCAGACCTGCATATTGTCCTCGCCGCACATCTGAAGATACCGCTCCAGGCGCGCCGACGAATGTTCCGGGCCCTGGCCCTCGTAGCCGTGCGGCAGCAGCATGACGATGCCCGACATGCGCAGCCACTTCGATTCGGCCGAGGTGATGAACTGGTCGATGATGACCTGGGCGCCATTGGCGAAATCGCCGAACTGGCCTTCCCACAGCACCAGCGCGCGCGGCTCGGCCATGGAGTATCCGTAGTCGAAGCCCAGCACCGCCGCTTCGGACAGGAAGCTGTCGATGATCTCGACCTGCGCCTGGCCCTCGCGGACGTTGTTCAAGGGCATGTAGGTCTGCTCGTTCTCCTGATCGACCAGCACCGCGTGGCGATGGGAGAAGGTGCCGCGGCCGACGTCCTGGCCGGACAGGCGGACGAACAGGCCGTCGGCGGCGATCGAACCGAAAGCCAGCGCCTCCGCCGTGCCCCAGTCGAAGCCGTCGCCGGTCTCGAACATCTTCGCCTTTTCCTGCAGAAGACGGACGAGCTTGCGGTTGAGGTTGAAGCCCTCCGGCACCGTGGTCAGCGCCTGACCGATTTGGCGAAGCGTCGCCAGCGGCACGGCGGTGTTGCCGCGGCGATCGTCGTCGGGCGCGGTCGCGAAGCCGGCCCAGGCGCCTTCGAACCAGTCGGCCTTGTTCGGCTTGTAGCTCTTGGCCGCCTCGAACTCGACTTCCATCCTGGCGAGGAAGTCGGTCGTGATCTGGTCGGTCTGCTCCTGGGTCAGCGAGCCCTCGGTCACCAGACGTTCGGCATAGATCTGCCGGGTCGTCGCCTGGGTCGCGATCTTGCGATACATCATCGGCTGGGTGAAGGCCGGTTCGTCGGTCTCGTTATGGCCGTGGCGGCGATAGCAGAACATGTCCACCACCACGTCCTTCTTGAAGACCTGGCGGAACTCGGTCGCGATCCGGCAGACATGCAGCGTCGCTTCCGGGTCGTCGCCGTTCACATGGAAGATCGGCGCCTGGATCGACTTGGCCACGTCCGAGCAATAGGGGCCCGAGCGCGCATATTGCGGCGCCGTGGTGAAGCCGATCTGGTTGTTGATGATGAAATGGACCGTGCCGCCGACGCGGTAGCCCTTGAGCTCCGACAGGTCGAGCGATTCGGCGACCAGGCCCTGGCCGGCGAAAGCCGCGTCGCCATGGATCAGCAAGCCCACGACTTCATTGCGCTCGATATCGCCGCGCTGGCGCTGCTTGGCGCGCACCTTGCCCAGCACCAGCGGATTGACCGCTTCCAGATGGGACGGGTTCGCGGTCAGCGACAGATGGACCACATTGCCGTCGAACTCGCGGTCGGACGAGGTGCCCAGATGGTACTTCACGTCGCCCGAGCCCTGGACATCGGCCGGGTTGGCCGGGTTGCCCTGGAATTCCGAGAAGATCGCGGCGAAGCGCTTGCCCATGACGTTGGCGAGCGTATTGAGGCGGCCGCGATGGGCCATGCCCAGCACGATCTCCTTCACGCCCAGCCGGCCGCTGACGCGGATGATCTCTTCCAGCGCCGGGATCATGGTCTCGCCGCCTTCGAGGCCGAACCGCTTGGTGCCGGTGAAGCGCTTGTCGAGGAAGCGCTCGAAGCTTTCGGCCGCAGTCAGACGCTCCAGCAGCTCGGTCTTTTCCTTGACCGGGAAGGTGGTCTGGTTGCGCACGCCTTCGACGCGCTCCTGGATCCAGGCCTTCTGGGCCGGATCCTGGATATGCATGTATTCAACGCCGACGCTGCCGCAATAGGTCTGGCGCAGGAACGCGTAGATCTCGCGCAGCGTGGCATATTCGAGGCCCAGCACGCCGGCGACATAGATCGGCCGGTCATAGTCGGTCTCGGCAAAGCCGTAACCGTCGGGGTGCAGTTCCGGATGCAACTCCGGCTTCTGCAGGCCCAGCGGGTCGAGATTGGCTTCGAGATGGCCGCGCACCCGATAGGCCCGGATCAGCTGCAGCGCGCGGATCGAATCGCCCGCCGCCTGCCTCACCATCTCTTCGGAGACCGCCGGGGCGGCGCCGTTGGCCTTCTTGGCCGGCATCGCGTCCGGCGCGCCGCTGCCGATGATCCGCTTGGCGATTTTCTGCCAACTGGGTCCCTTGACCTCGGTCTGGACCGAGACGGCATCGTCCTTCATTTCATCGAAGAAGCTCCGCCAGCTCTGATCGACCCCGGTCGGATCGGTCAGATAATGCTCGTAGAGCTCGGCGATGAACGCCGAATTCGCGCCGGTGAGAAAAGAGGTTTCGCTGGTCTGCGCCATTTGGTTCGAGCGGCCGCTTGACGCGGCCGCTCTCTCTGTTGGAGTTGGTTTAAATGAGCCCGGAAAGTCCGGTCCGCCCTCAGCCCTTGAAGGCTGCGAGCATGGTGGACCCGAGCGAGGCCGGGCTGTCGGCCACATGGAAGCCGGCCTTGCGCATCGCCTCGAACTTGTCGGCGGCGGTACCCTTGCCGCCCGAGATGATGGCGCCGGCATGGCCCATGCGACGGCCCGGAGGCGCGGTCGATCCGGCGATGAAGCCCACGATCGGCTTCTTCGTCTTGGACTCGATGACGAACTCGGCCGCTTCCTCCTCGGCCGAACCGCCGATTTCGCCGATCATGATGATGCCCTCGGTCTCGGGATCGTCGAGGAACAGCGTCAGGCTGTCGATGAAGTTCGTGCCGTTGACCGGATCGCCGCCGATGCCGATGCAGGTCGACTGGCCCAATCCCACGGCCGAGGTCTGTGCGACCGCCTCATAGGTCAGCGTGCCGGAGCGGCTGACGATGCCGACCTTGCCGCGCCGATGGATATGGCCCGGCATGATGCCGATCTTGCACTCGCCCGGCGTGATCACGCCCGGGCAG
>Ga0302314_10016146_pt1 | contig 12640 bp, 7 predicted proteins | sample III_Palsa_N2_3_FD_200533 | JGI IMG/M metagenome (GOLD analysis project Ga0302314, IMG submission 200533) | Peat permafrost microbial communities from Stordalen Mire near Abisko, Sweden - III_Palsa_N2_3 | ecosystem: Environmental > Terrestrial > Soil > Palsa > Peat permafrost | place: Sweden...
TTGAAATCGAAGCTGAAATCAGTCGTCGGCGACAGCGGCGCCATGGACATGCCGCTGACCGCACCGTCCATCCCGGTGCGGAAATTGACAAGGGCGTCGGCCTTCAGGGTTCGATCATCCCAGCGCACGACAAAGACGTTGCCCTTCATGACCTGCATGTCGCCCTGCATTCCGGAGGTGCGGCTGAAGATCATACGCAGCTTGTCGCCTTGTTTCCTGACGATGACATCTCCGCGCCAAGCGTCGTGATACACGCCCACGTAGGCCGCCAGCGGAAGGAAAGCCTTCCCCCCAGCCGCTTGGACCGCGACGTCTGCATCGTGATCCGCCGTCGCCCCCTCTTTGCCTTGCTCGGTGTCCCGCTTGTCCCAATAGCTGATCCAGTCCCGCGAAGGTTTTCCTGCGAAAGCGTCCAGCAGCGATTGCATCATCGCGGACATGGCCGCGCCGCTCTGCTGGTTGGTCAGGACGATGACGCCGACATGCTGTTCTGGCAGCAGGGAGACATAGCTGACCATCCCCACCAGTCCGCCGGTGTGCCAGACGCGTTCCGAGCCCTCGTAGTCTTCAAGGAACCAGGCCATGCCATAGTCCCGAAAACGGGTCTTCGTCAGCATCGCCGTGTCCGGCAACGGCGAGATGATCGTCTGCGGGGTCCACATTTCCTTGTGCTGAGCGGCGCTGAACAACGGCGACCCATCCTTGAGACGGCCATCGGCCAGCTGAAGCTCGGCCCAGGCCGCCATGCCGCTGGCGTTGCATTGGATCGAACCGGCGGGATCATAGGCGGTGCTCGGATCCGGCGTGACCACCGTCAACTTGTCGGCAACGACGACGTGGGGCAGGGCTATGTTGTGGTCGCTCGACGCAAGGGTGAGCGTGGCCGCACAACCCGTCCCCAGACGGTCCAGAATCCTGGTCTGGACGAAGGTTTCCCAGCTGACTCCGGTGATCGCGGGGATCAGCTCGCCAGCGACGATGTACAGCAGGTTGTCGTAGGCGAACTTCGATCGAAAGCTCGAGGCCGGAGGCAGATAGCGAAGATTGTGGATGACTTCCGATCGCGTGAAATCGCTCGCGGGGAACAACATCAGGTCGCCGGACCCCAGGCCCAGCCCGCTTCGATGGGTCAGCAGATCTCGAACTGTCAGTTCACGCGTTACATAGGGATCGTACAGCCGGAAATCGGGCAGATGGTCGATGACCTTGTCATCCCAATTGAGCTTCCCCTCATCCACCAGCATCGCCAGGGCCGCCACGGTGAACGCCTTGGTGTTTGAGCCAATACCGAAGAGGGTGTTCGCATCGACCTTTTCGGGTTTTCCAAACTCACGGACGCCGTAGCCTTTCGCGAACAGCACCTTCCCGTCCTTGACGATCGCGACCGCCATGCCGGGCACGGCGAACTTCTGCTGGATGCGCTCGGCGAGGCGATCGATGTCCTGGGGCTGGGCGCCGACCGGAAGGACTGGGGCGTCCGCCGCCGCGGCCGGCAGTGGCCAGGCGAGCGCCATGCCCACAGCGCAGACCAGGGCCCGGCCAAATCCGAACCCCGCCAGCCACCGCCGCGCCATCTGGCGCACCCGTGCGGCAAGTCGTTCAGCGCCAACGGAGGTCTCGGGGGTGATGTGCATGATGATCCTCGACCTTGATCGCTAGCGAGACGTCGATGGGGTTTGCGCCGGGCTGGCGGTCGCTAGTCCGGGCTGCAGATGGCGGCCGAAAAAGTCGTCCGTGGCATGGAAGAACCTGAGCCAGGAATCCCCTCGCAGCAGGTCATGAATCTCGTCGGGAAGGATCAGCTGTTCAAATTCGACGCCGTGCAGGCGCAGGCCCTCCACGAGCTCAACAGTCTGGGAAAATGGAACATTGCGATCGTCGTCGGCGTGTACGAGCAGCACCGGCGACTTCCACCGGTCAATGGTCGCCATCGCGGAGGACTCGAAGGCGAGCTTGGCTGCATCCTTGTCCGACCCGGGGCCGAAGCGAGCACCGATCGTGCTCCAGTCGTGTACGCCCGCATAGTCCACGCCAGCGGCAAGGTATTCGGATGCGCGGGACAGGCCCAAGGCGGTCATCAGTCCGCCATAGCTGCCGCCCCAAATGCCGATCCGTTTCGGATCCACATAGGGTTGCGCGCGAAGGAACTGGGCCGCGCCGAGGATGTCGTTGAACTCGCTTGCGCCCTTGGCCCCGAAGTTCAGCGCTTCGCGGAAGTCGAGGCCGTAGCCGCTGCCGCCACGATAATTGACCGATAGGACGACGTAGCCCTCGTCCGCGAGATACTGGTTCAGCCCGTACATGTAGGTGTAGGCGTCCATCGGATGCCAGCCGAGCAGCATCTGCCGGGTCGGGCCGCCGTGGAAGAAGAGGATGGCGGGGCCGCGCACGGGGTGGCCGGCCGGCGGCATGAACAGCTGGCCGTGAATCTTGAGGCCATCGGGCGAGTCGAACACCACCTGTTTGGGTTCGACGAACCGAGCATCCGGAAAATCGGCGGGGAAAACCTGCGGCGCCAGCTCGACCAGCCGGTTTGGACCGGCCAGCAAGGCCGGTTCGATCGGCTTGCGCCAATCCCCATGCAAGGTCACCACCTGCCCATCGCTGGTGACCACTGGATTGTCCTCAATGGTGGGGCCCCGCGTCAACTGGCGTGGCTCGTTGCTGCGCCCGGTGAGCTCCCAGATGTGGCGATGATCGATGTCGCCTTGGTTTGAGGAATAGACAATTGTCTTGCCGTCAGAACTCAGGTCGGCGCTGAAGACTTCGAAATCGCCATGGGTGAGCCGGGTCGGCGGGCCGCCCGCGGCCGGGATCGAGTACAGCTGCATCCAGCCGCTCTGTTCCCACGGAAAGACCAACCGACCATCCGCGGTCCAGAAGAGGGTCTGGTCGGATTCCAGCGGATGGAACGCGCTTCCAGGCCCGGCGCTGGCCGTCCAGGCGCTGTGCGCCGCCCCGGTGGATGGATCGCCGATCCAGAGCGACCACGGCTGCGCCTGCCGGCTGTCGGCGAATGCGCCCGCGTGGCCTGCCGCCACGCGAACGTAGGCCACGCCGCGACCATCCGGCGACCACACCGGCGACATGTCCCGATCCACGCTCGGGCCAAGCCAGGTGATGGTCTTGGCGGCGAAATCGTAGACGCCGATCAGGCTGTGATCGCCGCGCGAACTGGCGAACGCCAGCCGCGCGCCATCAGGCGACCAGGCAGGCGCGTCGTCGCGCCCTCGGTCATGGATCAGTTGGGTCGGCTGGCCACCGCCCGCCAGCGGCGCGATCCAGATCTGGTCAGCTTGGATGTAGGCGACCATGTCGCCCTGGGGCGCTACGACCGCGGAGTGTCCGGGCCCGATACGGCGTGGCGCGGCCGCATCCGTCGAAGCGACCCAAACCTCTTGGCCTTCCGCGCCCGACGGGCGACTCAAGGCATTGACCGGACCGCCGCCTTCCAGGCTGCCGCCGCGCGAGTAGACGACCTGCCGGCCATCGCGCGACCAGGCCAATTCGCCAAGATCGTACCCGTCGTCACCGACATAGCTGGTGATAGCGCGTGCGCTGAAACGCCCGTTCGCGGCCGGCTCGGCGATCCAGACATTGCGGCTGCCGCCCTTGTCGAAGACCCACGCCACGCGGCCGCCCTGGCCGGCGGCGACCAGGCCGGACGGGAATGGGGCGCTGAGGACCTGTTCGATGGTGAAGTCGTGGGGGACGGGTCGAGGATCGGCGCTCGCCGCGCGCGCGCCCAGCATTGGCGCAATCAAGAGCGCTGCGGCGACAGCAACGACGCGGACAAGGCCGTTACGCCCTGCTGTCGCGGCGTCCTCTTTTTCCGTGGCAAATCGCGCGTTTCCCAAAAGCATGGGCATTTTCTGCAACCCTTAAAGACTGTCTGGTTTGAGCCGCGGCTCGGTTTGAATAGGTTGTTCGTGCAGCGCTAGTGGAGGGCCTGGAAGACGTACCAGCCGCTCCAAAGATCCTGGGCGACGGACCCGAGAGACTTGTAGGCGGTGATCTCGGACGGGGACCCTCGGCCCGCGAGGCGGCCGGCCAGGACCTCGCCGATCTCGCCGACGATGTGGGCGTCGTCGATCCGTCCCGCGGCCTTGGCGTGCAGAAACTCCGCCCCTTGCGCCAGGACATTGCCCCGTCCGTCCACGAAGTAGCGTGCGCGTGCGACCAGATCATCGTCGACCTCGACGGGTCCGGCTCGACTGGATCCCACGATGTTCACGTGGGTCCCCTCGGACAGCCAGGCTCCCTCCAAAATGGGCTCGGCGGATGATGTCGTGGTGCAGATGATGTCAGCCCGCGCGACAGCGGACTTGAGGTCTTCCGCGACCTCGACCGACAGGCCGTGTTTCGCCGCCAGCGCATCGGCCAGCCTTCGCGCGTGATCTGGATTGCGTCCCCACAGGACGATGCTGTCGAGCCGTCTGATGGCGCAGATCGCCAGCACGTGCGCCTCCGCCTGTTCCCCGGTCCCGAGGACAAGCAGATTGTCCGCTTCCGGCCGGGCAAGCGCCTCTGTCGCCAGCGCGCTGGCGGCGGCGGTGCGTATGCGGGTGATCTCCCCTGCGTCGAGGACGCAGACGGGGGTTCCGGAATGAGGATCAAACAGCACCACGACGCCCTGGTGCGCCGGCAACCCCGAGCCTTCCGGATGATGGAACGCGCTGATGAGCTTGGCCCCAAACCGGTCGTCGGCGATTACGCCGGGCATAACCCCGAAAATCCCTTTCCCGCTGACCAAGGGCAGGATCTGGCGCGGGGGCTGGTTAATGCCCCCGCTGGAGACCGCGATCATGGCTTCACGCATCAGAGGCACGCAGGCCTCGAAGGTCAGCACGCTACGGATCTCGTCCCGGCCGATAAACCTGGGCTCCATCACCGGCCTCAGTAGGCGATGTGAGGGGTGATCAACTTCAGAATGATCACGAACCAGATCGCGGCCAGGCAGGCGGCGGCGATCAATACGGTCGACACCTTGGCCCACCAGCTTCGCGACTTGTCGGCAATCGTTGACGCGGCGTGTGCAAGCGGAGCGACCGTGCCCACGATGGCGACCAAGCCCACAAGCTGGATCAGCCTGATGATCCCGTCGTGGTCGCTGGTGAACCACTCGAGGCCCTTCTGGGACATGAACCAGAACCACAGTCCGGCAAAGGCGACATAGGCGACACAGTCGGCCCTGGTCAGCCGGTAAAGCATGGCCGATCGCCCGGACAGCGCGAAGCTGCGGCCGTAGCGCTTGCGTATGATGGCGGCCAGCGGCCAGGTCAGCGCCGCGATCATCAGAATGACGACGGTCGCATAGAACAGCGGCAGGTTCCAAGCCGCCGACAAAGCGATCGGCGCCGGCTGAAGCGCCATGACGGGGGGAATGTCATCCGACATGACCAGCGTGACCTTGCCGTCCTTGACGACCGCGCCGGCTTTGCTGTCGCCGCCCACCTCCTGGTATTGGAACGGCCCGATTTCGCGCCAATGCTTGGGTTGATTGGCCAAGCCGCGAAAGGACGAAATCGTGAGTATGCCGTTCTTATCCGCGGAAATCTTCGATTGGCCCAACAGGACGGCGGCGATCCGGAGCCAGCCTGAATCGGACCGCCGAGTTTCGAGGTATTGGCCCGAGAGCGTCTGGCCGTCGGCGATTGCGGTCTTCCAGGTCGGCGGCTCCGCAACCTGCGGCGCCGGAAAATAGCGGTCCGTAAAGCCCTTGAAGAGCGAGGCGCGGATGTTGTGGGTGGCCCCGGCGTTGCCGGAGCTGTTGAACGAAACGAACAAGCCGACATGGTCATCCAGGTACAGGTGCATGTCGCTGTGAAACAGGTTCAGGTCGCCGGCATGACCTATGACGCGGTGGCCGTTGCCGGGCTCCTGGTAAAAGCCAAGGTCCATGGCGGGCAGTGACGGTACGGGCCTGAACTGAGGGCTGTGCATCAATTCGGCGGTGTTGGCCGCGAGGATTCGCTGACCCTGGTACTCTCCATCCTGAAGGTGGGCGATCATGAAGTGGGCCATGTCCGAACCGCTGGTCGCCAGGGCGCCGGCCGGAGCCAGGCCGACGAGTTCGTACGGCCCAGGCGGCCGGGAAGCCACGCGATAACCCTTCGACATGTTCGCCAACCAGCCGTTCGGCAGCGGCTGTGCGAACGTGGAATGCGTCATGCCGAGCGGCGCGAAGATGTGGCGCGCCACATAGTCGTCGAAAGGCTCCCCGGAGACGCGCTGAACAATGTAGCCCGCCAGGGAGGCGCCATAGTTCGAATAGGCAGGCGTGGTCCCGGGTTCATAAATGCGCGGGGGCACCGCCTGCTTAAGGAGCGGGCCGAGGCCCTTGAGGCTGTGAGGGTCGGTCGAGATGAGATCCTTGGCCGCGTCGGAGAATCCCTCCGAGTGGGTCATCAGTTGCCGCATCGTAATCGGCTTGCCGTCATAGGGCGGGATCTTGAAATCAAGGTACTGGTTGATGTCGGCGTCGAGGTCGATCTTGCCCGCCTCGACCTGCTGCATCACAGCGGTCCACATGAATGTCTTCGAAATCGATCCGGGTCGAAACATCGTCGTTTCCGGATCGACCCGGCGTCTCGCCTTGACGTCCGCGAAGCCGTAACCGCGCTCCAACAGGGGCTGCCCGTCCTTGACGATGACGATGACAGCGCCGGCGATGTCCGCGCGGTTGATCGCATCGGGCAGCAATCCATCGAAATAGGCCGCGGCGTCTTCAGCGGTGAGCGCGTGCCCGGTGGTCGCAACCCCGCCCATGTTCGCCGGGCCTGGCGCTGGAGCCCCGGCCGCCAAAATCGCGGGTGAAGAATTCGCTGGCGCGGGAGCAAACCCCGCAAGGGCGACGAGCATCGCGCCCACGGCGACGCATTTTCTAAGTGGATTCATTCGTCGAGTCCCCGAAACAGTGAAACGCTTGCAACCTTCCGACTCGACACCGGCATGACCTGACTAGCGATCGCTCGATGCGGCTTGAGGCCGCGGCTCACCTTTGAGTGAAATCCCGCTCATGGCCGCCCCTGAATTCAGGACTGACGCATCCCCGCGCACGCTCCGGGCTCTGTTGGTATTCCTATGTCGCACGGCCCCTGACCGCATGGACAATCAGCACATAAGATTTCTCTTTCTGCAAGCTTTTTCCGAGTTGGATAAGCGTCCGCTCACAACGAAATTTAACCCCGGCGGTCCGGGCTTTCGGTGTAGCTTACCTGCGTTAGACGTGTCGCCCGAGGTCGTAGTAGGGTGCGCAGAACAACGATGGAGCTGAGCCGCCGTGAATACAAAAGCAAAGCCTGGGTCAGTCCTAAAGGGCTTGAGGCTCGCGAATGGCTGGACCTTGGCGGAGGTTAGCCGGCGGACCGGCTTGCCTGTTTCGACGTTGTCGAAAGTCGAGAACGATAAGATGTCGCTCAGCTATGACAAACTGGCGCGGATCAGTCGCGGACTGGAGATCGACATTGGGCAGCTTTTTTCGCTGGAATCCGCTCCCCCTTTGAGCCTTGTCACCGGACGCCGCAGCATCACCCGCTCCGGCGCAGGAAGACTGATCGATACGGATACTTACGAAAGCGTCTACCCAGCGACGGATTTGTTGAATAAGCGATTTGTTCCTATCGTTGTCGAAGTGCGCGCCAGATCTGTTTCTGAATTCAGCGAGCTTATCAGGCACCAGGGGGAAGAATATACATATGTCCTGGAAGGAACCATCGAGCTACACACTGACCTATACGCCCCATTAATCCTTGAGACGGGCGATTCTATATATTTCGATAGCGGGATGGGTCACGTTTACCTGGCCGCCAGTCCTGGTCCTTGCCGGGTCTTGTCGATCTGCTCAGGGGACGAATCTCAGCTGATCGCGGCGGCTGCGGGTCACGACGCAACGTCGACGCCGGCGGCGCCAAACAACGATCCATCAAATGGCGTCAAAGGCGTCAGGCAGGTCAAGGTAGCGGGTCGTGGACGCGCGGGTAGAAGTTGAGGTCGACCTTCTTGACGTAAGGCAGTGAGGCAAAATCCATTTGGATCGCGCCTGGGGTAGCCGCCCGAATCACCTTCGAGGCGATCGGAGCGAAGCCGGCCTGGAAGTGCTGGCTCGATTTCACCGCGACGAGCGTCTTTCCCCGCAGGTCGATGCCCAGACCGGTGAAGGCGTCTGGCGAGAACACCTGGGTTCGGATGGAGTTGAGGACAACGTCGACGCCGCCCACCTCAATCCATACGGACAATCCCATGGCCGACCGCGATGTCCCCAGGCCCGCCTGATCGTGTTGGTCACGGACAGCCCTGACGGTCGCGGTCACGTCCAAGGGTTGCGCTGAAGACGCCCCGGACTTGCCCCCAATTCTAAGCTTCAACTTTGCGCCGACGCCGGCGTCGGCGCACACCGCCGCCGCGACGGGATCCCAGATGGCGCCCAACGCCGCAGGTTCAATTCCGCGATCCAGCATCTCCTTGAGGAGGTTGGTATTGTCGCCCGGCGCGCCCCCACCGGCATTGTCCGCTGTGTCGGCCACGACAACCAGGCCAGGCGTCGCCACGGCGTCGGCAAGAGCATCGGCCACGCTCGGGAACCTCGGCAACAAAGCTTCACGGGCCCGGTAGATCTCCATGCCAATCTGCTCGGACTTCTCCGCCGCAAGCGACGGATTTCGGTCCGTGATGACCAGGACGCGCGAGCCGGTATCTGGCGTATCTCCCCACGGGAAGCCGTGGGCGAAACTGACGGAGAGAACCCCGTGTTCGCGTTCAACTTCGCCAAAACGTTCGACAAATGAGGCCATCGGCTCCTGTGTCGTCGGGTAGAAGCCGACCATTCGGCAATCGAATATCGCCGACGTTGGCCGCACCTCGCCGCGGGCCGTCGCCAGACACAGGTCATAGAGTTCAGCGGCGCGCTCGAGATAGTCGTCGTGCGGATAGTGCCGCATCAGGATGACGGCGTCGGAACCGTCGACGAGAGCCTGTGTGAGATGGCAGTGCGGATCCAGTTCGACGCCGATGACGGCCTTGTCACCAACAATCGCGCGCGCGCGCCGCACGAGGTCGGCCTCGCAGTCGTCGCATTCGGCCGACACCATGGCGCCGTGCAGGAAGAGCAGCACCACGTCGAACGGACCTTGCGAGCGCAGGGCTGACAGGATTTCGTCTCGCATGTTCTCGTAGACCGCCTGGACAATGGGGCCAGAGGGCTGCGCCCAGGCGAACAGGCCGCAGGTGAGATCGTGTCCGTCACGGAGGCACAAGGCTTGCCAAAGTTGCGCGGTCTTGTGGTCGGAGGCCTCGCCTTCCAGAACCTCCGCGCCTCGGCGAACGCCACCCTCTTCAAAGGCCCGAGAGCCCGTCGGCCATGGCGCGAAGGTGTTTGTCTCGCTCTGCAGCCCGGCGACGAAAACCCTCAATTGATGCCTCCCAGATTTCGGTTGTGGAAAACCGTTTTCAAATATGCCAAGTCCTAACAAAACCTGGTAGCTGATACAACCGATGAAGACCGCAGCGAGTTCAGAGTTCCCCTCGGCCGGCGAAGCGCCTTGGCCGCCGGCAACGCGCGCCTGGTGGGCGGTGGGGGTGTTTTGCATCGCCGCGGTCCTCTCATACAGCGATCGGCAGATCTTGAGTCTGCTCGTTGATCCCATTCGCGCGGACCTGCATGCGACGGATGTCCAGATCGGCTTGCTGCAAGGCGCTGCGTTTGCACTGATCTATTCGGTGGCGGGGGTAGCGCTAGGGCGAGCCGCCGACGTACTGCCGCGCCGGCTCGTGATCGTCGCCGGCATCCTGATCTGGAGTCTTGCGACGGTCGCATGCGGCTATGCGAGTTCGTTTGGTAGTCTATTCGCGGCCCGGGCGGCGGTCGGCATTGGAGAAGCCGCATTGGCCCCCGCGGCCATGTCGATCATCACCGACAGCTTCCCCGTCAATCGCCGGGGCGCCGCCATCGGAACCTTCCTCATGGGGATGATCGTCGGCGGCGGCGTCGCGCTCGCGCTCGGCGGCCTTGTTGTCCACGCCGCGGAAGCGGGGGCGCTGCACAACCTGCCCATTCTCGGATCGCTGGCGCCCTGGCGATGCGGCCTGGTGATCCTGGGTCTGCTCGGGTTGCCCGCCGCGCTGCTCGCCATCACCGTGCCCGAACCGAGCCGCCGACATCTCATCGGCGGCGGGTCAGCCCGGCCAGTCCCGCTCCGGGACGCCGCCGGCAGGCTGGCGGCGCTCTGGCCCGTCCTGCTGCCGCTCTATGCGGCAATGGGTCTGAGCAGTCTCTGCGATTTCGCCATCTTGAATTGGGTTCCAACCTTCCTTTCGCGCCGCTTTAGCGTCGGGGTCGCCGAGATAGGCGGCGTCTTGGGCACGGTTGTGATCGTCGGCGGCGTGCTGGGTTCGCTTGGCGCGGGGATCGTCGCTGACCGGATGGTCAAGCGTGGAGGCGCATCCTCTCGCCTGATCCTTGCTGTCGGCGCCATGGTCGTCGGGGTGATGGCCACGCTCTTCGCATTGGCCTCCTCCCCGATCCTGGTGTTCGCCCTCGCCGGCTTTTGGATTTTCGCCTCAACCACCGGCCAATCCGTCGGGATAACGGTTCTGCAGGAGCTGGCCCCAGGCGACGCCCGCGGGTTGAGCGTCAGCATCGTTTCCCTCGTCAACATTGGACTTGGCCTCGCCCTCGGCGCCGCGCTCCCGGCGTTGATTCTTCAACAGGTCCTTCACAATCCGACAGCGGTTGGCGCGGCGATCACGATCGTGGCGCTTCCGTGCGCCATTCTCGCAACGCTGCTGTATCGCGTCGCTCTGACCGCCGCCCGAAAGGTCGACAAGACATGAACACCCACACCGCGGACGTGGTCGTAATCGGCGCCGGCATAGCAGGCGCGTCCGTCGCCGCCGCGCTCGCCCAGACGCACAAGGTCATCGTCCTTGAGCGGGAAGCCTTTCCCGGAATGCATTCGACCGGGCGCTCGGCGGCGCTGTTTTCCGAGATCTACGGAAGCGCGCCCATTCGCGCCCTGTCGCGCGCCAGTCGCGAGTTCCTGTATTCGCCCCCTGAGGGCTTTGTAGACGCCCCTATCGTCCGTCAACGCGGCGCCCTGCATATCGCCTCGGCCGAGCAGCTGTCGAAACTCGACGACTTCTGCGCCTTGCCCGACATCGCGCCATCAGTCCGGCGCCTGACCGCGGCTGAAGCAAGAGCCCAGTGCTCTATCTTGCGGGAAGACTATGTCGGCGGGGGGGCGCTCGAAACCGGTTCGGCCGACGTCGACGTGGACATTTTGCATCAGGGCTGGCTTCGCCAGCTCAAGGCCAGGGGCGGCGAGGTGGTCGTAAACGCGGAGGTCGTGGGCCTTTCGCGCCGTCCGGCGGGATGGCGGGTCGAAACCCCCACCTCAACAATCGACGCCAAGGTGGTGATTAACGCCGCCGGCGCCTGGGCCGACGTGATCGCACAGCTCGCCGGAGTGAACACCGTGGGACTTGAGCCACGCCGCAGAACGGCCTTGATCGTCGCCGCGCCGGACAATTCAAATAGCGACGAATGGCCGATGGTGATCGACATCGACGAGCAATTCTACTTCCGGCCCGACGCCGGGGCGCTGCTGCTTTCACCATGCGACGAAACGCCAACGGAGCCTTGCGACGCGCAGCCCGATGAGTGGGATATCGCCACCGCCGTCGACCGCGTCCAGACCGCTACGACGCTCCAGGTGCATCGAATCCGTCGAAGCTGGGCCGGGCTTCGCAGCTTCGTGCCCGATCGAAGTCCCGTCGTCGGTTACGCGCCCGATGCGCCCGGATTCTTCTGGCTCGCGGGCCAGGGCGGCTATGGCATTCAAACGGCGCCCGCGATGGGCCTGCTTGCCTGCGCCCTCGTGCGGGGCGAACCGGTACCGGATGAGCTGGCGCGATTTGGGGTGGAGGCGCACGACCTTCGGCCAGGTCGCCTTGATGACGACTTGGAGAACTCGTTGAGTGCGGGCTATTCAGCGGTGAACGCACCCGGCGTTCGTTGATAGCGACGCATGTCCCTGTCCAGGCTTGGCCAGGGGCCCGATTGGGATGGCCGGGACGGGAACGGAAAGCTCAGATGCAGGGCAGATCAAATGACCAGTGACCCTTCGCTCGATTTCAAGATTTCTCCTCATCCGGCGCCAACGTCGGAAACCCTCCGCGCCGGCTTGCTGGCTGATCCGGGATTTGGCCGGGTGTTCACCGACCACATGGTCACGATCCAATACTCGGCCGACGACGGTTGGCATGATGCGGAGGTCAAACAGAGGGCGCCCATCACCTTGGATCCGGCATGCGCCGTCTTCCACTATGCCCAGGAGATTTTCGAGGGCCTGAAGGCCTATCGCAGCGCCGGCGGCGATGCGCTGCTTTTTCGCCCTTACGACAACGCGCGGCGCTTCCAGGAGTCCGCGCGGCGCCTGGCCATGCCGATCTTGCCTGAAGCCTCGTTTGTGGAAGCCCTTGAACAGCTCGTCAGGATCGACGGCGCCTGGATCCCTCGGCAGGAGGGAAGCCTCTACCTGCGCCCCTTCATGATCGCCACCGACGCTTTCCTGGGGGTCAAGCCGTCTTCAACCTACCTGTTCACCGTCATCGCATCGCCTGTCGGATCATATTTCAAAAACGC
>Ga0302314_10016147_pt1 | contig 12640 bp, 13 predicted proteins | sample III_Palsa_N2_3_FD_200533 | JGI IMG/M metagenome (GOLD analysis project Ga0302314, IMG submission 200533) | Peat permafrost microbial communities from Stordalen Mire near Abisko, Sweden - III_Palsa_N2_3 | ecosystem: Environmental > Terrestrial > Soil > Palsa > Peat permafrost | place: Sweden...
GCCGGGCTGGCTGACATCGAAAGTGGGCCAGGAACTCATCATGATGAGCGTGCAAAACGGCGTCTACATCGGTCTCAACGAGGTCGGTGCCCGGGTTTGGGAGATGATCGCCTCACCGAAGGACATCTCGGAACTCTGTGGCGCGTTGGCCGAGGAGTTCGACGTTACAGCGCAGGATTGCCGAGGCGAAGTCGAGAGTTTCGTGGCGGAGCTCGAACGGCGCGGTGCCGTTCTTCAGGCGACGTGATCCGACCCGGCCGGTCCGCCGGCGTGTTCCTCCAATGGCGCCTCGGTTTCGTCCGGCGCGTAACTGACCAGAGGGGGGTAGAGCGGCGTGCCGTCGGTGAAGTCCGCATAGGTTTCGTCGCCGATACGATAGGCCGTCTGGACCATCCGCAGCATGCGCATCGCGTCGACCATCTCCTGGTGCAACGGCGACCGGGGCCGCTTGGCGAAGCGCTGAGACAGATACTTCTCGACCGCCTCGAGGCGCGGATCGAAACTATATCGGTCCGACGGGCCACAGGCTCGCTCGTAATTGGAACATCCGCGCTTTATCGTCATCACGATGCCCGGCCCGAGATTGCCGTGCCGATCGATGCTCTCGCGGATACCTTTGTAGGCTTGGCGAGCCTGGCCAAGGCCGTCGAAATATAAGTAAGTGGCATAGAGGGCCTGGTTCGTCGGGTTGTCGACCTCCGGTCCGCTTTTCGTCGTATGTCCGCTCGATTCGGCAATGTCCTTGACCGACATGAGCGCGCGCAGCGTGTCCGACACGATCTTGATCTTGAAGCAATTCCGACAGCCGAACGGCACGGCCGCCTCGGCATAGGCATGGTCGAAGAGGAAATCGTTCAAGAAGCCGCAGCTCGGCCGATAGGCGCCCAGCTTCTGCAGGAAGCCGCCATTCCTGCCGACCAGGGCTGATTGCTCGCGGTCGTTCGGAAAGCCGAGGCTGCCATCGTCGTAACGAACGATGGCGCCCTGTTCGATCGCATGATCGAGATGGGCGCCCACGCTCTCCCCGCCGATCTCCACGGCGAGCCGGGGATCCTCCTGTTCCGACATGGCGAGGTTAACCTTTGATGCCGTGTGCCCGTAACTGTGGAGCTACAGTAGGCGAAGAACGATGCCGGGTCCACGCCGACTCTGGGTTTTGCCCGGGAGCAGTATCGACGAAATCCCGCTCTTGCGGCGACGCTAATCCGTGGTTGCAATGCGCAGCTTAAGGCGCTATGTGATTCAGGTGGTTGCATGTCGCGAGAGGGCGTTGGATGGAACCGAAAGATTGCGATGCTCTATCGCAGCCGGACCGGGGCACGATGCCGAAGAAGCCATGGACGGCGCCGAAAGTCATCGTTTCCGAAACGATAACCCGGGGTGTCCAGGTCAAGAGCAACCATACCCTTGGTATTGAGCAGCACACGACGAGCAGCATCTCGACGAGCTAGGCTGCCGTAAGTTCTGGTAACTTCGCAGCAGGGTGACTTCGCCATCCGCCCCGGTTCGGGTGCCATGCGTGCCGATACCGGCGAGGACGAATGAGCGGGGTTTGCGGAATTCTGCGTTTCGATGGCAAGCCGGTGCTTCCGGGCGACCTCGATCGGCAGATGCGGGCCTTGGCTCATCTGGGTCCCGATGGTGCCAGCACGAGTCGTGATCGCACAATTGGCCTCGGACAGCTGAGCCTTCGGATCACGCGCGAAGATCTGCTGGATGCCCAGCCGCTCGCAGATGCGGACCTCCTGCTCGCTGCCGATCTGAGGCTGGACAATCGGGCGGAACTTGCCGGTGCCTTGGCGATCGATAATGCGGCGTTGGCCAAGCTGCCGGACAGTGCGCTCCTGCTCGCCGCCTATCGCCGCTGGGGTGCAGATTGTGCGCGCCACCTGCTCGGTGACTTCGCTTTTGCCGTGTGGGATGGGGCGGCCGGAAGGCTCGTCCTCGGGCGGGACCACATGGGACAGCGCCACATTTACTTCCATCAGGGCAGTGACTTCTTCGCGTTTGCGACGGAGATCAAGGGGCTGTGGGCCTTGCCCGACGTGCCGCGCGTGCTGTCGGAAACGGCGATCGAGCGCATGCTGCTGGGTGACCGGCACCGACCGCAGGGCAGCACACGCTTCGAGAGTATCCAGGCCGTGCCGGGCGGCATGGTCATCAGTGTCATGGCAGATGGCGCTGTGAGCCGGCAGCGCTACTGGGAACCGGCACCTGACCCGGTCCATCTCGGCCGCGACGAGGCTTATTACCGCGAGGCGTATCGCGCCGTGCTGGGCGAGGCTGTCGCCTGCCGCCTGCGACGCGCCACGAGGCCCGCGGGCCTCTTGTTCAGCGGTGGCTTCGACAGTGCCGCGATTGCCGCGCTGGCCGCGCCGGCACTGCAGGGGCGCAAGCTGGTCGTGGCCGCTTCAGTCCTTCCCGAAGGCAGCCGCTGCACCAGACGGGATGCGCGACGCTGGGTAGAAATTTGCGGTCGCCATATGCCGCATCTGGATCTGCGCTGTGTCACGCGCGAGGGCAACAGCATTCTTTCCGGGATGGAGCGGGGGTTTCTGTCGACCGATGGGCCGCATAGTCCCAATCGCTATGTCCGCGACGCGTTGTATCGTGCAGTGGCCTCGACCGGCGCGCGGGTGGTCATGGACGGCCACGGCGGCGACTATACCTTGAACCCGCGCGGCGATGGCTTCTTGGCGCGGCTCCTCGCAACCGGCCAGTTTCGTCGTTTCCTTTCCGAATTTGCCGCCCAGCGGCGCTTCCGTCGGGAGCCGCTCTGGCGCAGCGTCAAGCGCGACATCCTCGCGCCCTTCGCGCCGCGCGGTCTCGTCCGGGCCTGGCGCCGCGCACGCTCCGGCCTCGATGCCCATGGTCCGACAATGCCGGTGTCCCGGGAATTTGCGCGTGCCGCAATGGCCGAGGGAATTGTCCCGTTCGGCGAGCGCCCGGGACCGCGTGTCACCGAGACGCGGGCCTTGATCGAGGCCGTACTTCGCGGTCTGCAGAATGGCGCGGCAATGGGCGGAGCGGTTGCGGCGGCCGCCCAGGGGCTCGAATTCACCCAGCCGTTCCATGACAAGCGGGTGGTCGAGTTGGCTCTTGCGATACCCGAGACCCTCTATTTTCGTGCTGGCCGATCCCGGTACCTCGCACGGGTGGCGCTAGCCGATCTCTATCCGCCCGAGTTCCGCCTGCGCCAGCCCGAGAATGACGATCTGACGCCGGATTTCATGGCGATGGCGAAGCGCGTCGAGCCGGAGATTCTCGCGGAAATCGACCGGATGGCCGAAAGCGCGCGGCTGTCCAAATATTTCGATTTTCAAAAGATGCGAGAGATGCTGGTTCAGCGGCGACCGATCGAGAGAAATCCCCGTTTGGAATACCGGACCCGGCAGGCAATTTTGGCCTTTCTTTATGCTCGCTACATCGAATGGTTTAACCGCGGGAACGACTAAGCGCCCACCGAGTCGATCGGGTTGCTGCGGCAGGCGATCGTCCGCTGTCGGGCGAGAGGTTTCGAGCAGGGGGCCTGTCGCGGTGTCATCGGCGAGCCATCGGGCCAAGGAAATAGCCCTCGGAATCGCCGCGAAAAGCGACGCCTTAATACGTCTTTCTGGGGAAGATCACCATCAGGGCGAGTGCCTTGCGATTGGATATCGAGAAAATTGCTCACGACATGGTTATGTAAATTGTCCTGTTATTCATCCTATGGTATGGAGTCTGGAACTCGCCGAGCGCGTGGCGAGTTTTGAGGCCACAACTTCAGGGGAGGGGCGCATGGTCGACCAATATCTCGGCGAGATCAAGATGACGGGGTTCAATTTCGCCCCGATCGGCTGGGCGCAGTGCCAGGGCCAGATCGTCTCGATCCAGCAATACGCCGCCTTGTTCTCCCTCTATGGCACGATGTATGGCGGCAATGGGTCGACGAATTTCGGTTGGCCGGACCTCCAGGGCCGGGCAGCCGGCCATGTCGGGCCGAGCCTCTATACGGTTCAGGGGCTGAAGCTGGGCACCGAGACCGTCACGATCGGCTCCACGACCTATCCGTTGCATAGCCATCAGGTCAACGTGAACAGCGGCAACGGCAGCGCGAATCTGGCCCAGAACAATTACCTGTCGACCACGGGTCAACTCCCCGCATCGCCGCCGCCGGCTCCGCCGCCGCCGGCGGCGCCGAAGCTCTACACAACGGCGCAAGGCGCGCCCCTGCAGCCGCTCTATAATGCCGGGCAGACCCCCGTCGTCGGCATCGCCGCCGGTGGTAATCAGCCGCATGAGAACATGATGCCCTTCCTGGCGATGAACTACTGCCTCGCCATCAGTGGGCAATTTCCATCACGCGGCTGATGACGCTGCCCTGTGGGGCGCGAAGATTCGGGAGATGCAGAAATGGTTCAGGAATATCTCGGTGCGATAAAGATTTTCGCAGGCAGTTACGCGATTTCCGGCTACGCCTTTGCTCAGGGTCAGACGCTGGCGATCAATCAGTACACGGCGTTGTTCTCGCTCTTCGGCACGACCTATGGCGGCAACGGCGTCAGCACATTCCAGTTGCCGAATCTGCAGAGCGAGTTGCCGATCGGCTGGGGCAACGGGTTGGGCCTCACGCCGAGAGTCATCGGCGAGACCGGCGGCGTCGATAATGTGACGTTGCTCTCGACCAATGTTCCGCCTCACAACCACGTGTTCAACGCCAGTACGAATCCGGCGTCGACAGTCACGGCTGGGACGTCAGTCCTGCTCGGCTCTTTGAACTCGGGTGACGGCGTCTACTACGTGCCGAACGGGGCGTCGGGACTCAAGCTGGAGCCGATGAACGCGAACGCGCTCAGCGGGGCCGGCGGTAGCCTGCCGCACAACAATGTCCAGCCTTGCATGGGCATAAATTACATCATCTGCATGTCCGGGATCTTCCCAAGCCGAGGCTGATCAGCGCGGCGGCACTCGATTAGGCGACATCAGGACGGGCAAGGGAGTTTCAGACGATGAGCCAGCAATATATTGCAGAGATTCGGGCCTTCGGCTTCAATTTTGCGCCGGTCGATTGGGCGCAGTGCAATGGCCAAAGCATAGGCATCGACCAGAACTCGACCCTGTTCAATATCATTGGCACGACTTATGGCGGCAACGGAACGACGACCTTCAACTTACCAAATCTTCAGGACCGAACGGCCGTCGGCATGGGGCAGCAGGCCGGGATGATGAATTGGCCACTCGGCCAGGTCTTCGGCGAACCAAATCATACGCTGTTGATCAGCGAAGTGCCGCAGCACCTGCATCAGGTAACGGCGGCTGAAGCGGGATTCTCGTTCGAGACTGCCGCGCCAGGCTCGACCAGCTATCTCGGGCGCGCGCAGAATGGCCATGCCTACGCAACCACGGCCAACAGCAACCTCGGCAGCGCGACGATCGCCGCATTCGGCGGCAGCCTGCCGCACAACAATATCCAGCCTGTCACGGTGCTGAATTTCTGCATCGCGCTCTATGGCGTCTACCCGCCGCAGAGCTGATGATCGGCAGGGTGCCGCAGGACAGGGCTGAACCACCGGGCGCAGCGGCGATCACGCTGCGTCCGATGACCGACGAGGATCTGCCGTTCCTGCGCCAGGTGCATCACAGCACGCGCTGGGACGAACTCGGGCCGACCGGCTGGCCCGACGCGGCCAAGATCGGCTTTCTCGATCAGCAATTCGCGTTGCAGCACCGGCAATATGTGGCGGGCTTCACCGGCGCTGCGTTCTCGATCGTGCTCTATCGGGGCCAGCCGATCGGCCGCTTCTATGTCGATCGCACGACCCGCAATCTGCATGTGATCGACATCAGCCTGCTGCCGGCGTGGCGCGGGCGCGGGCTGGGCACGGCACTGCTGGCCGGGCTGCAGGACGAGGTCAGGGCCGGTGGCTTCGACCGCATCGGTCTGAGCGCGGCGATCGACGGCCCGGCGCGCCGGCTCTACGAGCGGCTCGGCTTCGTCCCCGCCAATCCGCCCGAGGAGTTTCCCGGGCTCTATCTGGAGATGGTCTGGCCCGCACCTTCTAATTGAACACTGCCTGGTAGACGACGCCATGCACGTCGCGCCCGATCGGCACGATGAAGATATCGAGCCGGCCCATCGCCTCGTGCTTCAACGGATAGCTCCGCTGCGGCAGGACGACCGGCGAGCCGCTGCGGAAGATCAGCGAGAAGGGTTCGCGCATCATGCCGTTGAACGGCCGGAACGGCTGCCTGGTCGCTTCGGTCAGAGTCAGGTCGACGCTGGCTTCTCCGAGCCCGAGCGCGAAGGTTGAATTGAGATGGGGGCTGAAGGATTCGAAAGTCAGGAATTGCACGGCGCGGCTCCCGTCTCGGTCGCGGATAGGTCGGTTGAGCCTTGTAGCACATATTGTCGTATGCGGCGAGTGCTTCCTGACCGCCTCCGTTACCGCGGCAGATGCAGATGGGCGCGCAACCCGCCCTGGGGTGAGACTTCCAGGCTGATGTCGCCGCCATGGCTGAGCATGATGTCGCGGGCAATGGTCAGGCCGAGGCCGACGCCGCCGGTAGAGCGGTTGCGCGAGGTCTCCATCCGGAAGAACGGCCGGAATACTGCCTCGCGCAGCGCCTGCGGAATGCCCGGCCCGTCATCATCGACCATGATCTCGACGGCGCCGCGCTGCGGCAGCACGGTCACCCAGACATGGCCGCCATAGCGGGCGGCATTGCCGACCAGGTTGATGATGCAGCGCCGGAGCGCGTCCTTGCGCACGGCGACATGCAGCTCTTCGGGCGTGATCAGGCTGATCTGCGCGCCGTCCCGCCGGCTGGTGGCGGCGGCGTCCTCGAGCAGCCCGACCAGATCGGTCACCTGCGGCGCCTCGTTGCCCTCGCCACGGGCGAAGGACAGATAGCCCTCGACCATCTGCTGCATCTCGGCGACATCGGATTTGAGCGCCTGGATGTCTTCGCCATCGCCGAGCAGTTCGAGTTCGAGCTTCATCCGGGTCAGCGGCGTGCGCAAATCATGGCTGACCCCGGCCAGCATCTCGGTGCGCTGGGTGATCTGGCGCTGGATGCGCTCACGCATGACCAGGAAGGCGGCGGCCGCCTGGCGCACCTCGGCGGCGCCCTGGGGCTTGAAATCCGGAACGTCCTGGCCCTTGCCGAAGGCTTCCGCCGCGACCGCCAGGCGATGCAGCGAGCGCGCCTGGTTGCGCAGCAGGGCGGTGCCGATGGCCGAGGTCAGGAGTGCGGTGCCCAGCATCCAGATCAGCACGGTATAGGTGCTGCCGGTGGATAGCCGGTTGCGCAGCACCAGGACCCGCATGACCCCGTCCGGCAGCTGGATCGAGACGAGCAGCGTCCGCGGCCAGTCGGGATTCACGCTGTCGTCGATCTGGAACGGCAGATGGATGCGCTCGGCCAGCGCCGTGGCCAGCGCATCCTCCTCCATGGTGTCGTTCGGCGCCGGTGCCGGGTCGGGCAGTCTGGCGCCGGGCAGCAGGACGAAGCGCAAATCGGTCGACAGCCCGGCCTTGACCAGGAAGGGCTGCTGCAGCAGCCCGCCCGATAGCGGCTTGCGGGCTTCGAGCGTGATAGCGATCTCGCCGGCGACGCCGTCCGACAGGCGGCGCACCACCGTGTCCCACAACCGCTCGTTGAAGACATAGATGGTGACGAGGGGGACCACGATCAGCGGCGTCACCAGGATCAGGAACAAGCGGCCGAACAGCGTGTGCGGCAGCATCCATTTGATCAGCCCGCCCAGCTTGCGCCGCTTCCGGGGCGGGATGCTGCGGCGCCGGGACGCCGCGACCTCAGTCCGGCTTAAGGACATAGCCGGTGCCTCGCACGGTTTGCAGGTAGCGCGGAAACTTCTGATCGCGCTCGATCTTCTTGCGCAGCCGGGTGATCTGGACGTCGACTGTGCGCTCGTTGCCGCCGAACTGGTTATAGGCCGACAGCTCCTCCCGCGACAGCGGTTCGCCCGGCTTGGCGGCGAGCGCCATTAGCAGCGCCGCCTCGCCTTCGGTCAGATGCACCAGCTGACCATCGCGGCGGAGTTCACCCCGGACGAGATCGAGGCGGCAATCGCCGAAGACCAGTTCGCGTGCCGGTGCCGCCGCCGGCGGCGCCGGCACGCGGGCCAGGATGTTCTTCAGCCGCAGCACCAGCTCGCGCGGCTCGAAGGGCTTGGCAAGATAATCATCGGCACCGCGCTCCAACCCGTTGATCCGGTCGCCTGGCTCGGCCATGGCGGTCAGCATCAGCACCGGGACGCGGCTGGTCCGGCGCAATTCGGAGAGCAGCACGAAGCCGCTCTCGCCCGGCATCATCACGTCGAGCACGATCAGGTCGAATTCGAAGGCCAGCAGCTTGGCACGCGCATCGGCGGCGTCTTCCGCCTCGGTGATACGGAAGCCATCGCGCACGAGATAGCGCCTGAGCAAGGAGCGCAGCCGCCTGTCGTCGTCGACCACCAGCAGATGCGGCGGCTCGATTTCGGCGGTGGGGTCGGGTAGCGTCTCGGCCATCAGTGCCGTCCCACCGCCGCCAGCACCTGGCGAAAGCCGTCGACGGCTTGCGGCCCGCTTTGCTTATAGGCGTTCGCGATGCGGCTGCGCTGGCACTCCCAGAGCTGCTTCTCCAAGGCCTGTCCGGCTTCGGTCAGCGACAGCAGGCGCTGGCGACGGTCCTTCAGCCCGGGGCGCTGCGTCACCAGCCCCTGGTCGATCAGCTCGCGCACCAGCCGGCCCAGGCTCTGCAAGGTGATGCCGAGCGTGGCCTGCAGATCGGAGACGGTGCTGTGCTGGGCGCGGCCGATGAAATGGATGGCGCGGTGATGGCTGCGCCCCAGCCCGTGCTCGGCGAGCAGCGCATCGGCCTCGGCATCGAGCGCGCGATAGGCGAAGAACAGCGCTTCGAAACCCTGGCGCAACTCATCCTCGCGCAGAAACAGCAACGCGGTGGCGGGTGACATTTCTGGCATGGTTGCCGCGACTCGACCGGGGTGGCGCTCACTCGCCGAAGACCGTAGTTGTTAGCGCCCGCAGCTTCAAGCCATCGCGAAGGAACCGGACCCGTGAGCCTGCCGACTTCGATGCCGAGCGCGGTGGTCATCGGCGGCGGGCCGGCCGGGCTGATGGCGGCCGAGACGCTGTCGGCGGCCGGGGTTCCAGTCGATCTCTATGAAGCGCTGCCGAGCGTCGGGCGCAAGCTGTTGATGGCCGGGCGCGGCGGCCTCAACCTCACCCACAGCGAGAGCTGGGAGCGGTTCCTGACCCGCTACGGACCCGCGGCCGCGGTGCTGGCGCCGGCCCTCGCGGGTTTTGATGCAGCGGATTTGTGCGACTGGGCCGCCGGGCTCGGCATCGAAACCTTCATCGGCTCGAGCGGCCGGGTCTTTCCGAGCGCCCTGAAGGCCTCGCCGCTGCTGCGCGCGTGGCTGGCGCGATTGGCGGCGCAGGGCGTGCGCATCAGGGTGCGCCACCGCTGGGTCGGTTTCGATGCAGCTGGCCGTGCCCTGCTGGACACGCCGGACGGCCGGATCGCGGTCGAGTCCCCGGCAATCGTGCTGGCACTGGGCGGCGCCAGTTGGTCCAGGCTCGGTGCCGATGGTACCTGGGCGCCGATTCTGGCGGGTGACGGGCTGGCGCTGACGCCGTTCCGGCCGGCCAATTGCGGAGTCACGCTCGACTGGTCCGAGCCGTTCCGAACGCGCTGGGCCGGGACGCCGCTCAAGACCATCACGGCGCAGTGCGGGGCTGAGAGCGCTTCGGGCGAAGCGGTCGTCACCGGTTATGGCCTCGAAGGCGGGGTGCTCTACGCGCTGGGGGCGGCACTGCGCGACGCCGCAATGGCACCGGGCGGGGCGGAATTGCGGCTCGATCTGCGGCCCGGCCTGAGTGTTCCGGCCTTGGCCGAGCGCCTCGCCATGCCGCGGCGCGGGGCCAGCCAAAGCAATTTCCTGCGCAAGGCGGCCGGTCTGGCACCGGTCGCTGCAGCCTTGCTGCGCGAGACCGGCGGAGTACTGCCGACCGCGCCGGCGGCCTTGGCGCAGTTCATCAAGCAAGTGCCGCTGCACGTGACCGGTGCTGCACCACTCGCCCGCGCCATTTCGACCGCCGGTGGCGCCTGTTTCGACGCACTCGACAGTGACTTCATGATGCGGGCCCGGCCCGGCTGCTACCTCGCCGGCGAGATGCTCGATTGGGAGGCGCCAACCGGCGGCTATCTGCTGCAGGCCTGCTTCGCCACCGGACGCTGGGCCGCGCGCGGGGCCCTGCGCCGGCTCGGTGTGCTGTGAGGTGATCCTTGCTCCGATCGGCCGTCGGGCCGATGATAGGTCCTGAAGCTGCACGGATCGGGCACATGCGGCTTCGATCGAGGGTTTTTTCGATGATTCCGCGACGAGCGCTGGCGGCACTGCTGTGCCTCGCCATGATGTGCTGGAGCGCCGGCGATGCCGCCTGGGCCGGCGATACGCTGCGGCGGGTCAGTTCGGCTGAACCCGAGACGCTCGATCCGCAAAAGGCGGCGGGCAATCCGGAGCGGCAGATCGGCCTCGATCTGTTCGAAGGCCTCACCACCTATGCCGGCGACGGCAGCGTGGTTCCCGGCATCGCGTCCGCCTGGGAGGTGTCTTCGGACGGGCGCCGCTGGACCTTCCATCTCCGGCACGATGCCAAATGGTCCAATGGCGATCTGGTGACCGCCGAGGATTTTGTCTACACGCTGCGCCGGCTGGTCGATCCGGCGACGGCGTCGCCCAATGCCTCTTCCGTGGTGATGATCGTCAATGCCAAGGAGATCGTCACCGGCCAGGAAAAGGATCTGAGCCGGCTCGGCGTCCTGGCGCCCGACCCCGAGACTCTGGTGATCGAGCTGCGCGAGCCGGTGCCGTTCCTGCCGGCCCTGCTGCTGAGCGTCGGCCTGCCGGTCAACCGCAAGGCCATCGAGGCCCATGGTGACCAATGGACCCGGCCCGGCAATATCATCACCAACGGTCCGTTCGTGATGACCGAATGGACGCCGCAGTCGCAGATCGTGCTGCAGCGGAACCCGCTCTATTACGCCGCTGACCAGGTCCGGCTCGACGAGGTCCGCTGGATCGTCGCCGAGGACAGTACGACGTCGTTGAAGCGCTATCGGGCCGGCGAAATCGATGTCTCACGGGTGCCACCGACCGATCTCGGATTTGCCCGCAGCACCTATCCGGGCGAGCTGCACACGTCGCCCCAGCTGGCGGTCGAGTATCTCGTGTTCAACCTGCGGACCGAGCCCTTCGCCGCGAAACCGAAGCTGCGCGAGGCCCTGGCCCTGGCGATCGACCGCGACACGCTGAATGGCAAGGTCGACCCCGCCGGTCAGGTCTCGACCGACAGCTTCGTCCCGCCTTTCGGCACGGACTACAAATCGCAATCGCCGAGCTATGGCGGGATCGCGGGACCGGAGCGCCTGGCCCTTGCGCGCCGGCTCATGACCGAATCCGGGTATCCGCCGGGCAAGCCGTTGAAATTGACGGCGATCTACAACACGGACCGCTTCGTGAAGAAGCGCCTGCTGTCGATTGCCGCCATGTGGAAGGAGGCGCTCGGCGTCGAATTGACGATCCAGAACCGGGAGTGGCAGGTCTGGCTGTCGGCGTTGCGCCAAGCCGATTTCCAGCTTTCCTGGGACGCGATTACGACCGAGATCCCCGAGGCCTCGGATTTCCTCGCCGGTTATCGATCGACGGCCGGCGAGCTCAACGACGCCGGCTACAACAACCCCGTCTTCGACCGGCTCATCGACGAGGCCCGCGCCGAAGCCGATCCGCAACGGCGCAACAGCCTGCTGGAGCGGGCCGAGCGCCAGCTGCTCGACGACACGGCTTTGATCCCCCTCGATAATCCGGTGACGGTGATGCTCGTCAGCCCCCGCGTCACGGGTTGGCAGGACAATGTCACGGGGATCCATCTGTCGCGCTATCTCGGGATCAAACCCGCAGATTAAGGTCGATCCAATCGGGTTGCGCTGCACCGGAGCGGGTGAAAAGACTCGCCGATTCAGAACATTCGACCCGGCCCCGGCGACCGGCGCGACGCCGGTAACGCGCCTTGGCCGGAGTCCGGGTGGTTTCCGGAACCTGCGCCGACCCCCGCACGAAAATAACGCTGGTTGGCGGTAACGAGGTCGTGAAGCTCGCGGTACGGGAGGCGGGTTCACACGCAAAAATAGACGGCGATAGGGGCTTTCACCACCATGCGTGTTGCGCGTCGGCCACAGTTTGAAGCTACGTAGCGCCGAACTGCTGGCTACTGTTGTCTTCGGGCCGCTTTTTGGAAAGGCTTGTAACAGGGGAGTTACAGATTCCTGATCGCTACGACCCGCCGCGGCCTCTGGCTGCGGTGGGTCGGTTTACAGGGGGAGTTCCATGAGTCAGTCAACAAGGGGGTTTCGGTCTTTGACGCTTCCACTTCGCCTTGCCGGTTCCGTCGCGCTCATAGCGCTGATACCGGTTCTCGCCACGGTCCCGGCCTTCGCACAGACGGCTGACCAGAGCGCGCAAGCGGCGCCGCAGACTGAAACGATCCAGGTTACCGGCACGCGCATCCGCAATACGGACGCGCAGGCTGCGAACCCGATCACCGTCGTCAGCAGCGAAGACATCGCCAAGGAA
>Ga0302314_10016148_pt1 | contig 12639 bp, 11 predicted proteins | sample III_Palsa_N2_3_FD_200533 | JGI IMG/M metagenome (GOLD analysis project Ga0302314, IMG submission 200533) | Peat permafrost microbial communities from Stordalen Mire near Abisko, Sweden - III_Palsa_N2_3 | ecosystem: Environmental > Terrestrial > Soil > Palsa > Peat permafrost | place: Sweden...
AACGCGCTGGCGTTCGCGATGTTCGTGCAAGGGCGCTACGAGGATGCGATCGCATTGGCGCTCGAGTCGATCCAGATCGACTTGTCGATCGGCGGACGCTTCCAGCTCGCCAAGACCCTCACGAACATCGGGCAGTCGTACGCCAAGCTCGGAGATCTCCCGCGATCGCTCGCGTACTTGAAGCGCGCGCGCGACGCGCACGAACGCTACGGCGATCAGGATGGGCGCGCCGACACGTTGATCACGGGAGCCGGTGTGTCGCTCGAGGCAGGGGACCTCGAGCTCGCCGATCAGCTCCTCGGCGATGCCGCCGCACTCAACGCGGCGACGGGGAATCGCTACGACTCGACGTACGAACGCGTCGTTCGCGCCGCGCTGTCTCGCGCGCGCGGTGAGCCGCGGAGCGCGATCGCATATGCAGCCGAAGCGCGTCGCGAGGCGGAGCATCAGGCGCTCGTATCGTTCCAGTTCTACGGGCTCGCCATCGAAGCGGCCGCGCGCGTCGATGCCGGCGAGACGCACGCCGCGATGCTCCTGGCGACGACCGCGCTCGGCTCGGTGGAGAATCTGCAGGGGTGCGAGTACGGCCTCGACATCCGCGTGCTCTGCGCCGACGCGCTCGTACGCGCTGGATCTCCGCAAGGAGCGCAGGCGAAGGAGCGCGCCATCGCCCACGCGACCGCGCTCCTCGGGTCGATCCGCGATCGGCGCCTGCGACGCCTCTTCGCGCGGCGTCCGCTCGTCGCGTCGCTCGGCTCGCCGGAGATCGCGCTCGTCGCGGCCGAACCCGATCGCCTCCCCCCTTCGCTCGACCTCCCCTCCAACCCCGGTGGTCCTGTATGACGATGGCGATCGAGCAACGCGCATCACGCCGCATGGCGATGATCCTCTCGGGCGGTGGTGCCCGCGGCGCGTACGAAGTCGGCGTTCTATCCTACGTCTTCGACGATCTCACGCGCGTGCGCGGCGGCCCTCCGCGCATCGACATTCTCAGCGGTACGAGCGTCGGCGCGATCAACGCCTGTTACGTCGCCGCGCACCTCGCCGATCCGGTGCTCGGTCTTCGCCGGCTCGTTCACTTGTGGGAAGAGCTCGAGCTGCGGACGGTGCTCGGCTTCGGGTTGAAGCAGGTGTTCTCGATCCCGCGCTTGCTGCTGGGTGGAAGCGGGACGGGCGCGGGGCTCTTCGACGTGACGCCGATGTCCGATCTCGTTCACCGCGAGATCTCATGGCGCGCCGTCACGCGCGTCCTCCGAAGGCGGCAGCTTCGCGCGCTCAGCATCTCGACCACCGAGGTCGCCACGGGGCGCACGGTCGTCTTCATGCAGACGTCGCCCGACCTCGTCATTCCCGCGACGGCGCCGCCGCGCACGCTCTTCCGCGCCGATCACATCGGCCCGCAACACGCGCTCGCCAGCGCGGCGATTCCTCTCCTCTTTCCACCGGTGAAGATCGGCACCGAGCTCTATCTCGACGGCGGGCTCCGCCAGAACACGCCGATCTCCCCTGCCCTCCGCCTCGGCGCGACGCACATCTTCACGGTGGGTAGCTCGCGCGAAGTGAAGGGGGTGCGCGTGTACGAGGGGAAGCCGAAGCAGAATCGCGCGCCCGGCGCCGCGTTCCTGCTCGGAAAGATCCTCAACGCGTTCTTGCTCGATCACGTCGACGTCGACCTCGAGCTCCTCAATCGATTGAACCGCGTCATCGAGGACGGCACGCGCGCGTTCGGCGAGTCGTTCGTGCAGTCGATGAGCCGCGAGGCGCAGAAGCGCGGCGCGCCCGCGTATCGCTTCGTGCACAACCTCACCGTGCGCCCCAGCGAGGACATCGGGCGCCTGGCCAGCGAGCACGTGAGCAAGGGGCGCTTTCGCGGCGATCCCATCGTCGCCAAGAAGCTCTTTCAAATGCTCGACATGGGCGTGGGCGACGAGGCCGACCTCGCCAGCTACCTCCTCTTCGACGGGGCGTTCTGCAAGCAGCTCATTGAGATGGGGCGCGCGGATGCGAAAGCGCGGAAGGACGATCTGCTCGCGTTCTTCGGCGATCGCGCGGACGACGGCGGGACGTTGCTTGATGGCGACGAGTACTCCGGTTCGTACAGCGGGCACTCGATCGCCGTACCGAACATCGGCACGTGAAGCGCCGTGCTGCGGGCCGAGTCGTGCTAACGAGTCGCGCGTGACGTCGGTCGCTACGAAGCTGCGCGTGCTCCACGGAGATCTCGACGGGTGCACCGCGTGCCCGAAGATGATCGGGCCCGTGGTGCACGGTCCGCCGGTGGCGAGCGGGATCCTGCTCGTGGGGCAAGCGCCGGGACCGCGCGAGGGGAGCTTCGGTCGACCGTTCGCGTGGACGGCAGGGAAGACTTTGTTTCGCTGGTTCGAAGAGGCGCTTGGCGTCGACGAGGAGACTTTTCGCGCGAAGGTCTACATCGCGGCGGTCGCGCGCTGTTTTCCGGGGAAGGCCCCGGGGGGAGGCGATAGGCGACCCGATCGCGAGGAGATCGCGCGGTGCCTGCCGTTCCTTCAACGGGAAACCGCGATCCTGAAGCCGAAGCTGGTGCTACCGGTGGGGACGCTGGCGATCGAGCAAGTGCTGGCGACGAAGGACAAGCTGAACGATCTCATCGGCACCGTGCGGCGCGCGACCTATCACGGCGTCGAGACGGACGTGATCGCGCTGCCGCATCCGAGCGGCGCGTCGCCGTGGCACAAGATGGAGCCGGGCAAGACGCTGCTGAATCGAGCGCTCGCGCGCATCGCGACTCACCCGGAAGTCGCGCGGACCTTCGGCTCGGCGCGCTCGCAAAGCTCGAACAGGTAGAGCGCGTTGCCGTCGGGGTCGGCGAAGAACGCGAGCCTCACGGGGCCGTCCTTGCGAACGGGACCGTGGAAGACGACGCCGCGGTTCGCCAGCACGTCGACCACTTCGTCGATCGGTTGATTGACCGCGAGGCCGATCGAGATCGATCCGTGCGCGCCAGGCTTCGGCGCGTTCGCATGACCGCTCGCGGGGTGAAGCCCGAGCACGACGCCGTCACCGCCGTCGACCTCCGCCCACTCCGTTTGCGGCGCACCTTCGCGCACGCGCAGCTTGAAGCCGAGCGTCTCCACGTAAAACCGGACCGCGCGGTCCAGGTCCGAGACGATGAGGGTGGCGTTGCCGCCGGCGATCACGCGTGACCGAGCTTCTTGGGCCCGTCTTCGAAGAGGACCTCGATTCGCTGCGTCTCGACACCGATGACGACGCCCTTGCCGAACTTCGCGTGGATGACGAGCTGCCCTTTCGTGAACCGCGACGCCATCGAGTAGAGGACGTACGCGCCGTCTTCTTTCCCTTCGGTGGCCTCGGCCCAGGTCTTCTCGGGCTCCTTCGGCTTGCTGAAATACGACGACTCTTCCTCGCCGGCTGAACGACCACTGCCAGCGGACTTTGCACGCGCACGCTTCATCGACATGGGATGGGCGGCATTTACCTCATTTTGGACCGCTCCGCGACTACGCTCGCGCGCGCCGCCGATGACCCCCGCCCATCTGCCCCCGTCCGCTAAGGAACCTGCGGAAAGACACGCCGCCCTCGTCCGCGAAATCGAGGCCCACAACTATCGCTATTACGTGCTCGACGATCCGGGCGTCACCGACGCTGAGTTCGACACGCTGTTGCGGGAGCTGCGCGCGCTGGAGGCCGCGCATCCCGAGCTGGTGACGCCGCGATCGCCAACGCAGCGGGTGGCCGGCGAGCCGCGCGCAGGCGCGGTGAAGGTGAAGCACGCCGTGCGGATGTTCTCGCTCGACAACGCTTACAGTGAAGACGAGCTGAAGGAGTTCGTGCGGCGCGTGAACGACGGGTTGCCGACCGGGGCGACGCCAGTGTTCTGCGTGGAGCCGAAGCTCGATGGCGCGAGCGTCGAGGTCATCTACGACGACGGGCACCTCGTTCAGGCGAGCACGCGCGGCGACGGCGAGACCGGCGAGGACATCACGGTCAACGTGCGGACCATCCGCGGCGTGCCGCTCGCGATCGCGCACAAGCAGCGGGTGACCTTGCGCGGCGAGGTGCTCATCTTCAAACGCGATCACGATCGCTTGAACGAAGAGCGCGCCAAAGAAGGCCTCGAACCGTTCGCCAATCCACGAAACGCCGCGGCCGGCGCCGTGCGCATGCTCGACGCACGCGAGGTGCGGAAGCGACAGCTGCGCGCTCTCTTCTACCAGGTCGTCGAGGGGCCGCAGATTCACAAGAGCCACTCCGAGTCCCTGCGATGGATGGCCGCGGAAGGGATACCCACGCATCGCTTGGAGACGAGCGCGGTGACGCTCGAAGACCTCGTCGCGGCGATTCACGCCATCGATCGCGCGCGCGAGTCGTATCCGTACGAGACCGATGGCGCGGTCGTGAAGGTCGACGAGTACCGACAGGAAGAGATCCTCGGGTTCACGTCGAAGTTCCCGAAGTGGGCCATCGCGTACAAGTTCGCCGCCGAGCGCGCGCGGACGATCGTGCGCGGAGTGCTCGTGCAGGTCGGGCGCACCGGCGCGCTGACGCCGGTGGCGGTGCTCGATCCCGTGGAGCTCGCGGGGACGACGGTGTCGCGCGCTTCGCTTCACAACGCCGATGTGATCGCACAGCTCGACGTGCGGATCGGCGACGCCGTCTTCATCCAGAAGGCGGGCGAGGTCATCCCGCAGGTCATCGGCGTCGATCTCGCGAGCCGAAATGGCGACGAGCTTCCGCCGTTCGAGATGCCGAGCGTGTGCCCGGCGTGCGGGACGAGAGTGACCTCGCGCCTGCGCGACGAGGGCGATCCCGAAGGAGGCACCGAGGCGACGGTGCGTTGCCCGAACCGCGCGTGCCCCGCGCAGATCAAAGCGCAGATCTTCTATTTCGCGCGGCGCTTCGCGATGGACGTCGATCACCTGGGGATCGCGCTCGTCGATCAGCTCGTCGACAAGAGCATCGTGCGCGACGTGGCCGATCTGTATGCGCTCACCGAGGAGCAGGTCGCGTCGCTCGAACGCATGGGAGACAAGAGCGCGAAGAACGTCGTCGCGTCGATCGCGGCTTCGCGCGCGCGGACGCTCGATCGCGTGCTGTGTGGGCTCGGGATTCCGCAGATTGGGCAAGTGGCGGCGAAGCAGCTCGCCGAAGCCGCGGGGACGCTGGAGACGATGCTGGCGTGGACGCCCGACGAGATGCGCGCGCACGTCGACGAGATCCGCGGGTTCGGGCCGAAGATGGTGGAGAGCGTGGTGGCGTACTTCGCCGACGAGGCCTCGCGCGCGCTCATGAAGAAGCTTCTCCTTCGCGGCGTGGGGACACACGCGCAACCGCGCGAGGCGCAGGTGACCGAGGGGCCGCTCATGGGCAAGTCGTTCTGCGTAACCGGCGTGCTGTCGCGAAAACGCGACGACATCCACGCCGAGCTCAGGGCAGCGGGGGCGCGCGTGGATGACGGCGTGAAGAAGGACACGACCTATCTCGTCGCCGGCGACAAGACGGGCAAGGCGAAGCTCGACCAGGCGAAGAAGACCGGTACGCGCGTCATCACCGAAACGCAGATGGAAGCGTTGCTCCGCGGGGAAGCCCTCGCGGACTGAGCCCACACGGCACGCTTGAAAATGCGCGCCGCGGGGCGCATGGACAGTGTCCCGATGCCGAGCCCGAAAGTCGAACCGACCGCGGTCGTCGTGCCGTTCGGCGTGCCGAACGAGCGGCGCGGTCTCGGGCTCGGACTGGCGGCGTTGGTGCACGGGTTCGCGCGGCTACATGGGGAGAGCGTCGCCCTCGCCCAGATCTTCGGGAAGCGGCAAGACGAGCCGGATGCCGCGCCGGGACCGGTCGAAGCGTTCATTCCTCCGAACGCGTGGCGCGATCTCGCGGGGCAAGGGAGCGCACCGGCCGACGTGAAAATCGTGCTCACCGGTTCGTTCGAGCCGCCCGATGGGAGCGGAGGGATGCTCAAGCTGATCGCGTTCGACGCGCGCGACGGCACGATGCGATCGCAGGTCGACGTGCACCTCGATGGCGATCGCGCGGGCGAGGCGATCGTCGACGCGGTGCAGACGGTGTGCTCGGGATTCGGAGGCGAGACGGGCGAGCTGAGCGCGCTGCGCGATCTTTCGTGGGACGCGATGGAGAGCGTGCTTCGCGCAGAGCGGTGCGCGCTTCACGATCCGTCGCGGGGTGGCCCGCACGATCGACTCGCGGCGATGCTGCACCTGGGGCGCGCGATCGAAGAGGCGCCGGGGTCGCGGTATCCGGCGGGGCGGCTCGCGGTGATCGCGCTCGATACGGCGCTGGGGCCGGCGAGCGATCGCCGGATCGCAGAGGCCGCGGTGCGCGCGGTGATGCGCGCGGTCGCCGACGCGCCGGATCAACCCGATCTGCTGGAGGCGATGGGTGCGCTGCAGGTGCGCCTCGGTCACTCGCTCGAAGCGGAGGCGACGGCGCTCGCGGGCATCGCGCGCGATGCGTCGCGCCCGCGTTTGTACGTCGTGCTCTCGGAAGCGCGGCGGGCGCGCGGCGACGTCGAAGGGGCGAAGCGCGCGGTGCAGGAAGGGGTCGCGCGCGCGCCGAAGGACTCGTACCTCGGCGTGGAGCACGGGACAGTCTTGGCGCTGACGGGCGATCTCGCGGGGGCCGAGCGGGCGTGGCTCGATGTGCTCTCGCGCGAGCCGCTGTATCCGTCGGCGTACACGAGCCTGGCGTCGCTGGCATCGAAGCGCGGCGACGCGATGATGGCGCAGATGCTCGTCGATCAGGCGCTGGCAGGGAAGCCGGAGGACGCGGGGGCGGTGCTGGCGCTGGCGCAGTCGTTGGCTCAGACGGGCGATGCTCGCGAGGCGATCGCGAGCTACGCGCGCGTGGAGTCGATGGCGCCGCGGACGCAGATTGCCGCGGAGGCCCAACGCGCGCGGTTCGCGTTGAAAGAGCCGATGGCGTCGCAAGAGGTGGACTCGTTGATCCGCGCGGCGACCGCCGCAGGAACGGACGCGCGCGCGCTCGACGCGCTATCGGTGCGTGCGCGAAGGCTGGCGATGGAGCACGCGACGTGGGTCGCGTGGCACGCGTTCGGCCTGGTCGAGCGTCGACGCGGCGCGTGGGCATCGGCGCGCGAGGCGTTGGTGAGCGCGCTCGCCGCGAGCGAGGGGTGCTCTGTGGTGCACGTGGATCTGGCGCGGACGTATGTGAAGCTCGGCGACGCAGAGGCCGCCGTGCGTCATGCGGAGCGTGCGGTCGCGATCGAAGGCGAGACGCCGCGCGTGTTGGGTGCGCTGGCCGAAGCGCGGGTCGCCGCAGGCACGCGGGCGGCGGGGGAAGCGTTGCTGGCGCGGGCGATCGCGTTGGCGCCGGATGACACGGAGCTGCGCGAGATCGACGCGACGTTGCGCCGGCCGTCGAGGGCGCCGGGGATGGTCGCGAGGGCGCGCGAGGCAATCGCGAAGATCACGGGGCGCTGAGCGCTTACCGCTCCCCGAAGATCGCCGTTCCTACACGCACCATCGTCGCCCCGCACGCCACCGCGATCTCGAGATCGCCCGACATCCCCATCGACAGCTCCGGCAACGCGCGCTCACCTCCGTGCAGCGATCGCAGAGACGCCAGCGTCGCGAACGTCCGCTTCGCCGCCTCGGGATCCCCGAAAGGCGGCATCGTCATGAGCCCGCGGAGCGCGAGGGTGGTCTCGGCGCGGACCGCGTCCATCACCTCGCTGATCTCGCTCGCCGACGCGCCGTGCTTTTGCGCTTCGCCGCTCACGTTCACCTCGATGAGCACCCGCAGCGGCGAGCGCCCAGCCGACGCGACGCGCTTGCCGAGCTCGTGCGCGATCACGGGGGAGTCGACCGCGTGAACGACGTGCGCATGCGCAGCGACGACCTTCGCCTTGTTCGTCTGCACGTGGCCGATGAAGTGCCACTCGAGGTCGGCGAGATCGCCGAGCGCCTCGCTCTTTCCCGCCAGCTCCTGCGCGTAGCTTTCGCCGAACGCGCGTTGCCCCGCCGCGTAGGCCTCCCTGATCGCGTCGACGCTCTTCTTCTTCGAGACGGCGACCAGCTTCACGTCTTCGGCGGGGCGACCGCACTCCGCGGCGGCGCGATCGATTCGCGCGCGGACCTGCGCCAATGACAGGGCGATCGCCGTCACTTCGCGCTCCATCCACGGCGTACGCGCGCATACCAGACCATCACGTCGCTCGTGCGGTCGAGCGGGCCACCGTGGAAGTCCCCTTCCACCTTGTCGACCTCGAACCCGTTGTAGTGGAGGAGCGCCGCCCACTCCTGCGGGAAGAACTGACGGTGCGCGAGCGGCGTCATCCACCCGCGATCGCTGGCGTCGGTCTCTCCGCGCGACCCGCTCTTTGCGATCGGATCGAACTCCATCGACACGAAGAGCACCTGCCGCGCGCGGTCGTAGTCGAAGTGCTCCACGTAGCGAACGACGTCGCCCGTCGTCGGATGCTTGAACCGCGGCGCCTTGTACGCGCGCGCCGGGTCGCGCATCAGGTCTTGGAACACCGGCACCGAGAGGTCGCACACGAACATGCCGCCCGGCGCGAGGTGCGCGCGAACGCGCGCGAGGAAGCGCTCGACGTCGTCGCGCGTGTAGAGATGGAGAGCCGCGTTGAACGGGCACGTGACGAGCGGGAAGCGCTTCGCGAGACGCTTCTGGCGCATGTCGCCGTGGTGCGCCGTCACGCGCGCCCTGACGTCACTCGGTTCGCGCGCAAGGCGCGCTCGAAGGTCCGCGAGCATCGGGCGCGAGTGATCGATCCCCACGACCGACACGCCGTGCCGCGCGACGGGGAGCGCGATGCGCCCGTTACCGATGCCGTACTCGAGCACCGGGCCGCCGTACTTTCGCGCGACGTCGACGTAGAACTGAACGTCGTCGATCCGGTTGCGGTACAGGCTCGCGTAGTACGCGGCGTCTTCGTAGTGAGCGCGTGAGCCAGCCTCCAGCTCGCGATCGCTACCGCGCGCCGGCTTCATGACCCCTCGGAACCTGCGATGTCCTGCGCGCGAGCGCGCGATCCGTTACGCGCTCAGGTCTTGCCGGCGGCGTGCTGAACGGCGATCCACTCGACGACGGCGCCGTGGCTCGGGCGGTCGAAGTGGACCTTCCCCGCCGCGATTTCGCGCAGCGCGGTCACCGCGGGCTTGTTCTTCGAGTGCACGAGCGGCGCGGAGCCCTTCATGAGCTGACGGCAACGCTGGGCGGCCAGGACGACCAGAGCGAAACGGTTATCCTCGCGGTCGAGGCAATCTTCTACGGTGACGCGGGCCATGCGGTGCTCCTTGAAGCGGGGTCGCGAACCTTAGTCGCGGGAGGGCGGTCTAGCAAGTCGGCGCGTTCTCGGGGCAAATCCGGGCCGAAAACCCGCGTGGCCACGGTCACCAGGACCGCGCTCGGGCCTGGATGAACGAATAGAAGAAGACGGCGTTCGGGTCCCGCGAGACACGCTCGAGCTCGCGGGTCATTCCCTGGACGATCTCGTCTTTCACCTTGTTCGCGGCGAGCAGGGCGGGCGCGCCCGAGAGGAGGAGCTCGGTCCAGTACGCCAGGAACTCGGCGCGCTCGGCGGGGGCGCGGTTGTCGAGGTGGAAGGTCTTCACGTCGGTGGTCACGTCGCGGAAGCCGACGGACTGAAGCAAGTTGCCGAGCTTCGCGCCGACGAACGGATCGCCGCCGACGCTGAGCTGGTGGTCGTTGAACGCCATCCAATAGCGGAGGGTGTCGGGGCTGTACGGATCGATGAAGAACGTCGCGTTCAACACTTCGTTGCAGACGACCGGCGCGCCGGGTTGAAGCACGCGACGCACTTCCGAGAGGACGCGCGCCGGCTCGCCGACGTGCTCCAGGATCCAACAGAGGAAGGCCGCGTCGAAGCTCTCGGGGTCGAGATCGAGCCTCGTCGCGTCCATCTTGATGATCTCGTAGCGTGGGTTTCCGTTCGCCTGCGCCCAGGGGACGGTCGCGAGGTAGCGCCGCGCTTCGGCGATCTGCGCGTCGTTGATCTCGACGCCGGTGACGTGAATCTCGGGGAAGTGCCGGAGCAAGATCTCGGTCTGCGCGCCGACCCCCGAACCGACTTCGAGCAAGCGCCGCCGCCGTCGAAACGGCAGACGATCGTGCACCATCGGCTCGAGGAAGCGCGCTTGCCGGTGGAGGCGCTCGCGCTCTTCCTCGCTGTAGCCGTGGAGGTAGCCGGTCGGGGTGGTCGGAGACTGAGTCATCGAGACGAGGAGAGACTACGGCGCGGCAAGCGTCCAGAGTCCCGCGCTCGCGCCCGGCGTGTAGCTCCACGTATAGACGATGAGGGTCTTCTCCGCGTTCACGGCGAAGCTCGGATCGGCCTGAGTCACGAGGAGGGTCGGTGCTGCCGTCAACGACGTATCGACCCCATGGAGGTCGGCCGCGTTGGTCGAGCCGCCGGCGCCGCCATAGTTGTCGTTGAAGACGACCTTCGCCGCCGACGTAGCAAAGTCGGTCAGGACATTCGCTCCGAGCACGGTAGGTGTTCCGGAGCCGCTGACGGCCACTGCGTTGAAGCTGCCGCCCGATTGCCCGAGGGCCGTGAAGAACAGGACGTGACTGGAGTCGACCGTGAATGGGTCGCCCTGGATCCCCGAGGTCGTCGCAGCAGAAAGCGTGACCGGCGAGCCGGCCGTCGTGGCCGACGACAGGTACAAGTCAGTGCCGCTCGTGGGGTCCGGGTTCAGCATGCCGATGGCCCAGTTTTCGTCGGGCGAGAGGGTGAAGACATCGGCGAACGTCCCTGCAGCAGCGAGCTGCACGGGGCTCACCGGAGTCGCCGTCGCCGCGCGCTCGAGCGCTTGCGCGTTCGTCGTGTAGAGGAGGTGCGAGCCGTCCTTCGTGAAGAGGCCGGGGCTGAAGGTGACGGCGCCGATCTCGCCGTTGGCGTCGATCGGGAGCGCGCCGCCGCCGCCGATTGGGTACAGCTCCGTGCCCGACGCACCGTTGACGACGACCTTCGCACCGGCCTGGTCGACAGAGAACACGGTCTGAACGCTCGAGGCGATCGGCGCCAGCGTCCAGGCCGTCGGACCCGCGAAAGAGCTCACGGTCCCCACGTACGGGTTCGTGCCGCCATCGGGCTCGCCCGCGTCGGGCGCGCCGGCGTCGCCGACTGGGCAATAGGCCGCGACGGCGTACGTGCCCGCGAGCACGATCTCGGGGAAGCAGACGTCGTCACCGACGTCCACCGACGGGACGAGCGTCGTCTTCTCCGTGCCATCGGTGCCCGCGACGGCGATCGCGGAGGTCAGTGCGGTCTCGTTGATGGCGTCGAGAAATGCGATGTGGGCTCCGTCGGCGCTCACGGAAAACACCCCTCCTTGAGAGACGGCCGTGGAGGTCGATAGCGCGGCCGGGGCGGTGGCGGCGGACGTCCACACCGAGGCTCCGCCGATGCCGTTCTTGTCCGACGACGTCCCCAGGAACACGACCTTACCGCTCACGTACACGTCGTTGTTCGGATCGACCGCGCCGAGCGTGATCGGCTTGCTTCCCGCAGCGAGGGAGAGCGCGTAGGCCGTGTTCGTCGTCGCCGACGACTCGTCCGTGTAGATGACGTAGTCGTCGCTGGTCACTCCATCGAGGACGAGCGCGGTGCCCGGGACGAGCAGGCTTCCGTGCGGGAGGATCGAGCCGTCGGGGAGCGGCGGGTTTCCGGCCGCCGAGTCCGGGTTCGCGCCGCCGTCATCGCCGGGCGTCACGCCGCCGCTATCTCCGAGCGGGGTGCCGTTGGCGTCGGGGCCGGCTTCGGCGCCGGGGGTGCCCGGGCCCGCGGGGTTGTTGCTGCTTCCGCCGCAGCCGACGATCGTGAACGTCGCAACCGCGGTGACGAGCGTCGCCGACACGAGGATCCTCTTCATCATTACCGATCCCCTACTGGAGACCTTCGCTCGAGTCCAAGTGAACCAAGCGTGCGCCACGTGACTTCTAGATTCGCTGCATTCATCCCGACGCAGCGGTCGCGGTGCGGGCGCGATCCACGCGGCTCGTCTCAGGGCAGAAAGCGGAACTCGACGTGGGGGCCGACCTCGATCCATCCGCCGCCGCCCATGAGATGATCCACCGTCGCGTGCAGTCCGAGACTGGCCGCGGGGAACCGCCACTCGAACGCCGCGCCGAGATCCCAAAGGCCCGCCGCGCTCTCGCCGCTGAACGCCCCCGTATAGTGGAAGAAGAAGAACGGCTCCCAGCGCCCGCAGGTGAGCCACGTCGGCTCGGTGAAACCGATGCGCACTCCGCCGCCGATGCGCCCCATGTCAGGGTTTGCGCCCGACGAAACGGGAATGGGAGAGTGCCGAATGCCGCCGATCGCCTCCACTTGAAAGATGACCGCGCCGACGAGCGTTCTGTCGATGATGGCGTGCCGGGAGAGACCGAATCGGTAGCCGACGCGGAGGTCGACCTCCTCGGCGAAGCCGCGGTCACGCGTGTCGTGAACGACGCCGCTCGTGTCCAAGCCGACCGCTGTTTGCGCGTGCGCGTCGCTCGACGCCGCGACCAGCATCGCCCCCGTAGCGAGCGCGACGATCCGCGCGACCTGGCAACCCACGCGGCTCATGGTCCGCACGCCGCGGGGTTGGCGCGCGGCGCGGACGGACCCGC
>Ga0302314_10016149_pt1 | contig 12639 bp, 13 predicted proteins | sample III_Palsa_N2_3_FD_200533 | JGI IMG/M metagenome (GOLD analysis project Ga0302314, IMG submission 200533) | Peat permafrost microbial communities from Stordalen Mire near Abisko, Sweden - III_Palsa_N2_3 | ecosystem: Environmental > Terrestrial > Soil > Palsa > Peat permafrost | place: Sweden...
CTGCGGCCCCGCCCCTGGCATGCGGCTTGCGCTGACGGCCCGGGCGACCCTGCCGCGCCCAAAACCTGGGCGCAAATGCTTGACGAGCAGTGACAGAGACGAGGCCACAGGACGTGCGGCTCCCCCTCCTCCCTCCGATTCTCCTGGCGACCGGCCTGTTCTGCGCCCTCGGCGCCGTGCCGGCGGCGGCGCAGGTGCGCATCAAGGACATCGCCGATGTCGAGGGCGTGCGCGACAACCAGCTTGTCGGCTACGGCCTCGTGGTCGGGTTGAACGGCACCGGTGACAAGCTCGACAACGCCGTGTTCACCCGCGAATCGCTGGTGGCGATGCTGGAGCGCCTCGGCGTCAACACGCGCGATCAGATCACCAAGCTGGAAACCAAGAACGTCGCGGCGGTGATGGTGACGGCGACCCTGCCCGCCTTCGCGCGCACCGGCAGCCGCGTCGACATCGCGATTTCTGCACTCGGCGACGCCAGCAACCTGACCGGCGGCACGCTGCTCGTCACCCCGCTGCTCGGCGCCGACGGCGAGGTCTACGCGGTGGCGCAGGGCGCCGTCGTCACCGGCGCGATCGCCGCCAAGGGGGCGGGCGCCTCCGTCACCAAGGGCGTGCCGACCGCCGCCCGCATCTCCAACGGCGCCACCGTCGAACACGAGGCGCCCTACGTGCTGGCCGCCCATCCGGTGATCCATCTGGCGCTGCGCAACCCGGACCTGACCACCGCGCGGCGGATCGAGGCGGCGATAAACCAGGCGATCAGCGGAACGCCTGCGCGTGCGCTCGATCCGCGTACGGTGGTGCTCGACCTGACCGGGCACGATCTTGTCGCCGATCTGGACCGGGTCGAGGATCTGCGCGTCGACCCGGACATGGCGGCGATCGTCGTCGTCGAGGAAGCCAGCGGCACCATCGTGATGGGTGCCAACGTGCGCATCAGCACGGTCGCGATCGCGCAGGGCAACCTGACCATCCGCGTCACCGAGGCGCCCGAGGTGAGCCAGCCGAACGCGCTCGCCGCCGGCACCACGACGACCGTCAACCGCACCAGCATCGACGTCAACGAAGGCAGCGACAAGAAGCTCGGCATCCTGCACGGCAACGTCACGCTGCGCGATCTGGTGGCGAGCCTGAACGCGCTCGGCGTCGGGCCGCGCGACATGATCAGCATCCTGCAGTCGATCAAGGCCGCGGGCGCGCTGCAAGCCGACCTGGAGATCCGCTGATGCGGCTCCACGCGGTCATGCAGACGCCCGAGGCGCTCGCGCGCGCGGCGCAGGCGTTCGAGGCGACCACCCTCGCCCAGTTGTTCGAGCCGATGTTCGACACGGTGGACAGCGCGCACGGCGCGTTCGGCGGCGGCGATGGCGAGGCGGCGTGGAAGCCGATGCTGGTGGATGCGCTGGCGAAACAGGTGGCGGCGAATGGCGGGCTCGGGCTCGCCGCGCCGGTGTTGCGGCAAATGATGCAGATGCAGGAGGCGGCAGGATGAAACCGGACCTGATCGCGGCAGCCAGGGTGCTTGCCGACACGCTGGAACGCGAGAACGCGGCGCTGGCGGCAATGGACCTCGCGGGCGCGGCGGCGCTGTATCCGCGCAAGGATGCTGCGGCAAGCGCGTTCACCGCGGCGCAGGAGCAGGCGGCCGACGGCATGACGTCGGTGCTCGACGCCGAACAGCAGCGGCTTGCCAAGGAACTGGCGGAGCGGTTGCGCGCACTGGCGGAAGAAAACCGCCGGCTGCTGGAGCGCGCCATCCATGTGCAGGGCCATGTGCTCGGCACCATCGCGCGCGCCGTGGCGCAGGTGACGCCGCGGATGCAGCCACCGCGCTACGGCGCGACCGGCGCGATGGCCGAGGTGCGTCGCCAGCCGCCGGTGGTGCTGTCGGCGCGGGCGTAGCGCGGGGCACCGCTCACGCGAGCACGGAGTTGGTGGGCTGGCCGCCGCGTGCTAGTCCGCACCCGATGGCACCAGCCGCCGAGGCGACGCTCAGCGACGAACACTGGTCGCGCCTGCTGGCGCGGCAGCCGGACGACGCTTCCCTGTCGTCGCTCTACGGTCCCCTGCTCGCGCCCGCGACCGCGCCGGACGGGTGTTTCGTGCTGGGCCGGCTGGCACAGAGCCTGGACGGCCGCATCGCCACCAGCAGCGGCGCCAGTTTCTGGATCAGCGGCCAGGGCGACGTGCTGCACACGCACCGGTTGCGCGCGCTGTTCGACGTGGTGGTGGTCGGCGCCGCCACGGTGCGCAACGACGACCCGCTGTTGACGACCCGGCTTTGCGCCGGGCCGTCGCCGGTGCGGGTGGTGGTGGACACCGACCGCCGCCTCGGCCCAGAGCATCGCGTGTTCCAGGGCGACGGGCCGCCGACGTTGCTGTTCGCCGCCGAAGACGCCAATGGACCGGACCGCATCGGGATGGCCGACGTGGTGCGGCTGCCGCGCGCCGCTGCCGGGCCGGGACTGGCGACGGCGCCGCTGCTCGCCGCGCTTGCGGCGCGCGGGTTGCGGCGGGTGTTCGTGGAGGGCGGCGGGCTGACGGTGTCGCGCTTCCTGGCGGAGGGCGCACTCGACCGGCTGCACGTAACCGTGGCGCCGCTGCTGCTCGGCGCCGGCATTCCGGGCTTCACCCTGCCCTGCCCGGAAAAGCCGGCCGACGGGATGAAGCTGAGCTGGACCCTGCACACACTCGGCGAGGATCTGCTGTTCGACATCCCGCTGCATCGCGCCCGCCCGCCCGCCTGCGCATGACCGCGGCACGGGCCTTCTGGACCGTCGCGCCCAGCATCGGCGAGATCCGCACCGAGGTGCTGGCGGAGCCCGGCGCGGACGCAATGCTGGTGCGCACGCTGGCCAGCGGCATTTCTCGCGGCACCGAGGCCACCGTGTTCGCCGGCCGCGTGCCGCCGAGCCAGTACGCGGCGATGCGCGCGCCGTTGATGGGCGGGGCGTTCCCGTTCCCGGTGAAATACGGCTACGCCGCCGTCGGCGAGACACCGGACGGCGCGCGCGTGTTTGTGCTGCACCCGCACCAGGACGCCTTCGTCGCCCCGGCTTCCATGTGCGTGCCGGTACCGGATGCGGTACCGGCCGACCGAGCCGTGCTCGGCGCCAACATGGAAACCGCGCTGAACATTTTTTGGGACGCGGCGCCGCTGGCCGGCGAGCGGATTCTTGTCATCGGCGCCGGCGTGGTCGGGCTGTTGACGGCAGCGTTGCTGGCCCGGCTGCCCGCCGCGCGGGTGACGGTGGTGGATCTCGACCCGACCCGGGCGGCGCTCGCCCAGCAATTCGGCTGCGGCTTTGCCCTGCCGAATGCCGCGCCGCAGGATCAGGAGCTGATCGTGCATGCCTCCGGCAGCGAGGCCGGGCTGCGTCTGGCGCTGGATCGCGCGGCGTTCGAGGCGCGGATTGTCGAGGCGAGTTGGTTCGCGGACCGGGCGCCGGCACTGCCGCTCGGGGAGGCGTTCCACGCCAGGCGGCTGCGCCTGATCTCCTCCCAGGTCGGCATTGTCGCGGCACCCATGCGCGGGCGGCGGACGCATCGGGAACGGCTGGCGCTGGCGCTCGCCTTGCTGGCGGACCCGGCGTTCGACGCATTGCTGGAACCGCCGACCGATTTCTCCGACCTGCCCGGCGCGATGCCCCGCCTGCTGCGCGGCGGCCTCTGCCACGTGGTGCGCTATCCGCCGGCCTGACGCCCGGCGCGAAAAAAAGCGGCGCCCGAAGGCGCCGCCAAGTCTTTAGGGGAGGAAACGACACCGAGCGAATGGAAATTCCATCCGCGGTCGCTAGGGATTTGGCCCATCTTTCCGGCCCAGTCAAGTGGAATATGCGCGCGCTTTGCCGATTTCACTCACGATTTTCGTTGTTAATGACGGCGCAGTCGGCTACCCCTCCACGTCGAAGCGGATGCCCTGTGCCAGCGGCAACGCGCGGGAGTAATTCACGGTGTTGGTGGCGCGGCGCATGTAGGCTTTCCAGGCATCCGACCCGGACTCACGGCCGCCGCCGGTCTCCTTCTCGCCACCGAACGCGCCGCCGATCTCGGCGCCCGAAGGGCCGATGTTGACGTTGACAATACCGCAATCGCTGCCGACGGCCGACATGAACGTCTCGGCCTCGCGCAGGTCGGTGGTGAAGATGGAGGAGGCAAGACCCTGCGGCACCGCGTTGTGGCGCGCGATTGCGTCCAGGAGGTCGCTGTAGCGCATCACGTACAGAATGGGCGCGAACGTCTCGCGCTCCACCACCGGAGTTTGCGCCGGCATCTCCACCAGGGCGGGGCGGGCGTAGAACCCGTCGCCCGCAACCGCAACGCGCTCGCCGCCGAACACCTGCCCGCCCTGCTGCCGCGCCACGTCGAGTGCGGCCTGCATGGCCGCGAACGCGCCGCCGTCGATCAGCGGCCCGACCAGCGTGCCGGCGACGAGCGGGCTGCCGACCGGGGCCGAGGCGTAACCGCGGCGCAACCGCGGCAGCAGGCTGTCGTAGATACTGTCATGCACGAACAGCCGGCGCAGCGTGGTGCAGCGCTGCCCGGCAGTGCCGACGGCGGCGAACAGGATTCCCCGAACTGCCAGATCGAGATCGGCGGAGGGCGCCACGATCATGCCATTGTTGCCGCCGAGTTCCAGCAGCGCACGGGCAAAGCGGCGGGCGAGTTTGGGCGCCACCTCCCGCCCCATGCGCGTCGAGCCGGTGGCGGACACCAGTGGCACACGCGCATCGTCCACCAGCGCCTCGCCGACCGCGCGGCCGCCGATGACCACCTCGACCAGCCCCGCCGGCGCGTCGCCGAATTTTTCTGCCGCCCGCTGCAGCAGCGCCTGCGAGGCGAGTGCAGTCAGCGGCGTCTTTTCGGAGGGCTTCCACACCACGCTGTTGCCGCAAACCAGCGCGAGTGCCGTATTCCACGACCAGACGGCGACCGGGAAATTGAACGCCGAGATCACACCGACCACGCCGAGCGGATGCCACGTCTCCCGCATCGCATGGCCGGGGCGCTCGGTGGCGATGGTCAGGCCGTAGAGTTGCCGGGAGAGGCCGACGGCAAAATCGCAGATGTCGATCATCTCCTGCACTTCGCCCTGGCCCTCCTGCGGGATCTTTCCCACTTCCAACGTCACGAGGTGGCCCAGCGCCTCCTTGTTGGCGCGCAGTTCCTCGGCGAACAGGCGCACCAGTTCGCCACGCCGCGGCGCCGGCACCTCCCGCCAAGCAAGGAACGCCGCATGCGCACGGCCGATTGCGGCGGCGACATCCTCCGCGGTCTGCTCGGCAAGCTGGCCGATCTCCGAGCCGTCGATCGGTGAGCGCACGGAAAGCGCGCCCGCATCCGCGCGGACCCCCAGACGGTCGAGCAGGGCGGCAACTTCGCTGTGCGGCAGGGATTCGGTCATCGCGGTTCTCCAGGGATGGCGGTGGCGGCGCAGCGCTACCGCCAAGCCCGGCGCGAGGCAATCCTGCCGCCTGCTGCGCCCGCCGCAGGAAACGGCTAGAAGGCGCGCGTCCGTGCGGAGAGAAACATGTACAGCCTGACCGTCTGCGACCACATCATGATCGCGCACAGTTTTTCCGGCGCCGAGTTCGGCCCGGCGCAACGCCTGCACGGTGCCACTTTCGCGGTGGAGGCGGAGTTCCGAGCGCCAAAGCTCGACCGCCTGAACCTGCTGATCGACATCGGCCTGGCGCGCGAGGAATTGCGCCGCATCCTCGCGGCCGTGGACTACCGCAATCTCGACGAGGTGCCAGAGTTCAGCGGGCAGAACACGACGACCGAGTTCATGGCACATTTCGTTTTCACCCGCCTTGCCGACGCCTGCCGTTCCGGCGTGCTGGGCGACGGCGGCCGAGCAGTGACCGGCATCAAGGTCCTGCTGCGCGAGAGCCCGCTGGCGTGGGCGGCGTACGAAGGCGAACTGGCCTAATGCGCGTCGCGCTGTTCGTGCCGGCGCCGTTCGCGACCGTGTCCGGCGGCTACAACTATGATCGCGCGATCGTCGCCGGCTTGCGCGCCTGCGGGCATGGCGTCGACGTGCTGGAACTTGCCGGCACGCATCCGCTGCCAGACGACGCGGCCTTCGCATCTGCCCTCGATAGGTGGGCAGGATTGGCAGCGGACGCCATTCCGGTGATCGACGGGCTGTGCCTGCCGGCGTTCGCACCGCTCGCCGACGCGCTGGCGGCGCGCAAAGCGGTCGGGCTGATCCACCATCCGACGGCACTGGAACCCGGCCACGACACCGCCACGCGCGATGCGTTGCGCGCGGCGGAGCGCGGGCTGATGCCGCTGCTGGCACGCGCGATCGTCACCAGCGCCGCCACCGGCACGCAGCTCGCCGCGGGGTTCGGCGTCACGCCCGAGCGCATCGCCGTGGTCGAACCCGGCACAGCGCCGGCGCCGCGCAGCGTTGGCTCCGGCGGGCCGGGCTGCGCCATTCTTTCGGTTGGCGTCATCACGCCGCGAAAAGGCTACGACGTGCTGCTGCGGGCGCTCGCGCGGCTGCCGGATCTCGACTGGACACTGACGATCGCCGGTGCGCCGCGCGACACGGTGCATGCCCACACGCTGACGGCGCTGGCGGAGGAGCTTGGCATCGCGCAGCGCGTGACGTTCGCGGGCGAAGTGGTGGCGGAGGCGCTGGACGCGCTGTGGCTGGGTGCGGATCTGTTCGCGCTTGCCACGCACTACGAAGGCTACGGCATGGCGATTGCGGAGGCGCTCAAGCGCGGCCTGCCGGTCGCCGTGACCGACGGTGGCGCGGCGGCGGCGCTGGTGACGCCGGAGAGTGGCGTAGTCTGCATGCCCGGCGACGACGCGATGCTGGCGCGCGCGATGCGGCGGGCGATGTTCGACGTGCCGCTGCGCAGCGAGATGGCGGAGGCGGCGTGGCAGATCGGGCAACGCCTGCCGGACTGGCCGGCGCAGGCCGATGCGTTCGCAACGGCGCTGCTGCCGTGACGGAGACGTTTGACGCCGACTGGCTCGCCGCGCGCGAGCCGTTCGACGCAGCCGCCCGCAGCGTCGGCTTGGCCGGGCGGCTGGCGGCATCGCTGCCGGCGCGGCCGCGCCTGCTCGACCTCGGCGCCGGCACCGGCAGCCTGTTCCGCTGGCTGGCGCCGGTCATCGGCCGCGCACAGGTGTGGACGCTGGCGGATGCCGACGCCGACCTGCTCGACGCCGCCTTCATCGAATGCGCCGCCTGGGGCGCGGACCAGGGGTTCGCCGCAACCTTCCCCGGCAGCGCGCACAACCGCGCGTTGCTGCTGCACACGCCACGCGGCGCGTGGCGTGTGGAGGCGATGCGTGTCAATCTTGCCGATATGCCGGAGGCGCTGCCGCTCGGTCGCTTCGACGCGGTTGTATGCAGCGCGTTGCTCGATCTGGTGTCGTACGGATGGCTGGAGCGGTTCTGTGCCGCGTTGCCGGTGCCGCTGCTGGCCTGCCTCAGTGTCGACGGCCGGGATGCGTTCCTGCCGTGCGACGCCGTGGACCGGATCGTGCGGCGCGGCTTCCGCCTTGACCAGGGACGCGCGAAAGGGCTCGGCCCGGCGCTTGGGCGGCAGGCGCCGCGCGTGTTGCACGCGTTGCTGACCGCACGCGGCTTCCGCGTGACCAGCGCGGCGAGCGACTGGCGCATCCCGCGTGCGGCGCTGCCGATGCTGCGGGCGCTGGTGCAGTCGCACGCCGACGTCGCCACGCGGCACCTGCCGGCGTGGCGCGGTGCGATTGATGGCTGGGCGCGTACACGCCTGCGTCAGATTGAAACGGGGCGGCTTGCCATCCGTGTCGGCCACCGCGACAGTCTCGCCGAACCACCAAGCAACGATTAAGGGGGAACCTGCCATGCCGCTGCTCGGCTGTGTCGCCGACGACTTCACCGGCGCCACCGACCTCGCCTCAATGCTGGTGAAAAACGGCATGCGCACGGTGCAGGTGATCGGGGTGCCTGGCGCCGCCGATCCTGTGCCAGATGCCGACGCCATCGTGGTGGCGCTGAAATCCCGCACCGCGCCGGTCGCGCAGGCGGTATCGGAGAGCCTCGCGGCGCTGGCGTGGCTGCAGGCCGCGGGCTGCCGGCAGTTCTTCTTCAAATACTGCTCGACCTTCGACAGCACCGACCAGGGCAATATCGGCCCGGTCGCCGACGCCATGGTCGCGGCGCTCGGCAGTGGCTTCGCCCTCGCCTGCCCGGCATTCCCGGCGAACGCCCGCAGCGTCTATCAGGGCCACCTGTTCGTCGGTGCGGCGCTGCTGAACGAGAGCGGCATGGAAAAGCACCCGCTGACGCCGATGACGGATGCGAATCTGGTGCGCGTGCTCTCGCGGCAGACCGACGGCACCGTCGGCCTCGTGCCGTTCGCGACCGTCGAGCAAGGTGCCGCGGCGATCCGCGACGCGATGACGGCGCTGAAGGAGCAAGGCCGGCGCTACGCGATCGTCGATGCGGTGACGAATGCGCATCTGGGCGCGATCGGCGAGGCCGCTGCGGCGCACGCGCTGATCACCGGTGGCTCGGGCGTCGCGCTTGGCCTGCCGGAGAATTTCCGGCGCGCCGGCCTGCTGAAGGTGCAGCAGAATCCCGGCGCGCTGCCGGACGCGCCGGGCCACGCCGCGGTGCTCGCCGGTTCATGCTCGCGTGCGACGCTGTTGCAGATTGCCACCGCGCGCGACCACACGCCGGTTCTGGAACTCGATCCGCTGGCCACACCGGACGCCGGCGCGCTGGCGGCGCAGGCGGTCGCCTGGATCGAGGGGAAGCTCGGCGCGGCGCCGATCGTGATCGCCGCATCGGCGCCGCCGGAGCGCGTCGCGGCGTTGCAGCAGCGGCTTGGCCGTGACGCCGCCGGCGCGCTGGTGGAACAGGCACTCGCCGACATTGCCGAGGCGCTGGTGGCGCGCGGCGTGCGTCGGCTGGTGGTGGCGGGCGGCGAGACCTCGGGCGCCGTAGTGACGCGCCTGGGCGTCCGCCGCTTGCGCATCGGCACGGAGATCGATCCCGGCGTGCCCTGGACCTTCGCCGAAGGCAGCGGGCCGCCGCTGCTGCTCGCATTGAAGAGCGGCAATTTCGGCGCGCGCGATTTCTTCCTCAAAAGCTTTGCCGCCCTGGAGACACGATGAACGAGAACGAAACCCGCCACCTTCTGGTGACGCTGGCCGCCAGCCTGTTCGCCCGCGGCTTTTCGGTGGGCTCGGCCGGCAACATCAGCGTGAAGCTCGAAGACGGCTACCTGATCACGCCAACCAACTCCTGCCTCGGCCGGCTGGAGGCCGGGCGGCTGTCGAAACTCGACCGCTCGTTCCACCACATCGGCGGCGACAAGCCGTCGAAGGAGGTGTTCATGCATCGCGCCTTCTACAACGCGCGGCCGAGCGCGATGGCGGTTGTGCACCTGCATTCGACGATGGCGACGGCGGTCGCTTGCCTTCCGGATGTGAACGAGGCGAACCCGATCCCGCCGCTGACGCCGTATTTCGTCATGCGCGTCGGCCGAACGATGCCGGTGGTACCGTATTATCGGCCGGGCGATGCGGCGATGGAGCCGGCAATCCGCACCGCCGCCCGCGACGCGCGCGCGGTGCTGCTGGCCAACCACGGGCCGGTGGTGTCCGGCCGCTCGCTGTCGGATGCCGTGTATGCGGCGGAAGAACTGGAAGAGGCGGCGAAGCTGTTTCTGCTGCTGCGCGCAGCCTCGCCGCGGCTGCTCGACACAGCCCAGGTCGACGATCTGCTGAAGACGTTCGGCTAAGCAGATTCCGATTGCTCGGCCAACGGATGGTACCGCGATCCGCGCGGTCCGCCCAAGCGTCAGGTGGTGCGGGTATGATCCCTTCCGTTGGCCGAGCACCGAACCTTTGCTTAGGCTCGGCAGTCGCTGACCGGCAGCGCATCGTTCGCCGGTGCGTCGGCGCGCGGGGAGCGCGACGACGCACCGGCAGACGGTGTCAGGACTCCGTGGGCGCGGAGGCCTCGCTGGGGGTCTCCGGCGCGGCGGTGCTCTCGATCGGCGCAGGCTCCGAAGCAGCGGCCTTGCGACTGCGGCGCGGCGCCTTCGGGGCGGCAGGGGCCGGGGCGGCCGCAGCGGCGCGCTTCGGCGCCTTGCGGGGGCTTGCGGCCTTCACCTTCACTTTCGGCGCAGCGGCCTTGCGTGCGGTGGCCTTCGCCTTTGGCGCCGCCTTGCGGACGCCGGTCGTCGCCTTGGCGCGCGCGGATGTCGCCTTCGCGGGCTTCGCCGCCGCCTTGCGCGTCGCCGGCTTGGCCGCCTTGCGCGTGGAGGTCTTCGCGGCTGCAGCAGCAGCGCGCTTCGGCGCGGCCTTGCGGGCCGCCGGCTTCGCAGTGGCGCGTTTGGCCGCCGGCTTCGCAGCCCGCGTGGTCTTCGTCGCCGCCTTCTTCGTCACCGCCTTCTTCGCCGGTGCCTTCTTCGCCACGGCCTTCCTGGCCGCGGTCTTCGTGGTCTTCGCCGCGGCCTTCTTCGCAGGCGCCTTCTTCGTCGCCGCTTTCGCCTTTGGCTTCACCGCCGCCTTGGTCGCGCGCGGTGCCGCTTTCGTGGCGGCCTTGCGCGTGCCTGCGCCGCGGCCCCCGCGCGTGCCGGTCCCGGCCGCGCGTCGCGTCGTCGCGCGCACCGCCAGTGCCTGGGCACGCGGCTGGTCGTTGTTGCTGTCGTCGTTGTTCACGTCCGGCTTCTCCCTGTCTGCCGTGGGTGGATATGGGTCGCTACTCGAACGGCCGCGCGTGCGGCCGCATCCGCAAGATGCAAAAGGGGCACAACAACAATCGTGATGCGCGCACCGTGCGGCAGGCTGCGGCGAGAACGGGAGCACCCGGCGGCGCGCCGCATCGCCACGAGGAAGGCTGCATGTGAAGACTTCGGCACGGACCTGCCAGGCGCACGGCATTCGGAGACACCGGCGCGGCAGCTTCCCATCAACCCAAACCTTTCAGTCGCCATGCGCGGCGAATGCAGCCTTGACGAATCGCGAATCGCATGGATGCAGCCATATGTCCGCTATCCGCTCTCTCGCGTACCGATGTCAACAAGAAGAACGCGATTTCTGCTTCTGCGCGTGCAGAAAATGCATGACATGCCCATTGTCGTGCAATTACGCCACCGCGCGCATGTCGCCGCGCGGTTTCCGCTTGAGTGCGAGACCGCGCCGACGGAGGCTGTAACCGCCGTAACCGGCAGCATGGAGCAAGAACATGTCCGAATCATTCACGCGCGTCTTTCGCGGCGACATCGTCACCGGCACCGAAATCGTGCGCGACGGCTGGATTGCCGAGCGCGACGGCCGCATCGCCGCGATCGGCCACGGCGCTGCGCCGACGACGGTGGAAACGATCGACCACAGCGGCCGGCTGATCCTGCCCGGCCTTGTCGACGGGCACATGCACACCTCGTCGTACGCCGGCTGGGCGGGGATCGAGACGGCGACGCGCTGCGCCGCGGCCGGCGGCGTCACCACCGTCGTGGACATGCCGTACGACGTGCCCGAGCCGGTCACCGATGCCGAGGTGCTGGCGCGAAAGATCGAGGTGGTTAACCGCTCCGCGCATGTCGACGTCGCGCTGTACGGCACCATCCGCAAACACGGCGGGGTGGAGGCGATCGCCGGCCTCGCCGCCGCCGGCATCACCGCCTTCAAGCTATCAACATACGAATATGACGCGGTTCGGTTCCCGCGCATCGACCATCCGACGATGCATGCCGCGTTCGCCGCGATCGCCCGCACCGGCCTGCCGGTCGCCGTGCACAACGAGGATCAGGAACTCGTCGAGCACCTGACCGCGGCGGCACGCGCGGCCGGCCGCACGGACGCGATCGAGCACGCGCGCACGCGGCCGCCGCTGGCCGAGACGATCGCAGATCTGGAAATCTTCGAGCTCGGCCTCGCCACCGGCGCGCACGTGCACATCGCGCATTCCTCGCTCGCCCGCGGCTTCGAGATCGCCGCCGCGTTCCGCGCCATGGGCGGGGCGGCCACCGGCGAGACCTGCATCCAGTATCTGTGCATGACCGAGGACGACCTCGTCCGGCTCGGCGGCCGCGGCAAATGCAATCCACCGTTCCGCGCGGCGGCCGAGGTGGAACGGCTCTGGCAAAGTCTGCTCGCCGACCAGGTTGCCTACGTCTCCACCGACCACGCGCCCTGGCCGCTGACGCGAAAAACCGCATCCGACATCTTTGCCAATGCCGCCGGGCTGACCGGCCTGCAGAGTTTCGCACCGCTGATGTACACCCTGCTCGACGAGCGCGGCTTGTCGCCGGGGCTGATGGCGACCTACTGCGCCGAGCGCAGCGCGCGGCTGCACGGGCTGTTTCCGAAGAAGGGTGCGCTGCGCCTCGGCGCCGATTGCGACCTGCTGGTGCTGGAGCGCGGCGATTTCCGCTTCGACGAGGCGGACATCGTCGACCGCGAGGAGGTGCGCTGGTCGCCGTACCACAACCGCAAGCTGCGCGCGCGGGTTGCGGCGACGGTGCTGCGCGGCGCGACGGTGTGGGACCGCAGCACGGTCCACGCCACACCGGGAAGCGGAAGGTTCGTGCCACGCCAAACAGTCTGAGCCGCGAGCCGTCAATCCACGATCTGGTAACCCTTTCGGGCGATGCTGCCGACGGGCCGGCCGCCACC
>Ga0302314_10016152_pt1 | contig 12639 bp, 7 predicted proteins | sample III_Palsa_N2_3_FD_200533 | JGI IMG/M metagenome (GOLD analysis project Ga0302314, IMG submission 200533) | Peat permafrost microbial communities from Stordalen Mire near Abisko, Sweden - III_Palsa_N2_3 | ecosystem: Environmental > Terrestrial > Soil > Palsa > Peat permafrost | place: Sweden...
TCGATCATCGGCACGACCGTGCCGGACGCCGATGTGCCCGTGGTTCCGAGGACGTGGTTCGAGGAACCTGCACCTCCCCCAAGATCGACCGGCGTGCTCCACGTTCGCCCGCCGTCTGCACTGCCGCTGACGAACGCGCTCATCAGGCCGCTGCTGCCGGCCGTTTGGTTCCAACCGACGTACGCGTCCTGCGTCCCCGTCTCGGAGAACACGGCGGAGTTATTGTTCTCCCCCGTGCCGATGCTCTCCACACCGGTCGGCCCGCTCCGAATGTAGCGACCCCACGTCCGGCCGCCGTCATTCGAGCGGCGGATGATCGTCTGCCACGACGTCCCGATATCTTCGCGCCACGTGGCATAGAGGACGCGGCCGTCGGACGCAATCGCCGCCGCGCGGGCATTCTTTCCCATCGGGCTGATGACGAGCGGGGGCGACCACGTGGCGCCGCGATCCTCGCTGCGCGACGTGTACACCGCACTGAGGTTGTTCGATCCGGTCTGACGCCAGATGGCGTAGATGTCGCGGGTCGGGGTGACGGACTGCGTGGTGATCAGGGGCTCGAAGGCACGGTTCGCGGTGTCCTGCGATATGTTGACCGCAGGGCCCCACGTCGCCCCGTCGTCGAGGCTCGTGCGCATCAGCGCCGACCCTGGCGGCGCGTCGGGGCCGTCGTCGTCGGCGCCGCCGATCCCGGTGACTTCTTCGTACACGACGTGGACGGCACGCCCGCCGTCGTCCTTCATCGCAATTTCCTGTCCCTTACTGCCCTTCGGGTTCTGCGTGAGATTGACGGCCGGTGCAAAGGTCGTCCCGCGATCGTGACTGACTGAAATGAAGACGTCGTGCCCGTGCGCGTAGGCGAGATACACATTCCGTGAACGCTCGGGGGCGTCGATCACCTCGTAACCTGAACCGCCCTTCGGACTGACTTGCTGGGGCGTCGACCACGTGCTGCCGAAATCCGCACTCACCGCAAAGAAGATCGAGCGCTGTCCGGCCCCGATCCCCTGCGTCCAGGTGAGGTACACGTAGCTGCCGCTGACTGCGATCTTCGCGTAGGAGCCGCCGGAGCCGGGTCCGACTCCGACCGCGGGCGCGAAGGTCTGTCCGCCGTCGGCGCTCCTGCGGACGGCCACCGCTCCCTGCGTCGTATAGGTAACCCAGACGTACTGGCGCTCAGTCGCTAGCGTGGAATACTCGAACGCGAGAGAGGCCACGGCGGTGCCCGTGTTCTGGGTCAGGTTCGTCACGGTCCAGCCCGCCGCGCAGGGCGGCTGAACCGAAGCGTTCGCGCTCGTCAGCGCGACGCACGGCAAGAGCATCCCTGCTATGAAAGCGTGGGCACGAAAACCCCGGAACCATGCGGCGATCGGTACGGCTCCGGAACGTGTGCCCGCCTGCGGGCGCCCTCGAAGCGCTTGGCGCAGGCGCGGGGCCGGGGGATTCACCTGCTCCTCCAATCCCGGTGGTATGATTGCGTGGCTGGGCACTGCGCCACACCTGGCGCGGGTCTGCACCGTCGGGCAACTCGAGCACGAGGAGGTCCAGAGTGTCATGATTCTCCGTTCGACGATCGGCGCCGCAGCGGTGTTTTTTGGAATCGCCGTCGCTGCCTGCCCGGCCGGTACAACGGCCGCTCCCCGATTCGCGGCCGCCATGCACGCCCGCATGCTGCACGCGGGCCCCGCCACCCTCCCCGCCAAGGCGCTGTTCGCGCTGAGTACGGACACGGGTTCGCTGGAATATTGGCCCCTGCTCGCCAAGGGCGGCGCCGACCCGACCGGCATTACCGGCGGCCCGACCGGAGTTGCCGGCGGCGCACTCGCGGCGAACGGCGACGAGCTGGCGCTCACGAACGGGAACGGCGTCATCCTCTACAACGTCTCGACCGGCGCCACGGCTGCGTTGCCGGATCCCGACGGGTATGCGGCCGACGTCGCGATCGATACGAACGGCTCGATCTACGTCGTGAACTTCCTTGCGAAGGGCGGCAACGTCGTGATGTATCCGGCCGGTTCCGGTGCACCGGTCGAAATCAATTGCGGCCTCCTGGACTACGCCGAGACGATCGCGGTCGACAACGAAGGCGACATCTTCGTGAATCAAAACGGCGCGTTCACGGGCGTGGTCGAGATTCCGCACGGAGCGAACGGCCCGGATGCGCGGCAATGCTCGAAGCTGGCCCTCAAGCGGGAGCCGGGCTACGTCGGCGGGATCGTCGTCGACCCGAAGACCGACGACCTCGTCGTGCTCGACGACCCCGACCTTTGCGCCGGTGGGAAGGAAGGTCGCGTGACCGTGTATCCCAAGCCGTATCAGAAAAGTACCGGACATTCGGTAGAGCTGGGCGCGAATTGCGCCGGCACGATACGGCTCAACGCAAAGTCGTCGATGATGTTCGTGGGCGACGAGAGCGTGAGTGGCGGCGAGACGTACATCCTGCAGCGCGGCTACCCCAGCGGAAAGCCGCTCGGGATGTATTCGGGTGGCGATCCGGCCGGGTTCGTCACCATTCCGAACACCCTGCCGGACTGATCGCCGCCGCGGAACCGCCCTCTACGAGGACGAGACCCGCACGGCGGCCTCGACGCGGGCCGCCGTACGAGCGGCATCGCGTCGCGTCAGGCAAAAGACCGGGTCACCGAGGCGCAGCGCGACGTCCCAGCCGGTCGGGCCCGATCGATACGCGAGCCCGGCCGGAACGATGGGCACGGGCGTCCCGAGGTGGCGGCCGGCCGCGAGCGCCAGGCTGACGAAGCCGCGATCGAATGGGAGGAAGTCGTGCCCGCGCTTCGGTGTCGCGGACGGATCGATGTTCGGGAAACCCTCCGGAAAGACCGCGACGAGCTCGTGCCGGACGAGGAGGTCGATTGCCTGCGTTCGCGCGTGCCGCAGGTATCGCACACGCTCCGACGCATCGTAGGCGCAGGCCGACCCACTCGACTGCATGCCCTGCGGGCGCAGCACGACGGGCCACTGCGCGGCCCGGCAGAGCACTTCCATCGCTGCGCGCAGTGGCGCACCGTGCACCCAGTCCAAGCCCACGACGATGTGCACGCGCCGGTGAAGCGCGGCGGTGAGTACGGCGCCATCGAGCGCGTGGTGGTAGTGTCGCGCAGCGATGATCGCCGCCCCGAGCGGAAGGCGCTCGCGCCCTTCGACGGCGTACCTCGCGCGAAACGCGACCAGGACCGAGCGTGCGCATAGGCGCAGCGCCTGCGGCATCACGCGAGGGCGACGACCGCGGGAACGAGGCTGAACGCGACCGCGAGCAGGGCACTCTGCCAGAGGCCGGCGCTCAGGCTCAGCGCCATCGCCCACACGACGTTGGCGGTGTAAATCACGAACGGTATGCGCAGCGAACTCGCCGGCACGGAGGGCTCCGTTCGCCACAGCAGGCGTGCGACGCCGATGAAGACCAGCCCCGTACCGAACCAGCCGACGAGGTTGCGCAGCGGCATCCCGAAGTACGGGCCGTGCTCGAACCACGTCCAGAAGCGCAGGACGCCGAGCGAGGGGCTCGCCATCGCCGGGTCCAGCACCAAGTCCCAGCCCGTCAGCAACCACGCCCCAAGCAGCGCGGATGCGAGCCCGCCACCCCACCCTCCGCGCCAGCGCTTCTGGACGATCGCGAGCGCGAGCAGATAACCGGCAAAGCCCATAAAGAACCAGGAGATCGGAACGCTGTACGGCACGCGCTCCAAGATCTTCGGCCCGAGCAGACCGGTATACGCGTAGCCTCCGAATGGCCAGCCCGTCGCGGTACCGGTCAACTCGGCCGCTGCGGAGATGGCGCACGACACCGCAGCGAAGACGAGCGTCCGCCACCAGCCGATCGCCGGGCCGCCGTAGGCGATCAGCGCAAGGGCGGCGAGGACGAGGCTGATCGCTCCCGTGTGCAGGAGCGCGTACGCGAAGAATGCGGTCGCCGCGGCGCCGCGCACGATGGCTTCCGGGTGCGGCACGACGACGAGTATGCCGACGAGGCCGAGCCCGAGAGCGAGGACGTGCAACACGGTTAGGGTCCACGCCGTGCGATGCATCACCGTTCGTGCACGAGCTCGCGTCCACGCCAGACATGGCGCCGGCGTACGGCGCTCGCGACGAGGGACCCGAGCACGGGCCCGTCGGCGAGCGGCGACAACCACAGCGTGGCAGGCGCGGACACGTATGCGTCGCTCGCCGCTGCGGCGAGTGCGACGCGTAGCGCCAAGAGGGCGACGTTGGTGGACGTCGCGAGGCGCGTGCGCAGCATGGGCAGCGCCGAGGTCGCGAGGACCGCAAGGAGCGGAAGCGCTTGCAACAAGGCCACGTCGATCAAGCCGGCCCAGCCGCCGTCGTACGCGTCGCGCAGGAGCAGCGAACGCGGCCAGTTGCGCCAGAGCTCGCAAACGTCGTCGTACATCCGCACGCTCGCGAGGCCGTCGGTCGCATAGAATCCGGTCGGCCGGCCCGACGCGATCAGCGCGCGCGCGACGGTGACGTCCTCACAGCGCGAGGAGCGCGCACGCTCGAACCCATCGATCGCGCGCAGCGCGTCGTGCGCCGCGAGAAAGCACTGACCGTTCGCTTGGGCGCCGGCGACGGTGCGAGCGACACGCCCGGGAGGCCCCGTACGATAGATGAGCGTCGCCAGCATCGCGGCGTGGATCGCCGCGTAGACGGGGCCGGCTACCTCTTGGCCCGTCGCGATGCTCAGCGCCGCCAGCCCGCGGTGCTCCGCGTGCGCGACGAGGGAAGCGGCGAGCTGCGGTGCTGCGCGCACGTCCGCATCGATGGTCAGCAGCCAGCGCGACGCGCGGCCCTCGTGTAGGCCGCGTTGGAGGCCCCACGCTTTGCCATTCCAGCCGGGAGGGATAGGAGATGCATCGACGAGCCGGACGCGCGCGTCGCGCCGGGCATACTCCGCGACGAGGGCCTGCGTGCCGTCGGACGAGCCGCCGTCGACGACGACGATCTCGCGAACCTCTGGTCCTTGCGCCAACAGTCCGTCGAGACACGGACCGAGACGCCGCACTTCGTCGAGAACCGGCACGACGATCGAGACCGAGTTCGCCGGGACGTCGACCTCAGCGCGGACGCGATCCATCGTGCGTCCCGCAGCGAGCCGCGCGAGGAGCGGAACGGCGCGAACGATTTGCGCGAGCGCTAGCGCGTTCGTCATCGTGGCCCACGCATTCACCGGCATTCGCATCGGAATATTCTAGTTTGCTTCGATAGGTTCATCACCTGTGCTCGGTCGAAGTCGTCCAGTGTCGTGAGCGAGACTATCATCATTGGCGGCGGACCCGCAGGCTTGGCGGCGGCGAAGTATCTCGCCGACGCCGGACGCCCGGCGCGCGTGCTCGAGAAGCGCGCCGTGCTCGGCGGGAAGGTCTCGTCGTGGAGAGATCGCGACGGCGATTGGCTGGAGAGCGGCCTGCATGCATTCTTCGGCGGGTACACGGAACTCCACGCCCTGTTGGCCGACGCCGGCCTCGCTCGCAACATCCTGTGGCGTCCGCACACGCTCACCTGGGCGCTTCCGCCGAACTTCAGCACGCGCTGGAACGGCAAGCCGGTGTTCGAGGAGTTCCATTTCGTCGACTTGCCCGCGCCGATGAATGGAGTGGGGGCCGTGCTGTCGGCGCGCTACATCTTCAACGCGCAGGAGAAGGTGCGCTTCGCCCTGGGCACGCTTCCCGTGCTGCTCCGCCACCACGCGTATGCCGAGCGCCAAGACGAGCTCACGTATGCCCAGTGGCACCGTGCCCGAGGCATGACGGAGCACATGCTGCGGACGTTCTTCGCGCCGATGGCGCTGGCACTGAACTTCACGCCGGTCGATCAGATCTCGGCGGAGGCGATGCTGCGCGTCATGGCCTACTTCGCGTCCAGCAAGAACGCGAGTCGCGCCGGATTCCTCGACGGCCCGCCGTCGGAGCGGCTCATCGAGCCGCTCGCCGAGTACCTGACGCGGCGCGGCGTCGCGATCGACCGCACGGCCCGCGTCGCGGAGATCGTGTTCGAGGCGGGACGCTGCACGGGCGTCCGCACCACCGATGGGCGCACGTACGAAGCCGCCGCAGTCATCCTCGCGACGCCGGTCCACGACGCCGCGCGCTTGCTGCCGGCGCAGATGTTGCGCGATCCGCTGGTCCGCGGGGTCGGCGAGCTCGAATCGAGCCCCGTCATCAACGGGCATTTCTGGTTCGACACGAAGATCTCGCCGTTCACGAACCTCATGTTCAGCCCGGGGACCCTGCTTCCGGTGCATGCCGACCTCGGCCAGACGTCGCCAGGATATGGTTGGAAGGATGGCTCGTTCATTGAGGTCTGCATCGCCCCGGCGGACGACCTGATCGCCGCCGACGACGAGACCGTCATGCGCCGCGTGCTCGCCGACATGCAGTCGATCTATCCGCTCGCGACCCGCGAGCATCTCGTCAAAGCCAAGCTCGTGCGCATCCCGAAGAGCGTGTACCGGGCAAAGCCCGGCGCAGAGCGCTTGCGCCCCGGGTCGCGGACGCCGGTCGCGAACCTGTTCCTTGCCGGCTGCTATACGAACCATCGTTTTCCCGCGAGCATCGAGGGAGCAGTGCGAAGTGCGCGCGCAGCCGTCCGGGCCGCGGTGGCTCAGAACGGCGGCGCGTAGTCCACGTCGCTCGTTGCGTCCGGCGGGTTGATCCCGAGCTCGAAGAGTTCGTCCAGCGCGCGCGCGTGACGTGTCGCCTCGGCCTCGTCGTGGAGCGTCTCGTCGTGGATCTTCGCGAAGGCCGTGTGGAGTAGCTTCGAGATGATCGTCATCGAAACGCCGGTCACGAGGAGACGCTCGCGTTCGCCCAGCTCCGGGCAACGGGCGAACAGGCGCGTCACCTCGGTCTGCCGGATGAGCTCCGCGCGCTGTGACAGCGACGAGATCACGGGCTCCATCGGGCGCATGGCGTACCACTCGCTGAACTGAGCCGCGTGCTCGTTCACGATCTCCTCGACCGCAGGGACGGCCTCGCGCCTGCGTTCGAGCGTGACGGCGACGGCCGCTCCCAACTGGTCGATGTCGGTGAGCCGGACGCCGGGTATCGCGGCGACATCGGGATCGACGTCGCGCGGCACGGCGATGTCGACGATAAAGAGCGGCCGGTCCGCGCGGCGCCGCATCGCCTCGGCGACGTTGTCGGGCGTGAGCACGAAATGCGACGCTCCCGTCGACGTGATCGCGATGTCCGCGGACGTTAGCGCTTCGACGAGCGACGGAAGCTCGGCAACGCCTCCGACGCCCAGCGAGCGGACGAGATCCCACGCGCGCTCGTGCGTGCGGTTGGCGATCACGATCTCGGCGCCCTCGAGCTTGAGGCGCTTGGCAGCCGTCGTGCCCATCTTGCCGGCGCCGACCACCACGATACGCTTTCCCTGCAGCGCGCCCAGGTGCGTTTTTGCGAGTTCGATGGCCGCCGTTGCGATGCTGACGGACGCGCTGCCGATCGCCGTCTGCGAGCGCGCCGCTTTTCCGGCGCTGAGCGCGTGGCGGAACAGCCGGTGCAGCGTCTTTCCGATGGAGCCCGCGCGATGCGCGCGAAGGTAGGCGTCCTTGACTTGCGCGAGCACCTCGGCCTCGCCGATCAGCATCGAATCGACGCCGGTTGCCACGCGCATGAAGTGGGCGACTGCCTCTTCACCCTCGAGCGCATACAGGTACGGACGGATGTCGTAGGCGAGCGCGCTGTGCCGGAAGTTGATGAGGAATTCGCGCAGCTGCTCGAGGCCGGCCTCGGCGTCGTCTAGTTCCGCGTAGATCTCGAGCCGGTTGCACGTGGAGAGCATCGCGGCTTCCCGCACGGCTTCGTAGTCGCGCAGCGCGACGAGCGCCTCGGTGGTTCGCGTGCCGGTGAAGACGTGATGCTCGCGCACCTCGACGGGGGCGGTCCGGTGGGAGAGGCCGAGGCAGGCGATGGCCATCAGGCAAGTTGTGGTGCGAGCGTGCGGCGATACGTGGCGATCTCGACGTCTGCGTCGAGGTCGTTCAAGCGGTCCTTCAGCGCGCGTTCCAGGTCCTCGTCCTCCCACATGCCGCGGCGCCGTACGTCGAGGAGGACCTCGCCCATCTCGCGCGTCTTGTCCACGTTGGCTTCCGCGATGCGGTCCCATTCGAGGAGCGTCACCTCGACGGTGCGCTTCCACAACTCGGGCGAGATCGTGTCGCCGAGCGCCGCTTCGGTCGAGCGCATCGCCTTCAGGACGTCACCGAACTCGATGACGCCGGAATACCCGTGCTGGAGCATGCGGTCGCGCCAGGCTTGCGAATGATACCGCGTCAGCACGCCGTTCACGACGACCGTGCGGAAGTCGCGCACGCGCGGCTGCCGGCGCGTCAGGTCGGTCACGACGATCATCGTGTCCTCCGCTCCCGTCGCGCGTTTCGCGGCGCCGAAGGCGGATGTGAACGAGGAGAACATGTCCTCCTTCACCGGCCCGCCGGCCGCCATGGCGACGAGCGGCTGCTGGATCACCTCGACGCGGTCGACGAGGTAGCGCTGTACGACCGGGGCCGCCTCCAGAACGACCTGGTTGTACGTCGGAAGCATCGCGTACGCGTTGTCCTCGATCCATGCCGCGCCGATCTCGCGGAAGTCCTCGAAGGTACCGCGGTCGAGCATCGCTCCGACGCGGCCCATGAATGCGTCCTCCGCCATCCCGAAGCAGCGCGCGGTCGCGTGCCGCGGGTCGCATCCGAGCGCCAGCATCTCGTCGACGTGCTTGCGCACGTAGTTGTGTTCGTGCGCTTCGTCGGCGGCGGCCGCGAGTTGCACGGCATCCTGGATCAGGCGGATCGCGCCGGGAAACGTGTTCTTGAAGACGGCAGACGTGTTGGCGAGGATGTCGATGCGCGGGCGCCCGAGCTCGGCCAGTGGGATCAGGGACGCGCGTTCGGCTCGGCCGAACCTGTCCTTCGCGACGCGCGCGCCGAGCAAGTGCAGGGCCTGCGCGATCCCGACGCCCTCGCTCTCGAGCATCTCGCTGCCCCAGAGCACGACGCCGACCGCCTGCGGGTATGCGCCGCGCTGCGCGAGCGCGCTGACGAGCAGCTGCTCGACGGTGCCGACCCCCTTGCGCTGCGCGGTCTCGCGCGGCAGCATTCGCACGTCGGTCGACGCCATGTTGCGGCCGGTCGGCAGCACGTCCCAATCGCCGACGATCTCACCGCCCGGCGACGGGTCAATGTAGCGTCCGTCGAGGACGGCGAGCAGCCCGCTGCGCTCCGCGTCGCCGACATGGCCCAACTCTTCCCAGAGCCGCCGCGTCCGCGCGATGAACGGTTGGATCTCCGGCTCGGCATAGGGGTCGCGCAGAAGGCGGTGGTCCGCGATGCGGTACGAACGCAGGATGCCGAGGACCGCCTCGCGAGCGCCGGTGGCGGACGATCGAAAGACCTCGCTCTCGATGATGGAGCGAGCGGCGTCGCGGATCTGCTCGAGCGTTTCGTGGTTGTATTCGCCCGATGGTCCCTGGACGTGTGGCTCGCGCGCGAGCGCGTCGTAGTCGATGCCGAAGCAGTCCGCAAGCAGCCGGTTCAGGTCGACGTCCGCGAACTCGAGGCACGCGAGAAACATTTCGCGCCGATCGTCCACGCTGAGATCCCGGCCGAACACGTGCTGGCCGGCGGGGGCGAAATCTCCTTCGAGCGCCATCAACTCGTCGTGCACCGCGGCAACGAACGCGGCTTCCGTCCCGGGCATGCCGCCGTCGATCCGCAGGCCGCAGCGCCCGACCGCCTCCGCGATCTCGCTCGCGATCTCCCCGCGCTTGACGACGGCATCGCTCTGCGCATTGTAGTACTCGTGGACCAGGCGGTGCATGTTCCGCAGGTCGGCGGTCGACTCGACCGCGCGCAGGGGCGGGCACAGATGCGAGACGATCGTCGCATAGGAGCGGCGCCGGGCGATCGACGCCTCGACGGGGTCGAGGACGTTGAAGATGTACGCGTGCGGCACCCGGTCGACGAGCAGCTCCGGATAGTCTCCGAGCGTCGGCGCCCACTCTTTGCCTCGCGACCACTCGACCAGGCCGTGCGTTCCGACGTGCACGATGGCATCGGCCTTGAAGCGCCGCGTCGCGTAGCGATAGGAGGCCAGCAGCCACGGCGATGGGGGCGCCTTCTTGTCGTGGATGACAGAAAGATCTTCCATCCCGCGCATGTCCTGCAGCAAGACGAGGACGTTTCCGTATCGCAAGCCCTTGACCGGGATGGTCGCCGGCGGTTGCCCCCACGTGTCATAGAAAAGAGCTTCGTAGTGTGCCGGCAACTCGTGTGCCCAGTAGCGAATCTCGCCGGCGCTCACGACGCCGACATGGTGCTCGCCGGCATACATCTCGCGCAGCCGGCGGCTCGTCACCGCGTCGCTCTCGTCGATGTCGCCGACGCTGTAGCCGGCGTCGCGCAGCGCGGTGAGTATCGAGCGCAGGGAGCCCGCGACGTCGAGAAAGTACGCGACTCCGACGTTCCCGGGGCCCGGCGGGAAGTTGTACGCGAAGAGCGCGACGCGCTTCTCGCTGTTGGCGCTGCGCCGCAGGCGCAACCAGCCGTCCATGACGTCGGCGACGAGGTCGATGCGATCGGCGATCGGCACGAGTGCGCTGACGGCCTCGCCGGGCTCGCGCGAGCAGATCGGCGGAAGCGGCTGTATGCCCTCGGTCTCGGGCGTGACGATGTTCCCGATGTACTCCAGGGTCGCGACCCCGGTCGTGGATCGCGCGATGTCGGCGCGCGACATGGCCGCGTTCACCGGCGACGTATACACGCGCGGCGACCCGAGATCGCGGATGAACTGGACCGACTCTTCCGGCGATCCCGCAAACATCGATCCCGCGAGATAGAGCGGGATGTTGTGATAGATCGCGGAGACGAGGGGCTGCTTCGTCTTGGGCGCGATCAGGTGCTTGCGCGAGACGACGTGAGCGTTGAAGACCGCCGTCATCGAGCAGATCACGCCGATCCCACGCTTCTCCCAGCCCGCGATCGCCTCGCCCAGGACCGGGTGGTTCCATTCCGGCAGGAACAGGTCGTGCGTGATGAAGCCGATGTAGTCGCGCGGCGCACGGCCGTACGTCGCTTCGAACCAGCCGGCGTACCAGTGCAGATACGCGTCAGGTTTCGCGAACATTCCCCGGTGCGCCGGGTGATAGATCCCCTCGTTCTCGACGCTGGCCGGCATCGGGACGTCGCCGGCGTAGCCGCACTCCATGAAGTACTTCATGAGGTACAGGAACATGTTCGCGACGTTGTCAACGCTGCGGTTGTTCCAGTAGCCGCAGAGCACGAGCGTCCGCATGACGGGGCTGCGGGTAAAGCGGGTCATCAGCGGCGCCGAGTCGACCATCTTCTGCATCCCGAGGAAGCCCTCGCGAGCCTCCCAGAACGCGTCGGTCTTCTGGTTGCGCGAGCGCGCCACGAAGCGTTTCAGCTTCATGGTCAGCGCGCGCATCGGGCTTTCCTTCGTGTGGTCGTAGCTGTACCCCAGGCTCTTGAACATTAGGTGTTGCAGGCCGGGGTGGGGGATGTCGTACCACAGGAACTTGCAGTGCGTGAGCTCGCCGGCGGCGTCCATCTCCCGCATCAGCGTGGCGAGCCGCTCGACCGTCTCGATCGACATCGACTGCCAGCCGATGAGGACATCGGCACCACGGATCGACGTCCGCAGGCGCTCGATCGCTGCCGGGTCGTTGAAATCCGATGCGCCGAAGTGATCGAGCGTCCAGGCCTGACCCGTCTTGGATTCCAAGGCCGGGAACGCGAGCCGCATCGCGTTGGCGCGCTCGTCGGGTGCCCACGACGAATAGCCGACGACTCTCATGGCGCGACCCTCATGCTACGAAGGTACCGCGGCCGCTGCGCCGGCAACGGTGACCGCCATCACGCCGGCTGCGCCGTCCTCGCGACGATGTCCCCGATGGCGAGATAGCGGCCCTGCGCGATCGTCGAGAGTTCGCGCATCAACGGCGATGCTTCGTAGCGATCGAGGTTGACGAAGGTCGCCGCCGCGCGCCCCGCGATGCGTGCGGCGAGCGTCCGGCATTGCTCCGCCGCCTCGACCGAAAGACTCCGTGCGTCTTGACCCGACCCGAGGAGTCGCGCCAGTTCGGCCGCACCGCCGAGCGGGACGTTCGCGCGGCCGTCACTGAACACCACGATCGTCACCTGGGCGCTCGGATTGGCTCGGCGAAAGCGCTCGACGATGCGGCGCGCCTGTTCGAGGGCATCCGGGAGCGGGGTCAACGCACGGGTCTCGCCGGGTTCCAGCTCGCACAGGTGCGTCGCGACGAGGTCGACGTTGCGCCCGGCATGCTCGTCGACCACAACGTCGGCGCTGGCGCCCCAGCACGAGATGAGTGCCGCTCTCTCGCGCGCCGCATAGACCGGCCGCAGCAGCTCCTGCGTGGCGGCTCGCACCGCGTCGGCGCTCGTCGCCGTCGACTGCGACGCGTCGACGATCAGCACGGTGAGGCGCACGGGGAGCGACGCGTCCACGCTCTCGAGCGGCTCGGGCGCAAGGTTCGCGCGCTCGGCGACGCGTCCGCTCAGAATTGTCGCCGGCAGGTCGACGCGCCCCCGCGCGATCGCCCGGGTGGCAACCGGTTGCCCTTCGCGCTCGGACTGCGGCCGCG
>Ga0302314_10016153_pt1 | contig 12639 bp, 11 predicted proteins | sample III_Palsa_N2_3_FD_200533 | JGI IMG/M metagenome (GOLD analysis project Ga0302314, IMG submission 200533) | Peat permafrost microbial communities from Stordalen Mire near Abisko, Sweden - III_Palsa_N2_3 | ecosystem: Environmental > Terrestrial > Soil > Palsa > Peat permafrost | place: Sweden...
AGCTTGATGCCGTTCACCAAATAAATGGATACGGGCACGCGCTCTTTTCGTAAGGCGTTGAGAAATGGATCCTGCAGCGACTGGCCTTTGGCCATCGTTTTCTCCTTCTTATTACGGTTTTTTAATTTTTCCGTGGGCATAATCTTAGCATCAGCGGCCAAGCGTGCATAACTCGCGCCCCAACTCGAGGTTCCAATCAGCGAAAGCCGCAGGCGCTTGCGGATCAATGCGCTCGAGTGTCGCATCGGCGCGAATCCACGTGAGTTGACGCTTCGCAAGCTGTCGCGTTGCAGCGATGCCGCGCCTGACCGCCTCGGCGAGACTGAATGCACCGGCTAGGTGCGCCCACAGCTGCCGGTAGCCCACCGCACGCATGGCGGGCAGGCCGGCGTGCAAGTCGCCGCGGCGATACAAGGACTTCACCTCGCCTAGAAAACCATGCGCCATCATCGCATTGAACCGCTCTTCAAGGCGCGCTTGCAGCGTCGCCCGATCGGCAGGAACGAGCGCCCAGCGGCGCAGGCGGTACGGCGCGAGCACGCTCGGGCTGGTGCGCTGCAGCTCGGAAATCCTGCCGCCGGTGGTGAGGCAGACCTCGAGGGCGCGCTGGATGCGCTGTGGATCGTTTGGATGGATGTGGGCTGCGGCCTGCGGGTCCAGGCGCTGAAGCTCGCCGTGCAGTGCTGCCCAGCCCGTCCGTGCGGCGCGTTCGGCAAGCTCGCGACGCAGCTCGGCCGAGGCCTGCGGCAAGTGCGCCAGGCCCGAAACGAGCGCGCGCAGATAAAGTAAGGTACCCCCCACCAGGAGCGGTATATGGCCGCGCGCGTGGATTTCAATGATTCGCGCCGCGGCATCCTCGACAAAGCGCCCCGCCGAATAGCTCTCGGTCGGCTCGCAGATGTCGATCAGGTGGTGCGCAATGGCCTCCCGCAGTGGCCGCGGCGGCTTCGCCGTACCGAGATCGAGGCCGCGATACACCATCGCCGAGTCGACGCTCACGATTTCAACGGGATAGCGCTGCGCCACCCCGAGCGCCCAGTCGCTTTTGCCCGTACCGGTGGGACCTGTGAGCACCCAGACGGGCGGCGCTCGCGCGGCGGCCTCGTCCATCAGCGACCCCGCAGGAAGAGATGGTCGAGCTGCGAGAGTGTCAGGCGCGTCCAGGTGGGTCGTCCGTGATTGCATTGGTTCGAGCGCTCTGTGGCTTCCATCTGCCGCAAGAGGGCATTCATTTCGGGCAGGGTGAGGCGCCGGTGCGCGTGGATGGATGTGCGGCAGGCGAGCGTACCCAGGAACTTGTCGACGGCGCCGTCCAGGTGATGGGCGCCCGCTTCCAGCTCCAAATCGCGGATCACCGCGCCAACCGTTGCCGCGATGTCGCCGCTCGCGAGGAGCGCCGGCACGCGGCGCAGCGCGAGGCGCGTGGGGCCGAGCGCATCGAGCTCAAATCCCGCGTGCTCCCAGCTCGAGCGATCCTCGAGCACGGCTTCCAGCTCGTGTGATTTCAATTCGATGACGATCGGCTCGAGAAGGTGCTGGGAAGCGACCCCCTGTGCGGCCGCGTCGGCCTTGAACCTCTCATAGAGCACACGCTCGTGCGCGGCATGCATGTCCACGAGGATGAGGCCTTCGGCGCTCTGCGAGAGAATGTAGATTCCATGCAGCTGCGCAAGTGCGCTGCCGAGCGGCTGCCCCACCTCCGCCGCCGTCCCCGGCGCAGCATCGCGCACGGCCGCCGCGAGCACCCAGGGATCACGCCGCCCGTCGGCGAAGTCAAACGACTGAGCGCGTCCGCCGGAGTCATAGGGCCGCGACGCTGCGTCGGCCGCCGCGGGAGCCGCCGGTGCGCGGGGCGAGGTTCCAGCGACGGCCTGCTCGACCGCGCGGAACACGAAGTCATGAATGTTCCGGCTGTCGCGGAAGCGTACTTCGAGCTTTGACGGGTGGGCATTGACGTCGAGGAGCTGCGGATCGAGAGTCAAATAGAGCACATACGCGGCATGGCGCCCGTGATAGAGCACGTCGCGGAACGCCAGACGCACTGCGTTGCTCAGCAGCCGGTCGCGCACGCTACGGCCGTTCACGAACCAGAATTGCTGATCCGGCTGAGCGCGCGAGGCGGTCGGAAGCGCGACCCAGCCGCTCAGACCCACCGGGCCCGCGACGCTGCGCAGCGCCACCGCCCGCGGCAGAAATTCAGCGCCGAGCACCGCATTGAGGCGCGCCTCCTCGCCCGTGGCGTCGACCGCGGGCGCGTCAAACACACGGCGCTCACCGTGCCGCAGCCGAAAGCTGACGTCGAAGCGCGAGAGCGCGAGGCGCTCCACCCAGCGCATGATGTGGCCGAACTCGGTGGCTTCGCTGCGCACGAATTTGCGCCGCGCCGGCACGTTGAAGAAGAGGTCGCGGATCTCGATGCTGGTGCCCGGCGGATGCGGCGCAGGCCGCACGGCGCTCACTCGGCCGCCGTCGACGCCCACTTCCGCGGCGCGATCCTGCGCGCCGCGCGGGCGCGACAGCAGGCGCAGGCGCGCCACCGAGGCGATCGAGGGCAGCGCCTCGCCACGAAATCCCAGTGTCGTGACCGCGGCAAGATCGGCGAGCGATGCGATCTTGCTGGTCGCGTGGCGCGCGAGCGCAACGGGAAGTTCCTCCGCGCTCATGCCAACGCCGTCGTCGCGCACGCGAATGAGGCCGATGCCGCCGCGCTCGATGTCGATGTCGACGCGGTGCGCGTCCGCATCCAGGGCGTTTTCGACGAGTTCCTTGACGACCGAGGCGGGACGCTCGATCACTTCCCCGGCAGCAATCTGATCGATGAGTTCGTTGGCGAGAACCCGGATCGGCATGACGACACACTCACGGACATTTCCGCCGCGAGTGTACAGGGGCTCAGGGCAGGCTGGGGCTCTCCGGAGCAACCCGGGCGAGTCCGCGCCGCAGTTGCGCAAAGCGCGTTCCGGGAGGCGGGTTCGCCTCGAAGAAGGTGCGCACGCCGCTGAAAATGGCATTCGCAAGCTTCCCCTGCTGCACGCTCGTGCGCAGCCGGCGCTCTTCCTGTGGATTGGAAATATAGGCTGTCTCGACCAGCATCGAAGCCATGGCACGCGACTTGAGCACGTAGAAGCCCGCCTGCTGCACGGTCGGCTTGCGTACCTCGCCGACGCTGTCGAGCGCGGCGAGCACGCGTTCGGCGGCAGTCATGCTGGCGCTGATGGTCGCGGTCTGCGACAGATCAATCAGCACCGAATCCAGCTGCGGGTCCTTGCCCGCAAGCGGCACGCCGCCCATGCGATCCGCGGAATTTTCACGGTCTGCAAGCCAGCGCGCCGCCTCGTCGGTGGCACCGCGCTCCGACAGCACGTACACGGACGCGCCGGCGACGCTCGCGTCGCGAATGGAATCCGCGTGCACCGATACAAATAGGTCGGCGCGCGCGTCCTGGGCGCGCCTGATCCGATCCTTGAGTTCAATGAACTCGTCGCGATTTCGCGTCAGCACGGCACGCATGCCGGGTTCCTGGTTGATGCGTTGTGCAAGTGCGCGCGCGATGGCCAGGGTCACATCCTTTTCACGGGTGCCGCCGTGCCCTATCGCCCCGGGATCATCCCCGCCGTGGCCGGCATCGACCGCAATGACAATCTGCCGGTCCGTGTCCAGGGGCGCATGCGCGGCACGCACCGACTGCACGGGCGTGGCTGGTACTACGGGAGGTTGTACAACGGCAGGTTGAACGCTCGCACGCTGCACGAGCACAGGCTGCACGATGGGTTGAACGACCGCAGGCTGCACGAGCGCAGTTGGCGGCGCCGCCGGCCGTGCCGCTTCGAGCGATGCCGCCTGGGCGCGCACGGCGTGCGGCGCGTCTCCCAGATCGACGATGAGATCCTGCTGCGGTCCCGGGGGACGCGCGAGCCAGTGGCTGCGGGTGGCCACCGTGGAATTAAGCTCGATCACCACCCGCAGCGTGCCATCGGCGCGCGGCCCGGTGCGAATGCGCGCCACGCTGCCGGCGCCCGGCGGCAGGTGCACACCCGCGCGCATGCGCGTGTGGCGCAGGTCGATCACGACGCGCGCCGGCGCGGCAAGCGTAAAGACCTTTTCCGGAGCAGTGGCGCTCAGCGCCAGCGTCACGCGCGTGGCGGTGCCATCGCTCAAAAGCTCGATATTGCGCAGCTCACAGGGCGCAGTCGCGTGAGTCGCAGCAGCGAAAGTCACCGTGCCCCAAAGAAAGATCTGCCTTATCATGGACTTCGCAGTTGAACTTATCGCCTAATCTACGAGCAACGCGCGACGAGTTCAAGCCTGGGCGCGTCTCAGCCACTCCTCACCCAGCAAACTGGCCGCCTCCACCCGAATCTCGTGGCCTTGCGCCGAGACACTGAGAGTCACGCGCAGATCCGCCGCCGGCAGGCGGCCGAGGGCGCGCTCGGGCCACTCGATGAGCCACAGATAGCCGGGCTGCGCCCAGTCGCGCAGACCGAGCGCCTCAAACTCCGCCTCATCCTGCAGCCGATAAAGATCCAGGTGCAGCGCCTGCACGGCGCCCAAGTCGTAGAGCTCGACCAGCGTGTAAGTCGGGCTGCGTACGAGGGCCGTGACACCGCAGGTAGCAAGAAACCCGCGCACCCAGGTGGTCTTGCCCGCGCCCAAATCGCCCGCCAGGTACACGGCCGCGAAAAGATCTGTATTGCGCGGACGCGCGCGGGCAAAGCGTGCGCCCTCCTCTTCGGTTTCTGCGGCAGAGCCCGTCGAGTTGCGCACGCGCGGCCGCTAGCGGTTGACCCAGGTACGCAGCTCGCGCGCAATGTCGCTGGCGAGAAGACCTCTTTCGCCGCCGTTGCGGGCGGCGCTGTCACCGGCCATGGCGTGCACCCAAACGCCCACCCGCGCCGCCAGCGCCGCGTCCCGGCACTGGGCAAGAATCCCGGCGATTGTCCCGGTGAGCACATCCCCGGCGCCGGGGGTTGCCATGCCTGGATTGCCGCGCTCACACAGTCCCGGGATAGCATCCGTCGTTGCCACGAGCGTTCCTGCGCCTTTGAGCACGACGGTGCCGCCGTAGCGCACGAGCAGCGCATCGAGCGCGGCGAGCCGGTCTTCCTGCACCGCCTTCGCGCTCGTGCCGAGCAGCCGTCCGGCCTCCCCAGGGTGGGGTGTGAGAATCCAGTCAGAGCGCCGCAGCGGCGCTGCGCTCAAAAGATTGAGCGCGTCCGCATCGACGACCAGCGGTTTGCCGCAGTCAAGTACGCGAGCAAATGCGGCGCGCGCCCAGTCCGTGCGGCCCAGCCCCGGACCGACGGCGACCACATCCGCACTTTTGAACGCATCAGCAAGATCGCCGTCGTGAATGACGGGACGACAGATGAGCTCGGGGCATCCTGAGGCGATCGCTCCGACGTTCTCCGGCGCGACTGCCACCGTCACGAGGCCCGCCCCCACCCGCAGACACGCCTCGCCCGCCAGGCGCACCGCCCCCGGCATGCCGACGCCACCGCCCACGATGAGCACATGGCCAAAATCGCCCTTGTTGGCCGCGCGCGCGCGCGGCGGCAGGGCGCGCGCGGCCTCGGCCGCGGTGATGCGCTCGAGCCGCGGCCGAAATTCAGGCGTCGCGGGGGCCGCGATCGCCAGGTCGTCAAAGAACATGTTGCCGGCAAAGTCGGGCCCATCGCCGACAAACAGCCCCGTCTTCAGGGTGATGAAGCATACCGTGCCGGTTGCACGGACCGCATCGCCCAGCGCCACGCCGCGATCGCTGTCGAGACCCGAAGGCACGTCGAGCGCAAAGACAGGCCGCTCCGCTGCGTTCATGGCGCGAATGACCGCGGCAGCCTGTGGACGCACGCCAGCTGAAAGGCCCGTGCCGAGCAATGCATCGACGATGACCTCGCCTTGCGCAAGGAGCGGCGCGGCGAACGGCTGTACGCGGCCGCCGCTTGCTCGGAAGTCCTGGCAGGCCTGTTGAGCATCGCCGCGCAGCGCCTCGGGAGGGCTCGCCGCCAGCGCCGTTACGGTCAGGCCGGCGGCTTGCGCGAAGCGCGCCAGCACGTAGCCATCCCCGCCGTTGTTGCCCCCGCCACACACGATCACGATGCTGTGCGCTGTCGGCCAGCGCGTTCGCAGGGTGCGCAGCGCCGCCTCCCCTGCGCGCTTCATGAGTGTGTAGCCCGGCACGCCCAGCGTGTCGATCGCGTAACTATCGAGCGCGCGAGCCTGTGCGGTGGTGTACAGCGGCGTCGGCAGCGGCATGCGCCGATTATACTGGCCTTATGCCGAGCGAACCCGCCGCGATCGATCTTGCCGCCGTCAAAGAGGAACTGCGGATGCTCGCGCGCCGCATGGGCTTTGACGCACTGGGCGTCGCCGATATCGAACTCGGCGCCGACGAGCAGCACCTCGAGGACTGGCTCGCGGCCGGCTTCCACGGCGAGATGCACTACATGCAGCGCCACGGCACGATGCGCAGCCGCCCCTACGAGCTTGCGCCCGGTACGGTGCGTTGCATCAGCGTGCGCATGAACTACTGGCCCGCGGAGGCACGCGATGCGCCGAGCGCTCTAGCCGATGGCACGCGCGGCTATATCTCGCGCTACGCCCTGGGACGCGACTATCACAAACTCATGCGCGGCGCGCTCGCCAAACTTGCGCGCGGCGTTGCGGCGCGCATCGGCCCCTTCGGTTACCGCGTCTGCGTCGACAGCGCGCCGGTGCTGGAGAAGGCGCTGGCGCGCAATGCGGGCCTGGGCTGGATCGGGGCCCACACGAATCTCATCGCGCGCGATGCGGGCTCGTTCTTCTTCCTGGGCGAGATCCTCACCGATCTGCCGCTGCCGGTGGATGCCCCTGCGAGCGCCCACTGCGGCACCTGCAGCGCCTGCATTCCCGCATGCCCGACGCAGGCGATCGTCGCGCCGCAGCGGCTTGACGCACGGCGATGCATCGCCTATCTCACGATCGAACATCCCGGCAGCATCCCCGAAGCGTTGCGCCCGGCCCTCGGCAACCGCATCTATGGCTGTGACGACTGCCAGCTCGTGTGTCCGTGGAACAAATTTGCCCGCGCAGCGAGCAACCCAGATTTCAAGGTGCGCCATGCGCTCGATGCGCCGCGCCTCACCGAGCTCTTCGCCTGGACGGCACGCGACTTCGAGCAGCGCATGCGCGGCTCGGCGATCTACCGTATCGGCTATGCCCGCTGGTTGCGCAACATCGCGGTTGCGCTAGGCAATGCCCCACGCTCCGCCGAAGTCGTGGCGGCGCTGCACGCCCGGGGCGAAGATGCATCACAGCTCGTGCGCGAACACGTCGCCTGGGCACTCGAGCGACACGCGAGCGTCAGCGCACTTTGAGATTATCGATGAGGCGCGCCTTGCCGAGGCGCGCCGCCGCCAGCACGACGAGCTCCTCGGTGGCCTCGAGCGGCGCGCCCAGGTCGCGCGCCGCGCGGATCGCGAAGTATTCCGGCTGCATGCCCGCAGCCTCAAGCGCGAGGAGTCCGGCGCGCTCGAGTGCCGCAAAATCCCGGTCCCCGGCGGCCAGGCGCCGTGCGGCACCCTGCAGCGCGACGTACAGGCGCGGGGCGCTCCGGCGATCCGCCGCCGTCAAATACTGATTGCGCGAGCTCATCGCCAGCCCGTCCGCATCGCGCACCGTCGGCGCCGCCACGATCTCGATGGGATAGCACATGTCGGCGACCATGCGGCGGATGATCGTCAGCTGCTGATAGTCCTTCTCGCCGAAAACCGCGATGTCCGGCTGCACGATGTTGAAAAGCTTCGCGACAACCGTGGTGACGCCCTCAAAATGGCCGGGCCGAAACTGTCCGCACAGGATGCGCGACAGCTCCGGCACTTCAACGCGCGTGGCACGCTCGAGGCCGTCCGGATAGATCTCGCGCACATCCGGCATGAACATCAGATCGCAGCCCGCTGCGCCCAGCATCTCGGCATCCTTCGATGCGGTGCGCGGGTAGTGGGCAAAGTCCTCGTTGGGACCGAACTGCATCGGATTCACAAATATGCTGGCGACGAAGCGCGCAGCGCCGCGGCGCGCCGCCTCAATCAAGCTGATGTGGCCCGCATGCAGGTTGCCCATGGTCGGCACGAAGGCGATGCGCGCGCCGTCCATGCGCCAGCGCCGCACGCGCTCGCGCACTGCGGCACTGGTCGTGACCGTATCCATCGAATTAAAGCGGCGCGTTCAGAAGGAGTGTTCTGCAGCGGGATACTCGCGCTTCTTCACGGCGGCCACGTAGTTTTTCAGCGCCTGCAGGTTCGTGCCCGCACCCTCCATGAAATTTCTGACGAAGCGTGGCTTGCGCCCCGTCGTAATGTCGAGTAAGTCGTAGAGCACAAGGATCTGTCCGTCGGTATGCGCTCCAGCGCCGATACCAATGACCGGCACGCGCGCCGATGCGGTGATCGTGCGCCCGAGATCGGTCGGAATGCATTCGAGGAGCAGCATATCGGCGCCTGCCGCTTCGAGCTGGCTGGCATCGCGCAGCATGCGCTCGGCGGCGTCGCTCTCGCGCCCCTGCACGCGAAACCCGCCGGACTTGTGCACCGACTGCGGTTTCAGGCCCAGATGCGCGCACACGGCGATGTCGTGGGAGGCTAGAAACTCGACGATGTCCGACTGCCCCGCGCCGCTTTCGAGCTTGATCATCTTGGCGCCGCCCTCCTGCATCAGGCGCACGGAGTTTGCGAGTGCCTGTTCCTTCGACGGGTAGCTCATGAAAGGCAGATCGGCCATCAGAAAGGGGCGGTTCAACCCACGCGTCACGGCGCGGCAATGGTAGACCACGTCATCCATGGTCACGGGCACGGTGGTGTCGTGGCCCTGTATCACCATGCCGAGCGAATCGCCCACCAGCACCACATCCGCATCCGCTTCATCGACCAGCGCGGCGAAACTTGCGTCGTAGCAGGTGAGGCACGCGATCCTCTCGCCCTCGTCTTTCATGCGCGCAAGCGTCGCCAGCGTGACCGGCGGTCGCGTCGAATCGCGCAATTGCAGATGGGTGTACATGGTCAGATCACACGGTGCCGCAGCGGATTGTAATAGAGCCGGCCGCGCTTCATCCGGGCGATCGTCGCGGCGAGCTCATCGTAGTCGGCCTGGCTTGAAATCGGATCGAACGTCGCCGCGTTGACGATCAGCAAGGGCGCCGCATCATACTCATGGAAGAAGCGCGCGTAGGCTTCGTTCAGGCGCGTCAGATACGCGCGCTCGATGCGCTGCTCAAAATCGATGCCGCGCCGGGCAATACGCTCCAGGAGCACATCAACCGGCGCCTGCAGGTATATGACGAGATCGGGCTTCGGCGGGCGGATGTCAAGCTTGGCGTGCACCTGCTCATAGAGCGCGTACTCGGCTTCATCGAGGGTGACGCGCGCGAACAGCCGATCTTTCTCGAAGAGATAATCGGCCACGCGCACCGGGGCAAACAGATCCTGCTGCACAAGCGCGGTGAGCTGCTGTGCGCGCTGAAAAAGAAAGGCCAGCTGTGCGGGGAATGCACCGACGCGCGGGTTCCTGTAGAAGCGCTCGAGAAACGGATTCTGCGTGGCCTGTTCGAGCACAAGCTCCGCTGACAGGGTCACCGCCAGGCGCTGTGCCAAACTCGTCTTGCCCACTCCGATCGGCCCCTCAACGACGACGAAGCGATGGGCAGCAGCCTTGGCTTTCATAGCGGCCAGATGTTCTCGCGGCTGACCCGGGCGGCGAGTTCTGCCACCCGACCCAACCCCGGAACGTGCAGATCCGGCGCAATATCGGCGAGCGGGAAGAGCACGAAATTGCGCGCGGCCATGCCGGGGTGCGGCAGCTCGAGGGATCCGCTGCAAGAGCGCTCGCGGCCGTATATCAGCAGATCGAGATCGATCACGCGTGGTCCCCACTTTTGATGGCGCGCGGGCCGGCCGAGACTTCCTTCAAGCGCCAGCAGATCAGCCAGCAGTTTGTGTGAGTCTAGCTGTGTGAGCGCCCCTACCACGGCATTCACGTAGTCCGGCTGCGCGATGGGCCCGAATGCGCGCGACCCGTAGAGCGGGGAGACGTATACCACGCGCGACGCCGCGAGGGCCTCGAGCCTGGATACTGCGAACCGCACTTGCGCGCCGGGGTCATCAAGATTGCTGCCGACCCCGATATAGACGGGCTGCCAAATGCTCACCGTCCGGCCTCATACGGGACCGGCGCTGCGCGGACGCCGCCGCCTGCGCGCGCCGTGGCGCGCGCCCGGCGGACGCGGCGCGGCTTCGCCTCCGAGTGCGTCCAGCATGGGCTCCCGTTCCGCCGGTGCGACTTCCTGCAGGCGCTTCCACCAGTCCGCGCGCTCCGGCGGGGCAAGACCTGCCTGGGCGCGCAGCAGCAGCAGGTCATAGGCGGCGCGGAAGCGCGGATGCTCGAGGACGCGCAGCGCGCGCCGGCCACGCGGGTGCTCGAGCCGCGGCTGCAGTGCAAACATTTCTCGCAGGCCGAGCGAGAAGCGCCGCGGGATCAACACGTGCTTCTGCGCATCCCGGACCGCGCGATCACAGGCGTCGAGAATTGTCGCGGTGTCGTGCCAGCGCTCCGGGGGCGCAGCTTCGATCAAGCGGGCGATCGGCCCGTACAGGAGGAGCGCAAAGAGAAAACTTGGCGTGACGGCTTTGCCATCGCTCACACGCCTGTCGGTGTTTGCAAGACCGCGCACGAGCAGTGCCTCAGCGGATGCACCGCGATCCGACTCCAGATAGGCATCGACGGTCGGCAGCAGTGCCGCCAGGAGCCCGCGGCGCCGCAACACCTCAAGACTGCGCACGCCGCAGCCATTCAGAAACAACTTCAATGTTTCATCAAATAGACGCGCTGGCGGCACGTCCGCGAGCCGGCCGCGCAGCCTCGCCAGCGGCTCCGCGGTTGCAGGGTCGAGGTCGAAGCCGAGCTTGGCCTCGAATCGCGCCGCACGCAGCATGCGCACGGGATCCTCGCGATAGCGCGTGTCCGGGTCGCCGATGAGCCTTAGGCGCCGCGCCGCAATGTCTTCCGCGCCGCCGACGTAATCCCAAAGCGAGAAATCCGCGATGTTGTAGTAGAGCGCGTTTGCGGTGAAGTCCCGCCGCCAAACGTCCTCATCGACCGTGCCGTAGACATTGTCGTAGATGATGCGGCCGGTCTTGTCAAAGAGGCGCTCGGTGTCGGCATCGGCGAAGACTGCGGCATCCGCAGGCTCGGCAAGCTCGGCATCTTCTCGTTCAATCTGCGATTCCTCATCCTCCTCCGCATCCGGGTCCGCGTCGGGCAGCGGGTCCTGCCCCGGCGACGGTGCGGTCGCAGCGCGGAAGGTTGCAACCTCAATGATGTCGCGCCCGAAATACACGTGCGCCAATCGAAACCGCCGCCCGATGAGCCGGCAGTTGCGAAATAATTTTCGAACCTCCTCCGGCAACGCATCCGTCGCAACGTCGAAGTCCTTGGGCTCGATGCCCAGCAGTAAATCACGCACGCAGCCGCCCACCAGAAAAGCCTGGAAGCCTCCTTCGCGCAAGCGATACAAAACACGCAGGGCGTTCGGCGAAATACCCGAACGGGAGATCGTGTGATCGGATCGCGGAATGATCCGGGCAGTCGTGGCGGGCGCCTGAAGCGGCGCGGCAGGTGAGTTCAAATTTAGTTCTTTCGGCTTGAGCAATTGGCGCAGGCCCCTATAATACCGCGCTCTTCTGCCTTACCCTCGGCAAACGCTCCCATCGTCTAGAGGCCCAGGACATAGCCCTCTCAAGGCTAGTACGCGGGTTCGAATCCCGCTGGGAGCGCCATAAAATTCAATTAGTTACGGGCGCATCAATCGTACTTACGAAAACTATGCGAACACATCTGGCGACGTTCTGAAAGGCATACGAGCGCGCGCGGCCAGGCCGGACCTTACGCGATAGGTCCGGAGTGATCGGACTGCCTTAGAGGCAAGCTCGGGAATCTAATTGCGACTGCTCCCAGGGTCGGCGGCAGTCGCACGGGCAAGGAAGTACCATGGTGGCAACGACAAGCAACGAAACGGCGACTAGAAAATTGCAGGCCTGCGCATACAGATCGCCGGCTCGCGGCGTCATGTTCCGCAGCAATCATTGCGCTCTTCTACAGCAGACGATATACGCCGCAACAGCTGTTGCGGTTCTGCTATTACGTCCTGCCGCTTTTGGCGCTGAAGCTGGCAAACCAAAACCAGAAGAGGCGCTGCCCTCGATCGCCAACAAGACGGCTGCGATGCGACACATGCCCGGCCTGCTGCCGATCCACTGGGACGATAAGAGCGGCCACCTGCATCTGGAGCTTCCGCTTTTAAATGTGGACCTCCTTTATGTCGAATCGTTGCCCTATGGGATGGGCTCAGCTGATCTGGGCTTGGACCGAGGCGAGGTATTCGGCTCGCAAATTGTGCGGTTCGAACGAATTGGGCCCAAGGTGCTGCTGATTCAGCCCAATGAGGCGTTCCGTGCGTCCTCGGCTGACACGTCTGAGCGCTTGGCTGTATTGCAGTCGTTCCCGGAATCCGTATTGGCGGCCTTTGATGTTGAGGCAGAGAATGCGAGCGAAGCACAAGGCAGTCGCGCCGTGCTCGTCGATGCCACGGATTTCTTTCTGCGTGATGCGCAT
>Ga0302314_10016156_pt1 | contig 12638 bp, 10 predicted proteins | sample III_Palsa_N2_3_FD_200533 | JGI IMG/M metagenome (GOLD analysis project Ga0302314, IMG submission 200533) | Peat permafrost microbial communities from Stordalen Mire near Abisko, Sweden - III_Palsa_N2_3 | ecosystem: Environmental > Terrestrial > Soil > Palsa > Peat permafrost | place: Sweden...
TCTGGATGGTCACGTCCAGAGCGGTCGTCGGCTCGTCCGCGATCAGCAGCTTCGGGTCGTTGGCGAGCGCCATCGCGATCATCACGCGCTGCCGCATGCCGCCGGAGAACTGGTGCGGGTACTCCTCGACCCGCTCCCGCGCGCGGGGCATGCCGACCAGGTCGAGCACCTCCACCGCGCGGTCCATGGCGTCCTTCTTGGACACGTCCCGGTGCAGCGACACGACCTCGGCGATCTGCGCGCCGACGGTGTGGGTCGGGTTCAGCGAGGAGAGCGGGTCCTGGAAGATCATGCCGATCTCGTCGCCGCGGACCTTGCGAATCTCGACCGGGTCGAGCCCGGTGATCTCACGGCCGTTGAGCTTGATGGAGCCGCCGGCGATCCGGCCGCCGTTGGGCAGCAGGTCCATGATCGACAGCGCGGTCATCGTCTTGCCGCAGCCGGACTCGCCCACGATGCCGAGCGTCTCGCCCTCGTCGACGTGCAGCGACACGCCGTCGACGGCGTGCACCACGCCGTTCTTGAGCTGGATCTCGGTGCGCAGGTCCTCGATCTGCAAAAGCGCCACAATATCCCCTTACCGGCGCTGCAGCCGGGTTTCGAACGCGTCGCGGAGCGCGTCGCCGATGAAGTTGAACGAGATGCAGGTGAGGATGATCAGCACGCCCGGCGGGTAGATCAGCCACCAGTAGTTGCCGCCCTGAATGTAGGTCAGGCCGCCCGACAGCATGCTTCCCCAGTCCGTGGCCGGCGGCGCCACCCCGAGGGTGAGGTAGCCGAGGACCGACAGGGTGAGGATCGAGTCCGCCACCGCGAACGTGCCCTGCACGATGATCGTGCCGATCGCGTTGGGCACGATGTGCCTGATCACCGACCGCATCGGACGGCCGCCGATCACCTTGACCGCCTGCACGTACTCCCGGTTGCGGAGCGCGAGGGTCTCGCCGCGGACCAGCCGGGCGACGCCGAACCAGTAGAACACCGCGATGATGAAGATGATCACGGTCGGGGTCGGGTGGAAGATCACCGACAGGATGATGATCACCATCAGGGACGGCAGCGAGAGGCCGGCGTCGACGACCCGCATCATCACCGAGTCGACCAAACCGCCCGCGAAGCCGGAGATCGCCCCGTACAGGGTGCCGAACAGGACCGAGACGACCGCCGCCGCGAGGCCGACCTCGAGCGAGGTCTGGCCGCCGACCATGAGCCGGCCGAGCTGGTCGTAGCCGAGCTCGTCACAGCCGAGCAGGTTCGTGCTCGACGGCGGGCACAGGGTGTTGATCAGGTTGGTGTCGACCTGGTTGGTGACGTAGAGGTGCGGTCCGACGAAGCAGAACAGCAGGATGAAGATCACGAAGGCAACGCCGGCCAGCGCCAGCTTGTTCTCCGCGAAAACCTCCCACGCCCGGCGGAACATGCCGCGAGGGGGGGTGCCGAGTTCGAGCCCGAGCTCGGCCTCGGTGGCCGCAATGGCCTGCGCTTCCATTGCCATCAGTACCTCACCCTCGGGTCGAGCACCGCGTAGCCGACGTCGGCCAGCAGGTTCCCCACGATCGTCGCCACGGTGGCGAGCACCGTGAAGCCGAGCAGTGTCTGGTAGTCCACGTTGAGCGCCGCCTGGTAGAACGCGAGCCCCATGCCCGGGTAGTTGAAGACCGCCTCGATCAAGATCGCGCCGCCGACCAGGGTCGGCAGCGAGAGACCGAGCAGGGTGACGATCGAGACCAGCGAGTTGCGGAACACGTGACCCCAGATCACCCGCCGCTCGCTCGCGCCCTTGGCGCGGGCGGTGCGCACGTAATCCTGGACCAGGTTGTCGAGCACCGACGAGCGCATGTACCGGGACCAGAGCGCGTAGAGCAGGAACGCGTAGGTCACCACCGGCAGCACCAGCGCGCGCGGATCTTCGAGGATCGAGGCGACCGACGTGTACTGGGGCGCGAACGGCGGGAAGATGTGGACGTCGATCGCGAACCAGTCCACCAGCACGATGCCGAGGAAGAAGGTCGGGGTCGAGTAGCCCAGGAAGGAGATGCCGGTGAGGATGTAGTCGGTGACGCTGTTGCGCTTGACCGCCTGGTAGACGCCGAGCGGGATGCCGAACAGCAGCGACACGACCGTCCCGAGCAGCACCAAGACGATCGTCTTGGGCAGGTCCTGGGCGATCTCCGCGCTGACGTTGAGGTTGAGCTTGGCCGAGTAGCCGAGGTTGCCGTGCAGGAGCTGGTCGACCCACTTGAGGTACTGCACGAAGAACGACTGGTTAAAGCCGTACAGGTGGTCGTAGTAGGCGATCTCGTAGGGAGTCGCGCGGTCGCCGAGGAGCGCCCTGACCGGTCCGCCGGGGAAAAGGTGGACGAGGCCGAGGGTAGCGACCGTCACCAGAAACAGGACGATCAGCGCCTGCCCGATCCGCCTGATGAGGAAACCGATCACGGTTCCGTTGTCCTTTCTCGGGGCCATGCCACGGCCCCGCCCGGTTGGGCGGGGCCGTGGCCCGGCGCTACCCGCTGGTTACTTGGTGAAGTTCCAGTATTCGGGCAGCCACGTGAACAGCGGGTTGAACTGCACGTTCGCCAGCTTGCTGGACACCGCCTGCACCGCGTAGGCGTTCGGCAGCCAGATGAACGGCAGCTGCTGAGCGGTGTAGGTCGCGTACTGGTCGAACACGCCGATGCTGCTGCTCGTGTGGGTCTCGTTGATCAGCTTGTCCTCGTTCGAGTCGGTGTAGCTCCCCGGGTTGGAGGAGGCGCCGGTCTCGAACAGCGGCTCACCGGTCGGCTCGAAGCCGGGTCCGTTGAAGTTCCAGCCACCGAAGTTGAGGATGTCCCAGGTGCACTTCGGTCCCGGCGAGCACGGGGTGGTCTCGCCGATGATCGTGTTGAAGGACTGCGGCACCAGGTTGATCGCGATACCCGCCTGGGTCGCGTCCGACTTGTAGACCGCGACTTCCTCCTGGAAGGCCTGGACGCCGGTCGCGTAGTCCATCGTGAGCGAGAGCTTCGTGCCCGCGGTCACCCCGGCCCCACAATCGGTCGCCGCCGTGCCAGCCGACTCGCAGGTCATCACGCCGTTGACTTCCTTCCAGCCGTGGCTGGTGAGGAGCGACTTGGCGGTGGAGATGCTGAACGCGTACGGGCCCTGCCCGTCGTTTTCGTTCTGCACCGAGGGGACCCACTGGCTCTTCGGCTGGGTCGGCACGCCGCCCGAGGTCGGGTACGCGTAGCCGCGGTACACGGCCTTGTCGATGCCCGGCTGGTCAACCACGTCCTGGAGCGCCTGGCGGACGTACAGCTGCTTGAACGCCGGGCCGATGGTCGGGTTGTTGAAGTTGATGACCATGTAGTAAATGCCGTACTGGTACGCCGGCTCGAGGTTGTAGGCGCTGCCGAGCGGGTTGGTGCTCGGCAGAACCGAGCTGCCCGAGTTCGGCGGCAGGTCGGCCGACGGGATGTACCCGACGTCGATCTGGCCGGTCTTGAGAGCCGTGTACTCGGTCGTGTCGTCGGTGTACGCGTAGTACGTGAGCGACGCGAGCTTGGCCTTGGGGGCGCCCGAGTAGTCCGCGTTCGGGACGAACTGGGTGACCGGGCCGGCGCTCGCGGTGCTGAAGCTGCTCAGCTTCCACGGGCCGTCGACGGTCGCCCAGATCGGGTTGGTCGCGTAGGTCTTGACGTTCTTGGCCTGAGTGGTCAGGAAGTTGAAGACCGCGTCGCACTTGGCCCACTTGTCCTTGGCGGAGTCCGTCGTGCAACCGCCGCTGCCCGCGGCGGCCGACGCCGAGGTGACGTCCCAGGACATCGGCATCGGGGTGATCTCGGCGAGCTGGTTGTAGGTGAACCAGATGCTCGAGACGGCCGACTTCAGGTGCAGCACGACGGTGTCGGGCCCGGTGGCGCTGAAGGAAACCAGGTTGTCCGGGAGCAGGCCTGGCGTGTAGCCGTAGTAGTTGGCCTTCTCGGCTTCCATCATGTTGAGCCAGAAGACCACGTCGTCGGCGTTAACCGTCTCGCCGTTGGACCACTTCCAGCCCTTCATGGAGATGGTCACGGTCTTGCCGCCGTCGGTGTACGTCGGCTGGCTGGCGAGGGAGAGGGGGTAGTTGACCGAGACCGAGTCGCCGTTGTTGCCGAACTCGTACAGCGGCCGGTACATGTACTCTTCGAAGCCCTCGGTGTTGTACTCGTTCGCGCTGGTTAGCGGAATGAAGGGCCAGATCCAGTTCAGTGTCACACCGGCCGGCAGCGCCACCGTCGCGTTGCCGCCGGCGACGGCCGCGGCGGTCGACGAGGGTGTGGACGACGATGAGGCGTTGCTCGACGGGCTACTGCTGCTGCTGCAGGCGGCGATGCCCACCGCGAGCAGGGCAGCCGCTCCGGCCACCGCGACGCGCGCCAGGCGCGGCCGCCGTCTGTTCCGAAACATCAATTGCGCTCCTTGGCTGTGCTGATGATGCGCCTCCGGCTTGCCCGGGTAAGGCGTGCCCCCAGACGCTGGGTTTGCCAGGAGCGTAGGTTAGGCCTGTTAAGGACCCGAAGCCGGACGGTCACGATTTGCTATCGATACGCCAATGTTTGGACATTTTGCCGTCCGCACGCCCGTGAGCGCGCAGGTAGGCACGCGCGGCGCCGGTGCCTGCGTTCCGGCCAAAATACCACAAAGCAGACGTTGTGTACCACGGACAACCCAACGACTTTTCGGTGCATGTCGCACTCTGCCGGAAGATTTCCTGAACATTGGGGATTTCGAAGCAGTATGCCTTCAACGGAAGCTACCACGATCGACCGTTACGCACGGTAAGTCTGCAGAACAGGCGTGCTGATCGGGCATGTGGTGACGGTGGGGGTTGCTCCTGTTACCGATGAGGAGCCGCTGAAAGGTACTGTGCTCTGCGCTTCTTGCTGTTATCCGACGCGATCCACCGGAATCCGCTCGGGCGCTCGGCTCGCGTCGCCACGCTTGTTGCTGTTATCCCAGATGTCGGTCGAAAAGACGCTCGGCGCGGTCGAGGGTCTCGCTGAGGTTGTTGTCGCCAACCAGCTCGCGCGCCTCGGCGATCGTGAGCCAGCGGAGCGGGGACTGCTCGTTCTCCGGGGCGATCGCGTCCGGGTGCTCGGTGGCCAGGAAATAGCGCAGGTCGGCGTGCTCGTGCTCGGGCTCGGTCCCGGACCGGCGCACGTAGCACACGGCTGCATGCTGCAGGTTCGCGTCCGGCCAGGGCACCAGGTCGGACAGGCCGGTCTCCTCGCGCGCCTCGCGCAGCGCGATCTGCAGCGGGTCGGTCTCCCCCGGGTCGCCGTGCCCGCCGACCTGGAGCCAGCGGTCGTGCTTGAAATGCCAGCGGAGCAGCACCCGCCGGCTGGGCGGGTGGACCACCAGGGCCGACCCGGTGAAGTGAAGCGGGAGCTGTGACCGCGACCAGGGGTCGCTCGCCGCCTCGGCCAGCTGGCGCATCCGCTTGAGCTCGGCGGCCTCGGTCGCGCCCGTCGCCTGATATCCGTTCAGCACCCGGTTCAGCACGCGACCATGCTGCCACGCGCGCTAGGCGCGCGCGAACGGGTTTCCGGTCGTTTCCATGGCCGCTGGCCGGGGCGACGGCATCGCGCTAGTCACACCAGTCCCGCCAAGTAACCTTGGTCACATCGGCATCACTAGTACTTTAATTCGAACACGTGATAACGAAGCCGAGGACTGTCCGCAAATACTTTCCATCTGCTCGCATCTGTGTTCTAATACTGGCTATGAGGGAGTCGTGCGCGACGATCGGCGGCCCGGGGAGGCGTGGCGCGCTTCCCTGCGCCACGCCTCCCCGGCCGCTGGTCGCGATGAGCCGACGCCGCTTAGCCTCCGAACACCGCAAGGGGTGACCATGACGCGCAGTTTCGAATATACAAGCTATAATGATGCCGACCAGCTTACCATGTGTGAAAACCTCGCCGCTGACGACGAGGGTGCGTCTGGTCAGCCGACCCCTGGTGACGGCGGTACCGAGGGCGCGGGACGGGGCGCGCACGCGCCCGACGGGCGGACCGAGGCACTGATCAACCGCGGCCGCGCGCCGGCCGGCCGATCGCGGACGCGGTGGCTCCGCTCCCATCTGCGGACGGTCGCGATCGCGGTAGGGGCGGCCGGCATCGCGATCATCGCGCTCGTGATCGCGCTGCCCGGCGGCGGCGCGAGCTGGCCCGGGAGCGTGGCCCAGGTCCAGGCGGAGATCACGACGGCCTGCGAGAACCCGAACGTGGCGGCCGAGCCCAGCCAGCTGAACTTCGCCTGCGCGAAGTCCACCCAGCAGATCCTGTGGGTCTTCGCGCTGCTGACGAGCGGCAACAACCCCGGGTTCGTCGACTCGACCACCGGCCGCAAGGGCCTCGAGCCGATCCAGCCGGCCCAGGGCGGCGACATCGCCTGGTCGCTCAACCTGCACCAGCCCTACAGTCCGGCCAACCCGATCGACAGCCTGCAGGTGGCGGCGCGGGCCATCAACAACATCATCAGCGGGGCGACCCTCACCAGCTCGAGCGGCACCCCGGACGTCGAGCCGGGCCTGGAGAGCACGGCCGCGAACTGCCAGCGCTACACGGGCTCCGCTCTGCTCGTCACCCGGTCGGGCTTCCCGGCCCGGTGCGCGCAGCCGGTCAGCACCCCGTCGGGCCAGGCGGCGCTGGTGAGCGACGTCTTCCAGCAGTGGATGGGCGGCACTGCGTCGCAGATGGCGGCTCAGGCCGGAGTCCTGTTCGAGCACGCCGACAACCCGGGCGACCAGCAGGTGCAGGCGATCCTCGCGAGCCTGCCGAGCTTCGGAATGTAATACATCGCTTTCGTCCCGTATCGGACGAATTCGTAGGACTGTTACCGCGGAAGGGGGGAAGAGGAACCGTGCATTCCGTCAGGAGGCCATGGTGGCAGCAGGCAACGGCGCTCGTCACCGTGACCACCGGCGGTGTGATCACCGGCTTCAACTTCGTCCCAGGGGCGGCCGCGACGATGACCTCGCCGACCAGCGTGCCACTGCACCTGCTAGCCCTCGAGCAGGCGGCGCAGCCTGGTTCTGCCATGAACGCCAGGGCCATCGGCGGCGACAGCGCCGACAGCGGCACTAGCGACGCGCTGCTCCGGTCGGCCATCGTCAACGTCGCGAAGTACTACCTGCAGATCGCCGCGACCCGCAGCCCGGCCCAGATGGAGGCGCTGATCTGGGACAACATCAGCCAGAACGGCGCCGACCACGGGCCGTCGTGCGCGGCCTTCGCCAGCCTCACGCTGGAACTGGCCGCGCAGGCGGTCGGCCAGCAAAGCTGGGTCAGCGGCGGGAAGAGCTACCCGTATCCGCTCCCCGCGTGGGCCGATGTCCGGGTCGACACCAACCCGGGATCGCCCGCCGTCACCTCGGTCATGGCGGACGCCCAGACCCACGGCCGGTGGCATCCGGTCGCCGACGGCTACCAGCCCCAGCCGGGCGACTGGGTCCTGTTCGCGCACCACGTCGAGGTCGTGACCCGCTACTCCGGCGGGGTGCTGGCCACCATCGGCGCGGACTCCGACCCCGGCCTGACGGTCAACGCCCACTCCTACGGCGGCACGCTGGCGGCGGACGGCGTGGTCGGCTTCGTCGACAACGGTCACCTCGCCACCGCTTCGCTCGACGGCACGGCGGCGGCGCCGAAGGCGTCTTCGGCGGCGCCAGGCGCGGGCGCGGTCGAGCCGGTCGGCACCCCTTCGTCTTCGCCTTTGTCTTCGTCTTCGCCTTTGTCGCCGGCCGCGCCGTCGAAGGACACGGGAGACTCGCCGACGGCCGGGGAAGCGGTCGTCCCGGGCGCCGCCCAGCCGCCGGCCGCGGTCAGCCAAGGCGTCGCCCCCACTCACGCCCCGGCGAGCGCGGCTCCGTCCCACAGCGCCGCGCCGGCGGCGAGCGCGGCTCCCACCCACAGAGCCGCGCCGACGCCGAGCGCGGCTCAGACTCACGGCGCCGGCAGCGCTGAGGTCCCTGGCATGGCGCAGTCGGTGCCGGCGGGCGCACCGGCAGCCGACAGTCGCGGCGCTGCGCCGACCAGCGACTCGTCGGGTACCGCCGCCGTCCCCGGTGTCGTCCAGCCCGCCACCGCCAACGTCACCGCTAGCCCGGTCGCCCGGTCGGGCAGCCAGGCGGTCGACGATCGGGGGGTCGCGGCGACGATCCCCGGCGCGCTTCCGGCCGCAGCCGCCGCGTCTGGGGCCGCGGCCGTTCCCGGGGCGAGCCCGGCCGCCGCCGCTCCGACGGCGCACTCGGCCACGACGCCGGTCGTCAAGCCGACCCCCACCGCCACCCCGAGCGCTACGTCGGCGCCGGCGTCCGGCGACTCCTCCGCCACATCCTCGCCTGCGCAGTACAAGCAGTACGCTCCGGCCGCGCAGGCGACCCCGGGGACGCGGACGCAGCAGGCGTTCATCAGCCTCATCGCGCCGGGGGCGGTCGCCGCCCAGCAGCGGTGGGGGGTGCCCGCCGCGGTGACGATCGCGCAGGCGATCGAGGAGTCGTCCTGGGGGAACAGCCAGCTCGCAGCCGAGTACCACAACCTCTTCGGCATCAAGGGGTCCGGCCCGGCGGGCAGCGTCGGCCTGCCGACCTCGGAGTTCTTCAACGGCCAGTGGGTGACGATCGACGCGCAGTTCCGCGTCTATCACAACGTCGCCGAGTCAATCGCGGACCATGCCGAGCTGCTGGCCACCAGCGGTTACTACACGCGGGCGATGGCGGACCGCGCGATCCCGGACGCGTTCGCCAACGACCTCACCGGCGTCTATGCGACCGACCCGGACTACGGCGCCAACCTCATCGCGATCATGAAGCTCTACAACCTGTACCGGTTCGACGGGGCGGTCCAGTCCGTCCCGTCGGCGCAGCCTCAGTCGGCGCAGCCTCAGTCGGCGCAGCCTCAGTCGGCGCAGGCATCGGCGACGCCGACCCCGGTCGCGTCTCCGGCTCCGGCATCGACCCAGTCGCACCCGACGACCGCGCAGCCGAGCAGTGCGCAGCCGACAGCCACGCCGTCGGCGGCCGCGCACGGCGGGCAGGCGACCATTCCCGGACTCGGTTCGCCGGGTCTCGTGCCCGCGACCACCTCGGCCGGGACCGGGGCGGGGTCGGCGGCCGCGCACACGCCCGCCGCGCAGATACCGGGGGTGGTGGCGCCCACCGCGGGCAGCTCCGGCTCGTCGACGGCGACTCCCACCGCGACGGCGACTCCCACCGCGACGGCGACTCCTACCACGGCCGCGGCTCCTACCCCGGCGACGGCTCCGCGAACGGCCGCGACACCTGCCACGGCGACGGCTCCTGCCGAGACGACGCCGCGAACGGCCGCCAGCGCGGCTCCCGGCGCGGCTGCGATCCCGGGTCTGGCCGCGCCCGCCTCGATCAGCTACCAGCGCCAGTCCGCCGCCGCCGCAACCACCGCCGCCCGGTACCAGCCGGAGTTCACCACGGCGGTGACGACCGCGTATTTCGCCACCGCGAAGGGGCCGGTCGGCCACGGCGAGCACCTCTACCGCGATGTGGCCGCGCAGACGGGCATCCGCTGGGAGCTGCTCGCCGCCTGCGACTGGATGCAGTGCAAGGCGCACCCGCGGTACTCCCCCGTCCACGGAGAGAAGATCGGCGCGCTCAACTCCGACGGGACCAGCTACGCCACCAAGTCGGCCGCGCTTGGGCAGTGCGCACGGGACCTGATCGAGCTGGCGGGGGCCGTGTACGGGATCGACCTGACCGCGCGGCGGCCGCTGTCGGTGCGCGCCCTAGCCGACGCGTTCGCCGCGTTCCGCTGGGGGGCGCTGCTGGTGCGGCACGGCGTCTCGGCGATGGAGTTCCCGTACTCGGTGGCCGGGCTCACCGCCCAGCACCAGAAGATGCACTGGCCCGTCATCGACGACCCGGCCGCTCCCGACCGGCCGGGGGCGCGGTTCCGCGAGCCGTTCGGCGCCGTCCCGGTCGTGCTCAGCCTCAGCTACCCGGCAACCGTCTTAACGGACAGAAAGCGCAGGCAACCTCGTGTTCCGGTTCCTTTCCTGGCTCCGACGCCGGTCCAACCCTGGCGCCCAGGCCACTCCGCCCGGTCAGCAGGTGACCGTCCAGCTCGCCGACGGGCAGCTCGCGCACGGCCGCATGGTCGAGCAGGGCGCCGATGGCGAGGGCGGCGACGGTCAGTACCATCCGACGATCGTGATGGTGGGACGGCCCGCGGACCCCGGACCGCAGTACCCGCGGCGGCGGTGGCACCGGTTCATCCCGCGCTGGGCCAAGGTCGCGATCGTGATCGCGATCGTGCTGCTGTTCTTCCGCCGCATCGCCGCCTGGGCCGTGCTGGCCGCGCTGTCGGCGACGCTGCACCTGTTCGGCGTCAACGCCCAGCTGCCGCACGTCTCCTTCGGGTGGCCGTGGTCGTCCGCGAGCACCACCACGAACACGATGGTCGGGCCCATTGTGCTGCAGAAGATCGAGGGGATCGACAAGCCCGCGCTCGGCACCGAGAACTTCAATTTCGTCTTCACCCGTAAGGTGACCAAAAACCTCGGCTTTCTGCCGTGCTGGTACTCCGCGAGCTTTTACGCCGTCGGCCGGGCGTCCGCCACGGTCGACCTGAACCCGGGCACCGCGTGGTGGAAGCCCTCCACCGGCCATTATCAACTGCGCGTACTCAGCCAGCCGGCCGGATCCATTCCGGGAAAGCTCGCCATCACCATGGCGCTTCCTCTCCCCCAGCTGCCACAGTCGGTGCACGACGTATCGATCGACAACACCCTCTCGTCGCCGATCTCGACCAACCACAGCTGGACCTACCCGGGGCTCGCCTGCGGCGCTCTCATCCGGCCGCAGTTCTCCGAGTCGGCGCTCTACGCGCAGGCCCAGACCGAGGCGTACACCCAGGCCACGACCCTACCGAGCGTCACCAAGCCGCTGATCGCGGCGGCCGAGAAGGAGGCCACGACGATCATCCGCGACAATTTCGTCGCGCCGACGGTGGGGGCGCTCAATTACAGCGTCAGCGCGTTCTCCATCCGCTGGGTGCCGTCGGCCGGATAGCTCCGGAATTACCCGGCCTCAGCGGAGGAATCGCCACGCCTAAGGCGGGCCGATTGGCTGACCGCCGCCAGCGCAGGACTTACCATGGCCCTTATGCCGGGGGTTGCCTCACTTGAGGACTTTCAGCGGGCTGTCGACCAGTTTGACATCACTTCTTCCCGCCTCACGATCGATCCGGCCGCGCTGGCGGCTGGTCGTCAGTCACTCGATCAATCCGGGCTGCTGCTGCTCGGGGAGGTCCACGGGGTCCGCCAGAACCCGTTGCTCGCCCGCGCGCTCATGGCCGCCCTGGACGTGACCGGACTGGCCCTGGAATGGCCGGCCGAGCTGGCGGCGCCCGTGAGCGGCTTCTTCGCCGACGGCCGGGTCCCCGACCACGCGCACCTGTGGGGCGGCGACGGCCGGATCACGGCCGGGCACTTCGCGCTGCTGCGCGAGCGCTTCCTGGCCGAGCGGCTGCGAGCCCTGACCCTGTTCGACGGCGTCCACGAGGCGGGCTGGTCGCAGCGTGAAGCCATGATGGCCGAGCGCATACTCAACGCTCAGACACCCGGCAGCCGCACGCTGGTGATCGCGGGGAACGCGCACACCGCGCTGACGCCGACGATGCTCGGCGTCCCGCTCGGAGCCCGGCTGGCCGAGTGGCGGCCCGGCGTGCGCGAGATCCGCATCAGGTACGGCAAGGGCACCTACTACAACCTGTCGCCGCGACGGTTCAACCACCAGTTCTCGCTCCGCCGCACGGCCCGGCTGCGGACCGAGGGCGGATCGCTGGCGCTCGACCTGCCGGCTCCGGCGCAGGCCTGGGTGCCGCATCGGAAGGCGGCCGACCAGCCGCGGGCGAAGCCGAACCCGGCCGGGTACACCGGGGCCTTCGCCGCCTACCGCGACCAGCCCGGTCTCGCGGCGCCCGAGCCGGCCGGTGGGCCGGGCTACCCGGACTTCCCTGGCTATCCGCGGCAGGCGACTCCGCCGGCCGCGCCGGGTGCGCCGCAGGCGCCTGCTCCCCCATCCGCTCCGTGGGGCGTCCCGCGCAGCCGGACCACCGGCCGGGCGACCTAACCCGTACGAGACGGGACTAACCCGAGGTAGCGTTGTATCCATGACGGCTGAAGTCTTCCCTGGTGGCGGACTGTTCGAGCGCGGCGCCTCGGCCTTCGCCGCCAGCGTGCCCGCCGATCCGGCCGACGACGGCTTCTTCGGCCCGGGCAGCGTCACCTGGCGGCTGCACGCCGACTTGTCGGCTCCCGTCTCCGGCCTGCGATCGCTGCTGCTGCAGGCGCTGCACCCGCTGGCGATGGCCGGCGTCGACCAGCACAGCCAGTGGCGGGCCGACCCGGCCGGACGGTTCGCGTCTACCGCCGCCTACGTGCTGACCACGACCTACGGTGATCGCGCGGCCGCCCGCGCGGCCGCCGATCGGGTGCGACGGATCCACCAGTGGGTCCGCGGCACCGATACGGTAACCGGACTGCCCTACGCGGCCGACGACCCCGCCCTGCTCATCTGGGTGCACGCGGCCCAGGTGGACTCCGGGCTCGCCGCCGCCGAACGCTACGGGGCGGAATTCAGCGAC
>Ga0302314_10016159_pt1 | contig 12636 bp, 11 predicted proteins | sample III_Palsa_N2_3_FD_200533 | JGI IMG/M metagenome (GOLD analysis project Ga0302314, IMG submission 200533) | Peat permafrost microbial communities from Stordalen Mire near Abisko, Sweden - III_Palsa_N2_3 | ecosystem: Environmental > Terrestrial > Soil > Palsa > Peat permafrost | place: Sweden...
GAACATGTTGTCCCAGGTCGAGTTCACGATCTCGGGCTGCAGCCCGAACACGGCCGCTATCAGGCGCCCCAGGTCGGGCTCGGAGCCGGTGAGAGTCTTCTGATCCGTGCCGATGTAGACCAGCGGGGGAGCACCGGCCGGAAGCGCTCCGACGCCGACCACCAGCTTGCCGGTGCTGCGGATCGACGCGGGCACCTCGGCGCGGATCGAGGCTACCTCGGGAACGGGGATTTGGATGGGGTGGTAGGGCGCACTGGTATCACCTGCGACCGTGACGAGCGTCGTGCCGCCTTTGGCCGATGGCGAGCTGCTGCCGGCTGATGCAGCGGTGGTGCCGCTGGAACAGGCAGCCAGCGCTGCGGCAAGAGAGAGCGCTCCGCCTCCGAATATGACCTCGCGGCGGGACGGGATTCTGGCTGTGGGCATGGTTTTCCCCCTAATGACCGGGCTGGATGGAGAAGGCTGCAGCGTCGGCGCTGCAGTGGCACCGCGGTGCCTATAGCACCTTGGCTAGGAACTCCCGGGTGCGCGCGTGCTTGGGGTTGGTGAGCATGTGCCCGGGCGGGCCTTGCTCTATGACGGTCCCGTTGTCGATGAACACGACCGTGTCGGCGACCTCGCGGGCGAAGCCGATCTCGTGGGTGACGACGATGAGCGTCGCGCCGTCCTTGGCGAGCTGCTTGATGGCGGACAGCACTTCCCCGACGAGCTCGGGGTCGAGCGCGGAGGTCGGCTCGTCGAACAGGAGCAGGGCCGGCTCAAGTGCGAGTGCCCGGGCGATCGCGGCACGCTGCTGCTGCCCGCCGGAGAGCTGGCGCGGATAGGAAGACGCCTTGTCTTCCAGCTCAACCCGGCGCAGCAGCTCGCGGGCGCGCGCTCGCGCGGGATCTCTGGCCAGGCGCTTGTGCGCGAGCAGCGGCTCGGCGACGTTGTCCAGGACTGTGAGGTTGGGGAAGAGGTTGAAGTTCTGCGCGACGAAGCCGATCTGGGCGCGCTGCCGCCAGATCGCCCGCTGGGGCAGCTCGTGGAGCCTGCCGTCCTGCTCCCGGACGCCGATCAGCTCTCCGAAGACGCTGACGTAGCCGAGATCCAGCCGGTCCAGGTGGTTGATGGCCCGCAGGAGCGTCGACTTTCCCGAGCCGGACGGACCCAGGATCGCCGTGACCGTGCCGGCCGGGAGCGTGAGATCGATGCCGTCCAGCACGGTCACCGGCCCGTAGGCCTTGCGGGCACCGCAGATCTCGACCGCGGGGGCCGCCGAACGTGCCGACGGGGCAGGCGGTCTCCCGGTACCGCCCCTCGAGGAAAAGATACGGGTCATGATCGTGTCCACGCGTTCGCGGCCTGGTTCCGCAGACCGGACAAGGAATCGCGCAGCCGCTGCAGCGGCGTGGGCGGCAGGGTGCGCACCGCGCCGCGGGCGAAGAAGCGCTCGATATAATACTGGATCACCGACAGGATGGTCGTGAGGATCAGGTAGTACAGCGCTGCGACCTCCAGCGTGGGGATGATGTCGCTCGGGTAGGTGCTGCCCATCTGCTGCACGGCACCGAACAGGTCGGTCAGGGAGACGTAGTACAGCAGGGCGCTGGCCTTGATCAGCCCGATGAGCTGGTTGACATAGCCCGGCACGATCGTGCGCAGCGCCTGCGGCAGCACGACGCGGCGCAACTGACGGAACCTGGGCAGGCCCAGGGCGTTCGCCGCCTCGATCTGTCCCTGGTCGACGGCCAGGATCCCGCCGCGCACGAGTTCCGCGGCGTAGGCGGCCTCGTTCACGCTCAGGCCGACGATGCCGATCACCTCGTAACTGAGCAAGGTGACGGTATTGAAGTGCGCTACTTCATAGCCGAACGGGATGCCCAGGCTGAGCGTCTTGTAGACGGCCGAGAAGTTGAACAGGAATAGCAGCACGACGATCAGGGGGACCGACCGGAAAAACCAGATGTACGCCCATGCGACAACCCGGAGCAGTGGGCTGCGCGACAGCCGGCACAGAGCCAGGACCACGCCGCCCGCAAAGCCGAACAGCGCGCTCCACGCGGTTGTCACGAGCGTGACCCGCAACCCCGAGAGGATGACCGGACGCGTGAACCAGTAGCCAACCCGGGGCCACTCGTAGAACGGGTTGGTGGCCAGGCCATGTATGTACTGGGCCAGCAGGACCAGCGCGATGGCGGTCACGATCCAGCGGCCGGGATGACGGAGCGGGATGACCGGGCGGGATGACAGACCGGGCGACCGAGGCTCAGGGGTGCCGGGAGGGTCTCCCTCGCCGTCCGCCTGCACCGGCAGCGCAGTGGTATTCATCGCGGCGGTTCCTGACTGCGGGAAGAACGCGACCGCCTGCTCCTAGCCGACATGGCCCGCCCGGCCGAACTGCCCGGCCTGGGTCATGGCGCCCAGGAGGTTCAGGATGAGGTGGGAGGCGAGCAGCGAGGTGCGCCCGTGCAGGTCGCTGGCGGGATCAATCTCGACGATATCGAACCCGACGATCTTCCCCAGCCCAGCGATGCCGCGGAGCAGATCCGAGATCTGCCAGTAGTCCAGGCCCCCGAACGACGGGCTGTTGACTCCCGGTGCCATTGCCGGATCAAGACTGTCGGTGTCGAGGCTGATGTAGTACTGCTCGGCACGCGGCACGCGCGCCAGTGCCGCCTCCACGCCCTGCCGGTGGACGTCGGTGGCCAGAACCCGCACGCTTCCCCACGCCTCCGCGTCGTCGACCTCCTTCTTCCGCGCACTCCCGATGCCGCGCAGCCCGATCTGCGCCATCCCGGTTACCCACGGCAGTTCCGAGGCCCGCCGCATCGGGCTGCTCAGGCCGTCATGCACGCCGTTCACCTCGTCCCGCCAGTCCAGGTGGGCATCGATGTGGATCGCGCACAAGGAACCCGCCTCCTCGTACGCCCGCATGACCGGGATGGTCGCGGCGTGATCGCCTCCGAGGATCACCGGCACTGCACCCCGTTGCAGCAGTGCTCGCACCGCGGCAGTGGCGGCCGCGCTGTTCTCCGCATACGCCCCCGGGCGTTCCAGGACATCGCCGGCATCGACGATGCGCACGTCGTGCCCGTCGAAGATGTCGGTCCCGAAATCGAAGTTATAGTTTTTGGCCGCATGGGGAAAGAACCTGGAGCTGGCAGCCCGAACGGCGGCGGGGGCGGCGCTCGATGGCTGCCGCGACCATTCGATGGTGTAAGGCGTCGTGTAGGGAAGACCCAAGATAGCGACGTCCGCATCGATCTCATCCAGTGACGCGGCGCGGGTCGCCGACAGAAAGCTGGGCTTTCCTACCGGCACCGGGTTTACGGGGAATTGCACGTGATCTCCTTTCATTGGCACGCTGGCGCGGGTCAACGCGCGCCAGCCAGCTGACGGGCGGACCGGGCCGGATGAGCGAGTGGCTCGCCGTGATTCTCCAGATCTTTCCGGAGCGCCGCTCCCAGCAGATTCGACGTGAGGCGTATTGCAAGGCGGCTGGTCAAGAAATTGTGGTCCCGTTCCGGTGATATGCCGAAGACCCCGATGCCGATGACCCGCGCACGCGCTGCCAGCCCGGTCAGGAGATCTGTCACCTGCCAGTAATCCAGCCCGCCGAAGCTGGGCTCCTCGACCGCCGGGGCAATCGCGGGGTCCAGGGCCGCCACGTCAAGGCTGACGAACCAGTCGGTGCCCGCGGCGATAGCGCGCAGCACCGGTTCCGTCCCTTCCGCGATCAGCTGACGGGCGGGAAGCAGCGACGCGCGGGACCGGGCAAGACCGACCCCGCCGGCCCCGCAGCCGGCCGGCCCGCGAAGGCCCGCGATCACCATCTTGCCTACGCCGTCCAGGGCGGCGACCTCGCGCAGCACTCCGGAGGGGCCTCCGTCAGCGCCACGGCCCCACAGCGGCCTCGGCCCGAGATGAAGCACGTTGACCTGGCCCAGCCTGCTCAGGCCCCGGACCGAGTACAGGCACGCGGCCACGTCTCCGCCCAGGATCACGGAAACCCTGCTGCGCGCGGCGACGCCCGCCACTGCTTCCGTGGCATTCGCGGCGTTCAGTGCGTACTCGCCGGGGACAGCATGGCTGTCACCAAAGTCGGTCATGAGAGCTGGCCCTATCTGGGATGGCTCATCACCGGGACGGGCCGGCGCCAAGTCAAAGTCGTACTCGTCAGTGCCCGGCCGCGTCCGGACCGACTGTGCGCGAATGACCCCCGGTGCCCTGCTGCAAGGCTGCCTTGAGCCCTCAAGGGAGTCCGGCGTCGTGAACGGAATCCCCACGATGCCGACGTCGACGGTTGCAGCCCTAGCATCCCCCCATCCCGCAGAGAGAAAGCTAGGAGTGTCTGGCTGGTTACACACGAGCATAGTCGAGGTATCCCTTCTTCATGGGTCGGAAGAATAGAAAACGGTAGCCAGAAACCTGCGCTTAGCCGACCGTCGCGTGCACGATGAATTTCACCTAATAAAGCGGCTTCGGACTGCGGTGTTAACTTTCACGTAATTAAGTAAATTTAAGATACGGCGGTAACTTTCACCTAGTGAAGTAAACCTAGGATGAGATGGTAAGTCTGTCAAGTGAAAGGTGCTTCTGTCCCTGTTGTTACTTACGTCACGCGCTGGCCTGACCGCGTAAGCATTCACGTCCTCTGCTTATGGGCGCTTTGGAGTGACAGTAGGTCACCTGTTCAGAGGTCACGGTTGCGCTGCGGGCGGGGTGTCGTGGCGGCAGCCGGGGCTGGCTTCGGGGATGATTTCGTGGCGTGACCGAGTCGCTGCCGCCGGAGGATCCGCGTGGTGCGCTGATCCTCGAGCAGGCAGGCAGATCGCGGCGCTGACGGCACTGACGGCGCTGACGGCGCTGGTCGCGGCCCTGCGCGCCTCCAGGAACTCGGGGAACTCCTCGATGCCGCCGGGCACCGATGACCTGCCGGGGCGCAGGCCGCCGGCCCGGAAAGAGCGGCGTGCCTCTGAGCGGGCGGAGAAGAAGCGGAAGCCGGGGCAAGCAGCCCGGGTCGCCGGGCGGGGCGATGCGATGCGCTGGGCGCGGCCGGACAAGGTCGTCGATCACTTCCCGCAGGGAGACTGCGAGTGCGGCGTTGACCTGGCCAGCGCCGCTGACCTGGGCGTCGCCAGGGTCCTACCAGCAGCAGGATGTCCCGGAGTCCCGCCCCGCGGTCCGCTACCAGCACGACCTGCACAAGGCCCGGTGCGCCTGCGGGAAAGTCCACGTCGCGGCCCGGCCGGCCGGAATGCCGGACGCGCCGCTGTCGGTCGGCCCCCGCCTGTCGGCGATGGCCGTCTACCTGTCGGTCTTGCAGCACGCCCCGGTCGAGCGGGCGCAGGCCCTGATCGCCGCCCTGACCGGCGGCGTGCTGTCGGCCGGGTTCGTCCACTCCTGCCCCGGGGAGGCCGCCGGGCTGGTCACCGACGCGATGCGGCTGATCCGCACCCTGATCGCCGCGTCGCCCGTGGCCGGGTTCGACGAGACCACGCTGCGGTCCGGGTCGGCCGGGGACAAGAAGGACGTCCACGGCGCCTTCACCGAGCTGTACTCCGCGTTCTGGCTCGGCGCCCGCGGCCTCGAGACCATGCGCGAGGCCGGCATCCTGCCGTCGTTCGCCGGGATCGTGGTCTCCGACCGCTACCAGGGCTAGTGCAGCGAGACCTGGCAGAACTTCGCCGGGCACCAGGCCTGCGCCGCCCATTATGCCGACCTCCCGGTTATGCCGACCTCGCGGCAGGAGCTGCAGGTGGCGGCCTGATGGCTGGCTGAAGGGTCGGCATAATCAGAGGCTTTCGAGGAAGGCGAGGAGCTGGTCCGGGGCTTGTAGCGTCCGGGCTTGGTGTTCGCCGGGGTGGTCCTGGCCAGTGCTTTCTCCTTGAGCGCGAGGTCGGCGTGGAGGTAGATCTGGGTTGTGCCTGCGGGTAAGCCGGTTGAGGGGAAACTGCCAGCCGCGGACCGTCACCGGCAGGATCCGCCGGGCCGGCTTGCCCAGCGGGGAGGCATCCGGCTGCGGGTCGCGCAGGAGGCAGGCCGCGGTCTCGTCCAGCCGCCGGGCCTTCTTCACGAACAGCTTCTCGATGTCCGCGGCGTACGCGGTGACGCTGGCGCTCTCCCGGGTCGCGAGAGAGGCCTGGCCCGTGACCACCTCAGCCAGCAGGGTCAGCTCGCCGAAGTCGATCCCGGCGTCGCTGTTCTTGCTGCGCGGGAACGCGGCTTGCAGGTCCTCCTCGTTGAAGAGCGTGCTGCCACCGCCGAGCAGGGCGGGGCCAGCCGGCGCAGCTGGTCCTCGGCCCGCCGCTCCATCATGTTCGCGAAGGCGCCCTTCCACCGCTTCCACCCGCGCTCGCCGTCCAGGCCGTGCTCGTGCTCGTGCACGAACCAGTACAGCCCCTGGGTGGCGCGCTCGATCAGGTACTGCTCGTCAAGCACGAGGATCACCTCGCCGATCCGCAGCAGGGCCGTTCCTGGATCGGCAGCATCTGTCATGAACCCGGGCAGGCATCGAGCCTGACTGCCAGCTCATCGGGCCTGATGGCGAACGAGGCGAGGTAGGTCTCGACGGTGCCGCGGCCGATCTGGATACCGGCAAACGCGTTCACGCCGGGCAGCCCGCCGGGTTGCAGGGCGCGGGTGTACCCCGTAGTAGGCGAGGGTCAGCGCGGCGATGTCCTCGAAATCCAGGCCGGTCGCCTCCGCAGCAGGTCCAGCGGCCGGGCGCGCAGCTTGAGCCTGCCCAGGTCGATTTGGGCGCCGTAGGTGTTCCACAGCATCCGGGTCCGGGCCAGCAGCACGTCGGGCGGTCGTGGCCGTGAAACAGGCCGTTGGCGACCATCTCCATGGCCAGTTTCGACCGGTACGTGAAGGCGTACGTGACACAGTCCCAACCATGGGGAGACTTCGAAGCTCACAGGTGAACCGTACGCCCCGGCGCGGCGCCGTGCCCACGCGATATCCGCAGCTTCCCACGACCCCGGGACGTGAATGTCGTTCAGCCCCTGGCGGTGGCGGACGCCGGTGTTGCGGCCCGTCGCGCGCCCCAGCGCCCGCCGTGGCGGCCAAGCACGCCGGGGTGCCCGGTCATTGCCCACCCGGGGGACGCGGCCCGGCTGTGGCCGATCTCGTACGGTCCGTGCCCGCTGACGGGACGCCGCGCGCCAGCGGATTCGGCGCTCGGCCCGCTCGCGACGACGGTGGCGCTGCGGGCACGCGCCCGGCCGCCATCCGCGCATCCGAGGCAGACACCCTGCTGCCCGATCAGTACCGCCACTGACATTTCACTGCACGAGTGCCGGTTACCAGCAGGTCTCACGTTGCGTGACGACATCGGAATAGGTGCTCGAGGCCCGATCCCGCCTTCGCCAAAGAAGGTCTAGACCAATGGTCTAGCGAAGACATGTCCGTGTCGGGCGGAGGCAGCGGGCCAATCCTCGGGGCGCCTGTCCCCGGATCCGGCGCCGGACGGGCCGTTTTTGACAAGCCCCCGATTGCTGGGCCCGTGCGCCCGAGCAAATATGGAGCAAACATGGGGACAAAACGGACATCAAAAGAAAGACCTGGAGTCGTAAAACCCCAGGTCAGTACGGGTGCGCCGCCAGGGACTTGAACCCCGAACCCGCGGATTAAGAGTCCGCTGCTCTGTTCGTTTATTCTTCTTGAACTGCTGTTAAATAATGCTAGCACATGCCGGGAGCTGCCATTTTGTCCGGTCGCCCGCATCCGCGTCGCGCTGCGGGTACCGGGTTGTGCCGGACCGTACCGGGGCATCCGAGCAAACATGGAGCAAACATCGATGCGTATTGGTCTAGACCACTGTGTCGAGGACGTCGAAGTGCCGCCCACGGCCTCTTGCCACGTCTGGATCGCCTCGTCGATCGCGGAAAGGTCCCCGTTGCGCTGAGCTAGCCGCATCAGGGCTGACGTGAGGTCGTGCTGGTACTTGAACCAGTTAGCGTGCTCCGGGGGCGTGCGGTCGACAGCCTGCCGGAAGATCTCGATGGCCTCGTCGAGGGCATCAAGATCGCCTGTTTCCTCGTACAGCGTCAGTAGCGCCACGGCAAGGTTCGTCCGGCGGGGCTGGTAGTCGACATGCGCTTCGGAGGTCTTCGCGGCTGCAGCACGGTGCAGCTTGATGGACTCCCCTAGCGCCCCTCTGGCCCCGGTCTCCCGGTGAAGGCGAAGCGGCGTAACGCCCAGGTTCGCGCTGATCATCGGCTGGAGCGGGTCCGAGGGGGCGGCGGCGTCCAGCGCGTCGCGCTGAACGCTCACAGCGCGTTCGAGCAGCGGGATGCCGCCGTCGCGCATTGCCAGCTCGTCGAGGCAGGTGCCGAGATTCGACAAGAGCCCGGGAAGAACCGGGTCTTCGGGATCGAGTTTCCCGACGGCGGCCTCGTACACCCGGACGGCTTCCCTCAGTGCTGCGGGGTCCCCGGTAACCCGGAACTGAACGGCGAGAACGGCTCCCAGGTCAGCCAGCCTCCCAGGATAGGCACTGTCTTCTCTGCTCGTCAGCTCCCGCGCCTTGCGGCGTGCCGCCACGGCCCGCCGGGCCGCGGCGGGAAGGCCGGTGCGTTCGACGTCCCGCAGCAGAGCGTGACCGAGGATGGCGAAGAAGTCCGCTCCCCGGTCGCCCAGCAGACCCGAATCAGGCTCTGCGCTTTCGAGAAGGGACATCGCCCGGTCCAGGGCGCCGGCGCGTCTTGTCATCTCGTACTCGGCGATGAGCGCGCGCGGCATTCGCGCTGGCACCGGTATGGTTTGCGCTGCCGGGACGGGTAACTGCAAGGACGGATTCCGACAGCGCCACGGCGCGGCGGACCCGGTCCGCGTCTCCGGCCGCTGCGCCTCGGGTGAGCAGGCGCCCCGCTGCCTCCGTCAGTGCAGCGCCATCGAGCACTACGGCATCGTCCGGTCCGTCAGCTGACATGTGCAGACCTTAGCCAACTGCAGCTGCGGATACGGGTGCCACGCGCTCTGCCGCATGTCCGGCTGGTCGCGCTATGCCGGCCCGCCGGGGCGTCGGCGCCTGGGCGCGCTGCTCCGTTTTGCCTTACACAGTGCGCTGCGCACGCTGAACCGCGGGTCGGCGGCCAGCTGCTGCCGCGCCGGGTCGGTGCGGAGGCGCACGAGCGGGCATGGACCTTGCCGGCCTCAAACAACGTCCAGCACAGGACCGCCGGCCCCTGCCGGGACAGGTGCCCCGGTGAGCGCTTGCCGTCGGAGGAGTAGACGGTGATGTCCAGCCCGGCGAACCGGACCGCCTTGCGGGAGGAGGAGAACCGCCCCGCCCAGCCAGGACGTCATCGCCAGCGCGGTGACCGGCCCGACGCCGTACAGCCGCGCGGTGAGCACCTTGGCCCCGGTCAGGTGCCGGGCAGTGACCAGCAGCCGGCGCCGCAGCTGGTCCAGCTGCCCTTCCAGGCAGTCGAGCATGTCCAGGGCGGTGGCGACCTGCAGCTGCCCGGCCGCCGATAGGTGCGCCGCAGCGGCCGCGCGCACCGCGGCGGCGCCCCGCCCGGTGCGCAGCGCGCCCGCGCCCAGCTGCGGGGCGCCCTGGTGGAAGAAGACCGCGTGGATGCGCTGCACCCACGCCGTGTGCTCGGCCCGCAGATCGTGATACAGCTCCAGCAGCGCCCGGCATTCCAGGATGTGGCCGGGCGGGACCCAGCACTCCGGGAGCCGGCCGTCAGACAGCAGCTGCCGCAGGTGGCGGGAGTCGGTCTTGTCGGTCTTGGCGTGCCTCTTGCGGCCGCGGGCGGCCGCGGTGTCGGCCGGCTCGGCGACGTGCGCGGCGCACCCGGCCGCGGCCAGCTCCTCGGCGACGTACCGCCAGCCGGTGCACCCCTCCAGCGCGAACGCGACGTCGTCGCAGCCGGCGAACCGCGCCAGCCAGGCCCGCGGGTGCGCCCGGTCAGCCGGGGCGATCTGGCCCCGGCTGACCTCCCCGGTCACGGTGTCGAGATAGTCGAAGGTCAGCTGCTTCCGGTGGATATCCAGCCCGCCTACGATGGTCATCGGGACCTCCCCAAGCTCCCGAGGGGCACCCTGACAGCGCCCCGAACGCGAATTGCTTACACAGCTCATCCTGACGCGCCCGAGCTGGGGAGGCCCTCCCGGCAGCCAACAGCAACCACGGGCCACCAGCCCCAACCCGCCACGGCCGAACAGCCGATGCATGTCATCTATGTGTCCGTGGACACCGAGCTAGTCGCCGGGGACCTAGACGACGTCGCAAACCTTCGCGATGAACCGTGGGCCCCGGACACCTTCCAAGTGCTCGCCGGTGATCGTCCGGGGCGCCGGGTCTGGGCGCAGGTAATTGTCAGTACCTGGGGACCTGTTGGCTGTTTTGCCGAGGACGCCGTCCTCGGTCGCCACACGATTCCCGCAGGCGAGGCCGGTTACTCCCGCTTGGGACGCAGTAGAACCTCGCTGCCGATCGGCGTGAAACCGCAGGCAAGGAAGGCGCGCAGGGAGCGGGCGTTGCCTGGGGAAACGGCGGCGAAGACCGGTTCGCCTTCCGGGACTAGAGAGAGGGCATCGGTGATGAGCGACCGCCCACGCCCTCGGCTGTTGTCGTGAGTGTTGTGGAGCTCGATACTCAGCTCCTGCCGCCCGGCAAGGCCGTCGGCCAGGGTGATGAGGCCACGTCCGGCACCGTAGACTTGGACGTTTGTCCGCAGCCCCCGTGCGTGGCGGACGCGTGGGTGGTCGTCTGCGTCGGGCAGCTCCGGCAGGCGCTGAAGGCCACCGGTACCGCGGGCCGTAAGTGTGGCGTCGGTGATGCCGATCCAGCCCTTGGGCCCTGCGAGGTGGCGTAGGAAGTCCGCAGAAAGCGACTTGCTAAAGCCGTCTGGACCCTGCGCGAGTACGGTCTGGTTGGTCATTGCAGTTGCGACGACGGCGTGACCGGTAAAGGCGACCGAGCATTCCAGACCCCTGGGCAGGGGCGGCAGTACCGTCACCCGGCCATCGACCGGCGGGAAGCGACCGTCGGCAGCATCCGTGAAGAAAGTCAGGGGCGGGTGCGATTCGCGCATGGTTGGCCGCCTTGCATGTGGAGGAAGTCCAATACCAGCAATTTTTACCAAGCAATTTTCAGATTCTATGGATCGACGAGCGCCTCACCCCGATTTACAGCTGGCAGCCACCGGCAGAAGCTTGGCCAGCCAATGATAGTCACGCACCGTAACGACGACAGCCCGGGATGCTCGATCCGGACCAGCGCCGCCCTTACGATGCTCAACAATCCCCAAACCACGTGTCCAGGACGGAGAGGACGAAGCCCTGCTCGGCGGCGGCCCGCGGGGCCGCCGCCGAGCACAGCATCCCGAATGGTCCATCGGCGCGGCTGCGGTCGGGATCCTGCTGATGGGGCTCTTTCACGCCGGCCCGGGGCATTTGGCAGGCCCGAGCCACCGGATGCGCCGTCGCGCGAGGAGTCCCTGCCCGGGACGGCAGCCACCTCTGCTAACAGGCCGGACGCCTGACCCGGATTCCGGGCCGGCATTGCGGGACCCACCCTGACAGACGGACACGTGGCCAACTGTCCGCAAATTGGCAAATAGATGCGTTCCCTATGGACAGCGGCTCCAGTCGCACGGTTGTCGCCGCGTCAGGCGTCACCGGTTCTAGCGCGGAGAGTGCCTACGAGCAGGCGGACGACGGAGTCTGCCGAAGTGAGCCCGTCTCGGCCAGGACGGGCGAGGTCGGCAGCGACCTGGGTCAGAGTTCCTAGAATGATGGTCGCAACTGGCTCGATCTCCTCGGAACCCTCGCCGAGAACCTGCGTCAGCGCGGCCCGGAGATCCCTTGACCAGTACTGCTCGTCGATATCGCGCCACCGCTGCCAGCCGAGTCCCGCCACGGCGTCGACATACATCAGGCGGTGCAGCCCCGGGGTTGCCGCGACGCTATGGAGATAGGCGATGCAGCCCGCCTCGATCCGATCCCACGAGTCCCCGGCCCCGCTGGCCTTCCGGAGCACGGCCGTGCGCAACTGGCGCTGGACCAGGCGGACGACGGCGTCGAGCACCTCGGTCTTGGATCTGAAGTGGTGGTACAGCGCGCCCTTCGTCATGCCGCAGGCAACAGCAATGTCGTTCGGGGATGTCGCCGCGTAGCCGTCGCGCAGGAACAGGTCGCGCGCGCCAGCGACGAGCTCGCGCCGCGTCGCTTCGGCCCGCTGCTTATTCGGTCCGCGCCTTGTCACTGCATCCACATCGGTCCATCTACCGCTCGGGCCTTGAATCTACATACCTAAGGTACGTAGATTGAGTATATGGAACCAAGCATCTCAGCCGCCGACGCGGACGGCGTCCTCCGCAGTCGCCGTTCGGCCCGTGGTGAGGTTCGAGACCATCGCCGTCGATACGCGTCCTCCGGGGAGCGCCCTACCGCAAGGCCCAGTAACTAACCCCCGACCTCTGAGAAGACCATGACCAGTCGCGCGTCCAGCGTCCGGACCGCCGCTGACGTACGCGCGCCACGACGCGGAGGGAATCCCCGATGAGCACAATGAGGACAACGGGCACGACGGCCAGGACGGGCAGGCCTTACTCGCGGTTCTGGCGGCTGATCTCGGTTATCGTGCTCGTCCCCCTGCTGAGCGTGCTGATCAGGAGCAAGCGGGAGGGGCGGGAGAAC
>Ga0302314_10016160_pt1 | contig 12636 bp, 13 predicted proteins | sample III_Palsa_N2_3_FD_200533 | JGI IMG/M metagenome (GOLD analysis project Ga0302314, IMG submission 200533) | Peat permafrost microbial communities from Stordalen Mire near Abisko, Sweden - III_Palsa_N2_3 | ecosystem: Environmental > Terrestrial > Soil > Palsa > Peat permafrost | place: Sweden...
ACTCAGGGTCGCCGCCACTCGACCGTCGGACTCGGCCAAGAACAGCCCACAGAGAAGTCCCAGCGGAATGGTGATCGCCGTAGCAATGACCGTGATCACCACGGTGCCGACGATGGCGTTCCAGGCGCCGCCGCCCGGGACCCCCTCAGGGACGGTCGACTGGGTGAAGAAGTCGGCATTCCAGGCGGGCAGGCCCCTGGCGATCACATAGGCGACCACGGCGACCAACGGGATGATGGCGATCCCCAGGCAGGCCCAGCAAAGGGCGAGCGCAATCTTCGACCCCAGCTTGCGCCGACCCAGGCTGGCCTGGGCTGCCTCCTGGATCGCCCGACGACGCTCGACAGTCGGGTCGGGCGGGGTCATCACCGTGGTGGTCATGCGACCGCCACCCCGGTGGAGCTGCCCGCCGTCGACCACACCAACCAACGAGCCAACGAGTTGACGGCGATGCCGATGGCCAGGAGTACCAGCCCGGCGCCGAACAGCGCGGCCAGCTCGGTGCCCGTCGACTCGCCGAAGTTGTTGACGATCAGAGAAGGCAGTGTGGCGGCCGGCGATTTGAGGGAGTGGGCGATATAGGGCGAGTTGCCGATCACCAGGGCCACGGCCACGGTCTCTCCGAGGGCCCGGCCGGTGGCCAGGGTGAACGCACCGAGGATGCCGGTGCGGGCACCGGGGACGACCACCTTGCGCAAGACCTGCCAACGGGTGGCGCCCAGGGCCATGGCGCCTTCCACCTGTTCTCCCGGCACGACCACCAGCACGTCCCGTGAGATGGCCACCATGGTGGGAAGGATCATGATGAACAGGATCACTCCGGCCAACAGCAGCCCCACCCCTTCGTTGGGTCCGTTGAACAGCCCGGTCCAGCCGAACACCGTGGTGAGGAACGGCTCGACCGTCGATCGGAAGACCGGTGCCAATACGACCAGGCCCCACAGGCCGTAGACGACGCTCGGGACAGCGGCCAGTAGCTCCACCGCGGTGGACAGGACCGGCCGGACCCGCTGCGGAACGAGGTAGCCAAGGGCGAGGGCCGTTCCGAGTCCGATGGGGACGGCCAGGACCACGGCGATGGCCGTCACCTCGAGGGTGCCGAGGATGAACGGGAGGAGCCCGTACTTGCCGTGCGTCGGGTCCCATGTCTTCTGCACGATCCAGGAGAACCCGAGCGTGGAGAAGGCCGGCCGGGCCTGGAAGACGATCGAGACCAGGAACCAGATGGCCAGGCCCGCCACCACGACGGCGGCGGCGGCGAGGATTCCCCTGTACACGTTGTCAGGCAGCAGGCGGCGTCCGGAAAGGCGCCACGAGGGTGGAGCCGGCGTCTCCACCACGCTCATGCCCCTACCGCCGGACCGGGCGCCGTGCGAGACCCGGGGCCGGGGGCCCTCCGGTTCACTTGGTCAGGAGCGTCTGGTTGCCGGGGCCGGTCACCGTGAGCAGCAGGGTCCGATTCTGGTTCTGCACGGCCGGGGGAAGTGACACGTAGCCCAGCCCGGCAGCCAGGTCCTGCCCGCCGCCGGTGTGGGTGGTCCAGTCCAGGACCTTGACCACCTGTGCTCCGGTGGTGGCGCTCGTCTGCTTCTGAAGGAAGATCGCCCAGCTGTAACCCGAGATCGGGTAGCTGTTCGCCCCGGCCTGGTTCACGATCGAGAAATTCGTGGAGGTGATCCCTGTCTTCTGATCGGCATCGGCCCCCACTGTCGTCAGTGACGGGATCACGTAGTTGCCGGCGGCGTTCTTGACGGCGGCGTAGGTGAACTTGTTCTGGATGGCATAGGAGAGCTCCACGTACCCGATCGAGTACGGGGTCGACTGGATCGACGCGGCTACCCCTGAGTTCTTCGGCGTCTGCACCGCCACCGACGGCCAGGCGATCGTCTTGGACGTGCCGAGCGTCCATACCGATGGGGCCGCCGAGGCGAGGTAGTCCGTGAAGATGTACGTGGTACCCGAGCTGTCGGCCCTGACCTCGGGGACGATGGCATGGGCCGGCAGGTTGACGCCGGGGTTGAGGGCTCTGATCTGCGAGGAGTTCCACATGGTGATCGAGCCGTCGAAGATGCCGGCCAGCGTCGGGCCGTCGAGCTTCAGCCGGGTGGTGACGCCGGGCAGGTTGTAGGAGATGGTGACGCCGCCGAGGATGTCGGGAATCTGGATGACCGGGCCCGAGCTTGCAGGCATCTTGGCCAGGTCAGAGGCGGACATCGGGACATCGGAGGCGGCAAAATCCACCGTTCCGGACTGGAAGGCGGTGATCCCGGCACCACTTCCGACTCCCTGGTAGTTGACCTGCAGGGCCTGGTTCTTGCCCGTGTAGGCGTAGAAGGCCGAGGTGAAGAACGGCTGGACGAAGGTGGAGCCCGACGCGTTGAGCGAACCTCCCGGCGCCTTCAGGTCAGCGGCCAGGAAGGCGGCGTTGTTGGCGCTGATGGTCCCGCCGGGGGGCGCCGTCGTGGTGGTCGAGCTGGTTGAGGAGGAGCTGCAGGCCGCCAGCAGGGCGGCGGCGGCCAATCCGAATGCTGCGATCGAGGCGGCCCGGCGCCCTCGGGTCGCGCTCTTCTGGTTCTTGTTCGTCACTGGGTTTCCGCTCTCCATGTTGATCGTCGGTACTGACGTCGACCGGTTCGCCGGACGCGCCATGACTATGGAGGCGACCCTACCCAGGTGATCTGAACGGACGGTGAAATCTAACTGAACGGAGCAAGAATTCCAGACGAGAACAGGATGAACTCAGGTCCCGCCGACGAACTCGTCGATGATCCGGGCCAGTTCCAACGGCTGGTCGCCCTGGATGCTGTGACCGGCGTCCTCCACCACGATGACGTGGTCGTGCGGCCGCCGTCGACGGAACTCCGCCTCGTCCTCGTCGTCCACGATCGGTGATCGGCTGCCCCGGGCCAACAGCACCGGCACCCCGATGCGCTCGAGGGCGTCCCACTGCATCAGGTTGTCCGCCCGCTCCACGTGCGATCCTGACTCCATCGACGGCCGACCGAGCTGGTGGCGCCACGCCCAGGTTCCGTCGGGCAGTTGGACCGAGTTGTGCAGGACCCCCCGTCGCAGCGACGACACCGATCGGGTCGGGTTGAACTGGATGGTCCGCTCCAGGATTTCGTCGAAGGTGGCGAACGACTCCGGACCGGCCAGGAAGGCGGCGATGTCGGACGCCTTGTCCCCGGTCACCCCCGGGGTGATGTCGACGAGGAGCAGCCGGGGCACCAGGTGCGGATGGCGCGTGGCCAGGGCGATGGCGGTGGCGCCGCCGAGCGACATCCCGACGACGGCCCGGGCCCCGGGAGCGAAGGCCTCGATCACCAGGGCCACGTCGTCGGCCATCGAGCCCGGGTCGAGCCAGGCCGAGCCGGTCGGCCAGTCCGAGTGACCGTGCCCGGGCAGGTCGATGGCCAGGAGCGGCCGGCCGAGGGCCAGAGCCACCGTGTCCCAGGTGTGGGCGTTCTGCCCACCACCGTGGAGGAACACCAGTTGAGGCGGGGTATCGCCCCACACCAGCGCGCTCACCTGGCGCCCGGGTGCCACCTCCAGCGACTCCCGGCGGACCGTGGGCGGACCCTCGAAGGGCAGACCAACCTCTTCGGCGTTCTCGTGGAAGAGGGAGAACTCGTCGTAGTTGGTGGGCGTCGTGTCGGTCATCGCCCCATTATTGCCCTGGGGCGGGTCGGGTCCCGATGGGAAGTGGCGTCGGGGTCGGCATGGTGGAGTTGGTCCATCACCTCGCCCAGCGTGTCGTCGGCGACGAGGTAGGGAGTGGTGAAGCCGACCCGGTCGACCAGACCGCCGAACCGGTCGATGATGTCCGCTGCCACCTCGGCGGGCGAGCCGACGGCGGCGAGGGTGGACAGCATCGAGTCGTCGATGCGGCCGGGCATCTCGTCCCATCGACCCGACTTGGACAATGTATTCAGCTCGGGCTGGAGGTCCTCCCACCCTTCGACTTCGAGGACCGGTCGGTAGGCGGGGGTCGAGGCGTAGAAGGACAGCAGCCACCGCCCGGCGATGCACGCGGTCTCCAGTTCGGCCTGGTCCCGGCCGCAGCACACGATGACCTCGCCGGTGACCGTGAGGGTGTCGCGGGAACGACCGGCCCGGGCCAGACCCGCTTCCATGGCCGGGAGAGTCCGGCGGCGGAAGTGCTCAGCTGTGTTGAAGGGCATCACGTACAGACCGTCGGCCACCTCGGCGGCCAGTGACACCATCTGTGGGCCCAGCCCGCCCAGGGCGATCGGTGGGAGCCCGTAGGGATGCGGTCCCGGGTTGAACATCGGCGGCATCAACGTGTGGGTGGTGAACTCGCCCCTGAAGTCGAGGCGCTCGCCGTCCTCCCACGACGCGAAGATCGCCCGGAGCGCTCCCACCATGTCGCGCATCCGGCCGATCGGCCGGTCGAATTCGGCCCCGTACCGCTTCTCCACCTGGGCCCGTATCTGGCTGCCGAGGCCCAGGGTGAACCGACCCTTCGACAGCTTCTGCAGGTCCCACGCCTGGTGGGCCAACTGGATGGGGTTACGGGGGAAGGCGATCGCCACATTGGTGGCCAGCGCCAGGGAAGACGACGAGGTGGCGGCCAGGATCAATGGGGTGAAGACGTCATGGGGCCCCTCGAATGTGTAGGCGCCGTCGACGCCGATCTCTTCGAGCCGGCGGGCGTGGTCGGGCGCGTCCTCGAGACCGGAAAGTTGGGTGTCGAAGCGCACCGGGCCATGCTCCCACCGACCGGGAGCGGCTGTCGCCTCCCCGAGCTGTCATGTTCGGTGCGGCCGTGCCCGGTGCCACACTGGGTCTGTGCCACCCAGGATCTGCACCCCCGAAGAAGCGGCAGACGTGGTCGCCACCACTGACACCGTGGGCTTCGGGCTCGGTCCTGCCAACCCGGACGCCTTCCTCGCCGCGCTCGGTGGAAGGGACGACTGGGTGGACCTCACCTTCGGCGGTGCCCTCCTCCTCGGCTTCTACCCGGTGATGTCCCATCCGAACGTCACCTACCGATGCGGCTTCTTCGGACCGGCGGAGCGGATCATGCTGGCCGACGGGGCGAACATCGAGTTGGTTCCCGGCGGCTTTCGACAGTTCGCCCCGATTCTCCGTCGCTACAACCCGAGGGTGATGACCGTTCTGGCCGCGCCGCCGGGTGAGGACGGAACCGTGAATCTGTCGCTGCACCTGGGAGCGACCTACGAAGAGCTCGTGCTCGCCGGGCGCGATCCGGACCGGCTCCTGGTGGTCGAAGTGAACCCCAACCTGCCCCGCACCTGTTCGCTGGGACCGGACTACACCAATACGATCCCTCTCGACATCGTCGACGTCCTGGTCGAGGCGGACGGCGCTCCCTTCACCCTGCCCCAGCCGCCGCCCGACGAGATCGACGAGGCGATCGCCGAAGTGGCCCGGACGTTCGTGGCTGACGGGGCCACGCTCCAGATCGGGATCGGTGCCGTGCCGAACATGGTGGCCAGCAAGCTCGCCGAAGGCTCGGGCGGCCGCTACGGCATCCACTCCGAGATGTTCACGGACGGGCTCATGCTCCTCCACCAGGCCGGCAAGGTGACCAACGACGCCAAGAGCCTGTTCAACGGTGTGTCGATCACCACGTTCGCCCTCGGGACCTCGGAGCTCTACAAATGGTTGGACGGCAATCGGGATATCGCCTTCGTCCCCGTCCAGGTGGTCAACGACCCTACGGTCATCGCCCAGAACCACTCGTTCGTCTCCATCAACGGTGCACTCAGCGTCGACCTGTACGGACAGGTCGTGGCCGACAATATCGACGGTCGCCAGATCTCGGGAGTCGGGGGCCACGAGGACTTCGTCGCCGGTGCGGAGATGCGCATCGACGACCACTCGCTCATCTGCCTGCGGTCGACGGCGGTGTCGAACGGCGTCACCCGGTCGCGCATCGTGGCGCTGCTGCCCGAGGGGTCCGTGGTCTCGACGCCCCGCCACCACACCGGGGTGGTCGTCACCGAGTACGGGGCGGCCGACCTGTCCGGTCGAACCGTGCGGGAGCGGGCCACAGCGTTGGCCGAGATCGCCCATCCCGACTTCCGGGACGAGCTGCGCGAGCGGGCCGCCGTCCTCGGTCGGTACTGACTTAGGTGACCGCCACCGACCCGGCTCCGTCCGCGGACGGCGCGCGCCGCCACACACTGCGGGTGGCCACCTTCAACATCCACATGGGCGTGGATGGATGGGGTCGGCCCTTCGACGTCGTGGCCGAGTGCCGGGCGCTCGACGCCGACGTGCTGGTCCTGCAGGAAGCGTGGACCCCCGACGACGGCTCCGCCGGCACTGCCGCGCTGTTGGCGGCCTCTCTCGGGTACCACGTGGTCGCCGAGGCCCACCTGGCCCGCGCCCGCCTGTACGCGCCGATCGAAACGGCGACCACCCGCTGGGGCCCGTCGGTCGGGCAGGTCCGCAAGACCCTCCGACTCGACCAGGAGCGCTGGAAGGTACCGGCCGGACATCGTGACCGGACGTACCAACACGGCCGATGGGGGGTGGCGGTCCTGGCCCGGGTGGTCTGCGGGGACGCCGAGGTACTGGAGTTGGGCAAGTTGCGACGGGACGGGGCCAGCCGGGCCGTCGTGCGGTGCACGACCGAGCTCGACGGCCGCCAGCTCGTCGTCCACGGCACCCACATGTCCCACATCACCCATCTGTCGCCGACCCAGTACCGGCGCCTGGCCCGACTCCTCCCCCCGCTCGACGCACCGGGTGTGCTGGCCGGAGACATGAACATGTGGGGACCGCCGGCGTCGTCGTTCTTCCGTGGCTGGCGGCGGGCCGTGATCGGGAGGACCTGGCCGTCGCACCGACCCCACAGCCAGCTCGACCACATCCTGGTGACCCCGCCGGTCCAGGTCGTCGACGCCCGGGTCGCCCCGTCGTCCGGCTCGGACCACCGCCCGGTGGTGGTGACACTGGCGCTGGCCTGATCGAGTCGGGTCCGGACCTGCCAGTCGCCGCGATGCCGGGCGTCCAGCCCCGCCGATCGGCACCCGGGGATAGCGTCGTGGCATGTCCGACACATTGAACGATTTCGAGCGCTCCGAGTTCACCGCCGAGGGCACGACCCGCACGATCTACCGCACCGGGACCGGCCCCGCGGTCATCGTCATCAGCGAGATCCCGGGGATCACCCCGAACGTGGCCCGCTTCGCCCGGATGGTCGCCGGGATCGGGTGCACAGCGGTGATGCCCCACCTGTTCGGCGATGACGGAGAGGGGCCCACCATCCCGAACGCGCTCCGGACGCTGGTGGTCGGGTGTGTCTCCAAGGAGTTCGTCGTCATGGCCCTCAACCGGACCAGCCCGGTCACCACTTGGCTACGGGCGCTGGCCCGATCCGAGCACGAGCGGTGCGGTGGCCCCGGCGTGGGCGCCGTCGGGATGTGTTTCACCGGCGGCTTCGCCCTGGCCATGATGGTCGACGACGTGGTCCTGGCACCGGTGCTCAGCCAACCGTCGCTTCCGTTCCCACTCGGCCAGAACCGCCGACGGGCGCTCGGCATCAGCGACGCCGATGTCGACCGGGTCGTCGAGCGGGTTGCCCAGGGGGTATGCGTGCTCGGACTGCGCTTCACGGGCGACAAGACGTCGCCGCCGGAACGGTTCGCCACCCTGCGCGAGCTGCTCGGCGACGGGTTCGTCGGGGTCGAGTTGGACTCCTCGGCGGGCAATCCGCACGGCCATCGCAAGATGGCCCACTCGGTCCTCACCGAGGACCTCGACGATCGGCCCGGCACTCCGACCCGGGAGGCACTCGACCAGGTCCTCGAACTGTTCCGCAGCCGGCTACTGGTGTGAGCTCTCACGGATGAACCCGCTGGTCGACGCCTGGCGGGCCCGCGGCCGCGACCGCACCCTGTGCGGCCAGCGTGTCTTCACGGTGGAGGTGGCCGCCAGCGGTCGGGAGACGGCACCTCCCCTCCTGGTGTTGCACGGCTTCCCCACCTCTTCGTTCGACTTCCACCGCGTCGTCGACGGGCTGGCCGGACACCGGCGGGTGATCCTGTTCGACTTCCTCGGCTTCGGTCTGTCGGCCAAGCCCGACCGCCCCTACCGGCTGGTCGGCCAGGCCGACCTGGCCGCAGCTCTGGTGGACGATCTCGGCATCGACCGTCTCGGTCTCCTCACCCACGACATCGGCGACACGGTGGGCGGCGAGCTGCTGGCCCGCCAGCTCGAGGGGACCTGGGACGTGGAGGTCACCGACCGGGTGCTCACCAACGGGACCGTCTTCATGGACCTCGTCCACCTGAGCGACGGCCAGCGGTTCCTCGAAGCCCTTCCCGACGAGCGGCTCGCACCCGGTGTGCTGGACCGGGACGCGGTGCTGGCCGGACTGTCCGCCACCTTCGCTCCTACCTTCGAGGCCTCCGCCGAGGAGCTCGACGCCCAGTGGGCCCTGATCTCGGCCGAGGACGGCGAGCTCCTCCTGCCCCGCCTGGCCCGTTACATCGAGGAACGCCGTCAGCTCGAGCACCGCTTCACCCCACCGGTGGTCGATCACCCCTCGCCGTTGGTCGTGGTGTGGGGGAACGACGACCCGATCGCCGTCCCGGCCATGGCTGACCGGCTGGCCGCAGCCAGGCCCGACGCCCGGGTGGTCCGGTTGGACGGCGTGGGGCACTATCCGATGGTGGAGGCTCCCGCCCGCTTCCTCGCCGCTGTGGGCGCCGACCGCTGAGCCCGACCGTCGGCGCCGGCCCAAGTTCGGTCAGACCGAGGCCAGGATCTCGCCATGGAGCGCGGCGAACCATCCGTCGGGTGAGGCGGCCCATCGCCGCCAGCCACCGGCGAACGCCTCGAGGTCCCCACCGTCGGCGATCCCGTGCCGTAGGAGTTGTTCGGACATCGCCGATCCGGTGAACCGGTCCGCCCACAGCCCTCCCCACCACGTCCGCTCTTCGTCGGTGGCGAAGCACCACACCGACGCCGAGGCAGTCACCTCGGTGAAGCCGGCGAGGTGCGCCCAACCGAGCAGGTGCCGCCCGGCGTCCCAGTGGGCCCGGTTGACCCGGGTCAACGCTCCGTACGCGGCGATCGACCGGAGCAGATCGGCATCGGCCGGGGCGAAGGTGAATGCCGGATAGTCGCTGTCACGCGCCGCTACCAGACCTCCGGGTCGGCACACCCGGCGCATCTCCACCAGGGCCCGCACCGGGTCGGCCACGTGCTGCAGTACCTGGTGGGCGTGGACCACGTCGAAGGAGTCGTCCGGGAACGGCAGGGCGAACAGGTCCGCCACCTCGAAGGTGACCCCGGGGATGTCCGCCGCCAGGGCACGGGCTTCCTCGACCACGGACACGGCGGCGTCGATCCCCACCACGCGTCCGGGGGCGACCGCCCGGGCCAGGTCGCAGGTGATCGTCCCGGGGCCGCAGCCCACGTCGAGCAGATCGTCGCCCGGCGTCAGGTGGGGAAGCAGGTAGGCCGCCGAGTTGGCGGCGGTGCGCCACCGGTGCGAGCGCAGCACGCCTTCGTCGTGGCCGTGGCTGTAGGTGGTGTCGGGCATGCCGCCAGCCTGCGCCCAAACCAGACCAGAAGCAACGCGTCGTTCCGAAGGATGAACATAAGCTGCACTTATGGCATCTGCCGAATGGCTCCGCACATTCGTCGCCATCTACCGAAGTGGCTCGGTCACCGACGGGGCGGCGCGGCGGAGCCTGTCCCAACCAGCAGCCAGCCAACAGCTCCGCTCGCTCGAGCGTTCGGTCGGCACACCCCTGTTCGTGCGGACGCCCCAGGGGGTCGAACCGACCAGGCGGGGCCGTGACCTCTATGTGACGGTGGCCGACGCCCTCGACCGGCTGGAACCCGTGCTCGGCGGCCTCGACGGAGGCTCGGTACGACCGGCGCCACCGGCGCTCAGGTTCGGGTCCTCACCCGAGTACTTCACCTATGGCGTCGTGCCGAGCACCCTTCCAGGGGCCGAGCCGTTGGCCGTCAGGTTCGGTGGCGATGGCGACCTCCTCGATCTCCTGCGCCACGGCGAGTTGGACGTCGCCGTGACCACGACGGACCCCGGCCGCCGCGGCCTGGCCGCCCGGCCGCTCGGGATGACCCGCTTCGTCCTGGTGGCAGCCAAGGATCGTCGGCCACGGACCACCGGTACTCTGGAAGCGCTCGGCCGGGACCTCGCCGGGACACCCTGGGTGGCCTACAGCGCCGAGCTGCCCCGGACCCGGCGCTTCTGGCAGGCATCCCTCGGTCGCCCATTCGCCGGGGACCTGCGTCTGGTGGCGCCGGACCTCCGCGCGGTCGCCGCCGCGGCGGCCCGTGGCCTCGGCTCCAGCCTGCTTCCGGAGTACGCCTGCGCCGGGGCGCTGGCCGCCGGCGAACTCGTCGAAGTATTCCCGGTGGGCGACCTGGTCCCACCCGAAGCGTGGTTCGCGTCCGCCCGCGAAGCAGACCTGGTCCGGCCCGACGTCGCCCGGTTCGTCCAGTCCCTCTCGGTGCCCGGTCCGGACCGGCCGGTTCAATCTCCGACGCCCACCACCGGCCTTCCGTCCTCGAGATAGATCGTGCCGACAGCCCGGAGCCCCTGGGCGACCCGACGACCCACCGGTCCACTGAGCAGTTGGTCCGCCTCGACCGGAGTGGCCCACCGGTAGTCCTCGATCTCACCCTCCTGGACCACCACCCGTCCCCGGTCGGCCTCGGGGACGACACCGCAGTCGAACAGGAAGCGGACCCCACCGGCCCGGTCCGGCCGCAGTGGCAGGAAGTCCACACAGACCAGTCGTCCGCCCGTCACCACCAGACCCGTCTCCTCGACGACCTCGCGCCTGCAGGCGTCCCACGGCGACTCGCCGTCCTCCTCCATCTGCCCGCCGGGGATGGTCCACCCGGACTTGTAGGTCGGCTTCAGGACGAGGATGCGGCCGGCTCCGTCGTGGAGGAGTGCCCCCGCCGACGCCGGGACCCTCGGAAGCACGTACTCGGTCATTGCCCCATCATCATCATCGATGAGCCTCTCCAGGGATGTGGCAATCGATCCGTCTCCTCCATCGCCCGAATCAATCGCCGCGCTCCACCGGCGCGCCGGACAGTGACCGGTCGGCCATGGACGAGGTGGTCGACGATGCCCGGTTGCGAAAGGCCCACGCACTAACTTTGCCTCATTGTGGCGAGCACGGCGGATGCGAGATCCGTTACAACCGACAGCGCTACGGAGAAAAAACCGTCCTCCATCGAACGCATCCAACGCTTGGAGAGGTTGGAGCAGGAGCGTCTCGAGGAGAAGGAGCGCAAGGAGGAACAGCGGCGCCAGGTGATCACCGGGGCGAAGCCGTCGGGCGGCCGTCACGATCTCGTCGACCGGATCGAACGGATCACCAGGTTCCCGATGGCCATCCTGGGGATCGCCTGGCTCATCCTCGCCATCATCATCCTCACCACCGACATCAATGGCTCCGCTTCTGAAGTCCTCGTCGGCAGCCTCTTCGTGCTCTGGGTCATCATGCTGGTCGAGTACCTGGTGCGCCTGGTGGTCACCCCTGACACCCCCGGCTATATCAAGAGGCGATGGGTGGAGCCGGCGACCGTGGTGGTGCCCCCCTTCCAGGGCTGGCACTTCGTGGGAATCGAGAGGATGACCCTCCTCGTGCACGAGGCGGAACTGCGCACGGAGTCGATCCTGAAACACCACAGCCTCTTCCGCGTGCTCATCGCCGTGGTAGCGACACTCTTCCTCGGCGCCTGGCTGGTCCTGCTCTTCGAGGAGAACGCCAAGGGGAGCAATATCCACGATTACCCCGACGCGCTGTGGTGGGCCATCGTGACGGTCACCACCGTGGGTTACGGGGACCGGTTCCCGGTCACCGAAGGTGGACGGGTCGTAGCCGTGGTCCTGATGCTGGTGGGAATCGGCCTCATCGGTGTACTGACCGCCACAGTGGCGTCGGTGTTCGTCAAGGAGCACACCGACGCCAACAAGGAAGAGTTCAAGAAGGGCCACATCGAGCTGGGTCAGCAGCTCTCGGTGATCAGCGACCGCCTGGCTGACGTCGAACGGCGGCTCGGCGCCACACCCGCCGAAGTGAGTGCGGTGGATGCGGCGGCCGACGCCGAGGCCGCCGCCAACGGGCCGGTCGATCCAGATTCATGAGCGTCATGACCCATCCACGCCCCGCGTCGGATGAAATCGAGAGTTCGGGAGTAAGGCCATGAAACGAAGTGTGTACATCGGGTTGCTGGTCCTGGCCGGCCTGCTCGTGGTCGTGGTCGTGTACTGGGCTGACTCTGCCCACTGGTTCCTGCGGTACACCGGCGCTGACGAGGAGGGAGGAAGCTGGTACGGATTCTGGTCCGGCTTCGGTGGTGCGATTCCCGACTTCCTGATCCTCGGCAGCCTGATCACCGTCTACCGCCATCACAATTGTCATGTCAAAGGATGTCTACGACTCGGGAGGCCGGTCGAGGGCACCCCGTACCTCGCCTGCCCGATCCACCATCCGGCCCACGAAGGCAAGAAGAGATCAGTGTCAGAGGACATCATCAAACTGGCGCACAAGGCCCACCTCGAGCGCGAGGCGTCCTGATCCGAGAAATGGGCGACAGCGACCCGCGCCCGCCGCTGGTCAGCCCGTGGTGACCGATCCTTCCAGT
>Ga0302314_10016161_pt1 | contig 12636 bp, 20 predicted proteins | sample III_Palsa_N2_3_FD_200533 | JGI IMG/M metagenome (GOLD analysis project Ga0302314, IMG submission 200533) | Peat permafrost microbial communities from Stordalen Mire near Abisko, Sweden - III_Palsa_N2_3 | ecosystem: Environmental > Terrestrial > Soil > Palsa > Peat permafrost | place: Sweden...
CTTGTCGCCGATCGGCAGTCTCCGGGCTCCTTACATCTGTCGGGGATCAAGCAGATAGTCAACCGCGTCAAGGACACGATCGAGTCGATCCTCGACCAGAACACCGAGGAGGAGATGGCCCTCCACTGAGATAGAGCCTCTGTGGCCTGCCAGATCGCTGAGAACGCCCCAAAAGCACGGCCTACTAGCTCACCTGGGCCACGTTTCCAATAGAGCCGCAATTTGCGATGAAGTGCGCGCGCGGTTCCGTCCGACTGCCGTGTCAAGGTTACGCCTCGCTGTAGTTCTGGTCAGATTTGGGAGTGCTGCATCCAAAGTCCGTCCGCCCCCAGGCGGATCATCTTCTGCGGGATCGGATCCAGCCGGATTCGGACCACCGAAGATAGGAGGTCTCATCCATCATGGATGAAACCACGCAGGACCCCGTGAGGGGAATGCAGGTCACGATGCTGCTGGCAGAATTCGCGTCGGCAGCCGAGGGGAAGCTCACGATCGTGGGCGGGGGCTGGAGCATGTGCGGCCCGAACGCTCCGTGCGCGATTGGAATGGTGTTCTACACACCCTGGCACCTGACGAATCAGAAGCACACGTTCCAGCTCGAGCTGATCGATATGGACGGCAACGGCGTCGAGCTGCACGGCAGTGACGAAGCCTTCGTCATCCAGGGCGAGTTCGAGGTCGGTAGACCGCCGGGCGCACCAAAGGGGATGACGTTCCCATCTCCCGTACCGATCAACCTCGGCCCTCTAGGACTGCCACCGCACCAGCAATACGAATGGCGGTTGCAGATCGACGGACAGGCCCACGAGGATTGGCGGCTCGTATTCAACACGGTTCCGCCAATCCAAGGGCAGCAGCAGAGGGCTGCTTAGTTCGCTAGTCCTGAACTAGGCGCAGGTGGGCGCGCTTTTCGGCGCGGTCGTCGTTGGTGCTTCCGGTGGTCACGATTACCACGGAGCCGTTGGCAGACGGCTGGTCGTGGCTACCGGAGGTCACCTTCTCCTGCGGGAGACCGGTGATCTTCGTGATGGAGAATGTGGACTGCATCGGTACGGAATTGGACATGCGGAGCCTATACCCTCCTGCACCCGGAATGGCGCACGATTTGGGTCAGGCGGTTTCCCCGGAGCGCTCGTCTGTAGGCAACCTCCATTTCGGGCCTTCTACCAGCGCCTTAAGAGCCAGCTTCTCTGCCTCCCCCCTACGCATCGCATGACGGTAGACACGCAGCGCGAGCGCGGGATCGGTGTGGCCCATCTCGTCCATGACGATTCCTGGGTCCTCGCCGAGCGCATACAGCACGCTTGCGAATGTTCGCCGGAGAGAGTGCGGCGTGATCCCTTCCGGGAGCGGCTGCGACTGGCTCGCTATCAGAGCCCGGTTGGCCTCGTTCACCGAGGGTTTGAGCACCCGAGAGCGGAAGTTGTCGGCGCTCTGCTGCCTGCCGGTGGACGTGGCGAACACGACTCGATCCGGCCCGGATTCAGGCTGGCGCTCACGCACGCGCACCACCTCTGCTTGGAGCGCACCTCTGATCTTGATACGTCGTCGCCCGGCGTCGGTCTTGGATTCCTCGACGTACATCCAGCCACCAGCCATATCGACGTCGCGCCATCGCAGCGCCAGCAGCTCGCCTACGCGCAGGCCGGCGAACACGAGCACGGCGATCATCGCCCGTCGCTCGACGTGCTGATGACCCTTGCGAGCACTGGCATCCAATCGAGCCGCCGCGTCGAGTACGGCACTAATCTGCTCGGCAGTCTCCAGGTGGCTGCGACGTGGGGCACGTTCCCGGACCCGACGACCGCGGCCTCTTGCCGGGTTGCGCGGGATCAGCTCTCGCTCCACCGCACCCTCCAGGATCGCTCCCAGCAAGGTCACGGTCATGTTGATCGATCTCGGCGACAACGGATGCGGCTCATCGAGCTTCCGTGCGATGTATCGCTCGACCTGATCGAAGGTGATCCCGTCCAGCCGATGTCGAGCAAAGAACGGCAGCAGGTGCGTTTCGAGACGCCAGCGGTAGTCGAGCTGGGTGCTGGGCGCGAGCTGCTTCTCGTTGCGCAGCCACCAGTCCTCGGCAAAGGCATGAAACGTCGGTATCGACTCGTGCTCGATGGGAGCCGCCTGTCTCGGCGGCTCCCATGATCCGCGCTCCACATCTGCGATCGTGTGACGTAGAGCCTGCTCTGCGGCCTCTGCTGACACCGGCCCGAGCGAGACATAGCGCCGCTTGCCGTACGCCACGAATCGCAGCGATCGATAGGTGAGCCCGTCTACGCCCACGTGTTCAAGCACCCTTCCCGTGGTTGGCCTCGGCATCAGTCGCCCTCCGACAGCGGGAGGCCGTGGTACGCAAGGAAGCTCTCGATCTCGCGAACCGCTCGGCTGGCGCGCTTGCGCTGGCGCTCACCGCCCTCGAAGGAGGGATCGACGTCCATCAGGTCACGCTCGATTTCGAGCAGGCCGGTGAGTGCCGCCACGAGGATCGGCTGGTGCTGGTCGAAGTCGATCGTGACGGGCTCGGAGTCATCGATCGGGCTCCATCTGACAACGTCGAGTAGCGCTCGTGCAGCGTCGAGCTGTTGAAGCGGCTCGGCGTACCAGCCGGGATAGGTTTCGCGGTCGCGTAGCGTGCTGAGAGTCGCGATCTCCTCGGCTGCGTGGCCGAGTTCCATGTGTAGCCCGCAGCGCAGGTGCCCTACGATCTCGGCGGGGACGGTTAGGGTGGTGCTCATCGTCGGTTCCTCCTGTTGGTTGGAGGCTCCGGGAGGCAGCTTTTGGCGAGGAAGGCACCTGACCAGGCTCGGTAGGCTGCCTCTGCGCCGGGAGCTTGAACTCTCGGTGCCACGCCGGGGGCGGTGACAGCCGCGCCCCGGCACTTATTTTGGACCGAAACAGCATACCCAATTTAGGCCAAAACGACCCTGGTACTTTTGGTCGCGCCACGCGAGCGTTCCGCCCGTGACACGCAAAGCCGACTCGCCCACTGCCGAGCAGGACCAGCTCCTGCTCGGTCGAGCCCTCCGCGAGCTTCGCCACGAGGCGGCGATGACCCAAGAACAGGTCGCCGAGCAGCTTGGCGCCGACGCCACGCTCGTGTCGCGCATCGAGCGCGGCAAGCGTGGCGTGCGCTGGCACACCCTCCAACGCTTCCTGCGCGTCCTCGGCGCCGACCTCCACGAGCTGGCTCACGCCGTCGACAAGACCAAGAACTCCTGAGCCGACTCGACCGAGAGGCCGGTCGCTGTCCGCTGGCTCGCTCATGACCTACGGGCCTTGACCGCGAGCACTCGTCCAACGGCGGGCTTGCGCTTTGATCGGAGCTGCTTACGTTGAAACAGATCGCCAGAGCCCGCGTTGCCGAAGGCCGAGGGCTCGTCCCGCACGCGAGCGAGGGCTGCTCGTGCTACTCGAACATCGAAGCGCAGCCGTGGCTTCGACCCCGATCCGAGCCGGACAGCGCCCAACTCGTCGCGGTGCGCGTACACCCACGATCGATCAACGCCAAGCACGCCAGCGAGAGCCGCGGCATCGACGAGTCGTCGGTCGTTCTCCCCATCGCCGCTGCGCATTAGTTGGACTACTCGCAGGGCGACAGCCTCGACCCACGCGGCGTCAGCGGTGACGGGTGGGTCCGGCTGCACCGAAGGGCGTACCTGTCCTTCTTCCATACCGTTAATGACCCTCAGCCGGTCAAAGCGGCCAGCGAATTTCGGAATCCAAGCCGCACGCACCGAAACCGCGACCACTGGCTGGCAAGTTCCGGCTGGGCCACCACAGACCCCCTGGCTCGCGGCACGCCCCAACCCCGCAGCCGAGCGCCAACGCCCTCGCCCACTCCACCTCTGCACAGACTAGATGCACGGGCCCGAGCGGGGCCCACGGCGGGCCCCCAAAATTCGGTGGCCGTTTTCGTGGGCCCAGGGTCATTAACCACAGGAGCGCCTATAGCCCAATCGAGAAGGGGACGACGGATGACCCAACGACTCAAGATCACGCTCACCGACGCAGTGATGGACGAGCTTAGGAGCGTCGCCGCACGCGACGGTGTTCCCGTCGCGCGCATCGCCGCGAGGCGCGTGTCTCAGCCTTGTTCGGACAACGAGCCTGACCGGAATGCCACGCTTCTCCCAGCGCTAATCGCAGACGACGATTTCATCACCGACAACCGCGCTCCATGGATTGAGCCAATCATGGGCGACGAGGCGTGGCGTAGGCGAATGTGGGCTTCAATCGTCGCGCTGTACGGTCGATACCCACGCGCCCTTGCCCACCTCAGGGACGGATGGTGGAACCAGTCAGCCCACTTCGAGACGCTGTGCGCTCTCGTTATCTGGCGCGACTGGATCGACGTTGCTGCGGACGACCCACGACACGAGCTGGCCTTCCAGGCCCAGCTCACCGATTACAGCCTCCAGCTTCGCCAGGAAGGCGGCAGCGTGACAGACGCGTGGAAGCCTGGAGCGCCGCCCATTGAGTGGTTCGCGGCACCAAGTGCGTGAATCACGTATCCGGCGACAACCGCGTTCGGATATCTCTGGTCTCGGAAATCAGTGCTAGCTCGGACGCGGCAGTCGCTCTCGCGCTTTGCGGGCGGCACTCTCCAGGCTAAGGAGAACAGCGTCGACTTCCTCGATCAGGTCGGACGTCAACTCGATCGACTTATCGCTCGCGGCATCGAGCTTGCTCTCGAGCAGCCAGCCGAGATCTATCGCCTCGCCAAGGCTCTCAGCCAGGCTCTGAGCACCCCCGTGGCCACGCTCGATAAGGCGCTCGGTCAGGCGCTCTGCATTGCGCTCGGTAGAGAGCGGCCCACGCCGCAGCGTCTGAGCGGCCCAAGCGACTTCGAGGTCTTCCGCAGCCTCGTCGTTGAGCGCGAGGATACGGTCGGTGGTTCGCACCTCGGCGACATCGACGTTGAAGCAGTAACGAAGCTCTGCGATTGCTCCATGACCGAACGCCTCGCAAGCAGCCAGCGGAAAGCGGCCGAACACGGGTTCGTCACCGAGACGGTCTATATCCTCTGCCGTGGCCGGCACCACGGGCGCAAAAAGGAGGCGTCCGCGCTTGCGTCGCCCGCGGCGCCCCACGACTAGCGCGGTGTCGACCGCACAGCTATCCGTCAAGAGAATCGCCCGGTTAGGTGCTTCAAGCTTCATATTGCTGCCGTGCGCGAGGGCGTGATGCTTGTCCGCGTGCTGGTCGAGTGCAGGCGAATACACAGGAAGCGACTCGGCGTCGGCGTCAGTCAGCTCCAGCACCGGAGAGTAGACAGGTAGCAACTCGCTTCCGGTGTCTTTGAGATTCCGGTTGACCTGCTTGGCGAGTCTCTCGGCCGCGCCCCTAGGCATCGGTCCTCCACCAAGCGCGCGTGTGTCACCCGCGGCATAGACATCGATAAGGTGCTCGCTCTCGAAGACGTCACCAAACGAGATGTCATCGCCGGGATCGCGATACACGGCTAGCGGCGGCGCATCGTGCCGCCGCCACGCCAAGCCCGCGACCTAAGGCCACCGCGGCGCCCGAGGATCAGCTCACCCTCGCCCTCGTAACCAGCCTCGGTGATTGGAGCGACCCGACCGACGTAACTCGCTGTAGCGGCACGTTGCTGCTCAGCGAACCAGTCAACGAGCGAGTCGCTGGCTGCCTCGCGCTCAGGCTCGCTCTCCTCGACTGACACGCCGAGAAGTGACATGTCTTCCTGACCGATGAATCTGACGGCGCGCCGATGCCAGCCACCCACGGAAGGCACATCCCAGCAGGGGTCGTGGCCGTGACCGGAATAGACCACCGCAACCAAGTAGCCGCCACCAATCAGGCCGTCGTATCCGCAGGACTCAGCGACGGCGCGGCCGGCGCGCTTCGACTCGAAGTTGAGATACAAGGGTCTGTCCGGCTGGCACTCGGATTGGACCGGGGAGAAATCGTGCGCGGGCATGTAGCTCATCCGTCGACCGCCTCCTTTTCCAACTCGAAGTACGAAAGGTCCTTTTCAGCGATTAGGCGCTTTAGCGTGTCGGTCTTGTCTAGCGCCCGCCCTACGATCGACTGAAGCTGTCGCAGATCAGCCTCATCCATCGAGACGTGCAGCACCTCTGTCCCACCATCTCGCGTCCAGGTCTGTAGGTGCAGGGTCTCGACGATAACCGCGCCCTCAGGCGGGTCGGCCACGTCGTCGCGGAACACCGGCCGAAGGTCCGTGACGATCCGCGCTCCCTGAAAGTTGCGTGAGTTGAGCGTCTGGAGATCCGTCGCGACGCCCGTTGTTCCGATCGCCGGCGCGTCAAGGATCGCCGTGGCCCTTATCCGAAGGCGTGCGCGTGCATCGTCATCAAGGTCGAGATCCGGCGATTCGCTTAGATGCCGTGCGATGTCGCTGTTCGTGGTCTGGCGGAGCTGGCCGCGGAGCGCCAATAGAGGCACCGCGAGCCGCTTCTCGGCTGGCGATGCGTCCGCGCCAAGCACCGACGCAGTCGCCTCTTCTATCGCCGACACTGGTACGAACGGAGCGAGTCCGGCTATAGACTCGATGAGACGGCGCGCGTCCTCCTCAGAGAGGTTCGCAAGCGTCGTCAGGGGATCCCTGTAGCCGAACGGAACACCGAAGGGGGACACAGTCGTCAGCTACCCGCCCACCCGGCTCCGGTGCGTAGGCACCAGATGGGCACGAGGCGGTGTGTCGGGCCAAGAGGACAAGTGCACGGGTGGGTGGTCCGTCAGCCTGCTGCAAGGACTCTTGCATCGCGGGCGGCGGCAACTCTACCAAGGGCGAAATCGCGAGGGGCCTCACCCTATTCGCCGTCATCTACGATGCCCCTACTCGAGTCGCCTCGCCCGCGCCGTGATCCCGGGGCCAAGGTCCGCATACGCGAGGACTCGGGACCACCACCCAGCGCACGGCGGCCACTCCATACGAGCATCGAGCACGTCTTCGCGCGTCGCCTAGCGTTGCGCACTGATTCGATTGACAGTCAGCCGCTTGGCGTCTTGACGGCCGTCGGCGTAGCGGCCCTCGTTCTCCTGATCGTTTCCTTTGGCCGCGACGAGGCGTCGAGCGCTGGTGCGAGACGGCCCTGATACGACGCTCAGACTTGACGAGCAGGCCACCCGCGACGCGTGGGATCACGCGGCGACGCAGGCACGCGACGCGCCGTCTGCATATGGCCGCAAGGACTAGCGCACGAGGCGACGCTGGCACGCTTGCCTCCACGCGGCCAGCTCGCGTGCGAGCCACATGGTCGTAGCTGCGGCTCTAAACAGCGGCGAGGGCGGGAGCGAGTTGCTCTGCGGTTGTCTCCACAGTGCCAGGGAGCGTGACCGCAAGGCGTCCATCTCGCTCCAAGACCTGTCTCGCACCGAGCACCGTCAAGCCAACAACGCGGCTGGTGCCGGGCGCGTAGCGCACGACGTGACCCTCCGGCGTCTCCTCCCCCTCGCCCGCCTGCGGCTCGCCGACATGCAGATACAGCACGTCGTTATCGGCGTCGTAATCGGCGTGATCGAAGCTCAGCGGCCCGATCGTGATGTTCACGCGCTCCATGATCTTGGGTCCTTCCGGTTGGCGAACGCGGAGACGATCCGCGCCGGCACCTGCTCATAGCTTACGACGACCAGCAGCCATCGACTTGGACCGACGCCCCGCGCGTAGTAGCGAGTGCGCGCGGCGAAGATCGGATCGGCAGCGACATGATCGGGCTTGCTCACCGCCTGTAGGACATCGGACATGTGCGTGTCGATCTCTGGGTGGTCGCGGACCGATCTTCTCGCGCCAGACCGCATCAGCCAAGACCACCCGCCTGCCCTCAGGGTCGGTCGCCTCAGCGGTGATCGGCTCGTCTTCCATGATCGACCAGGATGGCCTTCCGCTCGGATGCAATCCGCGGCTTCAACGTCCGAGCCGCGAGAGCGCCACACCCGCGACCCAATTCGGCGCGGGCGTACCGTCCTCAAGCCGCTGCCACTCCGGCGGCACCGGCAACATCGGATAGATCGAGTCGCGCACCACGTCAAGATCAGCAGCGTGGATCAGGCGCGAGCCCCGCTCCGTATCCGCCGGAAGACGACCCTCGCGAATCCAGCGACGAACCGTGCCAGGGGTTCGACCGACTCTCTCTGCCGCCTCTGCGATCGTGAGCATCAGTCAATCCTACGTGTGTCCCGATGGCGCAGACCGAGCGGCCCGCCTAGGCCCGACGACGTGGCCGACCGAGGTCCGGGGAAATGGCAGCCCTGCCATTATCGCCCCGAATCGCCCGCAAATCGGGGCTATCCGCCGAGAGGCCGGTCAGCACGACCCATGCCGCGATCCCGCAATCCAATGCGGTTTTCGCCCCTCAGCCGCCTTCCCGCCCGACGCCTCCGGAGCGAGAGGTCGCAAGTTCGAATCTTGCCGGGCGCATCTTGGAAGTGCCTGCTCAGAGGCTGGTTTTGAGGTAAGGCGGCTTTGCGTCTTGAAAACCGATGCCGCGTATAGGGCGCTCGTCTGCCGTCCAATCGGCGCTGACTGCAGCCTCGCCATTTCAAGCTGTTCGGGCAGCTTGCCGATGCAGTCGCGATGGGATCGCACGCGATGCCAGAGTCGCTGGAAGCGGGCTGACGATGAGTTCAAACGACCTGCCGCTAGCCGCAGCTCCGCGATGGCGTCAGTGGCGTGAGCATCCATGCTACCCAGCGTTTCTTTGCTGGGGCGCGAACGTCGCCGTCGCCGTGATCGTCGGGACGACCGCGGGTTCAATGGGATGGCTGCTGTTGGCGCTACCGTCGGCGCTGTTCTGTGTCGCTTTCGGCCGAACGATGATTTCCGGGTCGCCCAACGTCAGGACTGATCTTGCCGAGCGCTGGTCGATGTCGCCGGTACAGACGCATTCGCCCTCGTGGTTCAAGACCAGACGAACTCGCCATGCGTGTTCCGCCGCCGCCGACCAACAATGATCGCCGCCGCCGGGTTCGTCCAAGGCGCCAGCGACGAGATCCTCCGCGGCGTCGCAGCTATACAGCACGCTCTCCTACGCGACGAGTTGATGCGCAAGCGCACGAAACGGAACAACGCACTTCAACTGCTCGTAATCATCGTGGTCGGGGCAGGTGCCGCAGCGCTCGCCCACCGCACGCACAGCACAAGCGTTGTCGGTGCGGCCCTGGCGTCGGTCGGTCTATCTACGTGGATAGGTACCGCGGGATTCGCCGCATGGTCGCGGACCGAACACGCTGCGGCCCTGTTCAACGAAGCGGACCGCGCCGCTGTCACTCTCGCCGGCAACTCGCAATACGTCATAGACGCACTGTCCGCCATGAACGCGTGGCGAACTGCTTATCGGGCAAACTGCCCCAGCTCTGTCCAACTACTTACCCGGTGCATGCAGCCGCTTCCCGCCGACTGGCATGAGGCCGACCGCGCCGAGCGTCTACGAGAGCAGACCACGCTCGGCTAGCGCGCCGCCGTGCGCAGCGCGTCTGCCCATGCGCAAAGTTCGAATCTTGCCAGGCGCGCTAGCTCGCGTCAGCGGTGGCCGGTGCCAGCGCCTGCAACAGGCTCATACGGTTGCCCTCGGAGTCGTGGAAGCTTCCGTAGAGACCAACGCCTGGGATCTCCTGAGGCGGACCTGCCACTGTGCCTCCAGCCTGCTCGACAGCTTTCAGCGACGCATGGATGTCCTGAACGGCGATCACCACCGACGGCGCGTGAGACGCAGGATCGCTGGTCTTCAAAAAGAACCCGCCGTTGATCTCCCCAGGGGTGGTGGGCCTGCTTCCGTCGGACTCGGTTGTGGTGACCACCGTGTAGCTGCCCATCTCCGGGCCAAGCAACTCCGTTTGCCAACCGAACGCTGCCGTGTAAAACGCGGCCATCCGCTCGCGGTCCTCAGCAGGAAGCTCGAAATGCACGACGGGATCCACTACTCACCTCGCTTGCAGTCGGGCGTGTCGTCCGTGCGTCGCGATCGCGCTGCTATTCAGTTGCGGCGTCGCTGCCATCAGCTGCCTCGAAACTGTCGCCGGCGAGCAGCATGACGAAGGTCAAGGTTGCGGCGCCCACACCCAACATCGCAAGCACTGCGAGTACAAGCACCACCACGCTGCCACCCACCGCTGCAACTGCCAGCAGCGAAACGGGGATTGATATTCCAAGTAGACCAACCAGCAGCGGCGAGGTCTCCGCAGCCCCAGCCGGGAAGCTACGTTTGTCACTAATGTTACTCACTGTTGGCCTCCTGAAAATACATTGAACTCGGGCACATAACTTTACTACGGAGCGGCCGAGAAAGTGAGAACGTGTGGGCTCGCCTGCAGTTCGTCACCCTCGCGCAGGCAGAGTGATTGTGACACTCGATACGATCACTGCTGCTGGGTAATTGTGACACTCCGCACGATCGGCCCGCCGGAGTTTGTTATCAGGTAACTAGCCGGACTTTGTCGACCATGCCTAGCTCGACGGTCACGCACCACGCACACATGCAAGTGTGTGAACGTGCCGCACTGGCTGTTGCGTCTAACGCGGTGTGAGAACGACGACCGGAATCTCCCGGTCTGTCTTGGCCTGGTAGCTGTCGTACGCGGGCCAGACCTCGCTCATGAGCGACCACAGGCGCGCTCGCTCCTCGCCCTCGGCGACCGTCGCACGCACCGGCACCTGTTTGTCCATGACCTCGATTGTTGCCTCTGGATTGCTCTGCAGGTTCTCAAACCAGCTTGGGTGGGCCGGCGCACCGCCCTTCGACGCAACAACGACCCAGCGCTCACCGTCAACGCGCTGTATCAGCGGCGTGGTCCTTAGCTCGCCGGATACGCGACCGACAGTGCTCAGCAGCAGGATCGTCGTTCCACGCCAGTGATAGCCATGCTCGCCGCCTGTCTCGCGGTAGACCCGTACATGCTCGCTGCCAAACAGATCATCGTCAGAGTCAGCCACTCGCTGCGAGTTTAGCGACGAGCGAGTCAGGCTCTGCGCCTAGCGCGTCGAGGAGCGCGTGCTGCTACTCATCTAAGCGTGAGGCGAGACGTCGACTGGTTGATTGCTCCGGACAGCTTCAAGGGCACATACTCGGCGAGGCAGGTCGCCGAGGCGATCGCCCGCGGCGCCGACGGGATCGGCGAGCTCGATATCTGCCCAGTCGCCGATGGCGGCGAGGGGACCCTTCAGATTGTCCTTGATGCGCTCGGCGGCTGGAGCGTCGAGGAGCGAGTCCAACATCCACTCGGTCGGGTGATCCCCGCCCCGCTTGGCTGGAGCGAGGACAGGTCGCTGGCGATCGTGGAGACGGCAAGCGCCTCCGGGCTCTGCCTGCTGGCATCGACTGAGCGTGACGCCGAGGCAGCCACGACGTTCGGCACCGGCCAGCTGATCGCGGCAGCTGTGAAGGCAGGGGCCACCCATGTGGCGCTGATGGCAGGCGGCGCAGCGAGCACCGATGGGGGCGCTGGCGCGATCGAGGCGATTGAGGCGGCCGGTGGACTGGGCAGTGCACAGCTGACCGTGATAGCGGATGTGACCACGCCGTTCGAGCGCGCGGCGGAGGTATTTGGGCCGCAGAAGGGAGCTGATGCTGAGGCGGTGCTGCGCCTGACGGCACGCTTGCACGAGCAGGCCGAAGCGCTCCCCCATGATCCGCGCGGGATCCCGATGAGCGGCGCGGCGGGCGGTTTGGCGGGCGGGCTGTGGGCGTTCTACGACGCCGCAATCGTGCCGGGAGCCGCGTGGGTGCTCGACGCGATCGGCTTCGATGCCCGGCTAGAGCAAGCGCGCGCTGTCATAACCGGCGAGGGGCGTCTCGATACTCAGACGCTCGAAGGCAAGCTTGTTAGCGAGATCGCCCGTCGCTGCGCCAGAGCTAGCGTCCCTGTGCACGCAGTCGTCGGCTCGTCGGCGCTCAGTAGCGCCGAGTCGATGGAGCTAGGGCTTAGCTCCGTCCGGGAAGCGAGCGATCTACTCGAGCTCGAGAGCGCCGGACGCACGCTCACAACATCAGCCCGTTCGATATGAGCACGCATGAGAATCCGCCGGTAGGCCCCGCCAGCCGCGCCGAGCGCGCGAGCTCTTTCGCCGGTGTCGCCGATGAGTACGAGCGCGGTCGCCCGGGGTATCCGCGCGAGGCGATCGAATGGCTGTTGGGAGTCGATTCGCTTGCGGTGCTAGACCTGGGCGCTGGAACAGGAAAGCTAACGAGCGCGCTGCTCGACGCGGGACATCGCGTGATCGCCGTCGAGCCATTGCCGCAGATGCGCAAGATCCTCAAATCAAACCTGCCAGCAGCACGAGCGCTGGCCGGAACAGCCGAGAAGCTGCCACTGGCGAGCGCAAGCGTCGACGCTGTCGCAGTCGGCGCCGCGTTTCACTGGTTTGACCAGGGCGCCGCCCAGGCGGAGATCGCGCGCGTACTGCGCCCGCCGGGCGTGCTTGGTCTGCTGGGCAACGTCTTCGATCCCTCTCTGCGGTGGGTCGCTCGCGTGCGGGAGATCCTGGGCTCTCCCGCGATTGAGCGACGCGGTCACTGGCCGTCGGTCGATGAGCTGGGTCAGCGCTTCGCGGAGGTGCAGGACTGCGAGTTCTCGCATCAGCAGCAGGTTGACCGCGCCAGCTTGCGGGATCTCGCCAGCTCTCGCAGTAGCCTCGCGATCATGTCGAGAGCTGAGCGG
>Ga0302314_10016162_pt1 | contig 12635 bp, 11 predicted proteins | sample III_Palsa_N2_3_FD_200533 | JGI IMG/M metagenome (GOLD analysis project Ga0302314, IMG submission 200533) | Peat permafrost microbial communities from Stordalen Mire near Abisko, Sweden - III_Palsa_N2_3 | ecosystem: Environmental > Terrestrial > Soil > Palsa > Peat permafrost | place: Sweden...
AACGGCGCTTACTTCGAGCACGCCTTCCTCGCCCGCGAGATGGGCGTCGAGTTGGTTGAGGCTTCGGACCTTGTCGTCCGCGACGCCGTCTGTTACATGCGCACCACCGCCGGGCTGCAGCGCGTGCACACGATCTACCGCCGGCTCGACGACGACTTCATCGATCCGCTCGAGTTCCGTCCGGATTCGGTGCTCGGAGTTCCCGGCCTGGTGCGTGCCTACCGCGCCGGCACGGTCGCGATCGCCAACGCGATCGGCACCGGCGTGGCCGACGACAAGGCGATCTACCACTACGTGCCGGAGATGATCCGCTTCTACCTGAGCGAGGAGCCGATCCTCGAGAACGTCCAGACCTACCTGTTGAACGATGAAAAGGTGCTCGAGCACGTGCTCGAGCGGCTGCCCGAGCTGGTCGTCAAACCGACCTCCGAGTCAGGCGGCAAAGGTGTCTTCATTGGCCCGCATGCGAGCAAGCAGGAGCTGGAGGAACAGGCGCTGCTGATCAAGTCGGCGCCCGAGCGTTTCATCGCCCAGGAACTCGTCCACCTCTCAACCGTGCCGACCGAAACCGGGGACGGCCGACTCGCGGCGCGTCACGTCGACCTACGGCCGTTCGCGGTGTTCGGCGAAGAGATCAGGATCGTGCCCGGCGGCCTCACCCGGGTCGCGCTCAAGGAGGGGTCGATGATCGTCAACTCCTCGCAGGGCGGCGGCTCCAAGGACACCTGGGTGCTGGACGACGGCGAGGTGCTCGAAGCGACGCAGGCTGAGGTCGATATCCGCCAGCCGCCGCGCCTACCCGACGTCCGCTATGGCGGCTGGCAGGGGCAGGCGCAGCAGCAACAGCAGACCGGCGGCAACTGATGCTCGCCCGGATCGCGCAGGAGCTGTTCTGGCTCGGCCGTGACCTGACCCGCGCTGAGCACACGGCGCGGATGCTCGACGGCGCCTTTCACGCCGACGTTGCCGGGGGGGCGGGTGGGTCCAATACACGAGGGATCGCGATCAGTTGGCGTGGCGTGCTGGCGGTGATCGGCGCTAAGCCGCCCGTACCCGGCCAGGAGAAGACCGACGGTGAAGCGGGATCGGTCTCGAGCCTGCTGACGCTCAGCCGTCGCGAGATCGCGCCGATGCTGACGCTCGATACTGACAACCCCGCGGCCGTCGTCTCGTGCGTCTACAGGGCCCGCGAACGCGCGCGCACACTGCGCGACGTGATCTCGACCGAGATGTGGGAGGCCCTCAACGGCTTCTACCTGGCGCTCGGGCGTTACGACCTCGAGGCTGCGCTCGCGACCGGCCCCTACTCGGTTTACCAGGAGGTCAAGGAGCGCTGCGCGCTGTTCTGGGGCGTGCTCGATAAGACGATGCTGCGAGACGAGGCGCGTTCGTTCCTCGAGGCCGGTGGCCGCATCGAGGAGGCCGACATGGTCCTGCGGATGCTGCGGATCGCGGTGCCGGCGGGGTCACTGCCGGACAACACGCTCGACGGCAGCACCACCCATGAGGCGGAGGCGCTGGCGCTGCTACAGGCGGTCGGCGGCTTCCAGGCGTTCCGGCGCTCGGTCCACCAGGTTCCGGATCTGCCGAGCGTCGGCAGCTTTCTCCTCTATGAGAGCGCCTACCCGGGATCCGTGGTCGCGGCGCTCGCCGAACTTCAGGCGGCGCTGGAGACAGCCGATCTGGCGCCCCGCTCCTCGCCGCCGGTGCTACGGCTCGGCCGCCTGATCGCCGACCTCGAGCTCCAGCAGCGCACCCAGCAGCCGACCGGTTCGCTGATCGAGTTGCTGGCCGGCGTCCAGGACGAGCTGGGCCTGATCGACCACGACATCGACGAGCGCTACTTCACGATCGCGGGCATCGCGCCGGTGCATATATGAGCGAACGTGCCGATAAGCCTCAGGAGATGCACTTCGCGATCAGGTACCTGACCAAGTACAGCTACGACGCCGACGTGGTGGACAACATCAACACGCTGCGGGTGAAGCCCGCGGTGAATGGCCGCCAGCGCGTTGACGAGTTCAACGTGCGACTGACGCCGGAGGTGCGCCTGCACCGCCACGACGACTACTTCGGAACCGAGGTGGTCGAGTTCGAGGTCACGCGTCCGCACCGCGAGATGACGATCGACGTGCGCGCACGAGTCTCGACGCAGCCGCAACCTGAGCCGGAGGGAACCAAGTGGGAGGGGCTCAGCGATCCGGTCTATCAAGCTGCCGCAGGCGAGTTCCTGCTGCCCACCGACGATGCTTTGGGCCACCCGATGCTGGTGGCGCTGTACAGCGCCGTCAACGAGGCGCCGACTCCACTCGCGGCCGTGATGAAGGTCTCCGAGCTGATCCCCGAACGCTTCGAGTACCGGACAGGAGTGACCTATGTCGACTCGCCGCTATCGGTCCTGCTCGACGGTGGTGCCGGCGTCTGCCAGGATTTCGCCCATCTGGGCCTCAACCTTCTGCGCCATCAGGGCATCGCCGCTCGCTACGTCTCGGGCTATCTCTACACAACCGAAGGTGGACGGGCGGCCGCAGCAGTACCGCCGACCACCATCATCGACGTCTCTGAGCGCAGAACTCCCGGGCCTGGCGCAACGGCCAGCGAACCGGAGCGCAGGGCGCCGGTGCCGCCGACAAGCAGCGCCGTCGAATCGGTAGAGGTCGACACTCACGCCTGGATCGAGGCACTGCTGCCCGGCGATGACGGTGAGCCGTTCTGGGTGGCTTTCGACCCGACCAACCGGGGGCTCGCGGGTGAGCGCCACGTCAAGATCGGTCATGGCCGCAACTATGCGGACGTACCGCCGATCAAGGGCATCTATCGCGGCGACGCCAACGCCGTGCTCGAGACGCGGGTCACCATGACCCGCGTTGAGGGTGCCGACCCGGTAGCCGCCGCGCGCGGCTAGCTCTGGCTACAGCGGGCAGGTGATCCCGGTCAGCTCTTCGGAGACACTCCAAAGGCGCTTGCCGACCTCCTCATCGAAAGCACGCTTCGAGCGGCCGACGAGGTGAGGGGCGCCGCGTAGTTCCTTGAAGCCGCTCGGCCCCGCGTAGGCGGCGCCCGGAATTTCGCCAACGGCGGCGTACAGCGTCGGCAGGGCCCCAGCTTCCTGGTCCTGCGCGAAGAGGCGATTGGCGATCTTGCCCATCATCAGCTCTGTCAGCCGACTGCCTGAATGCGACTGCAGGTTCGTGGCGGCGTAACCCGGGTGGGCCGCGGTCGAGATGACGTCTGATCCGGCCATGCTCAACCGACGCTGAAGCTCACTTGAGAACATCAGGTTGGCGAGTTTCGACTGGCCGTACGCGGGCCAGCGGCGGTAGCGCTTGCGCTCCCAGTTGAGGTCGTTGAAATCGATCCGGCCGATGCTGTGCATGCCTGAAGAGACGGTCACGACGCGGCCACTGACCTTGGGCAGCAAGAGATTGGTGAGCGCAAAATGGCCGAGATGGTTGGTTCCGAACTGCATCTCGAAGCCGTCAGTAGTGCGTGAGAGCGGCGGGATCATGATCCCAGCGTTGTTGATCAGTAGGTAGATCTCGTCCTGCCATCCGGCGGCGAACTCACGCACGGAACTGAGATCGGCGAGGTCGAGCTGGCGCACCTCCGCCTGAGCCTGCATCGACGCTGCGGCCTCATTGCCCTTCTGGACGTTGCGCACTGCGAGCGTGACCTGCGCGCCGGCACCCGCCAGTGCCTGAGCGGCGCAGCGGCCGATGCCGCTGTTCGCGCCCGTGACGATCACGCGGCGGCCGCTGAGATCGGGAATGTCGTTTTTGGAGAAAGTAGTCATAGACAACAATGTAGACGCTGCCCACAATGCTGTCAACGGCAACATTGTCGATAGAGTGGGTTCTGTGAGTGAGAAGTCCTACCACCACGGCAACCTGCGCACCGCCCTGCTCGAGCAGGCCAAAGCGACAGTCCGTGAACAGGGCATCGATCGCCTCTCGCTGCGCGACCTGGCACGCCAGGTCGGGGTCAGTCACGGCGCCCCGCGGCGTCACTTCCAGGACCGCCAGGCCCTGCTCGATGCGCTCGCCGAAAGCGGCTTTGAGCAGCTGGGGGCCGAGCTGGCGGCCGCCTTTGAGGGGGCAGGCAGCGACTTTGGGACGCGACTGCACGCGAGCGCAGCGGCCTATCTGCGCTTTGCGATCAACGATGCAGCGCTGCTCGACCTAATGTTCTCGAGCAAGGGCCATGACGCCGAGGACCTGCTGCACATCGCCGCGATGGAGGCCTTCTCGCCGATGTTTGAGTTGATCCACCAGGGCCAGCGGGAGGGCATCCTGGAGGCCGGTGACCCGGAGCGCATCGGCTTGGTCCTGTTCGCGTCGATCCAGGGCACGGCCGCGCTCTTCACCTCGGGCATGATCGAGTCTGCTCAGGTGGAGCAGCTCGCATCTGACGTAATCACGTATTTCGTGCGCGGCGCCCTTCCCAATCCCGTAAGAATGTCGGCATGACCACATTCCCTGATTCCCACACGGATCTGCTCGACGCCCAGGTCGGCTCGCTCACGACGATCGGTGGCGACGGCTTCCCGCAGGCCACCGCCATCTGGTTCCTGTACGACGAGGGCAAGATCAAGATCTCACTCAACACCGCACGACTGAAGACCAAGAACTTGCTGAAGCGACCGAAGGTCAGCTTGATGATCCTCGACCCTAAGAATCCCTACCGCTACCTCGAGGTACGCGGCACAGTAACCGCGACGCCCGACCCGGACTACGTCTTCGCCAAGAAGGTTGGGGCTAAGTACGGCGGCGCCGATCTGAGTGAGCATGACGGGCCTGACGACAGCCGGCTTGAAATCGTGCTCGAGCCGACCAACGTCTACGCAGTGGCGATGGGCTGACCCAGCGCAAAAGCTACGCCGGGCGGTGTTGACCGCCCGGCGTCGTTGTCCCTGTCTCGTGGGAGCAAGGTCCTAGTTAGTGGCGCGATACCAGCGCGGGGTGGTGTGCTTGTGGCCGGTGGTGCGCTTATGGTTCGTATGACGCTTGCGGGTCCGCTTGAGGTGCTTGCCGCCGCGCTTCGGTGACCGCTTGTGCTGGGCGGTCGCCTTGGTCCTGCCGCTCGTCTTGCGCTTGCCGCTCCGCTTGTTGTCGCCGCGCGTCCGCTTGGATTTGGCGCTGGCGGCGGTGGCCTGGATCGTCGGGGCCGGCGCCTGGATCGCTTGCGTGAAGGCTGTGCCGTGCCCGGATCCGTCGAAGGTCTCGTCGAAGTTGAACCAGAGGATCAAGCTGGCATGACTGTGCTCGAGGACCTGGTTGCGAAGCTCTTGCTCAACCAGTTCCGAGGGGTAGAGCAGCAGGCCGGCGCAGTGGCTCTGGCTCATGTTGGGAGTGCAGACGCCAACCGCTTCCCCGTCGGAGAGGTTGTCTCCGAAGGTGAAGGCCTGCAGGATGAAGGCTGAGGCTTCGTGATTCTTGGTCGAGGCCGTCTGGGCCTGGGTGACCTGCTGCTGCACGCCTGCCCAGGCAGCGAGGTTGTTGCCCTCGTTGGCGATGTTCGAAGTTGTTTCGGGGTAGATCTCGTTGCCCAAGACGGCGCCCGCAGAAGCGTTGGTCTGGCCCTGCGAGGCGCTTGAGCCAATCATGACCATGTGATTCGGATCGTCGCTCTTGATCTCGTTCACATAGGTCGTGAGACCCGCAGTCGCGCCGCGAGCGATGCTTTCGTCGTCAGCGGCGTAGTACCCGTAGGTACCCGGCAGCGAGCTGAGGAAGCTGATCGTCGAGCTAAGCACGGCGGCAGTGCCGGTGCAGCCGCAGTCCGCAGCGAACTCGGGATAGTCATTGGCGGCCGATGAGCCGATCCAGGCGCCGCCCCAGAATCCAGGGTCGTTCAGCTCCCACATCACGCTCATGCCAACCGACTGTGCGTAAGCGGCGTAGCTCTGAAGGTTCTGCTCGCTGACGCCCGAGATGCTGTTGACCACGACCTTCAGGCCGGCCTGCGACATCACCTGCAGGTCCTGCTCGCAGGTGCTCAGGTTGGTGGCCAGCGAGCAAGAATCGAACATCCCCTCTGGCGGCAGTGTCGTCGTGACCGTCCGGGTCTTGCTGATGTGGCCCGCGGCAAGCGCGGAGCCCTGACCGACGACCAAGGTCGTGGCTAGAACAAGAAGCAGCGCGCTCAGGCGAGCGGCACGGGCGGAAATACGGGTAAAGGGCATACCTCCTCATCGGGGTGCCAGCTATCAGCTGCCGATCGGCGCCGCACAAACCTGGACGTCTGTATGAGCGCATGCGAAAACCGCGGCCGAAATCCTGCAATCTGGCCGTGGCGCTAGCGTCAACCCAGCCACATGGCCTACGCGGCGCTGACCAACTTCACGCTCGAAGCGCTCAAGCAGACGCGCCATGCCCACGTCTTCCAGTGGTATGCGATTCCGTTGCTCGCGTTTGTCGTTTACGTCTACGCGGTTGAGGTCGAACGCGAGCGCTGGGACATCGTCGCCGCCGGCTTGGCGATCTGGTTCGCGGACATCCTTAACGAGATCATCAACGCACTGGTCCTGCATGCCTCGCACACGGCGGCGCTCTGGACGGAGACCGGCAGAACCGCGTATCAGTTCACAGTCGGACTCAACGTCGAGTCGATGCTCATGTTCGCGATTGCCGGGATCGTCTTTGCCAAGACGCTGCCCGCCGACCGGGGCATGAAGATCCTCAGGCTGCCGAACCGCTTTGTACTGGCGCTTGGATTGTCGGTGGTCAGCGTGGCGGTCGAGGTCTTCCTGCACGCCGCCGGCGTCTTCCACTGGCACTACTGGTGGTGGGGGCTGGACTCGCTGCCGATCATCGTGGTCTTCGGCTACCTCTGGTTCTACCTCTACGCCGCCTGGGCATTTGACACGAAGGGCGCCAGGCGCTGGCGGATCGTCGGTGGCCTGGGCGCGATCGATGCAGCCGCGATTCTGGTCTTTGGTGTGATCCTCGGCTGGCTCTGAGAGCGCCTGGGCGCGGGCGGCTCTGTGGCCCAGATCGACTGTCAGACGGCGGCGCCGAGGCGGGCTCGACTGTAACGGCGGTCACACAGCGGGGTATCTCGGGCGGTGTCGCCGTCAGGAGATCAAAAGCTCACCAAGGAGCAACTGAGGGATCGCGTCAAGGACGCTGCCCTCGAGGCGGCCCAAAACGCGCCCGAGAAAGCACGTGAGCTCAGCGGCGTCGCGATCGAAGCTGCTCGCGAGGCCGCCCAGAACGCACCCGAACGTGTGCGCGAGCTGCGCAAGGCAGCCGCTGAACTTGACCTCCCGTGGGCACGCTCCTTCCCGGCACGCTGGGTGCGCGAGAACTTCATGCGATTCATCCTGAATCCGACCATGGCCATCTACGCCGCGCGCAAGTCAGACGGCTTCGAGAAGCTGGCGGCGCTCGATCAGCCGGTGATCCTGGTCGCCAACCACGCGAGTCACTTGGACACGCCGGTGATCCTCGCCGCGCTGCCGCGCAAGCTGCGCAAACACACCGCCGTAGCGGCTGCCGCCGACTACTTCTACAAGAGCAAGCTGATCGCATCGCTCGCCTCGCTGATCTTCAACACGGTGCCGCTCGATCGCAAGGGCGGCGGCGGGCTCGCCAAGACTGCAGCCCATCTGGACAAGCTGCTGAACGACGGCTGGAGCCTGCTGATCTACCCCGAAGGCAGCCGCAAACACGGGGACGGACGTATCCGCCGCGGCGCGGCGGTGCTCGCCTCGGAGCACAACCTCCCGATCGTGCCGATCCGGGTCGACGGCACGGCGGAAGCGATGCCCCCCGGCCAGTTCTGGCCGAAACGCCTGCGCGGTCGCCTGTTTTCAAAGCGCCACAAGATCCACGTTTCGTTCGGCGAACCGATCCCGCCGCAGGTTGACACCGCCGCGATGATTGAGCGCGTGCAGAGCTTCTTTGACAGCGGCCAAGCCGGGCCGCCCTCGCGTACCCCGTACACACGCCGCAAGTCGGCCAACAACAGCGACGAGTGAGCAGCGCCAAAGACCGCGCCTCGACAGGCGCGATTCCCGCGGATCCGGGCGGGTCGCGAGCTCAAGCGCTGGTCAGCTCCGCGGTACCGATGCCGCGACTTTCTGACTCGATGGAGCGCGGAACGATCGTGCTGTGGATGCGCACCGACGGCGAGCACGTCAGCATCGGCGACGAGCTCGTGGAGATCGAAACCGACAAGGCGACGATGGCCTACGCCGCCGAGGCAGCCGGGATCCTGCGGATCCTCGTACGGGAGGGCGTGACGGTGCCCGTCGGCGAGCCGATCGCCCATATCGGGGAGGGCGCGCACCCAGCCGAGGCAAAGCCGCCGAACGGGGCCGGCGATGCCCCCCCGCCACCGAGGCCGCCCGTACCGGATGCGGCACTCGCGCCGTCGATCTCGACCTCTGACGCGAAGGGCACGGTGCAGCTCGAACCGCTCAGCCCGACCCAGAACATCGTCGCCCGGCGCATGGTCGAGTCCAAGGCGACGATGCCCGAGTTCACCGTGACCACCGACGTTGATGTCGAGGCGGCGGTGGAGTTGCGCGACCAGATCCGGGCCGCGGGCACCGAGCGCACACCCTCGCTCGGAGACTTCGTGATCAGGGCCTGCGCGCTCGCGCTGCGCGAGTATCCGCGGGTCAACTCCAGCTTCCAGAACGGCCAGCTGGAGATCTACTCGCGCGTCAACGTTGGGATCGCGGTCTCCGCGAACGGCGCCCTGTTTGTGCCGACGATCTTCGATGTCGACGGCAAGTCGCTCAGCGCGATCGCCACCGAGGTGCGTTCGCTGGCCAAGCGAACGCGCGCCGGCCAGCTCACCCCGACGGACGTGGGCGGCGGGACCTTCACCGTCTCCAACCTCGGCATGTACGACGTCACTCACTTCACCGCGATGCTGAACCCGCCCCAGGCGGCGATCCTCGCGGTCGGCAGCGCCGACCAGCGGGTGGTTGTGCACGAGGGCCAGATCGTCGCCCGGCGCCGCATGACCATGACCCTGACTTGCGACCACCGGATCCTCTACGGCGCAGACGCGGCAGCCTTCCTGTCCACGGTCAGGGCGAACATCGAACACCCCGAGCGGCTGGTCCTCTAGCGGCGCGCTGCCGCGGCTCGGCGCCGTGACTCCGCGGCTCGGCTCGGCGCACGCGTCGTGGCGCGCTCAGCCGGCGCTACTCCTCGAGGTCGTCGTCGTCGAGCCAGCCGGTGGCACGCTCCACGGCCTTGTGCCACTTGCGGTAGCCACGCTCGCGCTTACGCGGGTCCATGTCCGGCACCCATTGGGCAGCGATATGCCAGTTCGCCCGCAGCTCTTCCCGGTCAGTCCAGAAGCCGACCGCGAGTCCTGCCGCGTAGGCGGCGCCGAGTGAGACCGTCTCGGCCACGATCGGCCGCACCACCTGCAGATCCAGCACGTCGGCGAGCGACTGCATCAGCAGGTTGTTGGCGGTCATGCCGCCGTCGACCTTGAGCGTGTTGAGCCCGACGCCGGCATCGGCCACCATCGCGTCCAGAACCTCGCGGCTCTGCCAGGCGGTCGCCTCCAGCACCGCCCGCGCGAGATGGCCCTTGGTGATGTAGCCGGTTAGACCGGTGATCACGCCACGCGCGTCGCTGCGCCAATGCGGCGCGTACAACCCGGAGAAGGCGGGCACGAAGTAACAGCCGCCGCTGTCATCGACGGTGCGCGCCAGCGTCTCGATCTCTGACGCCGAGCCGATCAACTCGAGGTTGTCGCGGAACCAGCGCACGAGCGCCCCGGTGACCGCGATCGAGCCCTCGAGCGCATAGGTCGGCTGCTCATCGCCAACCTGGCAGCAGAGCGTCGTCAGCAGACCACGGCTGGAGAGCACCGGACGTTCGCCGGTGTTCAGCAGCATGAAACTTCCGGTCCCGTAGGTGCACTTGACGTCGCCGGGTGAGAAGCAGGTCTGCCCGAAGAGTGCCGCCTGCTGATCACCTAGCGCCGCCGCGATCTGGACCCCGCCCAGTTGACCCTGCGCCTCGCCGTAGACCTGGGCCGAGGGCCTGATCTCCGGCAGCATCGAGCGCGGAACGCCGATCAGATCGATCATCTCCTGATCCCAGTCGAGCGTCTCGAGGTTCATCATCAGGGTGCGGCTGGCGTTCGTGACGTCGGTCAGATGCTTGCCGGTCAGCTTCCAGATCAGCCAGGTATCCATGGTGCCGAAGAGCAGCTCACCGGCCGCGGCGCGGTCACGCAGACCGGGGATGTGATCGAGCAGCCAGCAGAGCTTCGGGCCGGAGAAGTAGGTCGCCAGCGGCAACCCTGTGCGCGAGCGGGTGTAGGAGTCGGCGTCGACTCCCAGTGCAACCCCAAGGCCGTTCACGAGTCCCTCAGTGCGGGTGTCCTGCCAGGTCAGCGCGTGGTGAACCGGGCGACCAGTCTCCCGGTCCCAGACGATCGTGGTCTCACGCTGATTGGCGATGCCGATCGCGGCCAGGTCACTCGGGTGCAGATCAGCGTCGTGCAGCGCCCGCCCGACAACCTGCTCGACGGCAGACCAGATCTCCAGCGGATCGTGCTCCACCGCGCCCGGATGCGGGTAGATCTGGCGGTGCTCCATCTGTGCGACGGAGACGATGCGGCCCGAATGGTCGAATACCAGACAGCGGGAGGACGAGGTCCCCTGATCGATCGCAGCGACGTAACGCTCCTTCATCGGCAAGCCTCAACCAAAACGTGGATCAGCACGCCGCCGCTGCTCAGGCTGCGGTCTACCACGGGATCGCGCCCAGCTCGCGCGATACCGCCTGGGCATGCTCACGCACATGGGTGAGTAGCTCCGGACGCGGCGAGCGCGCCGCGAAGAGCCGTTCGGGTCCACCGAAGATGCCCATGGCACCAACAGTACGGCCTGTGCGATCCATGATCGGAGCCGCGAGTGAGCTGCGCAGCCGCTCGAGTTCGCCGGCCTCCGAAGCCCAACCCCTTTCCCGGATCCGCTCGAGCTCGCGCCGCAGCAACTTGGGGTCGGTGATCGTGGAGTCCGTGTAGGTCGGAAGCTCGCGTGTCATGACGTCTTCTGCAACGTGCGGATGAGCGGCCAGCAATACCTTGCCCAACGCGGTTGCGTGCATCGGCATCATCGACCCCACATCCAGCGTCTGCATGCTGTCGTCGGGCCGAAAGACGTGATGCACGATCAAGACCCGCCCGTCGTGCAACGTCCCGATCCTGACCTCCTCGTGCGTCCGCGATGCCAATGAGTCGGACCAGTTGAGCGCTCGCGTGCGCAGCTCGTTGCCGTCGAGGTAGCTCGAACCCATGTGCAGCAGCGCGGCACCGAGTCGGTACTTACCGCTCTCAGGATCCTGCTCGACGAAGCCGACGTGCTGAAGCGTGCGCAGGATGCCGTGGACCGTGCCCTTTGGCAGGCCGAGCTCATTCGCCATCTCCACGACACCGAGCCGACGCGAGCGCCCGGAGAGCAGACGCAGGATCGCGGCGGCTCTTTCGATCGACTGGATTCTTCCGGGCAACGGACCTCGTCTCCGACCAGCGCTCAGACCACGTAAAGACGGTTCATCGCGATGGATCTTCGCCGACTCAGCAGTCAGACGCCGCGAGTTCTTGATTGCAAACCTAGTTTGACAATGTCATACGCGGTAACTAATGTCACAAATTGTCGCCGGCGCTGCCGCGACCAGGACATCCAGGGAGAGAGAGACAGCGAGCTTCGAGTTCCGATGCGAGCCGTGGATACACATCGTTGGTGGCCGTCGACGCGCGCCATATGGCCGTTTTCGTGCGGCCTAAGCGTCGACGCGGTCAGGCCTCCTGAGGCCGGCTCGCCGCCGCTCCACTCCTCGAGCTGCGTCCTGCAACCAGCTTCTGTGAAGGAGGTCCCGTGGCCAGAGACGTAAGCGGAGCAGCAACCACCAAGGTTTTGCCGAAGACGTGGCGAACCGGTGTGATTGGCGAACTCTGGGCAGAGTTCTTCGGCTGCTTCATCCTCATTTCTTTCGGCGACGGAGTGGTCGCCATGCTCTGGGCCCTTGTCGGCTCGGGCCGTAGCGCCGTCCCCGCCCTCGACTCAGCCGGTGACTGGATGTTGATCACCTGGGGCTGGGGCCTTGCAGTCTGCTTCGCCGTCTACGTGAGCGGCGGCATCAGCGGCGCTCACCTGAACCCAGCGGTGACGCTCGCGATCGCGGTCCGCAAACAACTGCCGTGGAACAAGGTGCCCAAGTACTGGGTCGCCCAGGTGTTCGGCTGCTTCATGGGTGCCGCGCTCGTGTTCCTGGTCTACAACAACGCCATCAACCACTACGACCAGGCGCAGCACATCATCAAGGGCACCGCGAACTCGGTCTCTACCTACAGTACGTTCGCGACCTTCCCCGCGCCGTACTTCCACAGTGTTTTGGGGCCGTTGGTCGATCAGATAATCGGCACCTTCTTCCTGGTGCTGTTCGTCTGCGCGGTCACGGACGAGTTCAACTCGCCGGTCAGCGCGGGCATGGCTCCGTTCATCGTCGGCATGATCGTGCTGGCGGTCGGCATCTCCTTCGGCGCCAACGCTGGCTATGCGATCAACCCGGCCCGTGACTTCGGGCCTCGAATATTCGCGTGGATCGCAGGCTGGGGCAAGATCGCGTTCCCGGGCAACTACGGGAACATCAACG
>Ga0302314_10016163_pt1 | contig 12635 bp, 7 predicted proteins | sample III_Palsa_N2_3_FD_200533 | JGI IMG/M metagenome (GOLD analysis project Ga0302314, IMG submission 200533) | Peat permafrost microbial communities from Stordalen Mire near Abisko, Sweden - III_Palsa_N2_3 | ecosystem: Environmental > Terrestrial > Soil > Palsa > Peat permafrost | place: Sweden...
CCGGCGCGGCGTGCCTGTCCGGGCGGGAGCTGGATCCGGCCGAGGCGATCGCGGGGAAGGCGTCGATCGACGCCGAGGCGGTCCGGCTCCGCAACGCGGGCCTGCCCGGCACCCTCGCCCAGATCCGGGCGGTCATCCTGCTGGACCGGATCCACCAGCGCAGCCCCTGGGACCGCCTCGCGCCCGTCCCCGAACCCGGACCCGACCCGGACGCCGACGGCGACGGCGACCCAGGCGACGACCCCGGCCCCGGCCTCCACGACGACTACGGCTCCGCCGGCGACGACGACTATGACCCCGGCGAAGACGCCGCCCAGGCGGGCCGCACCGATGACGATGACCACCACCGAGACCTCGACGACGATGAACAGGCTGCGGCAGAGGCGGACGAGGAGGACGAGGAGGACGAGGAGGACGAGGGCCGCCCGGCCGGGTTCGACGGCCCGCCGCCCGGGTCGCCGTTCGACCAGACCGGCCGCAAGACCCCACTGCCCGCCCTGATCAACATCACCATCCCCGCCGGGACGCTGCTCGGCTGGTCCAATGCCCCCGCCGACGTCGGAACCTGGGGCCTCATGGACCCCGGCACCGCCCGCGACCTCATCGAGGCCGCCTCCCGCCACCCCCGCACCCGCTGGTGCTACACCTTAACGGGGCCAGACGGCCAGGCCATCGCGCACGCCTGCGCACGCGGAACCCACCCCTGGACCCCGCCCCCGCCGTGCCGTGACGGCCCCGCCGGCCCCGACGGGCCAGCCCCCGACGGGCCAGCCCCCGACGGCGCCGGCGACTCCCGCCCGGCCCGCCTCGCCGAGCTCCTATCCGAGTTGAACGCCGCCCCCGAGCCGATCGCCCGCGGAACCTGCGACCACTCCCACCGCGAGGACCGCTACATCCCCAGCAGGAAGCTCAAGCACCTGATCCGCGCCCGGACCGCCCGCTGCTGCGCGCCCGGCTGCGGCGCCCAGGCCCTCACCTCCGAGATCGACCACACCCTCCCCTACCCGGCCGGCGCGACCTGCGAGGGAAACCTCGCCCCCGCCTGCAAGCGCCACCACCACGCCAAGCACGCCCCCGGCTGGAAACTCCAGCAGACCCACCCCGGCGTCATGCGCTGGGCCACCCCCTCGGGTCGCACCTACACCACCCACCCCACCCAATACGACGAATGAGGGCACTCCCAATGTATCGAGGGCGAGTCGGGGATAACAGCAAGAAGTGGCGATAGCCGCAGACTGAGCGAACAAGAGTCACCCCCTCGGCAGCGTCCGCGGGAACCCGAAGCGGGCAAGGAGCCCCAGGTTTCCGAAGCGGGTAAGCGCACGGATCTGGTCGCCCCGCAGCGTGAGCACGATGAGACCGCTGGCCCGCCAGATCGGCGCGCTGGGGTCGGGGAGGTAGAGGACGAGGGCGGGCTGCCCGTTGGCCCGGGTGGGGAGGAGCCTGACATCCTGGCCGAAGTGGGAGCCCACCAGGAACCCGGCGATCGGCCGGGGCCCGAGGTGCTCGGCCGGCTCGGGCGGCATGGTCAGCCTGGCGTCGTCGGTCAGCAGGGCCACCAGCTCGTCCAGGTCGAAGCGCTCGAACGCGCTCACGAAGCGGTCGACGACGGCGGCCTCGGCCGGGGACTTGGGGATCGGCACGTCGTGCGGGTCGCCGTCGGGGCGCAGGCCTGCCCGGGCTCGGATGAGCGCGCTGTTGACCGCGGCCTGACTGGTGCCGAGGATGCCGGCCGCCTCGGCCGCCCGGAAGCCGAGCACGTCCCGGAGGACGAGGACCGCCCGCTGCTGGGGTGGCAGGTGCTGCAGGCCGGCCACGAACGACAGGGCGATCGACTCCCGGGCGTCATATCGGGCCTCAGGCCCGGGGGCCAGGTCGCCTAGATCATCCGGGTAGGGCTGAAGCCACCACGGCTCGCCTGACCCGACCGCGCCATGATCGGGCAGGCCAGCGGGCTGCGGGCGGCGTGATTCTCCGCGCAGGTAGTTGAGGCAGCGGTTGGTGGCGATCCGGTACAGCCACGCCCGCAGCGACTGGCCGTCGAACCGCCCGATCGAACGCCATGCGGCCAACAGGGCCTCCTGAAGAACGTCCTCGGCGTCCTCGACCGATCCGAGAATGCGGTAGCAGTGCGCCTGCAGTTCCCGGCGGAAGGGATCGACGAGCTCGCGGAACGCCTCGCCGTCGCCGGCCTGGGCCCGGGCGAGGGTTGCCTCGGTCACTAGAGCACCTCTCCTTTCACTCCGGCCGCCGGATAACGGCTCCTGACAGTTGCAACACCGTCAGCGGCGCGAATTCATCGGCGAATCGCCCGGACGGCCGGTGCTCCACCTGGTGAGGACCTGACCAGTAAAGACCGGAGGCACCCATGACCTCAGTAGACCCAAGGAACGACCTTGGCGCCGCCACGGCCGCGCCACCCATCGAAGCCGGCCGGTGGCGGGCCTTCTCGCTGCTCGCCGTCGCGTGCTTCATGACCGCGGTGGACATGCTGGTCGTCAACGTCGCGCTGCCGACGATCGGCGTCAAGCTCCACTTCGCCGAGTCGGACCTGCAGTGGGTGGTGACCGCGTACGCGCTCGCGTTCGGCGGGTTCCTCCTGCTCGGCGGGCGGGCGGCCGACCTGCTCGGGCGCAGGCGCATGTTCATGGCCGGGCTGGCGCTGTTCACCGCCGCCTCGCTCGGCTGCGCGCTGGCCACTAGCGGCACGTTCTTGATCATCATGCGCGGCGTGCAGGGCCTCGGCGCCGCCGCGGTGCTGCCGGCCGCGCTGTCGATCGTCATGAATATGTTCCCCGAGGGCGCCGAGCGGAACAAGGCGCTCGGGATCTGGGGCGCGATCGGCGCCAGCGGGGCGACCGTCGGCGTCCTGGTCGGAGGCGCCCTCACCCGCTACGCGGGCTGGCCGTACATCTTCTACCTGAACGTCGCCGTCGGCGGGGCGGCCCTGCTGCTGACCCGGCGGTTGGTGCCGGAGAGCAGGCGGGAGGGGGCCCGCCGCCGCTACGACCCGCTCGGCGCCATCACCGTGACCGGCGCCCTGGTGCTGGCGGTCTACGCGATCTCGCAGGCCCCGACCGTCGGCTGGACCGCCGCCGGGACCGTGGCCCTGCTCGCGGCGGCGGCGGCGCTGCTGGCCGCGTTCGTGATCATCGAGGCCCGGGCGGAGGCGCCGCTGCTGCCGCTGCGGCTGTTCCGGCTGCAGACCCTGACCGGGTCCAACGCGGTCGGCTTCCTGCTCGGGGCCAGCTTCTACGGCTACATCTTCATCGGCACCCTCTATATGCAGCAGGTTCTCGGCTACTCGGCGATGCGGACCGGCCTCGCCTGGCTGATCGTCGGCCTGACCGGGGTGGCGATGGCCGGACCGGCCCAGATGCTCGTCACCCGCGCGTCGGTCAGGCTGGTGATGGCGGCCGGGATGACCCTGACCGGGGCCGGGATCCTATGGCTGACCCAGGCGTCCGCCCACGCGAGCTTCTGGGGCAGCCTGGTCGGCCCGTTCCTCCTGACCGGCGCGGTCACCTGGGTGTTCATCCCCGTGTCGATCGGCGCGCTGGTCGGGGTCAGGGAGCGCGACGCCGGGATCGCCGCCGGGCTCATCGACTCCTCCCAGCAGCTTGGCGGCGCGATCGGGATCGCCGTGGCGTCAACCGTGGCGGCCGCGCGCACCCGTGCCCTGCTCGGCCAGGGCCACCCCCTCGCGGACGCGCTCGCGGGCGGGTTCCACGGGTCGCTCTGGGTCTGCGGGCTCGTCGCTTTGACCGCCGTCCCGGTCGCAATTGCCCTGGTCCGGCGCTAGGCCAGCAGGGTCGCCCGCCCCGCGTCGGGGGATTCGGCCAGGGCGCCCGGGTAGAAGCCACGGACCGTTCCGAACACTTCTTCGAGCGACGGCCACCAGCGGCCGGCCCGCAGCGACCCGAGTTCGCTCCGCGCCGCCGCCGCCTGCTCGGCGGGTTCGGCCGCGGCCGCGACCACCACCCGATGCGGGCGGACCGACCGGAGCGGGCCCAGGTAGAAGTCGGGGCGATGGTCCTCGACCGTGCCCGCGCCCGTCCCGGTCTCCGAGGCGAGCACCAGGTAGTAGTCGGGCAGCTCGAACTGGTTCGCGCGCCAGGCGGCGAGGGCCTCGGCTGCGCGCAGCTCGAACCGCTCGCTGCCGTGGGTCTCCTGCGACAGGTCCCACATCGCGCTCCACTCGGCCGCCACGGCCGCCAGCGGGTCGGCCGCGACCAGCACGTACGGCGCAGAGATGCCGGCCGCCCGGCGGAGCGCGGCGGCGGCGACCCCGACCCCGTCGCCGCTGTCGGCCTCATCGGCCGGCCGGACGAGCACGACGTTCATCGACCGCTCGACGGCGGCCAGCACCGGCGGCGATGCCTTCCCTGCCAGCACCACGACCGTCGACGGATTGCGCCTCACGACCCGATCATAGCCCCAGGCCGATCGTTCGAAGATATTTTCCCGTCCGCCCCGTTCGGACGGGGGCGGTGACGTACGCTGGGTACGCGGGCGGCCCAACGGGGGGCGCCGCGGGCAGGCGGGCATAACGGCGGTGCTCTGCGTGCTTACAGAGGAGTCTTGGCAGCGCGGGGCTTGAGAAAATCAGGGTTTCGAACGGACCGCTGCTCCGCCCCAGCCGGAAATGTCAGACCCCCTCGTTAGCATGACGGTCGCGGGGGTGTGTCTGTCCACGGTCCAGTGCGACCACACCCGCCAGCACGACCACACCCGAAGAAGACGACGAAGAGAAGAGCACGCAGTGGCTGACCGGCTTGTCGTTCGCGGCGCGCGCGAGCACAACCTCAAGGACGTCTCGATCGACCTCCCGCGCGACGCCATGATCGTGTTCACGGGGCTGTCCGGGTCGGGCAAGTCGAGCCTGGCGTTCGACACGATCTTCGCCGAGGGCCAGCGCCGGTACGTCGAGTCGCTCTCCGCCTACGCCAGGCAGTTCCTCGGCCAGATGGACAAGCCGGACGTGGACTTCATCGACGGTCTCTCCCCGGCCGTCTCCATCGATCAGAAGTCCGCCAGCCGCAACCCCAGGTCCACCGTCGGCACGGTCACCGAGGTCTACGACTACCTGCGGCTGCTGTTCGCCCGGGTCGGCAAGCCGCACTGCCCGATCTGCGGGCGGCCGATCGCCCGGCAGACCCCGCAGCAGATCGTGGACCGGGTGCTCGAGCTTGAGGAGGGCAGCCGCTTCCAGGTGCTCGCCCCGGTCGTCCGCGGCCGCAAGGGCGAGTACACCGAGCTGCTCAAGGAACTGCAGGCGAAGGGGTACTCCCGGGCGCGGGTCGACGGCACCGTCATCCGTCTGGACGAGGTCGCGGGCGACGCTGGCAGCCTGCCGACGCTGAAGAAGCAGGAGAAGCACGAGATCGAGGTGATTATCGACCGCCTCGCGGTGAAGGACACCGCCCGGCGGCGACTCACCGACTCGATCGAGACCGCGCTCGGCCTCGCGGGCGGCGTCGTCATCCTCGACTTCGTCGACCTGCCGGAGACCGACCCGCACCGCGAGCGGATGTTCTCCGAGCACCTGGCCTGCCTCTACGACGACCTGTCGTTCGACGAGCTCGAGCCGCGAAGCTTCTCCTTCAACTCACCGTGGGGCGCCTGCCCGGCGTGCACCGGCCTCGGCACCAAGATGGAGGTCGACCCGGAGCTGATCGTCCCCGACCCGGCCAAGTCGCTCAACGAGGGCGCGATCGCCCCGTGGGCGGGCGGGCACGTCAGCGACTACTTCGACCGGCTCATCGAGGCGCTCGCCGAGACGATCGGGTTCCGGCTCGACACCCCGTGGGAGAAGCTCCCCGCCAAGGCCAAGAAGGCGCTGCTGTACGGGCACGAGACCCAGGTCCACGTCCGCTACAAGAACCGGTACGGCCGCGAACGGTCGTATTACACGGACTTCGAGGGCGCGATCACCTACGTCGAGCGGCGGCACGCCGAGGCGGAGTCCGACTCGAGCCGGGAGAAGTTCGCCGGCTTCATGCGCGAGGTCCCGTGCCCGTCCTGCCACGGGACCAGGCTCAAGCCGATCTCGCTGGCGGTCACGATCGACGATAAGTCAATCGCCGCCTACAGCCACGAGCCGATCGGCGAGCTGGCCAAGACCCTGCTCAACCTGGAGCTGTCCGACCGGGACATGCAGATCGCCCGGCTGATCCTCAAGGAAGTCAACGCCCGGCTCGGGTTCCTGCTCGACGTCGGCCTCGACTACCTCAGCCTCGACCGGGCGTCGGCGACGCTGGCCGGCGGCGAGGCGCAGCGGATCAGGCTCGCGACCCAGATCGGGTCCGGTCTCGTCGGCGTGCTCTACGTGCTCGACGAGCCGTCGATCGGGCTGCACCAGCGCGACAACCAGAAGCTCCTCGACACGCTGCTGCGGCTGCGCGACCTCGGCAACACGCTGATCGTGGTCGAGCACGACGAGGACACCATCCGCGCGGCCGACTGGGTGGTGGACATCGGGCCGGGCGCGGGCGAGCACGGCGGCCATGTCGTCGTCTCCGGCACGGTCGACGAGCTGATCAACAGCGAGGAGTCGCTGACCGGCGCGTACATCTCCGGACGGCGTGAGATCGCGGTGCCGAAGACTCGCCGCAAGCCGACCAAGGGCCGCGAGCTCGTCGTCAAGGGCGCCACCGAGCACAACCTCAAGAACGTGGACGTGGCCTTCCCGCTCGGCCTGTTCGTCGCGATCACCGGCGTGTCTGGCTCGGGCAAGTCAACGCTGGTCAACGACATCCTCTACCGGGCGCTGGCGAAGGAGCTGCACGCGGCCAGGACCGTGCCGGGCAAGCACGTCCGCGTCACCGGCATGGACAACCTCGACAAGGTCGTGCACGTCGACCAGGGGCCGATCGGGCGCACCCCGCGGTCGAACCCGGCCACCTACACCGGCGTCTTCGATCACGTCAGGAAGCTGTTCGCCGCCACCACCGAGGCGAAGGTCCGCGGTTACCAGCCGGGCCGGTTCTCGTTCAACGTCAAGGGCGGCCGGTGCGAGGCGTGCGCGGGCGACGGCACGATCAAGATCGAGATGCAGTTCCTGCCCGACGTGTACGTGCCCTGCGAGGTCTGCCACGGCGCCCGCTACAACACCGACACGCTGCAGGTCCACTACAAGGGCAAGTCCATCGCCGAGGTGCTCGACATGCCGATCGAGGAGGCCGCGTCGTTCTTCGAGGCGGTGCCCGCGATCCACCGGCACCTGAAGACGCTGAACGACGTCGGGCTCGGCTACGTCCGGCTCGGCCAGCCCGCCACCACCCTGTCGGGCGGCGAGGCGCAGCGGGTCAAGCTAGCGACCGAACTGCAGCGGCGGTCCACCGGCCGCACCATCTACGTCCTCGACGAGCCGACCACCGGCCTGCACTTCGAGGACATCCGCAAGCTCCTCGGCGTGCTCGACAAGCTGGTCCAGAACGGCAACACGGTGCTGGTCATCGAGCACAACCTGGACGTCGTCAAGACCGCCGACTGGATCATCGACATGGGCCCCGAGGGCGGCAACGGCGGCGGCACGATCGTCGCGACCGGCACCCCCGAGCAGGTGGCGAAGAACGAGAAGAGCTACACCGGCCAGTTCCTGAAGACCATCCTGTCCTCCTCGAAGTCCTGACGAATCTGCCGGTCAGCCGCTTATGCGCCGTTTTGGAACTCTACCGGATAGGCCGGTCTGGTAAGCGAGCACGACGAGTTGCGCGCGGTCCCGTGCGCCGAGTTTGGTCATGGCGTGGTTGGCGTGCGTCTTGACAGTGAGCGGGCTGAGCGTGAGCTGGCGGGCGATATCGGCGTTAGACATCCCGTCGGCGACCAGGGACACCACCTCGCGCTCGCGGTCGGTGAGGGTGGCGAGCAGCGGTGAGGGGCGGATCGGCTCGCTGTCGTGCAGCTGGAGAAACCTGGTGATGAGGCCCCGGGTGGCGGACGGCGACAGCAGCGCGTCACCGCGGGCGACGGTGCGGATCGCGTCGATCAGGACTTCTGGGCGGGCGCCCTTGCCAAGGAACCCGCTGGCCCCCGACCGCAGCGCCTCGAAGACGTACTCGTCCACCTCGAACGTCGTCAGGATCAGCACCCGTACCCTGGCGAGGCTGTTGTCAGCGGCGATCCGCCGGGTCGCGGCCAGCCGGCCTGCACGTTTATCAGGGCGACATGGTGCCCGACGGCGTCGTGCAGTTCCCGTCCGCCCTCGTCGAGCTGGACGCCGTCAAGGAGGGCTAGCGCACGAGCGTGGATGTCTCCCCGGAACCCTGTGACTCGATCGCGGGCTGAGACACCTTATGGCGGACCCGCAGGGCGGCCCGCAGGCCGAGAAAGGCGGCGATGACGATCGCCAGGTACGCGACGTAGACCAGGAGCTGAAGCGGGGTAGGGGAATCGCTGTAGCCGAAAAAGCTGTGCAGCACATCGCCGAATGAGCTGTCCTCCGACAGAATCTGCCCGGTGTGCCACATCGGCGCGTCAAGCACGCGCACCCAGCCGAGTTGCTGGAGGTTCTCGACGGTGTCGGCGAGCAGCCCTGCGGCGAAGATCATCAGGAGACAGCCGATGACCGTGAAGAACCTCGCCAGGTTCAGCTTGTGGCCCAGCCGGTAGATGAAGAAGGCGACCACGAGCGCGCCCGCAAGGCCGATGATCGCGCCGGTCAGCGCGTTGGCGGTCGAGGTGGAGAAGATGATCGCGAGCGTGAACACCACGGTCTCAAGTCCTTCGCGGCCGACGGCCTGGAAGGCCAGCAGGGCCAGGCCCCACCGTGCCCTGCCGTCTAGGGCCGCGTCCGTCTTCGACCGCAGTTCCGTTGAGATCGACCGCGCGTGGTTGCGCATCCAGAACGTCATGTAGGTGAGCACAGCCGCGGCAAGGATGAAGGTGGCCGTCTCGAAGATCGTCTGCACTCGCGAGCCGTCGTAGGACCGGATGGTCAGATACGCGGCCACGCCGCCGCCTGTCGCGATCACCAGCGCCGCGCCCACGCCGAGGAACACATCCTTAAAGTGCTCCCGGCGTCCGAGGCGATCGAGGTATGCGAGCAGGATGGCGACGATCATGCTCGCCTCGATGCCCTCACGGAGGAAAATGACAAGCGTGGCGAGCAAATCGTCTCCAACTCAGGCTCTGGGACAAGTTTAGGTAAGGCAAACCTAATGTACCGTTCCCTGGTCCTGTCAAACTCTGCGCAGATCAGGGCTCCGGCGCTCGGCGCCCGGGCTGTGATCCGCGCGCGGCGGCGGTCAGCCTGACGCGGACGGCACCCAGTGCGCGAGTCGGCGTGTTGGTGAAGCTCTTAAATCCACCGGTCCGTGGCCGGGTCCGTCCACCGCGAGGTTCAGCGCCGGCAGGGTACCCGCAGGCCGTTACCCGACCGGGCCGAGTTCCACCGTCGCGACCGGCACTCCCGAGCAGGTCGCGAAGAACGAGAAGAGCTACACCGGCCAGCTCCTGAAGACCATCCTGGCGACCTCGTAGCCGGGCTGGAGGGCCAAGTCGCGGTCGGATCGCTAGGCGCCTTCGCGGTAGGCGATGGCGGCGGCCTCGGTTCGGCTCGCCGCGCCCAGCTTGGCGAGGATGTTGGAGACGTGGACGCTGGCCGTCTTCGGGGTGATGAACAGCTCGGTGCCGATCTCGCGGTTGGACATGCCCCGGGAGAGCAGCCTCAGCACCTCGAGTTCGCGGTCGGTCAGGGCGGCGAACCGGCTCGCGCCGGCCGCTCCGTGCTCGGGCCTGCCTCGGTTCCCGTGGTCAAGCCGGGCGCGACGGGCCAGGTCGTCGAGGGCCGCGGTCAGCGGCGCCGCCCCCAGCCGGGCCGCGGTATCGCGCGCCGCGCACCAGACGGCGGTCGCTTCGTCGCGGCGACCGGCCTCCACCAGCGCCTCGGCCAGCCGCCACTGGGCCCGCGCGATCTCGTAGACGTAGCCGGGGCCGAACTCGGCCAGCACCCGCTCCCATCGGTCGGGGGAGTTCGCCCCGGTTAGGCGCGCGTACTCGGCTTCGCAGCGGGCCAGCCAGCCGCGGCCCTCCGGCCCCAGCGCCGCCTTCGGCCGGGCCGGGAAGCTGGCGCCGTCGGCGGCGACACCGAGCAGGGCGGCGCCGGCCTCCGCGTCCGCGGCGGCGCCGGCGGCATCCCCGGTCGCCCGCTGCAGCGCCGCCCGGTCGGCCCGCGCCGCCAGGGCGATCGCCGTGACCCGGATCACCGACGGGCTGTGGGCGGGCCACGCGTCCGCGTCGATCGCGGCTTCCGCCTCGGCCAGCGCGCGCTCGTAGTCGCCCTGCCACAGGGCCTGCTCGGCCAGGATCCCGCGCGCGATGTAGGCGACGAAGACGTCGTCCCAGAACGGCTCGAGCCAGGTCCGCCGTTCGGCCACCGCCGGGTTGCCCCGGGCCACGTCGACGAACAGCGCCATCGCCGACAGCTGCGCCTCCGCCTGCCGGGTGACCCGGACCGGAAACCCGTCCGCCAGCTCCTGCGCGTGATTCCAGCAGCCGTCGGCGAAGTGGGACTGGAAGTGCAGGTGCTGCAGATCCAAGCCGAACGGGGCGAGGCCGAGCCCCTCCGCCTCGGCCCACTCCACCCCCCGGTGGGCGACTTCGGCCGCTTCCGCGAGCTCGCCCCGCGCCAGCCGCTCGGCCGCCAGCTGGTAGCTGGCGCGTAGCCGGACGCTCACCGATCCGGTCGCCCCGGCCTGCTCGATCGCGGCGGTGAAGAGGCCGATCGCCTCATCCGAGCTGCCGGAGCGGAGGGCGAGCTGCCCGGTGGTGGCGAGCGCGTCCGCCTCGACCGAGGCCGATCCGGCGGCGCGGGCGGCCGCCCGCGCCCGGCTGGCCCAGTCCCGGGCGTCGTCGTTGCGGAACGCCGACATCAGCGCGATCGCGTAGGTCGCCATGGCGCGGGCCCGGTACCAGGTCGGCGGCTCGTCCAGCACTTCCCGCACGGTCACCTCGGCCACGTCGAGGGCTTCGGCGTACCACTGCTTGTTCTCGCTCTGCAGCAGGTGGTACGCGAGCCGCTCGCCGACCCGGCAGCGCAGTTCGGCGCTCGCCGCGGGTGCCGTCGCGGCCGACACCCAGCCGCGGATCCGCCTGAGCAGGTGCACCGCGCGGGGCACGTCACCGCTCGCCGCGGCGGCCAGCGCGGACCTCAGGCCGAGCTTGCCGCGGCTCATGTCCGCGATCCGATCGGCCCCCTCGACCCGCAGCCACAGCTCCAGGGCCAGGTCGTAATGGCGGTGCGCTTCGGCCGGGGCGCCGAGGCGATCGGCCTCGATGCCCGCCTGGACCGAGGCGGCGAACGCGCCGGGGATGTCGTGGCTGGCCATGCTGTGGTGCGCGAGCTCGGCGGCGGCGCCGGGCGCCCCCGCGAGCAGGCTGGCCAGCCGGGCGTGCAGGCGGGTCCGCTCTCCTGGCATCAGGTCGGCGTAGACCGCCTCGCGCAGCAGCGCGTGCCGGAACCGGTACCCATCGGGCTCGTCGAAGGCCAGCAGCTGGTGGCCGGCCGCCTCGCGAACCGCCTCCTCGTAGACGTCGTCGGGCAGCCCGGAGGCAGCGCGAACGAGGTCGTCGGAGGCGCCCCCGCCGGCCACCGCCGCCGCCCGCAGCACCTGCTGGGCCGCGTCGGACACGCGCTCCACCCGCGACAGCAGCAGCGCGGCCAGTCCCGTCGGCAGCGTGCCCTCCGCGCACGACGAGGCGGTCAGCAGCTCCTCGGCGTAGTAGGCGTTTCCCTCCGCCCGCTCCACCAGCGAATTGAGGGTGGCGGCGGACAGCGGCGACGGAGCGTGCTGCCCGTTGGACAGGATCTCGGCCAGCGCGGCGGCCGGCAGCGGCCCGAGTTCGATCAGCGCGACCGAGGGCAGCCTGAGCAGCTCCGCGATCACGCCCCTGAGCGGATGGCGCCGGGGCAGGTCGTCGGTGCGGTACGTGCCGATGATCGCCACGCGCTCGCGGTGCAGCATGCGGGCGAGGAACGTGACCAGATGGCGGGTGGTGGCGTCGGCCCAGTGCAGGTCCTCGAGGACAAGCAGGACCGGGCTCTCTGCGGCCAGCTCGGACAGCAGGCTGAGCGCGGCGCCGAACATCTGCTGGCGGGTCAGGCCCGCCCAGTCGACCTCGTGGTCCTGCTCGTTGCCGTCCGGGAGCAGGCGCGACAGCACCGGGCGGGCCTTGATCGCCTTCTCGATGCGCGGCGTGGCGTTGCGGAACGCGTCCGCGAACGGCAGGTACGGGACGCTGTCACCGATCTCGGCGCACTGGCCGCACAGCACGGTGAAGCCGTCGCGCTCGGCGATCTGCATCGTCTCGTCGATCAGGCGGGACTTGCCGATGCCGGCGTCGCCGCTGACGAGCCCGGTAACCGCCCGGCCCGCGGCGGCGTCGTGCAGCAGGGCGCGGAGCCGGGCAAGCTCCGCATCCCGTCCCACCAGCGCGCCCATGTTTCTATTATCCGCCGGGGTCGCACCATCCGGCGAACCAATTACCGCCTGCCTGGGCCGCCCAATCGCCTGAGGCAGGCACCACGCGACCGTTCGGGATACGGGTTTAAGGATTTTCCCCAATGATCAGCGGGGGGTCTTACTGCGAGCCTCGTAAGAGAGACGAGGAGGCTTCCGATGAAGTCAACACTG
>Ga0302314_10016164_pt1 | contig 12635 bp, 9 predicted proteins | sample III_Palsa_N2_3_FD_200533 | JGI IMG/M metagenome (GOLD analysis project Ga0302314, IMG submission 200533) | Peat permafrost microbial communities from Stordalen Mire near Abisko, Sweden - III_Palsa_N2_3 | ecosystem: Environmental > Terrestrial > Soil > Palsa > Peat permafrost | place: Sweden...
TAAAGAAGTTAAATCCCGGTGTCGCGAATCCGTCAATTACTCGCCAAACTTTGGCCTGACTCGCCTGGAACCTGTTCCAATAAAGTCACAAATACAACTTTCCACATGAACAAATCCAAAAACTGTACCACAGAATTTATGAAAACGGCCGATGAATCGTGCGTTCCTGGGTGGAACTTGGCGCGTAAGTCACGGAAAAGATTGTGGAAAGGTATTGAATTCGGCAATGGAAGCGTCGCTTTTCATCCAGATGGCCAGGCAGGGCGCAGGCTTCGCCGTTGTGGGCCAGGTGACTTTGCGGTCACACTTGATGCTCAGACTCGCCGACTTCGAGGTCTGAGGCTTCAGCGGGTTCGTCGTCTGAATGAAATCCCGCGCCGTGGCGCATAAAGCCGGAACCTGGCCCCTGGCCGCACCGTTCTCGCTGCCGCTGGTGTGCAGGTCGAAGACCTTTAGGCGCCTGGCCGCTCCGCCGGTGCGGTGAAATCGAATTGACCCGCGTCCAGCGCCGCCAGGAAGTCCGCGGCGCAGCGCTCGAGAAACGCGTCTTCAACCACGAGGGGCTCGAATGGCGTCAGACTGACGGCGCCGCGTCCCAGCACCTCTGCGGCCTGGCTTTCGCGCGCCGTCACCGTCCATCGCGCCGACACGACGCCGTTGCCATGCGCCGCCTTACCACCCAGGACCGGGTTGAGCGCGAAGGCGCGCAGGATGGCGACGAAAGCGCCGATCTCGAACAGGGTCGCGTGGGTGAGAGTCATCGACTGGTTCAGCACCGTGCCCGGCGCGATGAATTCGTAACCCGACAGCGGCCGTTGCACGGACAGGCCGGCATAGGTCCGCGCCGTATGGCCGGCGATTTCGCGACTCAATGTCTCCATGCCCGCTTGCCTTTCGGCGCGCTCGGCCGCATTGCCGCGACCGCGCCCCGTCAGGTCCGCCTTGAGCCGGCGCAAGACGGCGTCCTTGCGGCTGCGCTCGGCGTTGTGGAAAGCCATCTCGATCCACTGCGCCTGGTCCTCGGCGCGCAGCAGGGTCATGGCGGTGCCCGCGCCGCCGATATCGTCGAGCCGTGCGCCGGTAACCGACTGTTCGGTGATCGGCGTCCGCGGCACGGCGTGGCCGACGCTCAGCCGGCCCTGCATCCATGGCGTGCCGGCGCCGAACAGGCCGATCAGCGGATTGGCGGCGCGGCGGGCGGCGGCGGCGGCGAAGTCGGACTTGCGCTCGGCTTCGCCGCCCTTAACCCCGCCGATGGCGAGGTAATAATAGTCCTGCAGCCGCAAGCCTTCGGGCAAGGTGCGCCGGGCGATGTCGACTCCGCAGCGCCGTAGGCGGCCGCGGATGCCCGAGCCCGGCATGTACGGCACGGTCGTGCGGGTGTCGCCATAGGTGACGACCATTTTCGGCAGAGGCAGGGGCAGATCGGCGTCGTGCGGCCGGCCCCTGAGCGCCGGCGGTGTGGTGGTCAGCGGAGTTTCCGCCGTCAGGGCGCCGTCGAGGCGGACGATGTAGGTGGGATAGGTGGGGTAGGTGGGCGTGCTCATCTTCTCTCAATACAGGCTCAACAGACCGTAGCCAAAGCCGGCCCGCGGGCCGATTCCGTGTTCCAGCGCCGTTTCGAAACGGTCGCGGTCGGTGACGACGAGCCGGCCGCTGAATTCACAATGATCGATGGCCAGGCCACCCTTTTGCGGCACGCTGAGTATGCCGCGCTCGAGCCCGATATCGCCGTCGAGCGCGAAGCCGCAGGTCTTGGCCTTGCGTTCGAGCCAGGCGTGGTGATGCGACAGCCGCTCATCGGCGATCGGCAGGAAGCGCAGCTTCTGGCTGGCGTGGTCGCGATATTGCGGCGCCGCGGTCAGGTGAAAATCGTAGGCATCGCGCGTGGGGTCGTAGGTGATGGGCCGGGCCTGGGCGCCGAGGTCGCCGCGAAAGGCGCGCGCCCGCACGATGGCCACCTCGGCGCTGAGCGCCAGGCCCTTGAACAGGAAATCACGCGGACGGCCGGGCTCGGCAAAGGCGCCGTAGATGGCGGCGTGAAACCGCTGCGGCTGATGCAGGGTGCCATCGGGCAGGGCCAGCATGACTTCAAGAAGGCCATTCACGCGGCGCGAGGTTGGTAAAGCGCTCATGCGGCGCGGGCCTGGGTACGCCGTGCTTTCACCTCGACATTGTCGATCAGACGCAGGGCGTCGAACTCGGCGGTATTGACGTCCGGAAACTCGTCGCAAAGTCCGAAGAGGTCAGGGATCTGCTCGCGCAACTCGGCCAGCCGGCGGTCCGCGCCCTTGATCCCGGCGGGGTGGCGCAGGCGCAGGTCGATCAGCCGCTTGGCCTCGAACAGCGCCTTGGGTTCGGCGGCGTGGAAGGCCGTGAGCCCGCGCCGCACCTGGGCCAGATTGATCATGCGCGGTTGCGGCCCGCACTCGAACAGAACGTCGCTCGACGACAGGCGTAAGGTTTCGCCATAGTCGGTCGCCTTGTCGAAGATGATGACCATATAGGGCTCGGCCGGCGGATGGCGCAGCAGTTCGGCGCGCCAGGCGGGGTTGCTGCGCCACGACACCGGGCGCAGGACGACGTTCGCGGGCAGTGGCCGCGACGGGCGAATGTCGGCCTTGAGGATCGTGGCGCCGGCGGTGATGACCGCCATGTGCGCCATGTCGCCGACGGAGCCCAGCCGAATCTCGCCCTCCTTCCCGGCGATGGGGTGACGCCGCGTCAAGGCGTCCATCAGGCGCGCGGGATCGTACGGCGCGTCGTCCAGGTAATAGCCCAGATGTTCATAGGCGAAGGTATGGGCGGCCGTATCGGGCATTGTTGCGGAAGGATCTCGCTGCTATTCTCATACCGTAACACGCCGGCCGTCATTGACAAGAGAAGGGATTTCGTGAGCGGGGACAGTCATTTCCTGATCCGGCTGGCCTTGGTCACGCCGCTGATCCTGACCCATCGTACCACGCTGGACGCCATCCTGGCCGGGTTGATCTTCGCCGAGACCGGCGATCTGGAACAGGCCTTGGCGGACGTGCCGCTGTCGCGGCAGGACGGCGTGTGGTGCGCGTCGTCGGTATTTCTGCAAAGCCCTGTCCTGGCCGATGAATTGATCACCGGCGCGTCTGTGCGGCCGCAGTCGCTCGACACCGGCCTGTTTCGGACCAAGAGGACCGGGCGCTACGTCAATGTCGATCCCAGCGGCGGCGATTTCCGCAACCGCCAGACCCTTATGCGCAGCCACGCCACCCCGGCGGCCTATTTCATGGGCCAGGGAGATCTCGACGCGGTGCGCCGGCTGATGAGCGTCATGACCGGCATGGGCAAGCGCCGGGCCGCAGGTTTCGGCCAGATCGACATGGAACGCTCGGAATTCATCGCGCTGGACTATCCGCGGCCGCAGGGCGTGCTGATGCTGTCCGACGGCACGCCGTCGCGGCCGATCCCCGTCGCGACCTGGGCGCGGTTGCGCAGCCTGGCCCCCGTTCAGCGCGCCATCGTGCGCTTCGAGCCGCCCTACAATCTCAGCGAGCCGGCCGAGTGCGTGCTGCCGGTGCACCAGCAAATCGACGCCGGCCGCGTCAACTCCCTATTGATGTAATGGGCTGATGTAATGCCTCCGCTCTTGTCCGACCTGATCCACGCCGCCTTCGCCGACCCCGGCCCGATCGCCGAGGCCATGAACGTGCGCGGCCGCGTCTATCGCAGGAGTCCGGACCAGATCGCCTTTGCCCAGGCGGTCGGGCGTCTGTTCACGGCAGGTCGAGACCCTAATGGAAAAGGCGCGGCGGGCCTGTTCGAATCCGCGGCCGGCACGGGCAAGAGCCTGGGCTATCTGGTGCCGCTGACCCTGTTCTGTGCGACGACCGGCCAGTCGGGGATCGTCGGCGTGTCGAGCCCCGGCGGCGCCGGCCAGTTGGCGCGTTCCGAACTGGCCATGGCGGCCGAGGCCGCGGTCGACCTGACCGGAAGGCGCCTGAGTTTCGCCCGCCGTTACGCGCCGCAGGATTTTCTATCGCGCCTCAAGCTGGAAGCCCTGCTGGGCGTCGTCGAAGGTGGCGCCCTGCGCGAGGTCCTCGGGCGGTTGCGCGCCTTCTGCGACGACAGCGGTTTGATCGCCGACTGGGTGCGCGACAACGGCCCATTGCCGGGCAAGCTGCATCCGCGAGACGTCGCCCTGACCTCCGCGTTCGACCGCGACTCGGAAGTCTATGCCCAACACCTGCCGGGCGCCGATGCCGACATCCTGCTGGTGCCGCAGGCGATGGCGGTGCGTCACTTGCGCGGCGGCGGCGCCTTGGGCGAGCGCCGCTTTGCCTGCGCGGTGATCGACGAGGCCGAGGCCCTGCCCGAGACGCTCGACCATTTGAGCGCCTGGCACTTGTCGGTGCTCGACCTGCCGCCGTCCGTGGCGCGCGAGGCCTTGGTGAGGTTGGCGCGGCGGCTCGACCGCGATCATCGCGGCCTGATCCGCCTGTCCGATCCGCGCCATGAGGCCGTCCGGGCCGAGGTGCGCGCCATCGCCGCGCGCCTGGGCGGACTCGATCGCTTCATCGCCGCCTGCGACCAGGCGCACGGGGCCGAGGTCCCTTGCCTGAGCTGGTCCGCATCCGCCGCCGTTCCGGCTTTCGAGCTGGTGAGCCGCGAGGCCGCCGGCCTTGGTGAGATCGGCGCTGTCGACAGCCTATGCATTGCTGCGGGCGATATCGACGAAGGTTTGCGCGAACGCACCGGGATCGCATCAAGCCACGACGCCGGCGGCCGCTTCACGCCCCGCCGGTTCGGTATGCTCGGCTTCAACCTCAGCCCGCCGGCCGCGCCGAGGCCGTCACCGGAGGACGAGGCAACGGCGCTCAACGGCCGCAACCCTGCCTGGTACGCCTGGGCCGAGGCTGTGTGCCTGCGCGTCGCCGCCCTGGGCCAGCGCACCTTGATCCTGAGCGTCAACGCGGCCGACACCGCCGAACTGGCCCGCCGCCTGCGCGCGCGCGGCGTCAGCCGCCTCATCGAGCACGTGCCGGGCGAGCGCCTGAGCGAAAGCCTGGCGGCCTTCCGCGCCCGCCCCGACGCCGTGCTGATCGCGCCCGACCTGTGGGAGGGTATAGACCTGCCGGGCCTGGTCAAGCATCTGGTGATCACGCGCCTGCCGCTGCGTGGCCATGACGGCCTGTGGATGCGCCTTCAGGCCGAGCGGCTGACGGAACGGGGTCTGGGGGTGGCCGATGTGCGGCGGCTGGTGTTCGAGCAGCTGGCGGTCGAGGCGCGCCGGCGCGTGGCCCACGGTATCGGCCGCGCCATCCGATCCAGCCGCGATGAGGCGCAGATCTGGATCGCCGACCCGCGCTTTCCGCTACCCGACAGCCTGACCGGCGATGCGCGGCTGGGGCTGCCGGCCAATGCCGGCTATTTCCGTGATTTCACCCGCTGCATTCCGGAGCGCTTTCGCGCCGGCCTGCTCGCCACCTGGCCGGCGGCCAGCCTGATCGACATCGCACCCGAAATCGAGGCGGAGGCGCCGGCCCGGCGAAAGGGGCGGTCGCGCCGTGTCTAAAAGCGTGTTATGCGTCCGGCGACCGATACCTCAGTCCTGCGCATGTCTATTTATGCGTTCGAAAAGGGAACTGTTTTCGGATCGGTCCTGCCGCGCATTTCATGCGTTTAAAAAACCCGGACGGTGACGCACCATCCGGGTTTTCTTATCCTACGTTCGGCGGATTCTTATTTCACACTGACCACAACGACGCGAAACGTGTCGGGAAGCGGCGGCGCCCGCTTCATGCCGGGCTGAGGCGTGCCGAAATCGGCGGTCGGCAGCAGCACATCGCCGGTCTTGGGATCCAATGCCGCCGTGCGTGCGCCTTTTTGCGTGGCGATGGTGGCGATGACGACCGGCGTGGCGCCGGAGAAGTCTATGGCCGTCAGCTTGCCTTCGCCGGCGGGGATATAGCCCACCTGGCGGTCGGCATCGTAGAGGGCAAAGTCCGGACCGTCGCCGATGGGCAGGGCGGCGACTTCCTGACCGGTCTTGATGTCGGTGACGCGGGCGATCTTGCCGTCGCAGGCCGACAGGATCCAGTCGTGGGCGCCGCCGACATAGGCCAGGCCCGACGGAGAGTCGCAGTCCTTCATGTCGTAGGTCGCGATGATCTTCATCGCCTTGGCGTCGATGATGACGAGTTGGTTCTTGTCTTCCAGATGGGTGAAGACGCGGCCGTTGCCATCGACCGCGGCGCCTTCCGGTTTGCCCGGCACGGCGATCTTGCCGACCACGGTCTTGCCTTGCAGGTCGATGACGTCGATCGTGCCGGCGTGGTTGGCCATGACGAAGGCGTGACCGGTCGCTGGGTCGATAATGGCGCCATCGGGGCCGGTGTCGGTGGCGATGGTCGCCAGCACGGCGCCGCTCGTCGTGTCGTTCAAGGTCACCGTATTGGCCTTGCCGTTGGTGATCATGATCGTCCTGCCTTCGTTGAAGGGCAGGGCGATGTGCGCGCCGTCGGCTGGAGCCAGGGCGGGATTGGCGGTCCTGGCATCGACATCGACGGCGGAGATGGCGGTGCCGTGGGCGATGTACATCTTGCGCGTCGTCGCGTCGAAGGTGGCGTAGTCCCAGCCGCCGCTGCCGCCGACCTTGATGGTATCGGTGACTTGAGGCGCGGCGGCGAGCGCGGCGGACATGAGGAAAGCGATCATTGCAGTTCTCCTTGTGGCATTGAGTTTGGGGGCGTCGGGCTGGCGGGCTTGTGGCGGAAGCGCCAGATCAGGGCAGGCAGGACAATCAGGCTCATCAGGGTGGAGGTGATCAGCCCGCCCAAGATGACGATGGCCATCGGGCCCTGGATTTCGCGGCCGGCCTGGCCGCTTTCGAAGGCGAGCGGCAGCAGGCCGAGCGCCGTGACCAGGGCGGTCATCAGGATCGGCGTCACCCGCTCGCGCGTGGCGCGGACGACGGTATCGATCGACCAATCGTGGCCTTCGTTGGTCAGTTGGTCGGTGTGCGCCAGCAACAGGATGGAATTGCGCGCGGCGACGCCGAACAGGGTGACGAAGCCGACCAGGGCGCCCAGCGATAGATCGCCGCCGGTCAGCGCCACGGCGATCACCCCGCCGACCAGGGCAAACGGCGCGGCCGCCAGGATCAGGGCGACCGCGCGGCCGGAATTGAAGGCCAGAACCAGCAGGGCGATGATGCCGGCGACCGCCATGGCGGTATCGAGCAACAGCTCGTTGCGCGCCTTGGCCGCTTCATCGGCGATGCTGGCATAGTCGAGATAGACCCCGGCCGGCAGCTTGACCCCCGCCGTGATGGCGGCGCGCGCCGCGGCGGTGACGCGGGTGACGTCGGCCGGTTTGGGGTTGGCGATGACGGTTTCGACGAGCCGCCCGCCGATATGCGCCATGTCGGTGCGCGTTTCGCCGAGTTCGACATGGGCGACGTCCGACAACCGCGCGGTCGAGCCATCGGCGGCGCGGACCAGCAGGTCGCCGACCGCTTCCGGGCTTTGGCGCAGGTCTACGGGCAGGGTGACGGCGACGTCGAGGGTGCGGTCATTGCCGTAGATCTGGGTGGCGCTGACGCCCTGATAGGCGCCCTGGACCGCGCTTAAGATATCGGCCGGCGACAGGCCGTGCTGGGCGGCGGCGGCGCGATCGATATCGACCTGAACCGCCGGCGTCTTGGGCGGGGTGGTGACCTTGACGTCGCCGGCATCCTTGACCTTGGCCAGGACGGCGGAGATCTGGTTGGCCGTGGCCTCCAGCGTATCGGCGTTGGCGCCGAAGACATTGACCGCGAGCGGCGCGGCCGTGCCGGTGAGCGTGTCGCCGATGCGGTCGCCGAGGAAGGTCATGACCTCGGTGTCGAGCCCGGGATAGCCGTCGAGCACCGCGTGGATCTTCTTTTCGATCTCGTCCTGTTTGGCGGCCGTCAGGTGCGGCTTCAGTTCGAGATGGAACTCGCAGCGCTCCGGGCCGACCGTGTCCTCGCCGCCTTCGGCGCGGCCGATCTGCTGCTCGATGCCCGCTATGCCGTCTATGGCCAGCAGGTCCTTCGAGATCGATATGCCGTAGCGGCGCATGACGCCGAGCGAAGTGCCGGGCTGGCCGGTGGCGTCGATGACGAAGTGGCCTTCGCGGAACGACGGCAGGAGCTCTGAGTTGAAAACAAACAGTCCGGCGACGGCGGCGATGCTGATCACGCCGGCGACGGCGAACAGCGGCATCGGGTTGCGCGAGACGCCCCTCACCACGCCTTCGTGCCAGTTTTTCAGGGCGCGCAGCGGGGCGGGTTCGGTGTGCAGGCGCGTAGTCTTGAGGAACAGATAGCTGAGCGCCGGGGTAACGACGATGGCCACGGCGAGTGACACCAGGGTCGCCAGGATGAAGGCCAGGGCCAATGGCGCGAAGAAGGCGCCCTGAAGGCCGTGCATCAGCAAGACCGGCACCAGGATCAGCGCCACCACCAGCGTGGCGTAGATGACGGGGGCGCGCACCTCGACCGAGGCGCGCAGCACGATGGCGGCGATATTGTCTTCGGGACGGCGCTCACGCATGCGGCGCACGATGTTCTCGACGTCGATGACGGCGTCGTCGACGACCACGCCCAGCGCCACGGCCAGGCCGCCCAAGGTCATGGTGTTGACGCTCATGCCCATGGCATTCATCACCATCACCGCGGTCATCAGCGACAGCGGAATGCTGACGAACGAAATCAGCACGGTTTTCAGGTCGCCCATGAACAGGAAGAGGATGACGGCGATCAGCCCGGCGCCGATGACCAGGTCCTCGGTGATGCCCGACAGCGCCGTCTCGATGAAATTGGCCGGCCGGTGCAGATTGTTGGCGTACATGACGACGCCCTCGGCCTTCAGCGCGGGTTCGAGGTCGTGCAGCGCCGCCTCGACGTCGCGCGTCACCTTCAGCGTATTGGACCCGTATTGCGACGCCGTGGTGACCAGGACGCCGGGGCGGCCCATGATGACGGCGTCGCCGAAATCGGGCGCGGGCCCATCGGTGACCTCGGCGACGTCGCCGATATGCACCACGGCGCCGCCCGCATTGGGGATCAGGCTGGCGGCGATGTCGGCCGGCGTCGCGGCCTGGGCCTTGGGGACGATCAGAATGCGCTGTTCCGAGGTATCGATGAAGCCGCCGCCCGACAGCGCCGACGAGGTCTGGGTCGCCTTGACGACGTCGTCGAGACTGAGGTCGCGCGCCGCCAGGGCCTGGGGATCGACGCGCACTTCGATGCGTCGGACCTCGCCGCCGAAGACGACGGCGCGAGCGACGCCGGGCACCGCCATCAGGCGCGGCCGGATGGTCCATTGCACCAGGTCGCGCAGGGCCTTGGGGTCGAGCTTATCGGAGACAAAACCAATATTGAGCAGGTCCATGGTCGCCGAGGTCAGCGGCGCCACGACGGGCGCGCCGACGCCGGCGGGCAACTGAGCGTCGGCCAGGGCCTCGGTGACGATCTGGCGGGCGCGGTAGGGCTCGGCGCCTTCCTTGAAGATGACATTGACGATGCTCAGCCCCTGGATCGAGTCCGAGCGCACGCTCTGCACGCCTGTGGCGCCATTGACCGCCTGTTCGACCGGGCGGGTGACCAGGGCCTCGACCTGTTCGGCCGACAGGCCCGGCGCCTCGGTCTGAATATCGGCCTGGGCCGGCACGAAATCGGGAAAGACGTCGTAATTGGCGCCCGCCAGCGACATAGCCCCGGCGATCAGGACGATCACCGCGGCCAGCGCGATCAGGCGCGGATGGCGCAGGCAAAAGGCGACGACAGCGCTAAGCATCAGTCGTCGTCTCCGCCGGACTTGGGCGCGGAGGCGGCGCTCAGCGCCTGGGCGCCCTGGACGACGACGATCTCGCCGGCGTGGAAGCTCCCAGGAGCGCCCGATGTGACGACAATGCCTTGCGCGGTCAGATGCGCCGGATGAACGACGCGCTTGTCGAAGCCCTTCACCCCCGTCTTGACGAAGGCGAAGATCTGGCCGTCCTGGCGCAGCAGGGCATTGTTAGGAATGAGGATGCCATCACCGTCGCCCCCCCCGAACAGTTGCGCCGTGGCGGTCAGGCCGCTGCTGAGATAGGCGGCGTCCTGACCGCCGACAATGGCGATCAGGCCGGGCGATTGCAATTTCAGGTCGGCCATGCGCGCCACGCCAGCGATCTTGACCTGAACCTGGCCGAGCGCGCCGAAGTCGAGCGTGGCCTGCGACGCGCCCTTGATACCGGCGCCGGCCGGGACGTCGATGCGCACGATGGCGGCCCTCGCGGCGGTGAGATCGGCGCCTAATTGGTGCAGTGAGGCCGTGGGCAGGGCGGAAAAATACGGTCCCCATTCCAGGGACAGACGCTGTTTCAGCTGCGTCAGTTTGGCGGCGTCGGTGCGCGCCTGGGCCTGGGCGGTCTCATCGGTCTTGGCCGAGACCGTGGCGTCCTTGGCCAGGGCCGCCGTGCGCGTGGCTTCGGCGGCCGAGGCCTGGGCGGTCGCCGCGGCGGCGTCGGTGTCGCCGATCAGGGCCAGCAGCGGCGCCGGATCGAGCACGCGGGCAAAGCCGGTCGCCGAAGCGGTGGCGGCGTGCACGGCCGCAAGCGGCGCCGTGCGGATCTGCAGGCGTGCCTGGACGGCCGGATCGACCAGAACCGGGTCAGCCGCTGCCGGTGCGGCAAGTAACAGGAGGATAAGGGGCAGGGCTGATTTCATTGGTGCGGATCTTGTTGCATATCGCGCGTAACGGCCTGGCTCAAGGCATCGGCGTCGCTGGCGGAAAAGGGCTGGCGTAGGGCGTCTTCCAGTTTGAGGCGGTCATCGGCGGCGGTCTGTTGCACCGACAGGGCGGCCAGACGGGTGTCGAGCGCGACGATATAGGCCAGCAGGACGTCGGCGCGTCCGGCCTCACCCGCTTGAAGGCTGCGTTCGGCGCGTCCGGCCATGGTCATGGCCAGCGGCACGTCTTCATTCGTGGTCTTTTCGGCGACCGCCGTGGCGGCGCGCCAGGCGGAATAGGTCTGGGCGATCGAGGCCTGGGCCGCCTTGACTGTGTCCTCCAGCGTCTTGCCCGTGGCGGCGCGCCGGTCGGTGGCGGCGGCGATATGGGCGCGGTTGAGGTCGGTCGGCGGCAGGGTCAGGACCCAATTGAGCGGCAGTTTGACCATGCCGCGCTCCCACGTGTAGCCGGGCGCCACGTGGATGTCGGGATATTGGCCGGCAATGGCCACGCGCAGGTCGTTCTCGGCCGAATCGTAGTCGAGAACGGCGGTGTGGATATCGCTGCGGGCATAGAGCGCCTTGGCCTTAAGCGCATCGATACCCGCCGGATCGACATCGGCGGGGGTGGCACTGGACGCTGCATAGGCGTGGACGGCGGCGGGCGTGGCGTTGAGCGTGACCGCGAGCGCGGTTTCGGCCTGGTCGCGCGCCGCCTCGGCCTGGCGCAGGGTCTGCTGTGCCGACGACAGATCGAGCCGCGCCTGGTCGGCCGTGGCGCGGATTTCCTCGCCGCCTGAGACCGCCTTATCGATCGCGTCGCGATAGGCGGCGCGTGTCGCCACCAATTGCTGATCCAGTTCGACGGTCCGGCGGGCGAAATCGAGATCGCTCTGCGCCTGGCGCAGGCTTTGGCGAACCGTCCACAAGGCGTCGCCCAGCGCATAGGCCGCCTTGGCGACGGCGATGTCGGCCGAGGTCATACGCCCCGCGCGCCGGCCACCCGTGTCCAGCGGCACGTCGAGCTGGCCGGTATACAACCAGGGCTTCTGGGCGTTGGCGTCCTTCGAATATTCCTGGATCAGGGTTAGCGTCATCGGTGGCAGGCGCTTTTGCGCGTCGCGGTCGTGCAAGGCCGCGTCATATTGCGCGCGCGCCGCGGCGACGGCGGGGCTTTGCGAAAGCGCCACGGGCAGCAGGTCACCGTCGGGCAGGGTGGTCAGCGCCGGCTCGGTCAGGGTGGCGACGTCGAGCGGCTTCGGCGCATAGCTCGCGCAGGCGCACAACAACAGACAGGGTAATAACAGGACGGCAATCCGCATGGCACGCCCCTTATCAACTGAGTCTGACGTGAATATGAATGTGGTTTTTCGCGAAGGACATGCGACGCCAACACGGGGCGTCTACCTTTGGCAACGGGACGATGAAAGCGGCGCCGTTTTGCCCCGTGAAGGCAAAACGACGCCGTGAGATCGGTACCCTATGTCTTAGAAGTTGGCGCGTATGCCGGCCTCGTAGGTCGCGTCGTAGAATTCACGCTGAATGGGCCGGTTGGCGCTGCCTTCATAGTAGCGCAGCGGTTCGTTGTTCAGGTTCTTGGCATTGAAATACACGGACCAGTTTTTGTTGATCTTGTAGCTGGAGCTGAAGTCGAGGAGCTGACGATTATCCTGGATGGTGTCCAGCGAGCGATCCCCGCCGAGGCCGAACAGGCTGTGGCTGATATATTCCGCCGACAGGCGCGCCTGGAAGCCATAGGCTTCGTAGAAGATCGCCAGGTTCCAGGTGTCGGCCGACGTGCCGGGCAGCATGCCGTATTCGGTCTTGCCGGTGCCCGACGTGGCCGCGTCATATTCCAGGAAGCGCGAGTCGACCAGGGTAAGGTTGGCCTCGACGCCCAGACCGTCGAATGGCTTGGGAAACC
>Ga0302314_10016166_pt1 | contig 12633 bp, 4 predicted proteins | sample III_Palsa_N2_3_FD_200533 | JGI IMG/M metagenome (GOLD analysis project Ga0302314, IMG submission 200533) | Peat permafrost microbial communities from Stordalen Mire near Abisko, Sweden - III_Palsa_N2_3 | ecosystem: Environmental > Terrestrial > Soil > Palsa > Peat permafrost | place: Sweden...
GCGTTGCCAGGCTGCTGGAGAAGCACGATGGCGACTTGTCCAAGCTCAGCAAGATGGTCACGCACTACCTGCACGACACCATTGTCAAAGCCACGACGGTCATGCTGGACCAGACCAACAAGCCTGGAGACACGTATTACGCGTACATTTACGCCCTCGTCAAGGCCTCGGCGCGCGTGGCCGTGCTGTCGGTGCGCGCTGGCTATGCCAAGCTAGTGGAAATTTTGCACCACGTGTTGGACGAGTCGCGGCACATTTGGTCTGGTGCAGAGCGCGCGCCTGCGCTCGCGCGCCTGCTCACTGAAGTCGACCCCGAAGGCGAGCTTGACAAGGACCTCGTTGCCTTGTTGGAGCCCTGGCCCGGGGGCTCGCAGGTGGGCAACACGTTGCAGGCCTTGAGGTTTTTGCAGCACGTTCGGCCGTCGGCGTACGCGGCCTGGATTGACGCTCTGCGCGGCACGTACGACTCGCTGGGCTCGTTGACGCTCGCGGACCAAACCTTCAAAACGGATCTCAACCTGGACACCGTATTTTCAGAGCTGTCGCTGGGCAACGAGCAGGCGCTCGGCGTGGAGGTGCACGAGTTTTGGTTCCAGGACGTTGGGCTCAGGTTGTTTCAGGCCGGCAACTTGGAGCAACGACTGTTTGGCTTGCAGCAGTTAGACAAGGTGCTCGAGTGCGCGCAACCTTTGTCTGGCGCGAGCGCCGTAAGCTCAACGAGCAGCAAAAAGTCATCGCGCTGCGAAATCCCCGCCTCGAGCGTGGTGGGTTGGCTGCACGGCGTGCACTTTCTCGACGTGCTGTTGGACGAAAACCGCTTGCACTCGGAAATCCTGTCGCGCTCCGAATACTTGGTCGTGTTCATTGCCCAGCACGCCGGCACGGCGGCCGACGGCTTTGCGCACTTTTCCGTTCCCACGTACTTGCGCATGTTTGACTTGAGCCTAACGCAGCACGAGTCGGTGGCCAACGTGTTGTGGAAACTGCTGACCGAGTCCGCGGTTGTCTTTCCAGCAGACTCGACGCACGTGGCCGCCTTGGTGCGCAGGCTCAACAACTTGGTGGGCAAGCGTTCCGACGTCGTGCTCGACGTGTTGCGCGCCATGCTCGATGTCACGGAAAAGCCGCTAACGAGGGCGCTTCCCGAGTCCCTTGCGCTGGCGTGGAGTCTCATCACCGCGGGCGAGACGGAGGGCGGCAAGGCTATTTTCTGCGAGCTGTTTGCGCTGCAGGCCAACCCGCTGGAGCAGCGCGCCGAGTTTTTCAGGCCCGTGGTGAGCGCGATTCGCTTTGCGGGAACGCCGGCGGGGTGCCATTCAGCCACGCTGGTTGCCGTGGGCGCACTCGATGCGCTGCGACGCGAAGATCGCGAGGCCCTGGTGCGCACTTTGGAGGAGGATTGCCATTTGGACAGGCTTTTGATCGACGTGCAAACGCGCTTTGCCAACGCCGCGGACACTTGCTTGCCCGTGGTGCTCACGCTGCAAATGCATCTCTTCAACTATCTCTTCCACTTGCCGACGATTGAAACGCTGCAGCGCGTGTGCAACCTGCTGTCGCTCGACTTTAGGCTGCGGTTCCTCGCCGAGATGCTCAAGACGAAGCGCGCCGAGTCTGCGCTCGTGTGCGACTTGTTCCAGTCGCTCGTGCGCGACGCGGTGCGCGAGGCGCGCTCCTCGGGCGCGGCCACGGTGCGCAAGGCGACGTCGTGCATGGTCGAGTACCTGCGGGAAATGAAAAACCTGCTGGCGCTCACCCACTCGCCGGCGCTCGAGGTCGCCATGAACGCCGGGCAGGAGGACTTGTGGGCGCTTGCCATGGCGCCCACCGTGGACGAGGAGAGCGCCCTGGTGGCCGCCAAGAGCTTGCTGGGCGACAACGCCGACGACATGGCCGACGTGGTGCTGCCCAAGATTGTCGCGCTGCTCAACGTGTCGGCGGCCGTGCTGGAGACTGGCAGCGAGGCTGACAAGCTGGCGGCGGCTGCTCAGGTGGCGCGGTGCGCGTCGATTACCAAGAGCTACCTGATGCAGACGCGCGTGTTTCGAGCCGACGACAGGCCGCCGCACCAGAGCAATGCGCTCGGTCAGATGAAGCGCTACACGATTGAAATCACGGACAACTACTCGACCGTGCAGCCGCCGCCGCCGCGCGAAATCGAGTTTACCACCGAGACGAGCTTGCGCGAAGCGCAGTTGGTGATTCGCCGCGAGATGCGCGACCCGCGCGTGGAGCTCGTCAACGTGCAGACGAATGAGACGTTGCACGGCGCCGTGATGTTTTTCACGCTGGCCGACTTTTTCCAGCACCAGCAGCAGCAGCAGCAGCAACAACAACAACACCCGCACTTGAGCGTGCGGTCGCCGTGGAGCCCGAGCGAGACGTGGTGCACCACAGACCAGACGTCGAGCCGCACGGTGTTTGGCCGCAGCGAGGCTTTTGTGCACGTACTGCTGCGGCTCTTGCAGCTCGTGCCCGGGGAGAAGCCGGACATTATGTGGCTGCTCAACTGGCTGCCCACCCTCGAGTCGCTGGACCGCAGCTTGTCCGGCGGCGACGGCGCGTTGGACTTTGGTGCGCTGCTTCTAACGCACCCGCTGCACGCGCTCAACGTGTATGTGCTGCAAGCCATGTGCGCCAAGCTGTGCCCGGCCACTGCGGACACCAACAAGCCCGAGCCGTTTGCCGTGCGCTTTACTGGCAACAACAACGCAGGTCCCGAGGCCTTGCTCGCGTTTTTGGAGCGCTGCCTGGCCGAGCACCGCGCCGCCGACTTGAGCATGGGCGCGTTGGGCGCGCGCTTGGCGCTCAAGGTGTTTGCATCGCAAAGACTTAATCTGGCGCTGTCGCCGCGCGTGCTCGACAGCTTGGTGGCGCGCTGCGAACAGATTTTCGACATGTACGCCTCTCCGGCGGCGGCCGAGTACGGGCACGCGCTGTTTCACGAAATGCTCTTGCTGCTGTGCCGCATGAACAAGGAGGATGCGTTTATCGCGCACTCCAAGTGCCGCGGCATCATCGCCAGGCTGGTGGGCATTGTCGCTCGAGGCGCGCCGTACGAGCACTTGCACGCCGCGCACTACGTGCTGTCGGACTTTGGGCGCTGTGGATACTCTGGGATGTGCTGGAACCTCGTCTACGCCAGCCTCATGCTGGCTCTGGAGCCGCCGGCGCGCGCTGGCGCCGAGGCGGCGCCCGCGGTCACGCTGGAGCTGCTGTGCCAGGCCTTTTACTCGTGGGGCGCCGCCGATAGCCGCCTGGGCGACGACGAGGTGAGGTTGGAGGACGCCGCGCGGCTGTGGAAGCACATGCTGGGCCTGGCGGCCGTGTTCACCGAAGTGGCGTTTAACGTGGGCACGACGATGGTGCAGCCCGCGATGGAGTCGCGCCGCGTGCCGCTCAGCATGCTCAGTCCGTCGCCCGAAGCAGTGACGGCTCACCTGTGCCGCACGTTTGTTCTAGAGGCGAGCTCGTTCCAGCCGTCGATGTTCCGTGCGGCGATGCACTTGTGCGTGGCGCTGGCCTCGCTGCCCGCGTCGGTGGGCACGGCTGACGAGCACGCGTCGTCGGCGCGCTGTCTGAGCGTGCTCGTGAGCGCGCTGTACAACAAGCTGTCGGGCGTCGAGCCGGCCAAGGAGTGGAGCATTGACCCTGCGCACCTGTGCAGCAGTGGCGACCCCGGATTCGTGGGCCTCGTCAACCAGGGCGCGACGTGCTACATGAACTCGCTTTTGCAGCAGTTCTTTGTGAGCCCCAGCCTGCGCAACCTCATTTTGTGCGACGCTGCCCAGGAGAGCGTCGCGGCGGCGGCGGCGGCGGCGCGCGACGTGGACCCCGCGAGCGACTTGGGCAAGGCCAATGAGATTTTGGCACAGGTGCAGCGCGCGTTTGCGTTTTTGGAGCGCTCCGAGCGCCGAGCGTACGACCCCAAGTGCCTCGTCGAGTCATGCACGTCGCTCAAGCTGTCGAACCCGGTCAACCAGCAAAACGACGCGCGCGACGTGCTGGACAAGCTCGTTGACCGCATCGAAATGGCGTTAAAGTCGTGCGGCGGCGACTTGCGCACGTGCTTTGGCGGGAAGATTGTGCATCAGAACATCAAAACCGGCTGCCCGCACTCGAGCACGGAGCGCGTGGAGGACTTTATCGCGCTCGAGGTGCAAATTAAGGGCAAGCCCAACTTGGAAACGTCGCTCAAGGATTACTGCGCTGGCGAAGTACTGGACGGTGAGAACAAAGTGCGCTGCGACGAATGCAACCAAAAGTTCCCGGCGCTGCTGCGCGACTGCCTCGTGCTCGCCGAGCTGCCGCGCGTTCTCGTCGTACACCTCAAGCGGTTTGAGCTGGACTACGACACGTTTGAAACGGTCAAGGTGAACGACAAGCTCGAATTTCCCATGCAGCTCGACGTGGCGCCGTACACGCGCGAGGCCCTGGCCGGAGAGTCCGTGCCGCCGCAGCTGTACGAGCTGTGCGGCGTGCTCGTGCATTGCGGCGTGGCCGGCGGCGGGCATTACTACTCGTTTGCCAAGGACCGCGCGCGCATGCAGTGGTTCCGCTTCAACGACGAGCACGTGACGCCGTTTGACCCGGCGCGCCTCGCCGAAGAGTGCTTTGGCGGCCCCAAGGACCAGGGCGCCGTGGATGCCGACACCAATGCGTACATTTTGTTCTACGAGCGCCTGCAGCTCGCGCCCGTCGCGGTGCGCCACAGCTCGCCGGCGCACGTCCCCGAAGTCGTGGCCGACAACCAGGCACTGGTTGAGCAGCTCATGATGTGCTCGCCCGAGCTCTCGAGCGTGCTGCAGCTCTTGCTGGAGCGCGAAATGCACGACGTCGTTGCGGAGAGCAGCGGCGGCGTTGACGATGCAGCCGACGACGTGGCGAACTCTGGCGACGACGACGTGGTTTCGCCCACCAAGCGGAGCCGGCTCACGGCGCGCGAGCCGTCGGCGGACTTTGTGCGCCTGGTGCACCTGAGCTTGGGCGTGGCGTTTGAATGGTCGTTCCACACGGTGCGCGGGGAGGAGAACCGGTGGGGCGACAAGCTCTCGTACCTCGTGGAGCGCTGGCCCGACGTCGTGGCTCCGTTGGTGCTGGCCACGGTGATGCGGCACCTCAAATCGGTGGTGACGCGCTGCCGCCAAGTGGCCGTGCGCGCCGCAGTATACAGACTAGCTCTGGTGTCGGTGGAGCGCTTGTCGGACACGCTCGAGGGCCAGGCGCTCCTCGTGCGGTTTTTGCAGCTGCTGTTGGACGTTGTGCTGGCCGACGCCTTGCGCTCGCAGCGCCTGTTTGTCGAAGTCACGCGGCTGGTGCGCGACGTGGTCAAGCTGCCGCGCGTGTGCACGGCGGTGAGGCGCATGCACGGCGTGACGCGCCTCCTGCACTTTGCCATGGGCGGCTCGCTGTCGCCCTTTGCCAAGCTGGCAGCCGTCGAACCCTTGGTGGAGGACGACGCCGACGTCGCCATCGCTGGCGCTGACGTGGACGACGGCGTGCCGGTGGTGAGCGCCAAGTCGTTCAAGCTGCGCGTGGAGGACGGCACGGTGCTGCGCCTTCCAGCCATTGACTCGTGGCAGGCCATTCAGGCGCGCTGGCAGGTCAGCGGCGGTCCGGGGTTGCACCACCAGAGCTTGCCTGCGGCGTTTGAGCACTTGCACGAGGCGCTGGGCATTGTGGTCACCCCGCTGCAAGGGTTGGCGCCGCACTGCGTCAAGCAGTTGGACCACACGGCGTGCCCCTTCTTCCTGAAGATTGTGCGCGACTCGCTGTTCACGCACCACTTTGGCGCGTGGATGGTGGAACGCACCAAGGCCGACGCCAGGCAGCTCGAGGTGGTGGGCAAGCCCACGGACCGCGACACGGCGCGCATTCTGGCGCATGTGGTCAACGTGCTCACGCGGCCCGTGGCGTACTTTGAAACCGAGCAGGAGGCCGCGCGCTTTGAGGGCGCCGTGGCGCTGGCGGAAAAGCTCGTGGGCATTGACGACGCGTTGCAAGTCTTGCGCATTCAAGCGCTGCTGTGCGGCTCGGGCGAGCTCAGCCCCGAGTCCAACAAGGGTTTGCTGGGCGTGTGCGACGCCGTTCTCAAGATTGTGTTTGAGCCTCAGCCTTTGCACGCCAACGCGACGAACCACTCGATGGTGTCTCGCGTCACGCCCGACAATGCCGATTTGATGCTGCGACTCGGGCGCATTGCGTATAGACTGTGCCACGCCGTGCCCCTGGTGCGCAGCGTTATCATGGAGTACACTGTGCTGCAGCGGCGCTCGCTCGGGGCGCAGTGCGAGTCTTTGGTTCGTCTCGTCGTTTTTCTCGCCGGCAGGCTCGCGGGGCAAACGGACGACAGACGAGTGCCCGCGTACGGCGACTTGCTAGACGACTTGTTCGCCATGAGCGGCTTGCCGGCGGGCTGCATTGCGCTGCCCGGTCGCGCCCGTGTCGTCGTGTCGGTGGACGGCGGCGGCGGCGACGACGACAACAACAACAACAACAACGACGACGGTGACGCGTTGGCGCTGGGGCCGTTGCTCATGTACGACGAGGGCGTGACGTGGGTGCGCCACGCGCTCATGGTCGTCGACGCGCCGCTGCCGCGGCGCGCGAGGCTCGCGCAAGTGGACTACCGCATGGCGCGCGCCTTTGTCAAGAGCGGCGCGCCTGCGGACGAGCTGTACACGATTGTGGTTCTGGCGCCGCGGCAGGGCGACGCGCGCATTCGCTTGTGCGAGGCCGACACGTGGCGGTCCAAGGGCGGCCTGGCGCTGTTTGACCGCGTGCGCGTGCCGGGCAAGACGGTGGAGGAGGACGACATGCATTCGTACGACGGCGTCGTGGTTGGCCTGTTTGGCGACATGGTTGCCGTGCAGCTCGACTCGGACGAGGCGGTGGCCGACCCGCTGCAGTCGCAGTGCGTGGAGCGTCTCGCGCCGTTGGACGAGCCGGTGGGCAACACGTTTATGGTGCAGCGCGCCGACTTGAAGCCCTCGCCGGCGCCGCTGAACATTCTAGACCACCCGTTTACGTGCAGCCGCGCGCTGCAGGTGCGGCTGCCCATGGTGCGCGACTCCAAGGCGACGCACGCGATCAAGCTCGTGCTCGAGCTCGAGGCGGGTGAGCGCGTGGGCATTTACCACGCCGACGGGCTGGGGTTTGCCACCTCGGCGGCGTGGCAAGATTTTGACCCCAACCATTTCACGTACATTTCGGGGCTCAAGGACGAGGTCGTGATGACAAGCACGGTGCTTCAAGCGCAAAAAACCCTGCAGCCGTATGACCGTTCGCGGCCTGCAGTGCGCTTTACCGTAGAGGCCATAGGCGGTGATTGAAATTCTTCATTCTTTTCCTACCTTTTTATGCAACACTGCTGCTGCTGCTGCTGCAGCTGAGCGCAAACGCCACGACAAAGAGGCACACGTCAGCCACGCCGTCCTTGGTAAGCTGGAACGCGCTCGAGGCGCTGGAAAGCGCGCTGACCACGGGCGGAGGCAGGTTTTGCAGCACAATGTTCTGTCGCGTTGTGTGAGTATTGGGCGGAGCGCCCGGCACGGCACGGCACGAAACAACGCACAATGGTGGCCGACGACGTAATTTCATGCTTGCGTTTGGGCGGCGCCAGGTTGAGCGCGCGCAGCGACGAATGCAAAGCGAGGCGCAGCGCGACAAAGGTGACAAACAACGGCATAATGGACGTCACTGCTGCCGCGGGCACGAGGCCTCGACTGGTGGCCACTGCCAAACCAATGACGGCGGCGAACCCGAGAAGAGCCTCGAGGGGAAGGGGCGCTCGCGGCTTTTCCACAGACTTGAGATGCTTGATTTGGTCGCGCGCCGCCGTGGCTTTGGGCGCCTCGACAAAGAGCTCCTTGTTCTTGTCCAAGCTTGCGTCAATTTCCTTGGGCACTTCGCGCCGCGCTGCAGCCGCGGCCTCTTTTTGCCATTTTTGCTCCCAGCGCGACGGCTTGTGCTCGGTGCCTTCGCCAGCGTCGACGGCGGCGGCTAGTGGCGCTGCATGTGAGGCTTCATTCACGGCATCTTGTTCGTCGTTGACGCGCGGCGGCGCCTCGGTGGTCGACGGAGCGGCGTCGGCTGCGGGCTTTGACGACAGCTCGGTGGACTTGATCACGCCCTCGACGACTTGCATGCGCTGATTCATCTTCGCGAGCGTTTTCTCACGGCGCAACCGCGCCGCTTTTTGAATCGGCGTCTCCTCGGGGTTGGCTGCCGCAGGCTGCGCCGTCGCCGCGGGTTGCTCTGGCGCGTCGGCGACTTCCTCCACGGTCACCATGCTTCTTCTTTTGGACGCAAAGGAGCCGGTCGGGTTTTTCGCGTCGCTTACATTTATAGGTAAAATAGACCGGCCAGGGGAAGCTAATCGCACACAGCCTCAGGGCGGCGTCACACACATATATAAGCCGTTGGCGGTGGTCCAGGACCACTCGTGCCAAGTGCAACGAAGGGCATTGCACAACGCGCGCGAGTGCGAAAATACAAAGGGAGTTATTCATCGCCCGTGTCACCAAACGCACTCTCGGCGTCGTACTCGTCCGCGTCGAGCGCGGTGCTGCTGTGCCTGTGCAAGTCCACGACGGCGCCGGCGGAATGGAACCTCACCGCGGTGACAAGGTCGTGCTCGCGGTCCTTGGCCAAACCAAACAGGTGGCGATACGCGCGAGTGATCGATTCGTTCGACATGAGAATGATCATCGAGTGCGGGGCGCACCGTGCGTAATACGCAGGAAAACCCTTGAAAAACGCCAGCGCGCCCTCGTTCACATACGTCTTGCGCGCACAGTCAAACAAGCCCGAGTAAGGCAGCTGCTTGGTTACGGCGTCGGGACGCTGCGTCATGAGCCGCGACTTGAGCAAATCAAACGGCTGGCTAAGGAACGCGCACATAAAACCGGCAATGGCCGAAGCGATGAGCGACGTGTGTAGCGAGTTGATGTCGCGCTTGGTCCACTCGCTGGCGACTTGCTTGGCCTGGTCGTACGACGCCATCATCCCCGTGTTCATTGCCATGCCGCGCGCCACGTTGGGAATGAGACCGCGCCACAGCTTGACCACGCCCTCCTCGCGTGCGATGCGCACCAGTGCATCGATGACGTTGCGGTAATTGCGTTGCGCTTCGCGTGGCAACGCGCCGTCGTTCTGCATGCGCACCAGTGCCACGTCAAACGGTGACCCGATGCACACCGCCAGTGCGCCTGACGCCATGCCGCTCGCTGCTTTCTGCCACACGGGAATTGGCTTGCCCTCGTTGCGCTTGACTAGAAAATCCGAAAAAGAGCGGTGAAACCCAATGCGCGCCGTTCCGTACGTGCTTTGCCTGAACAGCGACGCCGACAGCCCTTTGTACAAACCGCGCGGCCCCTCAGTCTTGACAATGCCAACCGCCAGACTCATCGGGCTCCCCTTGCCCGTCGTGCTCACTTGCTGCCGAACCTTGATCAAGTCAATCGGGTGGATAACTGTGGAACCCAGCATGGCCGACAGCCCGCCGCACACAAAGGGCTCCAGGGTTTGCGCCATGCTTTTTGTTCCGTGCCTCTCTGCGCAGCTGCTGCCGGCAGCAGTGCGGTCCCGGGGAGATCCGCGGGAGCCGGTCGGCTGTTCCGGCTTTTGCACCCCGCGCGATTTTTTTTTTTTCGAACACGAAGAGAGCCACGTCTTGCCTCTTTTTCAACGCGCACGTGCTGCCTGGTGCTCTTCGCGCGCGCGTTGTTTGCATCCGGAGTCGCCAGTGCACGCGCGGCGCTCTTGCCCACCTGTGAAAGCGCCATGGACAAACCCAAGGTCATCCCGCATTCGCCCGTCAAAAAGGCGCAACAAAAGTCTCAGCAAAGCGTTGCGGCGGATTACAGCCTCGAAGTCAAGGCGTTTGAGACGTTCCTCACCACCTTTCCAAAGAATGACGACGACGCGCCCAAAAAGGTTCGTGCTTTGCGCGCGAGCGGCAAAAATAACGCCGCGGCTGACGGGATAGTACGTTGAACAACTGGCCAGCATTGCGCGAGGCGAGGAGCGCCAACTGCGCGTGTACCTGGACGACATCAAGTACTTTGAGTTTGACGACGGCCTGGACGCCAGCGAAGTGCTCATGCGCATTGTGCACAATGCGTACCGCTACAAGACTTTGTTTGAAGAAGCAGCATCCAGGGTCATGCCTCCCACGCTGCCCGATCCACGCAACGCGTTTAGCGTGCTCACCGAGGCGCGAAAAAAAACCGTGCAGGAAGCACGCCAGCGCGCACACGCCGAGCTGGAGGGCGCAGTGCCCGTGCCCGAGCTCCCGGCCTTCTTGACGCACACGTTTGAAGTCGTGCTCGTGCCGCTGTCGGACTCGGCGGACATGCCCGTGCAAGGGCTGCGCGACGTGCGCGCAACGCACATTGGCAGGCTCACGAAAATCCGCGGCATTGTAACGCGCGTGGCCGAGGTCGTGCCGCGCATCGTGGTCGCTTGCTACACGTGCGACGTGTGCTCGACAGAGGTGTACCGCACTGTGGTCGGCCGCGACTTTACGCCGGAAACCGACTGCCAAGACCCGCTGTGCCGCAAGCAGAGGCACGGAGCGCCGACGCTCGCGTTGCGCGTCAAGTACTCGCGGTTTGAAAAGTACCAAGAGTTCCGCGTGCAAGAGCTGCCGGACCAGGTGCCGATTGGCAATGTGCCGCGCACAGTGGTGGTCGAGGCGCGCGGCGAGAACACGCGCCAGTGCTCGGCAGGCGACATTGTCACCGTGTCCGGCTGCCTGCTGCCCGACAAGCGGCGCCACGTCGGCCGCACGGGCACGCAGCAGTCCGGCCTGGTGTCGCAAACGTACTTGTATTGCATGGACGTGGCGCGGCACAAGAAGAGCTACGCGGACATTGCCGTCACGCCCGAGCTCACGGACAAGGTGCGCGCGCTCAGGCAGGAGCTGGGCGAAGGCTTGTACCCAAGGCTCGCGCAGTCGCTGGCGCCGGAGATTTACGGGCACGCGGACGTGAAAAAGGCCATTTTGCTCATGCTGGTGGGCGGCTCGACGACGACGACGGGCGACGGCATGCGCATCCGCGGCGACATTAACATTGCATTGTTCGGCGACCCTGGCGTGGCCAAGAGCCAGCTGCTCAAGCACGTCATCCAGGTAGCGCCGCGCGCAGTGTACACGACGGGCAAGGGCTCGTCCGGGGTTGGCTTGACGGCCGCCGTGGTGCGCGACGCCGTTACGGGCGAGACGGCGCTCGAGGGCGGCGCGCTGGTGCTCGCGGACATGGGCATTTGCTGCATCGACGAGTTTGACAAGATGGACGACGCCGACCGCACGGCCATCCACGAGGTCATGGAGCAGCAGACGGTGAGCATTGCCAAGGCGGGCATTACGACGACGCTCAACGCGCGCACGGCCATTCTGGCAGCGGCCAACCCCATGTACGGGCGCTGGAACAAGAAGATTTCGGCCACGGAAAACATCAACTTGCCCGCGGCGCTGCTATCGCGCTTTGACTTGCTGTTTTTGCTGTTGGACAAGACGGACCAGGACACCGACCGCTCGCTGGCACAGCACGTCACGCACGTGCACCAGTTTAGCAAGCACCCCGAGCTCACGTTTACCGCGTTCGAGCCCGTGTTTATTCGCGAATTCATCGCGCAGGCGCGCGCGCTCCATCCCGTCATCCCCAACGGCAACGACTCGGACCCGCGCCGCCGCGAGCAGGGCAAGCGCGTAACCGCCCGCCTCGTCGAGGCGTTTGTGGACATGCGCAAGCAGGACCAGTCGGACCAGGGCAACAACCACGCGCAGTCGGCCATGACGCCGCGCCACTTGCTGTCCATTTTGCGTCTGGCCACGGCGCATGCGCGCGTGCGCGGCTCGGCGCTGCTGAGCGAGGACGACGTGGACGAGGCGATTCGCTTGGTGGTGGCCTCCAAGGCCAGCCTGGAAGACGACGAGCCTCCGGCGGCTGGCGTGGACAAGGACGACGCCGTGAGTAAGATTTACCGCAAGATTGTAGAGTTCTGGAACGTGCTGGTGGGCGGCGGCGAGGACGACGACGACCTCTTCCTCGAGTACGTCGAGCTCGAGAGCAAGGTGCTGAGGCTGGGTTTCACTCGCGAGCAGCTCAACAAGACGCTGGAAGTGTACTCGCAGCTCAACTCGCTGGCCGTGAACGCCGCGCGGACCAAGGTGCGCCTGGTCAACGGCCGAGACCAGCAGCCGTAGCGTTTTCCTACTACTTTTTTTTTAAAAAACCATTTTTGTTACCGTGCGCACACACTATTACAGCAGACCGGCGTCATGCTTGCGCCGCAGCTCGGGCGCCTTCAGCACGTGGAAGGCGTCGAGGACGGCTTTGAAGCGCACCGCCGCCTCGGCGTCGTTGGGGTTCTTGTCCGGGTGGTGCGCCAGTGCTTGTCGGTGGAACGCCTTGCGGATCTCGCCCGGCGTGGCGGCGCGCGAGACGCCCAGCACGACGTAAAAGTCCACCGCGGGCTGCCTACGACGCGCCGCGGGCGGCGGCGGCGGCACTCCGCCGTTGTACGAAAACGACGACGGCGGCGGCGGCGGCGGGTTAAAGCCCGTGCGCTCGTAGTGTCGTCGGCGCTCCTGGTGCTCGCGCAGCTGTCTGCGGGCGTCATCGAGCT
>Ga0302314_10016168_pt1 | contig 12632 bp, 9 predicted proteins | sample III_Palsa_N2_3_FD_200533 | JGI IMG/M metagenome (GOLD analysis project Ga0302314, IMG submission 200533) | Peat permafrost microbial communities from Stordalen Mire near Abisko, Sweden - III_Palsa_N2_3 | ecosystem: Environmental > Terrestrial > Soil > Palsa > Peat permafrost | place: Sweden...
GTTGGACGACAGTCGGCCCGTGGTGGTGGACGCCAGCGCATAGGACGTGTGGATGCGGCTGGTGTCCTTATCGGCGGCCAGGGTCAGGGCATCGGTGTAGGTGCCCTTCAGCTTGGAGAGCTGGCGCCAGTCTAGCAGCAGCCGCGGCAGCGGGTGGCCCTCCACCGCCAGCGTCTCCAGCACCGAGGCGTCGGTCGACCAGACGCCGGTCGCGGTTTTCTTGCCGCCGGGCAGGCCCATCTCGCCGAACAGCACGTCGCCGATCTGCTTCGGGCTGCCGAGGTTGAACGGCCGCCCGACCAGCTTGGTCGCCTCGATCTCGAAATCGGCCATGCGCTGGGAGAAGTCGTTGGAGAGCCGGCGCAGCTGGTCCGGGTCGATCTTGATTCCGGCCAACTCCATCTGCGCCAGCACCGCCGGCAGCGGCCGCTCCAGCGTTTCGTAGACCGTGAGCAGGCCCTCGCGGGTCAGGCGGGGCCGCAGCAGCCGGTAGAGCCGCATCGTGATGTCGGCGTCTTCGGCGGCGTACGCCGTCGCCTCTGGCAGCCCGACCTGGCGGAAGCTCTTCTGCGCCTTGCCGGTCCCGGCCACGGACTTGAGGCTGATCGGCTGGTGGCTGAGCCACATCGCCGCCAGCTCGTCCATGCCGTGGTTATGCAAGCCGCCCTCCAGCACATAGGAGATCAGCATGGTGTCCTCGACCGGGCCGACGTCGATCCCAAGCCGGGAGAAGACGGCCATGTCGTACTTGGCGTTGTGGCCGACCTTGAGCACGCCCGGGTCCTCCAGCAGCGGCTTTAGGCGGGCGAGGGCGTTGGTCAGCGAGATTTGCTCAAGGTCCGCCTCGGCCTCCAACGCCAGGCCATCGGCGGCGCTGTGGCCGAGCGGAATGTAGCAGGCCTCGCCTGGCGCCACGGCCAGCGACACGCCGCAAATGTCGGACGCGGCCGACGACGATCCGTCGGTCTCCGCGTCGAAGGCGACGAGGCCGGCTTCCCTCGCCTTGGCGATCCAGTCATCGAGCGCGGCGAGGTCGCGGACGCAGGCGTAGCTCGAGGTGTCGATCGGCTTGTGCGCCTCGGGCTCGGCCCGCTTCGGCGCCGGCGCCGGCGCACCGCCGGAGCGCGCCTCGCTGACCCGCCGGGCCAGGGTGCGGAATTCCATCTCTTCGAGGAAATCGCCCAACACCTTTGGGTCGGGCTCGACGACGGCCAGATCGTCGATCGGCGAGGGCAGGGGGGTGTCGCAATCGAGCTGCACCAGTTGGCGCGACAGCCGGATCTGGTCGGCGAAGTCGATCAGGGTCTGGCGGCGCTTGTCTTGCTTGATCTCGCCTGCGCGCGCCAAAAGCGTGTCGAGGTCGCCGTATTCGGTGATCAGCGCCGAAGCGGTCTTGACGCCGATCCCCGGCGCCCCAGGCACATTGTCGACGCTGTCGCCGCACAGCGCCTGCACGTCGACCACCTTGTCGGGGGTGACGCCGAACTTCTCGAACACCTCGGGCGCGCCGATGCGCACGTTCTTCATGGTGTCGAGCATCGTCACCCGGTCGCCGACCAGCTGCATCAGGTCCTTGTCGGACGAGACGATCACCACCTCGCCGCCCATGTCGCGCACCTTGCAGGCGTAGGCGGCGATGATGTCGTCGGCCTCGTAGCCGCCAAGCTCCAGGCAGGGAACGCCAAACGCGCGGGTGGCGTCGCGCACCAGCGGGAACTGCGGCACCAGGTCTTCGGGCGGCGGCGGGCGGTGGGCCTTGTAGGCAGCGTAGAGCTGGTTGCGGAAGGTGATCTCCGACTTGTCAAACACCACCGCCAGGTGGGTCGGCGCATCGGGCGCGGCCTTCATGTCGACCAGCAGCTTCCACAGCATGTTGCAGAAGCCCGCGACCGCGCCGACCGGCAGGCCGTCGGTCTTCCGCGTCAGCGGCGGCAGGGCGTGGAAGGCGCGGAAGATGAAACCCGACCCGTCGACGATGTAGAGCCGCAAACTCGGCCCGTCCTGGGTCGGCGTGCGGGGAATCTCGTCAAGGGTTTCTGGCGCGGCGTCGAGCGTCTCGGTCATGGCCCCAAGATAGGCGCGCGGCGCGCCGGGGTCACCTCCCTCCCCTTCACGGCCCTTCACGGGGAGGGTGGCCGAGCGCAGCGATGGCCGGGTGGGGGAGTCCGATGGAATGAGCCGTGCTTGCCGGTGATCGTTGGGCCGCCGGATTCCCCACCCAGACCACTGCGCGGTCTTGCCCTCCCCATGAAGGGGAGGGGGGCTCAGTGCCCGTGAGACCCTTCATAGACGCCCGGCGCCAGGCGCTCGCTTTCAACGCCCTCCACCCCAGCTGCCAAAACGAAACGGCGGTCGCAGTAGCCGCACTCGACGAAATTGGCCTCGCCCATCTCCAGCCACACCCGCGGATGGCCTAGCGCGCCGCCGACCCCGTCGCAGGCGACGCGCTTGGAGCGCACGACCACCATTTCGGGCGTGGACGGGTTGGGCGTTGGATGGCCGCCCGGCGGCTCGACTTCGGCTTTGAACTGATCCGCCATCGAACTTGCTCCGACCGCCGCCTTGGCGCGGCGCGACTTGAGCCCTAGGTATGCGGCCACGCGCCGGCCCGTCAATCGACGGTGAGGGCCGCGTCAGCTTCCGGGGCTAAATGGACCTTCCCGAGTTCGCGATCGAGGCCAGGGGTCTCGTGAAGACCTATCCTTCGCTGCGCGGCGCGCCCGCCATGCACGCGCTGAAGGGAATCGACCTCAAGATCCCTCGCGGCTCGATCTTCGGCCTGCTGGGCCCGAACGGCGCCGGCAAGTCGACCTTCATCAACATCCTCTCCGGTCTCACCAAGAAGACTTCGGGAACAGTGTCGATCTGGGGCCGGGACATCGACACGCGAGCCCGGGACGCCCGCGCCGCGATCGGCGTGGTGCCGCAGGAGATCGCCGCCGACGTCTTCTTCACCCCGCGCGAGTCGCTGGACGTGCAGGCCGGCATGTACGGCGTGCCGAAGAAGGACCGCATCACCGACCAGCTGCTGTCGGCGCTCGGCCTTGCCGACAAGGCCAACGCCTACGTGCGCCAGCTTTCGGGCGGGATGAAGCGGCGGCTGATGGTGGCCAAGGCGATGGTGCACAACCCGCCGGTGCTGATCCTCGACGAGCCGACTGCCGGCGTCGATGTCGAACTGCGCCGGCAGCTCTGGGACTATGTAGTCGGGCTGAACCGGCTGGGCGTGACCATACTGCTCACCACCCACTACCTCGAAGAGGCCGAGGAGCTTTGCGACATCATCGGCATCGTCAACCACGGCGAGGTGGTGGCCTGCGAGCCGACTTCCCAGATGCTGAAGCACCTCGACAGCCGCGCGGTGGTGATCACCCCGGGCGAGTCGCTGACCACCGCGCCCGCCCTGCCGCCGTTCGAGACCCGTTTGCGGCCGAACGGCGACCTCGCGATCAGCTTCAAGACTCACGAGGCCAGCGTCGAGCAGGTGCTGTCGGCCGCGCGCGACGCCGGCATCCACATCCGCGACCTGCGCACCGAGGAGCCCGACCTGGAAGACGTGTTCCTGGCGCTCACCTACGGCGCGGACGCGGCGCGGGTGGGCGCGCCTTAGCGGGATTTAACTTGAGCCGGGACGGGAACCACGGCGATCCTGGCGCGCTCCCAAGAGCCAGGCCAACGGCCACGCTTCAACAAGGAACGACCATGAACATGAAAGCGCTTCTGCTGGCTCTGGCGATCGCAACGGCTGGCGCCGGGGCGGCCGAGGCCCGGGGCTGCATCAAGGGCGCGATCGTCGGCGGCGTCGCCGGCCACCTGGCTCACCACCACGCCCTTGCCGGCGCGGCGATCGGCTGCGTCGTCGGCCACCACATGGCACACGAGCAGGACAAGCGGTTGGCGGAGCAACAACGGCTGCAACAGCACCCGCAGCACTAAGAGCGCGCTCGCGGCCGGTCAGACCCTCACGAACTTCAGCGTCATCCGGTCGCTCTCGCCGATCGCATCGTACCTGGTGTGATCGAACGCCGGGTTCGGCGGCTGGCCGGCCGGCGCGCTCCGACGTGTCGGCGGCAGGGTCCAGACCCCGAACGGGTGGTCTTTGGTGTCCTTCGGATTGGCGTTGATGTCGGAGCGGGCGGCCAGCCTGAAGCCGGCCTTCTTCGCCTCGCCGATCACGTAGGCCTCTGAGACGTAACCGTCGCCCCTCTTGGGGTCGGCGCCGTTGGCGGCGCGATGGTCCTCGATCGCCAGCACGCCACCGGGCTTGAGCGCGGCGTGGAAATCGCCGAACGCCTTCTGCACATAGCCGTCGACCATGGCCCAGTCGTGGATCTCACGCGAGACCAGCACCAGGTCGACGGTTCCGGGCGGCGCCAGTGGGCCGGACACCAAGCCGAACCCGACCGCGCTGACCTTCCCGTACAGCTTCGGATCGCCCTCGTACCTGGCCTCGAACGCCGCGCGGCCCTTGCGGGCGCCGTCGCTGACCTTGGGATCGTTCAGATCGGCGCTGGCGGCGATGTATTGGCCGCCGGTGCGGGCGAGGTAGGGGGCGAGGATGTCGGTCCACCAGCCGGTTCCCGGCGCGACGTCGATCACCACATCGCCCGGCTTCAGGCCCCAGAACAGCAGGGAGGCCTCGGGATGGCGCCAGACGTCGCGCACCTTCTCCTCCGGCGTACGCGGGCCGTTGCGGATCACGTCGCTCAGCACCGGATCGGCGGCCGCGAAGGCGGGAAGGGCGGCCAGCGCTGGCAGCGCCGCAGCAAGGCCGATCATCACCCCGCGCCTGTGGAACATGGTCATTCTCAGCTCTCCCGTCATCGCAAGCTATCTAGGCCGCCGCGGTCGCGCTCGCCAGCCGCCCGATGCGGTTTGCGCCGGTTCATCCTTTCAGCTAGACATCGCGCCCTTCCGCCTACCCCGCACCCGTAGCTCAGCTGGATAGAGCGTTGCCCTCCGAAGGCAGAGGTCACAGGTTCGAATCCTGTCGGGTGCGCCACCTCATTTCGTAAGTGTTTGATTACGCAGCGGTTCGTCTATCTCGAGCCCAGAATCCAAGACTTGCGCGCCAGCTTCGCCCGAACGCCGCTGGCATAGGCCTTGCTCCCACGCCCTGTGCGCGTCGTGTGCCTGTGTCAACGCGGCATTGGGGAGGGCGTAAGGTGTCGCAGACGGGAGTCGCCGCACCGCCGAAAGGCCACATCGATGTACTCGACGGCGTGCGCGCCGCCAGTATTCTGCTGGTGCTGGCTGCGCACCTGCTCCCGCTCGGACCCAAGTCCTGGCTGCTGAACGGCATCGCCGCCGGCTGCGGCATGTCGCTGTTCTTCGTGCTGTCGGGCTTTTTGATCACCCGGCTGCTGTTGGACGACAACAACCTGGTCAACTTCCTGGTGAAGCGGCTGACCCGGATCCTGCCCTTGGCCTGGCTCTACTGTGTCCTCGTGTTCGTGCTGTTCGACCACGACATCCAGCGGCTGATTCTCAACGTCACCTTCGCGCTCAATTTCGACTACGGCGTCTCCGGGCCGTACGACGGACAGCTTTGGTCGCTGTGCCTGGAGGTACAGTTCTACCTGGTGATCGGGGTGGCGTTCCGGCTGCTGGGCGAGCGGGCGAAGTGGGTGGTGCTGGGCCTGTGCCTGCTGTTCACGGCGCTGCGGGTAGCGGCCGACGCGCCGTACAGCACGCTGACGCAGCTTCGGGGCGACGAAATCCTGACGGGCGCGCTGCTCTGCCTATCCACGTCGGGACGGTTTGGCGACCATAGCCGTTTCTGGGGTTTGGTGGGTCGCGTCACACCCGTGTTCGTGCCGCTGCTGATGGTAACGAGCATCCCGGAGGGCGGGTGGCTGTCCTGCCTGCGCGCCTATCCGGCGGCATTCCTGGTGGGCTCGGTGATGTACAGCCGCGCAACCTGGTTGAAGGCGCTGCTCACGTCGAAGCCGGCGGTCTACATCGCCAAGATTTCCTACGCGCTCTACATTTTCCATCCCGCCGCCGCAGCCGGACCGCTGGCGCTGGGGGACGGACCGAAATGGCTGCTCTATCTCGTGAAACGGCCGATCACGTTCGCCATCTCCTTCGGCTTGGCGCACGTCTCGACCTTCCATTTCGAGCGGATCTGGACCGCGCGCGGCCGGCGGTGGGTCGAAGGCCGCCACAGCGCCCGTCGCGCCATTGCCCGCGCTCTGGCGCTGCCCGCGCAGCGAGCCTGACGCCGCCGGCGTCCGCGGCGATTGCGATCTGGCCGGCCGATAGACCTGGCTGCTTGTAAGGATCGCCCGGGCGTTGCCGGTGTCTGGCGCCGGTCAGCGAATCTGGGAACCTTGTCGGGTGCGCCACACGCTTTCATCGACATGACCAAGATCGCCGCCCACGGCCGCAAGGTCCGCGCTTTCTGGGGCAGCCAGCCGTTCTATTGGCGCGAAGCGGCGTTGTGCGCGCCGGCCATGCCACTGCTGCTGCTCGCCGGCGTCGCGCTAGGCCACGTCGCCTATGCCGCCGTCGCCACCGGGGCCGCTTTCTCGGTCGGGTTCGGGGCGGCGCGCGACCTGCGGGGCCGACGGTGGGCGGCGATGGGCGCGGCGACCGTCGGCGTCGCGCTGGCGGCGTTCGTGGGCTGCCTGGCGGGGCAGTGGCTCTGGATCATCCTGCCGGTCGCGGCGGTGGCGGCGATGGGCTGCGCGGCGCTGGCCCTGGTCGACGAAGACCTGTGGTGGATCGTGCTGCAGACGGTGATCGCGCTTTTGGTGGCGAGTTATTTCTCCGGGCCGCCGCGCGCTGCGCTGCTGCGGGGCGGGATCGTGCTCGCCGGCGCGGCGGCTCAAATGCTGGTCGTGGTCGGACTGGCGCGGCTGTTTCCCGCGGCCGCCGCTCGCCTGCCGCCCGGACCGGCCAAGGTTCCGCCGCCGCGCTGGCTCTACCCCGTTCACGCGCTGAGGGCCGGTTTGTGCGTGACGCTGTCGCTCTACCTCGCTCACCTGCTGGGGCTGTCCAACGGCTATTGGGCGCCGATGACCGCCATGCTGGTGCTGAAGCCGGGGCTCAGCGACACCAATACCCGCGGCCTGGCCCGGCTGACCGGCACGCTGGCCGGCGGCGCGCTGGCGACGCTGTTCGCCGTGGCCGTCGGCTACGCCTGGCCGGCGCTGGTGCTCGGCATCGCCGTGGCGGCGACCGCGGCGTTCGCGCTACAGAAGGCGCACTATGCGATCCTCTCCAGCGCCATCACCGCGACCGTGGTGCTGTTGCTCTCACTGGCGGAAGGCGTCGGCGCGCTGGTGAACGCCGAGCACCGGCTGATCGCCACCGTGATCGGCGGCGCGGTGGCCCTGGTGGTCGCCCGCATCGCGCCGCATCGCCCGGCGCCGGCGAGCGCGGCCGCCGATACGGTCGGCACGGCCGCGCTGCCCTGAAGCTCGGCCTCAAGGCGCGCCGACGAGGCAGTGAAATTTTATTCACTGGCTCGGCGGGGGCGTCGGACTAGCTTCCGGCCACTCCTCAACGCCCTAGACCGCCATGAACGCCCCCAAGCTCAACCAAATCCACCTCGTCCGCGGCGTCGCCGCACCGAACGCCCGTCTGGGCTTCGATCCCTCGCAGCCGCCATTCGGCGATTGCGCCGCCGACCTGCGCGCCGCCTTGGCCCGGGCCAGCGACCCTGCCATGTAGACGCCCTATGGCAGGGACCTGAATTGACGAAAATCCTCGTCATCGAAGACGATGTGGAAACCGCGGCGGAGATCGCGGCCTGCCTCGCCGACAGCGGGTTCGAGACCGAGCGCTGCTTCGACGGCGAATCCGGGCTGACAGCCGCGCTTGCCGGCCCGTTCGACGCCGTCACGCTCGATCGCATGTTGCCGCGCCGCGATGGTCTGGACGTGGTCAAGGCGCTGCGCGAGGCCGGTTCCGACGTGCCGGTGCTGATGATCAGCGCGCTCACCGAAGTCGACGATCGGGTGACCGGCCTGCGCGCCGGCGGCGACGACTACATGGTCAAGCCGTTCGCGCCGACCGAGCTGGTGGCCCGGCTGGAAGTGATCCTGCGGCGGCATCGGCGCGCCGACACGCCGGAACTGGCGATCAAGGTCGGCGACCTCAGCCTCGATCTGGTCAAGCGCGAGGCGAGCCGGCGCGGGCGGCGGATCGAGCTGCTGCCGATGGAATTCAAGCTGCTTGAGTTCATGATGCGTCACGCCGGACAAACCTTGAGCCGCCGGCTGATTTTCGAGGCGGTCTGGGAGTACTATTTCGACCCAGGCACCAACCTGATCGACGTGCATGTGGGGCGGCTGCGGCGCAAGATCGATGTGCTGGGCGCGGTCCCGCTGTTCCACACGGAGCGGGGCGTGGGGTACATGTTGAATGCAGATTAGGGCGCTGTTGCGGACCACGACGTTCCGCCTCTCCGCGCTCTACGGCCTGATCTTCGCCCTCGGTCTCGTCGCCCTGCTGGGCCTGGTCTACCTGCGCTCGGCCGTCTACCTCACCGGACGCGTCGACGGCATTCTCACCACGGAGGCCGCCGCCCTGGCCCGCTCGCCGCCTTCGGAGGTGGAGCAGAGGATCGACGAGGCGCTGACACTCGACGGCCAGAAGAACAACGTCTTCGCGCTTTTCGCCCCGGGCGGCGCGCCGCTGACCGGCAATCTGGCCGCTGTCCCGGCGGCGCTGCGGCCTGGCGGCGCGCCGGTCGAGATCGGACCGACGGCGTCGTTCCCGGCCCCGGCGCGGCTGATCGCCCGCCGGCTCGCCTCGGGCGAGGTCCTGGTGGTGGGGCGCGACGTGAACCAGCTGCAGGAGATGAGGGGCATCATCGCCTCCGCCCTGATCTGGAGCGGGGGCGCGATCATCGGGCTCGGACTGGCCTGCGGCGTCGCCCTGAGCCTGACGCCACTGCGCCGGCTGAGCGTATTGCAGCAGGCCTGCCGAGAGATCGGCGGCGGCGACTTGACACGCCGCCTGCCGGTCAGTCGCCGCCACGACGAGCTCGACGTGTTCGCCGCCACGGTCAACTTCACCGTCGGCGAGGTCGAGCGGCTGATGGGCGAGGTGCGCGGCGCCGCCGAAACCATCGCCCACGACCTGCGCACGCCGCTGACTCGGGCGCGGACCCAGTTGCACCGGCTGCAGCTGTCGCCGACGGCCGCGCCGTCCGAGATCGGCAGGGCCGTCGCCGAGCTGGACACGGTGCTGGAACGCTTCCGCGCGCTGATGCGGATCAGCGAACTGGAAGCGCGCGAGCGCCACGCCGGCTTCGCCGCGACCGACCTGGCGAAGCTGCTGACTGATGTCGCCGATCTGTACCAGCCGCTGGCGGAGGCGAACGGCGTCGACTTCGTGCTCGAAGACTGTCCCCAGACGACCATCGAGGCCGATCCGAAGCTGCTGTTCGAGGCGATCAGCAATCTGGTCGACAACGCGATCAAGTTCGCCGGCGAAGGCGGCCACGTGCGGCTGCGCCTCGCCGCCTCCGGCCCCTGCATTTTCGTCGAGGATGACGGCCCCGGCATTCCGGAGGCGGAGAAGGCCGCGGTGCTTGAGCGGTTTTACCGCGCCGAGCGCGATCGCATGGTCCCCGGCTCAGGCCTGGGCCTGAGCATCGTCGCGGCGATCGTGCGTCTGCACCAGTTCAAGCTGGAGCTGCAAGACGCGAAGCGCGGGCTGCGCGCTGTCATCGTCTGCGGCGAGCTGCCAGATAACCTATTGAAATGACTGAATGACACTGCGGCGAGCCGGTGAATCTTTATTCACTGGCCCGCACGGCCGGGCGGGCTAGTTTTCGCCCCGTCGGACGCGGCCGCGCCTTCCAAGTCGCCGTGCGCCGATGCTTATCGACTTTGGCGGAGCCCAACATGCTGGCGCTCGTGCGGCTTGCGCTGCGGCGACCGTACACCCCGTTCGTCCTGGCGATCCTGATCGTGATCTTCGGCCCGCTGGCGGCGCTGAAGACCCCGACGGACATCTTCCCGGACATCCGGATTCCGGTGATCGCGGTGGTGTGGACCTATCGTGGCCTGCCGCCGGACGACATGTCGGGCCGAGTGATCTACTACTACGAGCGTCAGCTCTCCTCGAGCGTCAACGACATCGAGCACATCGAGAGCCAGTCGCTGCCGGGCATCGGCATCGTGAAGATCTTCTTCCAGCCGAACGTCGACATCCGCACCGCGACCGCCCAGGTGACCTCGCTGTCGCAGACGGTGCTGAAGCAGCTGCCGCCCGGCATCACCCCGCCGCTGATCCTCAATTACAACGCCTCCACGGTGCCGATCCTGCAGCTGGCGCTCTCCAGCCCGAAGATGACCGAGCAGCAGCTGTTCGACGCCGGCCAGAACTTCATCCGCCCGTCGCTGGCCTCCGTGGCGGGCTCGTCGATCCCCGCACCCTACGGCGGCAAGGAACGGCAGATCCAGGTCGATCTGGACCCGGTGGCGCTGCAGTCGAAGGGACTGTCGGCCGAGGACGTGGCGAATGCGCTGGCGGAGCAGAACCAGATCATTCCCGCCGGCACGGCCAAGATCGGCCAGTTCGAATACAACGTGAAACTCAACAACAGCCCCGAGGCGGTCGATGCGCTGAACAATCTACCGATCAAGAGCGTCGGCGGGGCGACCATCTATATGCGCGACGTGGCCCATGTGCGGGACGGCTATCCGCCGCAGCGCAACGAGGTGCGGGTCGATGGCCGCCGCGCGGTGCTGATGAGCGTGCTGAAGAGCGGCTCGGCCTCGACGCTGTCGATCATTGAAGGGGTGAAGGCCGCGCTGCCGCGCATCGAGGCGGCGTTGCCGCCGTCGCTCAAAGTCTCGCTGCTGAACGATCAGTCCATTTTCGTGAAGGCGGCCGTCTCCGGCGTGGTCAAGGAAGGCGTGATCGCCGCGCTGCTGACCAGCCTGATGATCCTGCTGTTCCTCGGCAGCTGGCGCTCGACCGTGATTATCGCCACCTCGATCCCGCTGGCGGTGCTGGCCTCGATCGCCGCGCTGGCGGCGCTGGGTCAGACGCTGAACATCATGACCCTGGGCGGCCTGGCGCTCGCGGTCGGCATCCTGGTCGACGACGCCACGGTGACGATCGAGAACATCAACTGGCACCTTGAGCAGGGCAAGGAAGTCCGCGCCGCGATCCTGGACGGCGCGGCGCAGATCGTGACTCCGGCCTTCGTCTCGCTGCTGTGCATCTGCATCGTGTTCGTGCCGATGTTCGCCCTGCCCGGGATCGCCGGCTTCCTGTTCGTGCCGATGGCCGAGGCGGTGGTGTTCGCCATGATCGCCTCGTTCGTGCTGTCGCGGACCCTGGTGCCGGCGATGGCGATGTTTCTGCTCAAGCCACACCAGTCCGGCCACGCGCAGTTCGCGCTGGAGGGCCATGGCGCGGCCTCGGCGGCGCGGCGCCGACCCAATCCGCTGTCGCGCTTTCAGCACGGCTTCGAGGCGCGGTTCGCCAAGTTGCGCGAGAGCTATCGCGGCGTGCTGGCGCTGGCGCTGACCCGCCGGCGGCCGTTCGTGCTCGGCTTTCTCGGCCTGGTGCTGGCCTCGTTCCTGCTGACGCCGTTCCTGGGCGAGAACTTCTTCCCCTCGGTCGATGCCGGGGCGATGACGCTGCACGTCCGGGCGCCGGTGGGCACCCGGATCGAGGACACCGCCGCCCTGTTCGACCATGTCGAAAACGCGATCCGCCAGACCATCCCGCCGTCCGAGCTGAAGGGCGTGGTCGACAACATCGGCCTGCCGGTCAGCGGCATCAACCGCGCCTACACCAACACCGGCGGCATCGGCCCGATGGACGGCGATATCTACATCAGCCTGGCCGAGCACCACCAGCCGACCGCCGGCTACGTGAAGACGCTGCGGGGCCGGCTGCCGAAGCTGTTCCCCGGCTCGACCTTTTCGTTCCTGCCGGCCGACATCATCAGCCAGATCCTCAACTTCGGCGCCCCGGCCCCGATCGACGTGCAGGTCGCGGGACCCAATCGCGAGCAGAACGAGGCCTATGCGGCGGAGATAGAGCGGCGCATGGCGCTGATCCCGGGCCTCGCCGACGTGCGGCTGCAGCAATCGACCCGCTATCCCGAACTGCGGGTCGACATCGACCGCACCCAGGCCGACCGCGCCGGCGTCACCGAGCGGGACGTGACCAACACTCTGGTCACCACCCTCGCAGGCAGCTTCCAGACCGCGCCGGCCTTCTGGCTCAGTCCCCGCACCGGCGTCTCCTACCCGATCGTGATTCAGAGCCCGCAACAGGACGTGGATTCGATGTCGAAGCTGGACAACATCCCGCTCACCGGCGGCAAGCCAGGCGAGCTGCAGATTCTCGGTGGGCTCGGCACGATCACGCGCGAGGCGTCGGACGCTGTGGTCTCGCACTACAACATCCAGCCCTCGTTCGACATCTACGCCGCCGCCCAGGATCGCGATCTCGGCAGCCTGGCCGCCGCCGTCGACGACGTGCTCAAGGCGACCTCAAAGGACCTGCCGCCCGGCGCGACGGTGACGCTGCGCGGCCAGGTGACGACCATGAACGCGGCCTTCGCCGGCCTCGGCTTCGGCCTGCTGGGCGCGATCGTGCTGATCTACCTGCTGATCGTGGTGAATTTCCAAAGCTGGATCGATCCGTTCGTG